>ENA-ORNO01000177-ORNO01000177.1-human-gut-metagenome-genome-assembly--contig:-NODE-177-length-46852-cov-4.755048_pt1 | contig 46852 bp, 36 predicted proteins | sample MGYA00242117_ERZ509026 | MGnify/ENA primary metagenome ERZ509026 (study PRJEB26280, sample SAMEA2338710) | human gut metagenome | biome: human gut; feature: human-associated habitat; material: faeces... | reverse complement strand
ACAAAAAAAGACTGCTGTCTTGCTTTTTGGCAAGATCGCAGCCTTTTTTCTTGGGAACTTTTTTTTACAGCCCCTTTATTTGTCCTTTTCTCTGCACTCGTATGATCTGTTAATAAGTTGGATATGGTTTGACGCGAGTCATTTTTTATCAAGAATATTGAGTATCCCTCGGGATATATGTTAAATCTGTTGGTTATCCCCAAACTTTCTCTGCGATTTCCTTAACAAGTGCAAGCTTTGCCCACTGCTCCTCCTCTGTAAGCTTGTTGCCTATCTCACAGGAAGCGAAGCCGCACTGTGGGCTAAGGCAAAGTCTGTCAAGTGAGATGTACTTTGCAGCATCGTGGATACGGTCGATAACAGCCTGCTTGTCCTCAAGTTCAGGTTTCTTTGATGTTATAAGTCCGAGGACTACCTTCTTGTCACCGCTTACTGCCTTCAAAGGCTCGAAACCACCTGAACGCTCGTCGTCAAATTCAAGATAATACGCACTTACATTTTCGCCTGCGAAAAGTGTTTCTGCAACGCTGTCATATGCGCCACTGCTTGCATATGTTGAGTGGAAGTTGCCACGGCAAACGTGAGTTGTGATAACAAGATCCTCAGGCTTGCCCTCGATAGCAAGGTTGTTTATTCTCAGCAAAAGTCTTTTTATATCCTCAAGTCCTGCGTCATCAACTCCAAAAATAGCCTTTGCATTAGGGTCAACTATCATGCCCCACGAGCAATCGTCAAGCTGAATGTTGCGGCAGCCAGATGCGTAAAGGTCAGCGATGACTTTTCTGTAGCCCTTTGCGATATCCTGAACAAGCTCTTCTGTATCGTTATAATACTTCTTTGTGTTCTCCAGTGCGAAAGGCATTATCATCTGCTCAAGAAACTGTGCAGGTGCAGGGATAGTCTGCTTTGCGACTGTGTTCTCGTCCTCGAGAGCCTTAATGAATTTAAAATGCTCAACAAATGGGTGGTCGCCAACTGATACCTTGCCTGTGAGGTATGTATCATCTATCATTGCGGCTTCACCATGGAATGGCAGACCTGTCTGTGTCTTGCTGTGACCAACTCCGTTGAAGCCCCACATAAAGTCAAGATGCCATGTTGCTCTGCGAAACTCGCCGTCCGTGATGATATGATAACCAGCCTTTTTCTGCTTTGCAACGAGATCAAGGATAGCCTTATCCTCTACCTCTTTAAGCTGCTGGACTGTTATAGCGCCGTTTTCAAAATCTGCTCTTGCCTTTTTCAGATAGTCAGGTCTGAGAAAGCTGCCCACAAAATCGTAGCGGCATGGTACTTTGATATTATTGCTCATTTTTATTACCTCTTTCATTTTATTATAGTTTATTTCCTATTGGTTTGCTGGTATTTAGTATAGCACGAAAAAGGGGGATAGTAAAATATTTATTTCTGTGGGATAGATATAGTTTCAGACTATAGCGGATCGAATAGTTTGCTTGACTTTGGTGCATATGGTGTGGTATAATGAATAATACGATATAGTTAGATGATAAATCGAGATTAGATAAACAAAGGTATGTAATATGATAAAAATTGTGTGGTCAATAAAAGATATAAATAAATATCAAACAGGAAACTTACCCGATAATGCAATAAAGATAGAAACGCCTAAGAGCGTCGATAAACTGATGAAAAAAGCGTTGCCGATAGCTGTAATTCTATGTGTTTTACTTTTTGCCGCTATGCTTGGTAAAACCATTGTGTGCAAGGTGGTCGTGATCTCTCCAATATTTATTCTGGTGGGATTTGCTTTAGGCTTTTTATTGTTGATAATTCACGAGTGGTTACACGGAATCGTTTATCCTAAGGACGCAGGTGTAACAATAGGAAGAATTAAAGGAAAGACAACATTTGTGGCATTAGCATCATATCCATTAAAACGAGATAGGTTTATATTGATGTGTCTGCTGCCTTTTGTTCTTGGGGTGGTTCCTTTTATATTATTTTTAATTAGTCCTGCCGAATTTAGAGTATTTAATGGATTGAATTTTGGTATGGCGTGTATGGGTATGGTTTCGCCATTTCCAGATGTTTATAATGTCTTTACCGTTCTAAGGCGCTCTGAAAAAAACGATTCAATAATGTTCTACAAAAATGATATGTACAAGATCTCTTGAATTTCCAGACTAAGCTTTACCCATATATTCCACCGATACAGCCCCCTCTGTATCGGTATTTTTCTGTCCTTACCGCCTTCCATCGCCCCAATTCTATTGACATTTCCACCTTGTTGTGCTATCATAAAAGTTTACGAGTTAGTCATAACTAGCTGTATGATATCGCAGAATTAAGATAGATAAGAAAGGCGGAACATAATGAAAAGTTCTGCAATAGTAAAAAAGGCACTGCATAAAGCGGACGGCGTTTTGTATCCTGTTGCAGGCAGGAAAGATAAGGTAGTTATCACAATGTCAATTTGCAACGTCATGCAATGAAAGTTTTTTTACTTTATTCAAGCTTTTTTTGTCCACCTAATTTTTTTGAACAATCAAGCTTTTTCTGACATATTATAAAAATGAAAATGCAAACGCAGTCACACTGATCTAATGCGTTTGAGATATGGAGGGTAATTTATGTCAGAAAAGTATTTTTTGGGTGCAATGACGCAGAATGGTTTTTCCACGGAATTTGGCAAGATAATGGCTGATAAGGAGTATTTCACATTCATACTCAAAGGAGGTGCAGGCACGGGAAAATCTTCACTTATGAAAAAGATAGCCGCCGAGTTTGAACCGACAGAGGACGTCACTAGGTTTTATTGCTCCTCTGACCCTGCTTCCCTTGATGCAATCGTTCTGCATACATCAAAGGCCATAATCTGCGACGGCACTGCGCCACATGTTATGGAATGTTCATATCCAGGAGTTTGTCAGAAAATAATCAACTTAGGAGAGTATTGGGACGAAGAAAAGCTGAAGGCCTTCAAATCTGAAATAATGGAGGTCACAGACAAAAACAAGTCGCTTTTGGCAAGAAGCAAAAGGTTTACCACTGCCCTGTCTAACGTTTGCTTCGATACCTACAATTGCGGTGAAGGCTGTCTGCTGGAGGAAAAGCTGAAAAGCTTCACAGAACGATCAGCAAAACGTCTTCTAAACAAAAAAGGCTCTGGCAGCGGCAAAACTGATCTTAGACAGTTGACCGCTTTGACGGAATACGGCTGTATGACGCAGCTTGCCACTCTTGACAGCTACCTTGACGTGTTCGCCATGAACGATGATTATTATGCCGCTTCCCACAAGTTCGTCACCCTCATGGCACAACAGGCTGTAAAGCGAGGTTATGATGTTATTCTCTGCCCTGCTATCCTATTTGGCAACACCCTTTACGAGCATTTGCTTATCCCGGAGGCTGGCATCGCATTTGTGATAAATTCCCCTATAAGCAAGCTTGATGGATTTGAAAAAGCTATCAATATGGGCAGATTTTATGACAAGAAAAAGATCTCAGCCCTGAAAACAAGACTGAGATTAGATAAAGTCACCGCCTCCGACCTTGCAGAGGAAGTGTATTCAGGCATCAAGAAAGCCAAGAAAGTCCATGACGAGATAGAAAAGTATTATATCGCCGCAATGGACCACGCCGCCCTTAATAAGGTTTGCGACAGCATTTCAAGGGAAATTCACGAGAGAACTATAAAATAGTTTTCCACATTCCGTCGTAAGGCGCAGGCTCAAAGCCCATTTTCTTATAAAGCGATATGGCTCTGCCGTTTTCAAGCTCGACTTCAAGTCGGATACGGCGGAGCTTTTTGTCGCCATTTTCCTCGATATACTTAAAAAGCTCCCTGCCTAGACCTTTTGAGCGGTATTCCTCCAGCACAAAAAGCTCGTCTATCCATATAGTAATACCGCCTGCTTCAACTGAATATGTTTTCATTGTAACACAGTAGCCAACATTATTGCCGTCACAAACGAGCATATAACCCTGCACATACACATCAGACCTCATCATTTCATCAAAGCCCTGCTCAAAATGCTCTCTTGGAACAGGCTTGTCCACCGCAGAAGAATTATAGAACTCAGTGGAAAATCTGATATAATCTTCCCTGTCCTCAGGCACAAATTTTCTTATCATTTTTTATCTCTCCGTTTCTTTGGTATTAGCCTATTATAGCATTTTATTTATCAAAAGTCAAATGCACAAATTTTGTTGCAAAAGTCCAGATTATGTGATATAATTATTTTGGATAATTTTAATCATATTTGTGAGGATACATAATGAAATATACTTTTGATTGCGACCGCTGGGGAAGCAGTTTTTCAGTGCCGTCTAAAGTGGTCGATAAATACATAAAATTAAGTGATGGCGACTTTGTAAAGGTACTTCTCTGCATACTCTGTTCAACGGAACGTGAATGCGACAGTGCAAAGCTTGCGGAAAAGTCCGGGCTTTCTGAGAACACTGTCATTGACGCTGTGACACATTGGGTATCGCTAGGAGTCATCACCACAGAACACAGTGATACGACAAATCCTGCACAGGTCAAAGCCGTTTCTACACCTGTTTCAGAGCCTGAAACAAAGGCCGAACCTGTTTCAAAAGTGGAGGCAGTTGCCCCGAAACGTCAGAGCGTTTCAAACAAGCTGTGCATAAGATACAAAAATTCCGAGATACTGGAAAAACAGCAGAAGGACCCTAACCTTGCACATCTTTTTGACGAGATACAAACCGTTTTACAACGCACTATCAATGGAACTGAGCAAGGGGAACTTCTTGCTCTTTATGAATATTACCGATTTGATGCTGCATCTATTCTCTTAGCCGCAGAATACTGTGTGTCACTTGAAAAGCACAACGTGTCTTACCTTGTGACAGTAATGCGTGGGTGGTTTGAACAAGACATCTGTACTTATCAACAAATTGAACAAGAAATAATTAGGCTTTCCAACATAAAAAAGTATGAATTCAAGGTACTGAAAATTTTCGGACAGACCGCAAAGCCGTCAAAGCAGCAGCTTGAGTTTATAGAAAAGTGGCGAACAATGGGCTTCACTGTTGAAATGCTGGAGATAGCCTATAACAAGTGTGTTGACAATACCAACAAACTGAATTACAAATATATAGACACTATACTGTCAAACTGGGCTGGCAAGAGCATCACTACCCCTGAACAGGTCACACACGAGGACGAAAAGTACCACACCTCCAAGAAAAATAAGAATACTAATAAGAATACAAATAAGCAAACTTCCTATGATCTTGATGATTTTGAAAAATTCGCAATGAATTTTGATCTAGAAAAATCAGGAAAGCTATGATAAGGAGTAGAAAATGAAATATTCAATAACCGCATATGACAAGGCTGAAAATGAACTTAAAAGACGGCGTGAAGCTGTCATGAACGAGCATGAGGTCCACGCTCAGGAGATAGCACAGCGACTTCCTGAAATAGAGGTTCTTACAAGATCACTAAAAGCAAATAACTGTGAACTCATGAAGGGCATAGTAGGCAAAAATGCTCATGGAAGAGAATATATACAAAAAATGCGTCAAAACAATGCCAATACTAAACGTGCCATTAAAGGGCTGCTTAAAATGGGAGGTTATCCTGAAGACTACCTTGATTATCACTATTACTGTCCTAAATGCTGTGATTATGGCTATCGTGACGGAGTGAAGTGCCAATGCTTCACCGACTTGCTGAAAAAATACACCACTGAGGAGCTTAACGAGAATTGCAGTATCCAGCTCCACGATTTCTCTGAGTTCAGAATAGAATTTTATCCTGAAAGCGACGGTAACGGAATGTCACCGAGAGAGAAAATGAGAACGGTGTATTCAAACTGCCGTGCATATGCTGACAAATTTCATGAAAACTCTCCATCACTGTTTTTCATTGGCAAAACAGGTCTTGGCAAGACTTTTCTTTCAGCCTGCATTGCAAATGAACTTATACAAAAGGGCTACAGCGTCATTTTCGCCTCTCTGCTGAAGCTTCTCAGACAAATAGAGGACGAGCATTTCGGCAGAGCCACAGGTCAGACACTTGACATCATAGAGAATGCTGACCTTGTTATCCTTGACGACCTCGGCTCAGAATTTCAAACGAGCTTTACCGATTCCGTGATATATGAAATAATCAACGAGCGTATCAACCTTGGCAGGCCAACGATAATCTCTACCAATCTCACCAATGAAGAATACAATGCAAAATATAATGAGCGTATAGTTTCGAGGCTCACAGGCTGTTTCATGCCTATTATGTTTGTGGGAAACGATATTAGACACGTAAAGCTGAAAAATAATCTTTAAGGGGTAAAAAATGAAAAAAATTAGGGGAACTTTTCTTTCTATACCGGTGCTTCTGCTTGCAAACGCACCTGCACTGTGGAAACTTATTGACATAAATTCTCTGCTCAAAACGCTTATCATCATACTTTTTGCAATATACACCTTGGTTTTCATGTTCAAATCACATGGACGCAAAGGTTCTCATGGAAAAATCCGACGGCTTGATTCCGGAGCGTTTGTACTTGGCTGCGGTGTTTTGCAAAGCGTTATACAGCTTATAATAGTGATAGTGCTTTGCTTTACAAAGCTGAACGGTTGGCGGCTTCTTGCAAATGCACTTTGCGCTTATGCTATAACAACGCTTTTGTGTCTGAGTGGCATTGTGCGGATAGCGGCTTCGGCACGTCAGGTGAAAATACTGTGGTATGTTATTCTGTTATTCACCTGGTACATACCGCTTGTGAACTGCATAGTGTTCAGAAAATTCTACAAGGCAGCGAGAAGTGAATACTACTTCGAGCAGGCAAAGCTTGACCTTGACGCTGCACGAAAAGAGAACGAGATATGCAAGACAAAGTATCCTATACTTATGGTGCATGGCATATTCTTCCGTGATTGGCAGGTAATAAACTATTGGGGCAGGGTACCTAATGAACTTATTAGAAATGGCGCAGAGGTCTATTACGGCAAGCAACAGTCCGCCAACAAAGTATCCGTCAGTGCCACTGAGGTAGCCGAAAGGATAAAAGAAGTCATTGCAGAAACTGGCGCAGAAAAGGTCAACATAATCGCACACTCAAAAGGCGGGCTTGACTCAAGATACGCTATCTCTCACCTCGGCATGGACAAATATGTGGCAACTCTTACCACCATAAACACGCCACACTATGGCTGTAAATTCGTTGATATGCTTCTTGGTAAGATACCTGAGAGCATACAGGGCTTTGTTGATAGAAAATACAACAAGCTTTTCACTGCTCTGGGTGACAAAGACCCAAGCTTTTTAGATGGCGTTTATGACCTGACTTACAAAAACTGCTCTGAGCTTAACGCAAGCACCCCTGACAGCCAGTTGGTTTCCTACCGCTCCGTGATGAGCAAAATGAACAGCATACGTTCCGCAGGTTTTCCGTTAAATATCGGCTATCTGCTCAACAAGCCATACGGCAAGGGCAATGACGGGCTAGTAACAGTTGAGTCGGGACTTTATGGTGAAAAATCCAAGATGATAGAACACAAGGGCAAGCGTGGCATTTCTCATGGCGACGTTATCGACCTTTTCAGGGAGAACATCAAGGATTTTGACGTGAGAGAATTTTATGTAGATATAGTAAAAGAGCTTAAAGAACAAGGCTTCTGATAAAAAAACACCCGTATCGCACATGATACGGGTGCTTTGCTATTTTCTGGGGCGAATTAAATATTTCATTCTGAAACGCTGTCTGTCCTTGATAGTTTTGCGATTGAAGTTTGCTATCTTCGCATTGAACGCAGACATCATTCTAAGCTCATGGGTTGGAAGCTCCTCCTCACCATAAAACCGACAGTCCGACAGACTATCGGTCAAAACTCAGTTATCTATTTTTGTCACATTGTCATAAACTATCTTATATTTTTCGCAGACCTTTTCATAATCCTGCTCATAGCCTGACAGCTCACCGTCCCTAAGATCCTCTGTAAGGTCATAGCTCGCCTTGTAAAGCTCATCAAAGCCAAGATTGCTGCAAATGCCTTTGAGGGTGTGAGCCATACGGAAAGCTTCCTTGGCGTTTTTCTCCTCTAAAGCCTTGCACATATCCTGAAAAGTTGTATCATCAGCAAATCTTTTTGCAAACTTTGTTATCATTTTCTCACTGCCGAAACGTACCAGAACGTTGTCATAACTTGCGCCAATGCTTTCATAAAATTCTCTAGTAGTCATCAGGACACTCCTTACAAATTATATCATCTCTTATTCTACGCCCTTTGCAAGCTCGTTCTGAATATCTTTAAGACATTCGACAAGCACAGGGTTGAATGTGCCGCACTCTCCGTTAAGTATCAATGCCATAGCCTTTTCATGAGAATACGCCTTTTTGTAAACTCGCTCGCTGACAAGTGCGTCATAAACGTCGGCGACAGAAACTATCTGAGCCGATATCGGTATCTCGTCGCCTTTTAGTCCGTCAGGATAGCCCCTGCCGTCATAACGCTCATGGTGCCACCTGCATATGTCATGGGCTATCTTCAAGAGTGGCTCGTCACGGAACTGCTCAAGACTTTCAAGCATATTCGCTCCGATAGCGGAGTGAGTTTTCATTATCTCAAACTCCTCTTTTGTTAGCCTGCCGGGCTTATTGAGTATCTTATCATCAATGCCTATCTTGCCGATATCATGGAGTGCCGCAGCCATTGGTATGAGAAGCTGCTCAGTGCCGCTGACAGTATACTTGTTTGTGCGCATAGGAAGCCTATCTAAAAGCAGTTCCGTTATGCGCTTTATGTTCACCACATGGCTTCCACTCTCGCCGTTTCTGAACTCTACTATCTGGCTGAGTATGCTTATCATCATACGATTGTTTTTATCTTTTTCGTACATCTGGTCGCTGACAAGGGAAATAAGTCTGCGCTGTTTTGCATAAAGCTTAATGGTATTGAAAACACGCTGATACACAACGCGTGAATCAAAGGGTCTGCTGATATAATCAGAAACGCCAAACTCATATGCTTTTCTTATAGAGGATGTAGAATCCTCGCTTGATATCATTATAACAGGGATATCATCTATCCAATGATGTTCCGCCATATAGTCAAGGACTTCAAATCCGTCCATTTCGGGCATGATTATATCTAAAAGCACAAGTGAAATTCCAGTGCCATACTGATTAAGCAGGTCAATACACTCCTCGCCGCTTGCCGCCTCATGTATGATATATTCATTGCCAAGCATTTCAGAGAGTATCTCTCTGTTTATATTTGAATCGTCAACAATAAGTATCTCCTGCTTTTGAGGCTCACCGACAACACTTTCGTGACCATCTGTGACAACTGTATCTTTCTTTGTCTTTGCCTGATACATAAGCTTATCAGCCTTGCTGACAGCTTCGTCAAGGCTATTGCCATCAGAGAAAACGCCGCCGACGCTTGCTGACAGACGTATATTTGAATACCCTGGCACAGTTGCCGCATGGATATTTCGTTTTATCTTCCTGAGCTTATGGGCAAAATCGTCCTCCTGAATACCAGGCATGACAAGCAAAAACTCGTCGCCACCATAACGCACAAGCACATCAGATTTTCTAATACAGCGCCTTATAGCATCAACCACTGTCACAAGCACCATATCTCCTGCGTCATGACCGCATGTATCATTATAAACCTTGAAGTCGTCAAGATCTATCATCGCAACACCCGCAGTCACATGGGACTTTTTAAGCTTATCTTCAAAATATCTCCTGTTGCTCGCACCTGTCAATGCATCAGTATACATTGCCTTATGATATTTTGACAGCTTATTCATTATCTTTTCTCTGTCCTGAACACCCAGCAGAGAGTCCTCATCAAGCTTTTTGATAAGCTCCATAACATACGGCTCTCCGTCAACCTGAACATACTTTGAAAAGACCTGATAAATGTCAGTTCCCATAAATTCAAGCTTAGTTCTCGGCTTTTTATCAATAAAAGTTTTTAAGGATATACAGTTTTCACAAGGCTCGTCCACTTTCCAAAAAGAAAAACACTGACATGGATTTTCAACGCAGCCGATCACTCCATGAGGAACGTCCGCTTTCAGCAGCCTGACAAAATCAAAAGTTTTCCTGAGAACGTCAATTTCCTTTTCTATCTCCGAAGAGGTAGAACTCAGTTGGCTTTCGCTGTTATCATCGCAGGTCCATAATTTGTACACGTCCATATTCACGTTCTCCTTACGCTTAGTGTAGACTTATTGTTGCTTTTTTTACTTTTTTCGACATTATTAACTGATTTATTATACCACACCTCAATCACATTGTCAACCGAACGATACAAATTACAATATTATTCACAATATTAACTCATTCATATTTCTAACGACTTTGCTCTAGTTTTTTATATACTTATCGTCATTCATAAAGTAAATATGGCACTCCACCTTGGTTTCCTCACTGAGCGAGAGCATTTTTCTGAGTATCTTTTCGTAGAAATCAAGCTGTGAACGATATGTCTTTAAAATTCTCTCCTCAAAAAGCTTTCTGTCGGCTTCTTCCTGTATGTTGGTCTTATAGTCGATTATGATAAAGCTTTTGTCTGACATTTTAAGCACAAGATCCATAACTCCGTTGCTGTATTCATTGCCGTCCATACTGTAGAATGGAAGCTCTGTATACACTGCCTGCGCAGTTTTGAGCAATTTTTCGATATCCTTGTCTTTCAAAAAACTGTGAAGCTGATAGTTGATATAGTCCTTATAAAAGCTCTCAGAATCCTGCGAACTGCACTCGTCCTCAAAGTCGAGATACGCTCTGCTGACAATCTTCTGAATAAGCTCCTTCTGCTGTGGCGTTTCGTTATACGGAAACAGCTTTCCACTCATATTCACCGCAAGCTCAAAGGCACGATGTACCATATGACCGATATCTATGCCCTTTGGACGTTTGTAAGACAGTTTCTCCACTCCACTTGGTATAGTGACTTTTTTGCCGTCCTCAAGGTGGCTAGGAGTGATTTTGCTAACATGTTTCTCACTGAGCTTTTTAACGCTTTCATCAAAAGCATTTCGGCTGTTGTTCACCTCGTCGAATATATCCTTGACGTTTATCTGCGCCGCCTGCACAGCACTTTGCGCTGTGGCATTGTTTATCTGCGGCAGTTCTCTGCCTATTTTGCTCATTGTAAGTTTGTCGATCACAGGTTTTTTCCGTTCAAAAGTATACACAAATATAAAAGCCTGCTTTGCTCTTGTGGCCGCAACATATTCAAGCCTGAGCTGTTCGCCAAAATATTTATCCTCTGCCTGCTTCCTTTCATTAGGGTAGAATGTCAGATAGTCCATATATGAAAAATCGCTTGTTTTCAAAGGTACATAGACCTGTCTTTTAGCCACAAGGTCGGTGTACTTTCCACCGCTGAATTTATGATTTTTAGCCTCCGCCATAATAACGATATTTCCCTCAAGACCCTTTGCCTTGTGAAGATTCATGAGCCTTACGCAGTTCTGCTCACTGCTGTCAAGGATAAGCTCTTTTTCTTTCAGCACAGAAAGCTCGTTTTTCATCATGTCCATAAGCTCATCGCTTCCTGCAAAATCCTGCTTTTCCCACTTTTCAATAAGATAGATAAGATTTGAAAGCTCATATTCTCTGTTGCTGGTATTATCAAAAAGAAGCTCAGGAAAATCAAGTATCTTATAAAGCTTCGCTATAGGCTCATTGACAGTATCGGCAGACGCCTTTACTGCAACAAGCGTGGCGTCATTGCTTTCACAGTTTTGTTCATAATCGTCTACGTCAATTTCAGCGTCTTCAAAATCGATGCTGTCAGGCCTACATCTCCAAAGGATAGAATAAGCCTTTTCCTTTGCGGTAGGGCTGTAGCTTTCAAAAACGAACTCTGCAAGAGCAATAAATCTTTTCAGCACCAGACTGTTTTTTTGAGGGCGTTTACCCCACATTGTATATGGTATGCCACGATCTGTCAAGACCATTGAATAAAACTCCATTTGAGTTGTGTTCCAAAGAAGCAGAAGAAAATCACTGTATTTTATAGGTCTTTCCATACCCTTGTCGAATATCTTTCCGACCTTCACTAGGTCTGATATTATCTTAGCCACGCTTTCAGCACCTGGATCTTTGACAAAATATGCCCCTCTGATAACATCATCGGAAACAGCCGCAGGCTTATCAGCCTTTGATATCATATCGCTGTATGTCATACCATATTTGCCGTTTATTTCCGGCTGAAACTTTTCATTTACCCAAGCTATAAGCTGCTCATCAGAGCGGAAGTTGTAATCAAGTGAGAAAAACTCGCAGTTTTTTTCGTTATTGTTCTGGAATTTGGCTTTCATTTTGTTATAAAGCCTGATATCGGCGTCACGAAACCCGTAGATAGACTGCTTAGGGTCGCCCACCGCAAACAGCGCACCGTCACTGAGCGGGCATTGCCATATATCACCACCTGCTATAAGCTTGCTGTCGTCTGCGCAAAGATACAGCAGAAGCTCAATCTGCATAACATCAGTATCCTGAAACTCATCTATATAAATGCAGGAATACTTGTTTTTGAAAAACGCTCTTGCCTCACTGCTGTTTTTGAGAAGCTCGTGAGTGTGATACAAAAGTCCGTCATTTGAAACGCTCTCCCCGTCTTCACTCTCCTGATAAGCCTTTACAGCCTGCTCTATATACGTTGCCGTCTTGTTGAGTGCATACAGTGCATTTTCTTTCTTTACATTATCAAAACCACTTGGGCTGAAAATGGCCATGTTCTCATTGCTCTTTGGATGATCTTTCTTAATTTTCGTCTTATTAAAAGGCTCAAGGAACTTTTTGCAAGCTTTAAGATTAGCGCAAACTTTCACATAATTATACTCCGAGTCATAGACATTCATATTATCAGGAAAAAACTTTGTCACATCACCAACAAGAAAACCTGCTATATCTTCGTATTTTCCACCCAAAGCACCATTATAGAACGCACGCACAAGACTATCCCTATAGTTACACATTTCTTTATAGGCAAGCTTATTTATGGTGTCAAATGTCACACTGTCATAGCTTTTATCCCTAACAAACTCAACATCTCTGTATTCAGCACACTCAAGAAATGTTTCCATAAGAAAGTTTTTCACACGGCTGTCTCTGAGCTTATATTGATTGCTGTTCAGAAAGCCGAAATCTTCTATGTTCGCACCATTTGTGCGGTAATATCTCTCGAAAAAGTCAGCCTGTGCCTGCTTTGTTTCACCGTCCTCGGCAAGTTTTAATCCCAAATGCAGGTCAGCTTCAAAAGGCTGTTCTGACAGCATACTCAAACAAAAACTGTGTATAGTGCTTATCTTCATGCGCTGTAAATTCATAACAGCGTTCTCATACAGCTTCTTTTCCTCACCGCTGCATTTTGCGATATTCTCCGTAAGCCCTGCCTGTATCCTCTCATAAAGCTCGTTTGCAGCAGCGTTGGTGAAAGTTATAAGCACTATCTTTTCAACAGGTATACCTGCGCCTATCTGACCTATAACACGCTGTATTATAAGCCTTGTCTTACCTGCACCTGCGCCTGCTTCAACAAGGATATTCTTATCATAACTGTCTTTGTTTATTATATAGCTTCTTATCTGTTCTTCACTCATTCTGTTGCACCCCCTGAGCAAACTTCTTCATAAGCAGGACAAAACGTGCATGGAGTAATTTTATCATTCTTATTCACAATACACTTTTTAAAGCCCTCTTCTACTATTTTCTTAAATGTTATTGTTATCATGTTTTCGATTCCAGAATTATCCTTATTGTTAACTACATGGCAATTCCCTTTTTCAAGAATGAAAACATAATCTGCGGAAACGATATCACTTTCGCTCACTTCTCCCACAGGCGTAAGACCTTTTTCAAGCGCAAGGGCATAAATATGATCCTGTGGGTCTTCTGGAAGCTTCTCCCTGAATTTTTTGATATCCTCCGTCTTGTAGTCAACTATCTGGTATGACACCTTTGTGCCGTCTATTATCCTGTCAAGGCGGTCTATCCTACCCCTTATGGTGACTGTATATTTGCCTATCTCCACATCACCGTTGAACGGATACTCGACCTCAACGACCTCACGTTTGCCTGAGTGTATATCACCGTGCAGTTCGTCAAGATAAGCTTTGACACAGGTGTAATATTCCTCTCTCTCACTCTGCGCAACAGCCATATCCACAGGGGGATAGTTACGTAGATAGTTTTTAGAAACGCTCTCGATTATCTCATCAAGCGCCGCTGTGTCAACAATTTCAGACACCTCAGCCGCACCTTTGCCTTTAAGCACAGTCTTGGCATAATTCTCCATTGTCTCATGTATATACATTCCCTTGACATTGCCTTTGAGCCATGCACTGCGGTCTATATCCACCTCCTGCGGCTTTTCAACATGGGCGATACGCTCATAGAAAAACCTCAGCGGACACTGAAGCATAGTCGAAAGGCTTGTGGCAGAAATGATAAAATGTTTATTTTCGCACATTTCACGCAATATATCTATACGGCTTTCTCTTTGCTTATCAAGATACTCCGTAAGGCTTTCGCTTTGCTTTGCACCGTCATCATGAAGCCCGATTTTTTCTGCCTTGTTTAGAAAAGCACTGTTTAATGATATCTCAGAACGCACGCTCACCTTGCGTCTGTCAGAAAGATAATCATACACTTCTATTTTGTTTACATCAATGCCCTTTTCAGCCGCAATAACAGTATACACTGCCGACGGGCTTTGCGCTCTTATTTCTACGGTATCATAAACACTACAGCTTACAACAAGGTTTGCTCTCTCAGCCATGAGAACAGTTCTCACAAGGTCAGTGAGCTTTCTGCGCTCGATAGCGTCAGAACAATGGTCACGATTGCCGAAAAGCTGTTCTCTCTCCTTATCGTTCAGAACAGGCGACTCGTCCTGCATGACAGGAAATCTTCCAGTTGTCAGACCAAGAACATATATGTTTTTCATGAAAAGCGCAGAATACCGCCCCATAAGACAGCAGGTAACAGCGCCTTTTGATGCAGGCAAAGAATACCTTGCGTTCTCTGCAATGTCGGTGATCTCAGTCATTGCTTCCTGCAAGCTAAGACTCTTGTCATAGTCTGCATAAAATCTATATCTGCCTATCAAGGCGTCCTTTACGCTTGATATGGAACTTCTCTGCTCAGCGTTTGTACCTTTCACATAATCATTCACCAATTTCAGCACGCCACCGTAAAACTCTTTTGCGCTGACATTTTCTTTTTTAAAAACATCATAAAAGTCCGTGAACACCTGACTATCCCTTGTGCTATACCATTCAATGCCCCAGCCGTTTCCAGAGTTCTGTGCTTCAAGGAATATCCTGCCCTTGCTTTTGGTCTTGCCGTCCTCTACTTTCTCCTCATATTGGAAAACAGGCGAAAGCATCACATCTTTGAATAGGTCAAATCTATAGTCATTTTTGCACCATTTGAGCATTGCCCTGAAAAATGCAACAACGTCACTGTGTCTGCATGAAATGCCCTCAGGAAATTCCACGGGGACTTTGTATTGATCGCACATATTCATGAGCAAGTCCATATACTCATCATCTGGACACAGCACAGCGGTATCGCAAAGCTCATAACCACTGTTCACGATATGTAGAACAGTTCTCTCCACCTCGTTTGTTACGCCATAATTTCTCCAAAGCTCCGCCTTTTGTGCTAATTTTCTCAGACCATTCTGATACTGCTCATCGCTCATATCAGCCATGTTATCTATAACCGCAGGATCAGGCAAAAGCCCTATATACTCCGCTGTCAGCTTGTCAGCTTCTATTTCTTTGTCATATGCAAAATGAACGCTGTTCACGTCTGCCTTACCAGCCTTTATAAGACCGCTGGCAATGCTTATGAGCTTTGCACTGTCATATAGTTTGCTGTCTGAAAGCTTATTTTCATACGCTTGAAAGATCGCACTCAGCGTGTTGATACGTCTGCTGTCCAAGGACAATGAATCAGGGCCTATACAGTTCATTCTAAGCTCTGATATTGTCTTGAATATCTCCATGCAGGCATTATGATCATCGCTTTTGAAATAGCTTATACCGCTTTCATCAATAATACGTCTTACTATCTCACAGCCCTCAGCGTTTGACAGCGTTATTATCCTGCTGTCCATATACTCGGCACTGGTTTCGATAATATGCTTTGCATGATCTGCGACTGTGTATCTTTCAAGCCTTATAACAATATTTTCACCGCTTGCGTTCTCCAACATTCTCTCGGCGTTGAGATAATCATTACATATGTAAACCTTTTTAGTCAAAGGGTCTGCTTCATTACAGCCTTTGAGCCACTCTATAAAAGTCATTACGCTTTCTCCCCTAACATAAATTATCATAATAACATTTTACCATAGCAGAAAAATCTTGTCAATCTACAATTAGCGTGTTTGTATACTTTTTTGAAACATAATATTAAAGAAAATTTATTGATAAAATCATACCGCTATGTTAAAATATACTTTGTAAAACTTGCGTGGATTTTTCCTGACAGTATGTCACTTTTCGCCACACAGCAAACAGGCTGTGGGGCTTTTTTTCTGCCCACAGACAAAAGGAGTGTAAAAAAATAAATGAACAGTGATTTCATGAAAACAAGACCGATCTTCCCTCTTCTGCTTTCAATGTCCCTGCCAATGGTGATATCAATGCTTGTAAACTCTCTTTACAACATCATTGACAGCTTTTTCGTGGCAAAGATAAGCGAGGACGCAATGACATCGCTTTCACTGGTGTTCCCAGTGCAGAATTTTATAAGTGCCACTGCTATCGGCTTTGGTATCGGCATCAATGCGGTCATTGCCATATATCTTGGTGCAGGCAGAAAGGAAAAGGCTGACATTGCCGCAACTCAGGGGCTTGCCCTTTCGGCTTTGCATGGTATTGTGCTAATGATAATATGTATACTTATAATGCCTGCATTTCTATCTATGTTCACAAGTAATAAAAACGTTATAGATCTTGGCGTGCAGTATTGTAACATTGTATTTACATTCTCTCCTGCATTAATGCTTGCCATTGCATTTGAGAAGATATTCCAATCTGTCGGCAGAATGAAGATATCAATGTTCAGTATGCTCTGCGGCTGTATCGCAAACATAATCCTTGACCCTCTGCTTATTTTTGGCGTTGGATTTTTTCCTGAGATGGGTATAAAGGGTGCGGCACTCGCCACCGGTATCGGTCAGGTGCTGACCCTTGTCATATACATAATAGCATATCTTCGCTGTGAGCTTCCTGTTAAGCTTTCCGCAAAACACAAGCGTCCTGACGGCATGATAATCGCAAAGATGTACTCCATAGGCATTCCTGCAACACTTAATCTTGCTCTGCCGTCACTTCTCATATCCGCCCTCAACGGCATACTTGCGGCATATTCACAAAGCTATGTGCTTGTTCTTGGAATTTACTACAAGCTCCAGACCTTTCTTTATCTACCCGCAAACGGTGTTATTCAGGGTATGCGACCAGTTATCAGTTTTAACTACGGAGCAGGCGAGAGGGAGCGTGTGAAGAAAATTTACCGCATTGTTCTTTACATGACAGGTGTGATATTGGCGGCAGGAACTATCATATGCGCACTTTTCCCAGCCAAGCTCATAGGGCTTTTCACGGAAAACGCTGACACTATCGCCATAGGCAAAACAGCACTTCGCCTAATTTGTATCGGCTTTGTTATCTCCGCAGTATCCGTCACCTCATCAGGTGCGCTGGAGGGACTTGGCATGGGCATTCCGTCGCTTATGATATCTTTGTGCAGATTTATTGCGATAATACTGCCACTTGCGTTCTTCCTCTGCAAGCTCACGGGACCAACAGGCGTATGGAACGCATTCTGGATAACAGAAGTCGTCACCGCTTTGATATCTGTATTTATCTACAGATTTTCAGTTTCAAGGCAAAAAGATTTAAAATAAACACCGTTGCCATTCCACAATTACCATTTATCCCTATTTAACAACTTGTAATTTGCAAAAAAGCGTTGACATTTTGCAAAAAAAGTGTTATAATATATCCTGCATGCCGCTGTGGTGGAATAGGCAGACACAAGGGACTTTGATGTTTGTACGCATAGCAATGTGCGTCTGAGTTTTTTCTCAGAGAGTGCCCACAGAGAAATCTGTGGAGTAGAAGTCGGCTAAAACGGCGAAGGCACAAACAGAACGCCGTGCTAACCCGTCAGGGTGAGTGTAGAGACCTTACACCGACTACCTAAGTCCGAAAGGATATGGTAAAGACCAAGTCCAGACTACAACACACGCTTTGTGTGGCTATGGTAACATAGAGTAGTACGAAAATCCCTCGCTGGCGACAGCGTACCGGTTCAAGTCCGGTTAGCGGCACCAGAATAAAAGCTCTTAGGTCGTCTTGCGATCTAAGAGCTTTTTTAGGTTACTTATCTACAAATTTTTTCGGGATCAAGATCAACTTTGAGTGCTTCAAGCATTTCAATATGCTTGTCTGACATCTGTCCATTCTTGTATTTTTTCTTCTGAGAATTGAGCCATACTGCAATGCTGTTTTCTGATCCTTTTATTTTTCTTGTGAGAGGCATTCTCCCGTTTTCCGCAATGAAAGATCTCAATTCTTCGTATCTTGTCAGCCACTGTTTTTCAAATCTGTCATTTACTTGCGGCTCTATGCCTATCTTTTTGAGCTTTTCTATTTGTTCAGGCGTTCTTGATGTGCTATCTTTTCCATTTACTATCTTCTGTTCGCCATTGACCCAATTACACAGCTCACTGCCGTCAACAATGATACCCTTTTTGACGCTTGCACCAACACCATGCTCATCAAAATATCTCACTGCTTCTTCATACATTATATCCCAATGAGATATCAAACTGTCAAGAACAGTTTTAGGGTCAAGCTCATTGAACATTTCTACTCTTTCATCACTGAATACTCCGTTTTGGATAAAATTTCTCTGCTGACGTATCCAATCAATGATTTTTATCCCTTTGTATTCTGCCTTAGGGTCGAGCTTTTCGCCTTTATGCAGTTCAAGATATTCCTTTACTATTTCGTATTTAGCAAGCCATTTTGTCATATTTGCCTTATATATCCCTGACTTTTCGGCTTTAAAGGGATAACCGATATCGTCAAATTTTTTCATTTGTTCTTTGGTAAGCTCGCCTTTTTTATATGCTCTTTTTTGTCTAGCAAACCACAAGGATAGATCTGTACCGTCATAGGCAGTATATTTTTCCGGGAGCCGTTTTGTATCGTTTTTTTCAAAATAAGCCTTTAATTCTTCATAGCGATACTCCCACTCATCTTTAGCGTCAAGAGGAAATCTCAGCCTTCTGAATCTCTCCACATATTTTTTTGCAAGCTCGCCACGTCTGTATCGTACTCTGCAATTGGATATCCAGTTTCCTAGGCGATATCCGTCGTCGCACACAGTTATTGCCCTTATTTTATATATTCCTTTTTCAGATATAAATTTCTCAAGATGCTGAAAACCCTTTTCATAAAGACTAGCATTCTCTATCTCAGACAAATTGTTCCACTCTATCCCGAGCTTATCCAATAATTCTATCCTATCCTGTGAAAGAACGCCTTCTCTTTTCTGCACACGCTGTTTGTATATCCATATGCCAAGCTGAAATTCATGATATACAGCGTTCTGAGGGACGCTTATATTTCCATATTCTTCGTAATATTGCTTTGCAAGCGAATATCTTTCATTCCATATATGTTCATGATATGAGATATCTGAAAGGAGTCCTATTGCCTTAAGCTTTTCTATCTGTTCCTCTGACAATCTTCCCTCTTTGGCATACTTTTTTTGTCTGCTTATCCATGTTTTTATACTCGCCTTGCTAACAGTTAAGTCATCAGAAATGTCTGTGTTTCCGTGTTCATCATAATATTTTTTCAGCAGTAAATACTTTTCTTCCCAACGTGAAGAAGTTACATCAAAAACAAAGTTTATACTTTTCAGCTTTTCAATGCGAGCGTCTGAAAGTTTGCCATCTCTATACAAAATACGCTGTCTTTCCACCCATGTGTCTAAACAAGCACCATTTTTGGTTTTATATGAAACAGGAATGTTGAAATTGTTGTTATCCTTATAGTATTCTGTAAGCTCACGAAACATATCATTCCATTTTCTGTTATTTCTATCGTCCCAACTCATTCCGAGTTTATCAAGGCGAGATATTTGCTCGGCTGTCAGAGAACGTGAACCTGTCCGTCTTGATTTTCGCATACTGTCGAGCCAAACTCCAAGACATATTCCCTCGCTGTCTACATACTTTGCAGGAACGTCCAGGTCACCATTTTCACGATGATATCTAACGGCGGCCTCATAGTTTTCTTCCCAGAGATAATCAGGCACGTCCCATACCATTCCTATCTCATCAAGCCTTGCGGATCTTTCCTCACTAGAGCCCCATTTTCTGATACCATTTTTCTTTGCCATTCGCTGGGTGACTAACCACTGGCCAATGTTTATTCCATTTTCATTTACATATGAATATGGTGCTAAAAGATTGCCGTTCTCCTCATAATACTTTTTAGCGGCTTCATAATATCTTTCCCATGACAATTCTCCTATTGACTGCCAGCGCATACCGATAGCGTTAAGTGCGTCTATCTGCATCTGCGTAAGAGGTTTTCCGTTATGAGTTCCTCTGTAAAGTCCTCTTTGTGTATTTATCCACAAGCCAAGGCTGTAGCCGTCCTCTGTAAAATATGTCGCAGGTATTTCAAGGTCACCGTTTTTTTCATAATAAGCTTTTGCCTTTTCATACATGATATCCCACGAAGCTGAAAGTGACTCCTCAAGCTTATCGAAAAGCTTTTTGCAGTCTTCAACTTTGTCAATAAGCTCAAAGTTATCATTTACTACCATGCCCTCGCTATCATGAGAACGATAATAACGAACAGCGACTTTCATTTCTTCTTTGATAGAATCTATGCTGTAAAGATTTTCAATGTTATTGACAATATCGAAAATAACAGGCCTTTGTGACTTTCCTGCACTTAGCGCACGTCCGATCTGCTGTTTATAGATAATTGGAGAGATAGTCGGACGCAGAAGAATAACACCTGAAACATCATCAACGTGAACGCCCTCGTTAAGCATATCTATGCAGTAGAGCAATTTAAGGTGGTCAGAATTATCCACCTTAAATTCATGAAAAGCCTTGCTCGTTTCAGGATCATTGGAATAAGCTTCATAAATATGAGGTCTTTTATCCACCTTATGAAACCATTCGTCAGCCTTGTCTATCATATCGTCCATATGCTCACGATTTGCACAGAAAACGATATATTTTCCTGCTCTGTTTTCCATATGCTTATCAAAAATATCATCAAGCTTTTCTGCTTTATCTAACGCCCTGCGAAGTGCTTCAAGATATTCCTCAGCCTTGTCACGCATAGACTTATATCTTGCATTTTTTACTCTTTTTTCATATTCGTCAAGATCCTTCTGATATGAAAACATCGAGAGAATATATTTAGGCGGATCAAGGATACCACGAACGATAGCGTCGCCCAAAGTCATTTCACTTGCGATATTTCCGTCAAAAAGCTCGTCTGTCATATCACGCTGGTTATCAAGATAACGTATTGCTGTGGCAGACAGACCTAACAGCGGTGTATCTGGATACATTTCAAGCAATTTCTGAACGCCCATGCCCCAATATTCCGCACCGCATCTGTGAAATTCATCGAGTATTATGTAATCAGGTTTTATCTCCGAAAAATTCTCGTCAGATAAAAGCATAAGCTTGGCGTAAGTATAAAATTTCACATTATGCGGCTCATATCCACCGCTTGCCTCTTTTAAATTCTCAAGCTGCGTCTGATAGATATACCTTGACGGAGAAAGCCAACATATTATCTTATCGGAGTTATCATAGCAGAGTTTAAAACCGATGAAACTTTTTCCTGTTCCGGTAGGGTGAACTACGGCAGCTTTATTTCGTTCAGCAAGCATTGACACCACAGCTTTATAGGCTTCTTCATTGTGTCTGAACAGCTCTAATGCCACGTTATTCCCTCCTACTAAAACACATCATTTGGAGCAAGCAACGGGAATCGAACCCGCATCCCAAGCTTGGGAAGCTTGTATACTGACCATTGTACTATGCTTGCAAAAAGGCAATACTAAAATATATTGCCTTAGAGCAAAGCCCATTCACCACGGACTTTGCTCATTCTTGTATTTTTTATTGTATCTCATCTTTAAACGCCAAGATGTGAACCCCACGAAAGCCCCAAGAGTGTTGTTGAAAACATCATCAAATTCACAAAGCCCTCTGCCTGTGATATACTGCGTTATCTCAATACCTGCTGAAAAGGCAAGGGACATAAGAAAAACTTTTTTGAACTTTGTGACGTTTAAAAGATACGGCAGCAAAACACCCAAGGGGATAAACATTGCAATGTTACCGAATATCTGTAATAGCCAAAAATCCCGCAGATACTTGATGCTTATGTTCTCCAAAAGGTTTCGCACCTCCCAGAAGGGCATAAGCTCCGCCTGACGCTTGCCCCACTGTCTGTCTATGAGTGTGAGCCAGAGGACGGCGAAGATGTACACTGCAAACAGCGATGTAAGTATTTTTCTCTTTTTACTCCACCGTAACGCTCTTTGCAAGATTTCTCGGCTTATCAACGTCATAGCCCTTTCCTACTGATACATAATATGACAAAAGCTGAAGCGGTACTACTGAAAGGCTTGCCGCAAAAAGGTTATCTATCCTTGGAGTGTAAACTGTGAAGTCAGCAACGTCCTCCATTGCATAATTCCCATAGGTAGTAAGTCCGAAAAGCTTTGCTCCACGGCTCTTTACCTCGACCATATTGCTTATGGTCTTTTCATAAAGTGCAGACTGAGTTACCACGCTGAACACGACAGTTCCGTCCTCGATAAGGCTGATAGGACCATGTTTAAGCTCGCCTGCCGCATATGCTTCGGAATGGATATAGCTTATTTCTTTGAGTTTCAGGCTTCCCTCCATACCTACTGCATAGTCGATACCTCTGCCGATAAAGAATGCGTCCTTTATATTCACTACCTTTGAAGCAAACCACTGCAAGCGCTCCTTATCCTCGAGAATTTTCTCTATCTTCTCAGGGATAGTATTGATTTCCTCAACGAGCTGAGCAAATCTTTCGTCGGATATCTCCCCTCTTGCTTTTGCAAACTGCATTGCAAGGAGATATGCGGCAACGAGCTGACAGCTATAGGCTTTAGTTGTTGCGACGGATATTTCAGGACCTGCGAGGGTATAGAAGACATTATCGGCTTCTCTTGCGATCGATGAGCCAACCACATTTACGATACCGAGAGTTTTTACTCCTTTTTCTTTACAAAGTCTTAATGCTGCGAGGCTGTCGGCAGTTTCGCCCGACTGGCTTATGATGATAGCGAGGCTATTTTTTGCAAGCTTCATTTGTCTGTATCTGAACTCAGAAGCAAGCTCCACACGGACAGATAGTGAAGTCAGCTCTTCGATAACATACTGAGCCACCATACCAACATGGTAGGCAGAGCCGCAGGCAACTATATACACCTGCTGGATATTTTTCATATCCTCGTCAGAGAGTCCGACGCTTTCAAAGCTAATATTTCCATCTGTAAGGACAGAATTGATAGTATCCTTTATCACCTTTGGCTGTTCGTGTATCTCTTTGAGCATAAAATGCTCATAGCCGCTTTTTTCTGCAGCTTCTGCGTCCCACTCGATAGTTTTCATTTCTTTCTGTATTTCTTCGCCATCGAGATTGTAGAAAGCAACTGCGCCTTTTGTAAGTCTTGCAAGCTCCATATTGCCTATATAGTAGACATTTCTTGTATACTTAAGTATTGCAGGAACGTCAGAGGCAAGGTAGCTTTCACCGCCTGTAACGCCTATTATCATAGGGCTGTCTTTTCTTGCGGCATATATCTCACCGGGATAGTCCTTGAACATAACAGCGAGGGCATAAGAGCCACGGATACGGACGAGGGCGTGATTAAGAGCGTCAACAGGAGTGCCCAGGTACTTTTTGTAATAATAGTCGATAAGCTTTACGGCAACTTCGGTATCAGTTTCTGACTTAAAGGTATATCCTTTTTTGATAAGCTTTTCACGAAGCTCCTGATAGTTTTCGATAATACCGTTATGTACGGCGATAACATTTTCATCGTCGCTGCAATGAGGGTGGGCGTTTACAGTTGACGGCTCGCCATGGGTAGCCCAACGGGTATGGCCTATACCGCAGGCGCCTTTTACAGCTTTTCCGTCGTTAGTCATTTCCTTTAGGACTTTCAGCTTACCTTTAGCCTTTACGATCTCAGGCTCTGCGTCACCGTTTCTTACAGCGATACCGGCAGAGTCATAGCCTCTATACTCCAGCTTAGACAGGCCGTCCAAGAGGATCGGGGCTGCCTCGTTATTTCCAGTAAATCCAACAATTCCGCACATAACAGTGTCTCCTTTAAATTTTATTTTTGTTGATGTAATCTTCTATAGCAGGTCTATTTGGAGGAAAAATATCCTCCGGCAGGTCGCAGATATCAATAAATTTAAGCTGCGACACCTCAGAAGCCTGCATTTTAAGCTCGCCTGTATACTCGTGGCAGGTGTAGACGATATCAACGTTTGACACCTTATCGCCGTTGGGGTAAGTATACTGCATTTTTTCACCTGAATAGACGCCAAGCAGTTCGAGCTTTTTTGCTTTAAGACCTGTTTCCTCAAAAAGCTCTCTTTCGGCTGTTTGCTCAACAGACTCACCAAGTTCCACCGAGCCGCCTGCATATCCCCAGCTTCCGCAGTCTGTTCTCTGCTGCATGAGCATTTGTCCTGCTTCGTTTATTACTATTACGCTTGCTCCCACCTGCAGCAGAGGGGTGTGGCCTAGGTGCTGGCGGAGGGATCTTATGTATTCTGACATATTTGTACCTCACAATTTCGTCAGGTTCATCCTTTGTAAGCCAGAACATAAAGTCATCGTTATCAAAATCTAGACATTATTTTTAACCTGACAGTTGAAGTTTTTTTACTTCATATCCATACATCTTGGCAAGTTTGAAGTCCAACATTGCCTTTATATCACTCACATTACATATAGTTGTTCATCAATCCCTTACTACCTTTGTCACTAACCTGTTTAGCTGGCACACCTGCAATTGTAATATTTTCTTTCAAAAAGCTCTTGCAAACAACCGCATTTGCACCAATTGCTATTCCATTTGCAATTTCTATATCTCCAAATATCTTTACGCCTGGCGCAATATAAACATTATCTCCAATTTGAGGAACTCGTCTTTCAACGCCAGCTGCAGTACCTATATTAACACCCACGTGAATTCTACAATTTTCACCAATTCTAGCATATGGATTTACTATAATACTCCCTTGATGTGCTATGCTTAGTCCTTTTCCAAATACATTAACAGGAATTTCAAATCCACAAATAATTTCCAATAATCTATGTCTAAATCTCCAATAAAACTTCAAAATACTTGAAATAGGATTAGAAGAAACATTCGAATAATATTCAAGTTTTCTTAGCGCTATTTCAAATTTCCACGTAGTATCAAACACAGATGGTCTCCTTGTAATTCTTCCTAAATTTTTCTTATCCGCTTCCAAATACTCTTTTAAATCAGCCTTATTCTTAATCAATCAGTACACCTCCATTTTTTATACTTTTACACAGTCTTTGATATGTATCTTCATACTTCAAACGAAACAACATATTAATTATTTATGAAAATGCTCTAGTAACACAAACTCAACTCTAACATTTTATAAACATATTTTTTATTAACAATTATTCTTTTGACGAAGCATTTGAGAGATACAAGAATAAAGAGAAGATTTTGTTCGCCAATTCACTAGCATCGATATAATTGCATATAATCCGCCTCCTAAAAATATACATGTTATCAACGTTAACACGCCATAATCCATATGTCTTTTCATCAGATCTATAATTAAAAACATAAAAAAACCTATGACTACATAATACCCTGTTGTTTTTAAATACTTTTTTATTGGTAAGTATTTCAAACAAAATGCTGTCTGTATAGTTGCAACCATAAATTCGGCAACTATTGTTCCAATAACAGCGCCCACCGCTTGTAATGACGGTATTAACATGATATTCATGAATAAATTAATGACGGCACCCACTACGACAGACAATACATATATTCTGTCATGCGAATTAGGTAACAAATACTGCATTCGAATAATGCTGGCCCACGCCTGAAATATTACACATGGAAAAAACGCAACCATGAGCACTGCACATGATTCATAACCACTGCCAAAGTATAATTGAACAAATATATCGGAAACAGCACCCAACCCAAAAGCCATTCCACATGCCAAAAACATAGCAAACTGAAGTGATATTTCTAAATAGTGTTCGCTAATTTCTTTCTTACCTTTTGCATTAAGAGATGTCAATCGTGGTAATGCAACTGTTCCTAAAGCAGTTGTAATAATGGCTGGTATACTAATAATTGATTCTGAATTGGTATAGTAAGCAACCTGAGAATATTCGCACAAAATACCTAACATAATTTTGTCCATATATTTATATAAACTAATTGCCAAAACAGGAACAAATAAAAGTATAATTGGTTTTATATGCACTAGAACATCTTTTAGCTTTACTTTACTAAATTTAATGTATTTTTTTAAAAAGATCCACACTATACTCTGACTAATAAATAAACCAACAGCATATATACCAGTGTACAGTATTAAATCTGATGGTTTTTTTACAAAAATAAAGACTAACAAAGTAGTGATTATTTTAATAGCAATATTTCTTGTTACAGTCAACTTAAACTTCTCAATTCCAAAATAAAACCAATTTATATCGAATGTCCCAGACATCACAATAAACGTTTGTATCAATGCAATTACCTTATTATCTCTTACAAAAATAACAACGTAAGCTAAGTAAATAACAAGAACACTCAGCGAAAAACAAAACTGAACTATATATATACTAGAAAAAACTTTAGAACGTTTTTCAAAATCGTCCTGAACTTCTGCAATGCTTCTACATCCATAATTAGCTACGCCTAGCATTCCAAATATCAAAAAATAGGAAGCTATTGTATATGAATAATTATATACTCCTAGAATATCCGCTCCCAATACTCGTGAAACATAAGGTAGTAATATTAGCGGAATAACAATTTGAACAAATTGATATAATAGATTATATATAAAATTCTTTTTCAAATTTTACTCCTTCTTACAATAAATTAAAAACTCTTCATAAGTTTCAAATTGAGGTTTTGTATTTAAATAATTATTTTTAAATATTTCATCATTAATGCCGTTATAATTAAACAAGTTCGAATTTTCTTGCAAATTTTCCAAAGTATGTGGAACATAAAGCCACGAGAATGCATTTGTCATTTCATTTATAGATGGGTAACGTCCATATTTTTCATGCCATTTTTTCACAAATAGCTTGGCGGAATTTAATTCTTGTTCTTTTTTTCGACGATAGTAGTCTTCCAACGAGCAAATTTTTTTCGCTGGATTGCCCACAATAATTGAATTCTTTTCAAACTTTCCAGAAACAACTGATCCTGCTCCTATTATACAATTATCACCTATTACGGAACCCATTAAAATAATTGAATTCATTCCTATAAAGACATTATCTCCTATATATGTCTCACGTGCTTCGCCTACATTTTCATATCCTGGCACACTCATAAAAACACTTCTACTATAATCATGACAGATTATGTTAACACCACTTGTAATTTTTACATAATCACCAATATGCAACAAATGTGGCCTTTGTATATCTATATACACCTTATTAGGGCTCCAAATCATACAATTTTCACCAATGTCGATATTATATTTGTTTCTTAATGCTTTTACGTAAGCTTCTGAACTATATGTATACGGAAATACTAATTTTCTTAGCAATTGTTTCATAAAGTCAAACTCCTTGTTATATTATCTATATTATTTAATACCTTATCTTCTATACTCTCGTCGGAGAATCAGCGAAAATGTTAACCATAAAAGCGGGTTTAGCCATAAATCTCCAGAAAATAAGGCTCCTGGAACAGAGGCACATATTAAAGCAATTAATACAGTTGAATTTTCATAGTTACCAATTCTTTTGAATATTTTTATTGCAGAGGTAAAAATAGGTACTATAATAATCAATGTACCTATTATGCCAATATCAAATAACATTTGGTATAGGAAATTATGTGGATATATAATCCCCGTATAATACGCAAAAGATTTTATTCCATGTCCGAACAATGGCTTTTTAACAAACTCAGCTAAAAAAACCTTGTTAATAGCACTTCGTCCATTATCTACCCCTCCTAACTTTTGTAATCTTATTATTTTATCGAAAAACTCTACCGTTATTCCTTTTCCATTGAAAAAATTACTCAAGAAAAAAACTATTTGCCATCTAAATATAACTATGATAATAGTAACAACACTTATACAACCGATTTTTATACCAAAATACGGATCATATTTATGATTTATTTTTTTTCTAATTAACCACATCATAAATACAGCTATACAAGCACTCAATACAACTCCACGTGAGCCATACAAAAATATTAACACAAAGTAAATTAAATCAACCAACGCGGCAATTGTCACTAATTTGTTTTTTCTATTACATGTCAGCAAATAAGAAATCGCAAAAATAACTGCCGGCAAAAAAGCATATGACAAACCCATAGAGATTGATTTATTAGTTTGCTGAAACACCTTTTGAAAAAAAGGAACTCCAATCACTGGTATTAAAACACAAAACTTAACAACCAACTCACCATTTATATCCATTTGCGAAATAATTAGCAACGGCAATAACACATATACGACTAAATATAAAATAGATAATTGGTTTCCTATCTTTATCCATGTCAATACATACTCAATGATAATTGTAAAAACTACCATTACAGAAGCAATCGTCTCAACATGCGTTCTTTTTATATAATGCAGAAAGTAATCAAAAAAAAACAAACAAATCAGCACTAAATATAAGATTGCCATTACTCCATTCGATAAACTAGGTATAATCGATGCAATAACAATATTAACCGCAGGCACATTAATAAATAAGGCAATTAATAGGTTTTCATACAGCTCTCTTTGTTTACTTCTTTGATCAACGATTTTTTTCATCAAAAAATATACCTTCCTCTTAAAATTATACTGGCTATTTTTTAAAATAATTGACATATCCTCTCATATAATCTACGATTGCATTTAGAGGCTTCTTGCTTTTAAATGCATATATAATAGCTTTTCCAACTTTTTTATGTTTCAAGTAGTTCTTTCCAATATCCATAAAATGTGCATAATAGATATTCTGTCGAGTCAAAATATCTTGTTGTTCTATTATAGGTTTCATTTTTTCTAAAAAAAATAATCTTTGCTGTTCAAAAAGTTCTGGTCTTTTCGCATTATTTCTCCATGTAACTATTCGCTTTACAGTAATTTGTTTAATACAACATGCTCTATATTTAACCAACACTCGCGTCACGAACTCCCAATCCTGGTGTCTTCTAAACTCCTCATCCCACAAACCGATATCATCTATCACCGTTTTCTTAATCATTAATACACTTGAGGGGCTATGAATTTTCTCTAACAAATAATCTTCTAAAATATCACCTTCAAAATTATACACACATTCAAAATCTTTTTTCCCATCGACAAACTGTTCGAAGGATGAGAATACTATGCCGTACTCAGCAGGCATCGATGAAAGCTTTTCATATCTTAATCTAATACTGTCCGATGTTAATATATCATCATCATCTAAAAATGCCAAATATGTTCCTCGTGCTTTTTTTATTCCTGTATTTCTTGCTGCTGAACCATTAATATTCTTTTCATGAACAACGTATCTAAATTTACTGTTTAATTGAAATTTATTTAATAATTGTTCTGTCGCTATCTGCGATTTAGTACCTCTTCCATTATCGTCTACAACAATAACTTCATAGTTTTTGTAATCCTGAGTTAATGCAGATTGCACGCATTCAACAATTCCTTCTTCTCCCTTATATGTTGAAATAATAATTGTTATAAAATCCATTTTTTCCCTTCGCTACACTTTGTTATTAACATATTCTTTCGTTGCACATAAAGAACGATGTACCACTGCTGGATTTCCCAACACAATACTATCTTTTGGCACATCAAAATTCACATATGCATTTGGTGCAATTAAAACATTATCCCCAATGGAAATTTTTCCTACAACAATAGCTCCACTCCCTATCCATACCGAATTCCCGATTTTAGGACTTCCCATATGTTTTCCCCGATTTGTCCTTCCGATAACAACATTTGGCGATAAGTTACAATTATTACCGATAACAACTTCATTTCCTACCACTATAGTTCCAAAATGCCCCAAGTATAACCCTTTTCCTATAGTCGCATGAGGCGATATCTGAAATCCATATTTTATGGATTTTCTGTATAATAAAAAACCATATATAAAATATTTAACTTTAGTTCCTATCGCTGCATTTGCTTTCCTCCAAATTCTTGTATATTCCCAACCATACAATCTTCTTTTTGAAAAGATGGATATATGATTATCACCGGTATACCTATACAAATCCGAATTAATCAATTCTTTTAACTGCATATTTGTTTCCTTTCATCAATCATTTATTAGTCAAATTTGAAAGATAATATTTCTCCAAGTATAAAGCATTATCAATAATATCAAAACCTGCTTTTTTTATTTTCTCTTGGGTATTTCTTCTTTCAACATCTTTCAATTGAATTGTAGCTCTCGCCCAGCTTAATGTATCTAGTTCAACTTGTTTAACTAAATCGGTTATAGCACAATCCAATGGGACATTTTCAGAAATTATACAAGGCAATCCCGAGGCTTGTGCTTCTATAACAGAAACTGGTAGTCCTTCGTATAAGGATGGTAAAACAAAAACATCCATTGCTTGCATCAAATCTGGGACATCATTTCTTAATCCCAAAAACTTAATCACATTTTCCAAATGTTTTTTCATTACAATCTCTCTTGTTTCTTCCAATAGATCACCTTGACCTACAAATAGTACATATGTATTTCGATTTTGCTTTAAAACTAGTTCGCATAACTCGATAATAAAGCGATGATTTTTTACTTTTGAAAAACGTCCTACATGTCCTATCACAAATGCATTCTCAGGCAATCCCAATTCCTTCCGAATCAATATTCTCTTATCATTTGAAAAAACATAAGCGTCTGTATCTATTGCATTTGGTAATACAACAAATTTGACATTCTTTCCAAACATCCATTCACCAGCAATTTCCCCACAAGCAAATAATCCTGTCGCATATTTTGGAATTAGCTGTTTATACATATATTTTATTAAATATTTAATATTCTTATCTTGATTGCTACTGTGACAATGGGCTATGCGAATGGGTATCCCTTTCTTTTTAGCTATCTTTAATATGAGTCCGCTCATGCAATCTTGATGAACATGAATAATCTTATATTCTTTATGTGCATCAAAAAAACTTTCCAATGCTCTTCTGTATCTATAAGAAAATGGATTTAATCTAGGGAGATGATATATTCTCCCTCCAAGTTTCTTTATGTCATTATCATAATCTTTTACTTCTGAATCTGGCCTGTGAGTCAAAAAATCAAACTGTATTTTACTTCTATCTATTTTTCGATAATAATTCATAATCATGGTTTCCAGCCCACCACAGTCCATATGTGTAACTACATGCAAAACTCTAACAGAATCTGACATTTTCTCACCTCTCTACAATAATTTTGGAATAGCATTTTCCACAACTAACTCTTTACCAAAAACATGTTCCATATTGTTCCGACCTAATAATCCCATTTTCATTCTATCTTCATGTAAAATGTAAGCATTTTTTCATAGCTGTATATAAATTTTCCGCGTTCTTTTTTTTGACAAGAATACCACTTTTATTCTCCACCACTGCTTCAAGACAACTATGAATATTAGATGTAATAATCGGTCTCCCGCTTGCTACACTTTCAAGATTTGTATTTACCACATCTCCATGCCAAGACGGTAACACAAAACAATAACATTTTTCTATAAATGGGGTCATATATCTTCTTGATAGTCATAATAATGTAGCCAAACTTCATCTTCATATTATTATGATATCCTTATAATTTTCCTCGTATCCGCCTAAAACATCAAGTTCACATTTAACTCTTTCTGCAACAAGCTTGCGTATAGCAAAAAAACAATTCATCTATTCTTTTTTACAGTCATTACATGTACCATAAAAAGAAATTTAATTATATTTACTTCTGAATAATCACAAACCCGGATTTCTTTTAATTCAACACCTGCACCATCAAGACAATATGTTTGACTCTCTTTTACTATTTTCCCCTTTAACGAAAAGCTGTTTGTTAGCTTCATCCCCAAAAAAAATACAACTTTTGCATTTTTTAATCCAACACGATCCATAATAGTTATTATTTTATAAAGACACGCCACCTTGAAATGCCACTATCGAACTGGTGTTATTTACCGTATATAGAACTTTTAATAAGTGACAAGCCATGCCACCATATACATTCGGTTTTATAGTATATGTTAACACTATATTAGTTTTAACCCTCTTGATTTCTTATACTCCAAAAACAGCTTCAAATTCGATAATGGATTTATCCCATGTCTATCAACAGGGATTTTAATCAATCTGCACTCACATGCAACTAATCGTTCTTCAGAAATATTTTCTCTTTCAAATTAGAGGGTGGGAGTGCTACCCAAACATTAAATGCTAAGAATATTAGTTTGTTAATCAGCATCCCTCTAAACCTAAACGCATTTAGTCCCGAAAAGCAATTTCATATTATAAATTTCGCTTATTCACAATCCATCACCACAATTCTAGTATATTCCATTGCATTAGTTCCAACTTTATAATTATTACAAACTATGCACCAACTTATTTTGCCTTTTATATCGTTTGCAATCATGTTCATAATATATACAGACAGTCAACACCAAAACGAAGATTTACCTCACTAAGGTAGTACAACATCTATATTAAGTACACATTTCTTAGCAATTCTGGATAATATACAGGTTGAAATATACAACTTAATTCTTCATCACTATTATTGGAAACAGCCACCATGTTCTTCATTTTAGTAGCGCCACGTCCACGCTTTTTACCACGATCTAACGTACCAATATAGGTATCATCAAGCTCAACAATGACATCTAGGAGGTACTTATTTTCTCGATTCGACATAGCACTTCTGAGCCTTTGAAGAAGAAACTAAGCCATCTTGTATGGCACCTACAGCGTTCACAACTGATACGAAGCCGAACAGCCACGCTTGTCATTGGAAAACAAAAACATAGCCCAAAGCTAGTAGGTAAGCTTAAGATAAGTTTTGTCCATGACAGTTTCACTTGGTCCAGATTTCTAATGACGACAGCATTCGCACTGGCATGTGTAACGCTTTGTTTGCTCTGTGTAGCCACATTCCGAGCAAACAAAGCCTTGTGGAAAACAAAATTCAAAGAGGAACTCACGACACTTGTCTTATGTGTTGAATTTCTTCTGAAAATCTATGATACTGTGTTTGCTTTTGTGACTTTTTTTAGGAATAACAATTTTACCCCACTTTTCGTTGTTATACCTATATCATATTACAATATCTGTCCGTTTGTCTGGAATTTTGCTTACTTAGTTAAGATGATAGTCACACTTTTTATACCATTTTCGAAATATATTACCGCTGACTTAAAGCGTAAATTGTTTCTTCAACGACTTTCTTCTTATCAAAAGCATTCACCATATGCTTACGTCCCACTAAACCCATAGCTTTACGTTCATCGTAAGACAGTTGAGTGAACTTCTTCATCGCTTCATATAAGCTGTTTGCATTCTGCTTTTCAGCTAAAAATCCACTTTCTCCATTAACAACAGCATCTCGACAACCCGCAATGTTACTTGTTATAAGAGGTCTTCCAGATGCAGCACATTCAAGATTAGTATTTGCCATTCCCTCATGCCAAGACGGTAAAACAAAGCAGTGACATTTTTCAATAAAAGGTCTTACATCTTTTTGAAAACCACGATAGTGAAGCCAACCTTCTGACTCATATTTTTTTATCTGATCAGCATAATCTTCCTCATAATTGCCAACAATATCAAGTGAGCATTTAACTCCATCGGTTATCAATTTTTCCATTGCCTCAAATAGTTCATCAATACCCTTTTCTTTCATTACTCGACCAATAAAAAGAAACCTTGTTTTTTCACAATCCTGTGGGTATTCAAGTAATGAGAAGTGTTTAAGATTTACCCCTGCACCATTTAGTAAACAGGTTTGATTCCTTGTAATGATTTTCTCGTCAAGGAAAATTTGCATATTTTCAGAGTTCTCAAAAAAAACAGTTTTAGCCATTTTCAAACTAATCTTATACATAAATGTAACAAGTTTTCTCAACAATCCATCTTTTTGAAATGCTGTCCCAAGACCTGTTATATTGACCGCATAAGGTATTTTTAGAAGCCGGCAGGCAAAGCTCCCGTATATGTTAGGTTTTATTGTATATGTAATAACTAAATCAGGCTTTAGAATCTTAAGTTTTTTCTTATACTTGTGAAATAATGAGATATCTTTAATGGGATTTATTCCCCTTCTATCAATAGGTGTCTCAATAAGTTTTATTCCAATATTCTTTAGTTCAGAAACCATATCATCAAACGGAGTTAATGCAATAACCGAATTATCTTTTTCAACAAAAGTCTCTATTAATTCTTTCCTAAAGCCGTATAAACCGCCTGAATTATTAGCGATAATTACCAATTTCATAATTTACACATAACCTCGTTGTATTTCATCATATATGTTTCTGATTTGTAATTACTACCAATGACGCGTTTATTTACATTACCCTCAAGATTGTTAACAATTAATTTCATGTGATCTGCGCCACTTTCATATGCATGAGGATATCCACCGCCAAAACGAGGATTTACTTCGCTTATGTAATACTCACCATTAATGTCAAAAATATCAATGTCTATTTGACCTCTATAGCCTGCTTCTTTAACAAACTTTTCTATCAAAGAAAATAGTTTATCATCTTTAAAACTAACCGATTTATCCGTTTCTCCAGCTCTCATTTTAAGTTTCTTCTTTGTAAATATTGAAACAACTTCACCAGAAATCATATCAATATATACATCAGCTCCAATTTCCTGACCATCGAGAAATTCTTGAACCATCAAACCTTCATCATGTGCAAATAGCAAATCAATTGTCTCCTTGTCATATACCTTTGAAATGGCTATGCTTGCACTTCCTTTTGCAGGCTTTACAAAAACAGGATACTTAGCTTTTCCAGATTCAACATCAGCAAAAAACTCATCCTTATTCATGTATGACTTGGCACACTTATATCTGTGATCAGTCAGCCAATTATACATTGTATATTTATCAAGAGACATCTCACAAAGTTCGTACGAAGAACCTATTACCTTTGTTCCTACAGCTTCAAAATTTTCTTTATTCTCTGCAAGAAGTGAAAGTTCAGGATCTATAAGTGAAAGTACACCACTTATCTTTTCTTTTTTACAAATGTCAAGAATCACATCTATATAACCCTCTTCGGTCATTCGAGGAACAATATAGTACTTATCCGCATCATAAATTGCTGGTGCAAGATTACTCATATCTGTAGCAATGACTTTACCTTTACCATCTAAAGTTTTAACAAAGTACTGCACAACCTTGTTTCTTGTCCCTGCACTTAAAATTAAAATATTCATCCTAAGCTTCTCCATTAATTTGGTCCAACGGATCATTATTACCCCACATCAATTTAACTGGGTTTTCAATACATTCTTTTCTCATGTCAAAACACGCTTTTTCCCAAGTCCAAATAGGTTCCCATCCCAAAATATTTTTACTTTTTTCATGAGCTAAAAGAATTTGCGGTGTATCTGGCATATCTGGTCTATATTTTTTTACTGTTCGTCCGTCAGAAAAAGCATTTATTATTCCATCGACCATAGAATCTAAAGAATATGGTTCGTATCCGGGGAGGTTAAAAATACCACATGCATCATTATTAGCTGCAATTACTACCGCCCTTGCAAAATCCTTTATATACAGTAATTCCTTTTTTCTTGTCACATCACCATATACTTCAAGTGGTTCGCCCTGTATACACTTTCTTATCATAGAACGCCATGGCAATATCTTCTCTTTGCCCTCCAAATAATATGTGGCATCTGGATGCCACCCATAGACCATAAAATGTCTAAACACACATGGTTTTACCTCACCGCATATTTGAAGGTGTTCTAAAATATCAGTAGCAGCTCTTTTGCATATTGCATAGACTGCATGATCATTTCCGTTTTTCGGAAATGATCTGACAACATCGTCATCAATAGGTGTGGTTGTACCCCAATATTCAGCAGTATCACTAGGTGTGGTATTAAAAATAATTCTTTGACAGTCAACTGTCTTCATCCAATTACATACATTAACTGTCCCAACTACTATACTCTGTACATATGGCATCATATCTCTGTCAGCATGCGCCGGCATTGTGCCTGCCATATTAACAACGACATCTATTTTTCCTTTTGGCAACTTTGAAAATGTTGATATGTCAGAAACATCTACACCACCAATAAAGGAAATACCTTTAGTAGCAAAAAAGCCGCCATCACTTGCTCTTCTTCCTATTGCAAATACATTGTATCCATTTTCTTTTAAGGCAAGTGCACTATAACATCCCAACTGGCCTGTTGCACCAAACACTATAGCATTCTTCATAATTCATTTCCCCTCACCAATATTATTTAATACTTAGATAACTGTACATACTGCTCTGGCTTCCAGGCTTTTCTAACCAAATCATATTTCCCGTTATTTTCCACATAAACATCAGGAAAATATTTTATAAACAAAGGTGTAAGGGACATAGTATATGCACCAACTTTGTCATAAATTATTTGATCACCCATCTGCAAAGTAGGACCTTCTAATTCTTCAAACAGGCGATCGTGTTCCATACACGTATAGCCACAAACAACTTGCTTCGGATGCACATATCTTTCTCCGTTTATTTTCAATCTATGAAAATAAGCTTTTTTTGTCATCAAAGGATCGATACTTGTCCTCGTTCCATCTGTAATAACAAATCTATTAAATTCTGTATCCTTAACATCAATCACCGTAGTGATATAGCTTACTGGAGCTCCAATAACAGCCATGCCTGGTTCAACAATAAGTTTTGTTTTTTGTTTATTAAAGCATTTTATTAAAATAGATTCCATTAAAGATATATATTCATCAAACTGCGGCTTTGTTGGCAAACCGCCAAAAAAACCTCCACCAACGTCTACATAATCTAACTCAAGGCTATACTCTTTCTGAATTCTACATGCAACTTCTGCAATTGCCCTATAAATATCTAATCCTCTTGATTTTGAACTAGTATGAAGGTGCAATCCGGATATTCTCACTTTTTTACTAAGTAAAATATCTATAGTCTTTCCTAATTCACCGTTTTCATAGCAAAATCCAAAACGGCCACCATCTTCTGGACATTGTGACTGACCTTTGCACATTTTCTCAATATTAAAATTAACACGAATTCCAACGGAACGCATAGGTATATCCACTTCATCAAGCCATTCGATTTCTCTCTCGGAATCAATATTAACAATGCAATTATTATTAACCGCTTCTATAAATGTATCTTTTGTTTTAATTGGTCCATTATAAACGATCTTATCTTTAGACACACCTATTAACTTTGCTAAATTATATTCATCTTCTGATACCGTTTCGGCATAGCATCCCAAATCATTAAAATGTTTTATAATCCACGGAAGAGCATTGGTTTTATACGAATAACCTATAATATAGTTATTCCAATGCTTTTGTAATGCATTGGTCAATTTAATAAAATTGTCGTCTAATTCCTTCTCGTGTATTACATAACATGGCGTTTTATAATTCATGCTGATCACCTTGTTTTTGACTTTCCCACTGTTTTTTTCTATAATCATCAAAATTACTCATACCTTCTGTGCCTATGCCTTCTCTTTTAAGAACTATGAGGACTGTATCAATAAAAACCTTTAAATCCATAACAAAAGAAATATTATCTACATAAACTATATCTAATTTAATTCTTTCATCCCAATTAACATTATTTCTTCCATGAACCTGAGCATAACCTGTTAAACCTGGTCTAACTTCATGCCTTCGAGATTCTTCAGCAGTATAATAATCAAGATACCTTGCCATTAGCGGCCTCGGGCCCACAATGCTCATATCCCCTATCAAAATATTGATAAGCTCTGGCAATTCGTCAAGCGAAGTACTCCTAAGTATCCTTCCATACTTATTCAAACGCACATCATCAGGCAAAAGCTTTCCGTCCTTGTCCTTGCGATTGTCCATGGTACGAAACTTTATGAGTTTAAAGATCTTCTCATCCTTACCCGGTCGTGCCTGAGTAAAAAACGGGTTGCCCCTCATAAACACCGCACCAAGAATTATCAATATCACCAACAGCGGAGACAGCACGATAAGTGCCATTAAACTCAAAACAAAGTCAAGTATTCTCTTTATGTATTTCGCATACATTACTCAAAACAACTCCTGATAGCCCAAATAATTCTCTCCTGCTGTTCCTCAGTCATCTTATTATCACTAGGCAGGCAAGCGCCTCTGTCAAAGATATCAGCGCCTACATCTTCTGCACCGCCTGCAATATAAGCATTTGTGCGGCATCTGATACTGCCAGCACGTCCAACGCACTCGTGCATTCTGTACATAGGCTGCATGTGCATTGGCTTCCATATTGGTCTTCCCTCTGCATTTATGCTTGCTATCGCTTCCAAAATTTCAGTAGGACAAGTCTTGCCAGCTTCTTTGATGTACAAAGCCTCGCTGTCATTTCTAACCTGCTTGCACATTGCGTCTTTATCTATGATAAGTGCAGACAGCCAATAATTCGGCTCTGTACCCTCAACGATAGGATTCATTTTAACAGGAAGCCCTTTAAGGCCCTCTTTGTATCTCTCGTATATTGATTTTTTCTGTGCAATATGCTCCTCAAGATGCGGATACTGACCACGAACGACTCCTGCAATAACATTCGACATACGATAGTTGTACCCGACCTCTTCATGCTGATACCATGCCGCATTCTCACGAGCCTGCGTTGACCACTTACGAGCCCTGTTTGCATCTTCAAGGCTGTTCGTCAGCAAACATCCGCCGCTAGAACCTGTTATTATCTTATTGCCATTGTAGCTTACAGCACTGTAATCGCCAAAGCTTCCGCACTGTCTGCCGTCAATTGTAGCGCCCATAGCCTCAGCAGCGTCCTCGATCAAAAGCGCACCATGCTTCTCGCATATTCTCTTGATCTCGTCCATTCTTCCAGGAAAACCGTATAACTCAGCGCTTACTACCAGCTTGACTTCAGGATACATCTCAAAAGCCTTTTCAAGCGCCACAGGATCCATGTTCCAAGTATCTCTGTCAGTGTCGATAAAAACAGGAATACCGCCCTCGTAAACAACTGGGTTGAGAGTAGCGTCAAAGGTCATGTCGCTGCAAAAAACTCTTCTGCCCTCAAGAGCACCATGAGATATAGCAGGCTTGCCATAAAGCCTCTCGCCAGCAAGCTTACAGCACAAGTGAAGCGCAGCCGTGCAGCATGAAAGACCAACAGCATACTTGACTTCAGACTTCTCCGCCGCTATCTTCTCGACCTCATTTATATTCTTACCGACTGTAGACATCCAGTTGGTATTATAAGCCTCAGTAACATATTCAAGCTCCTCACCATGCATTGTAGGTGACGCAAGCCATACTTTTTGTTTAAAGGGTTCCTGATCATCTTTGTTATTGTACATAAATCAAGCTCCTAGCTAATTAATCTCTTCCATACAGATCTCTAGTATAGACCTTATCCTTAACATCATCAAGACAGCTGTCATATCTGTTGGCAACAATAGACTGGCTCATTGACTTGAACTTTTCCAAATCATTTACAACCTTGCTTCCAAAGAACGTATCTCCGTCCTCAAGGGTTGGCTCATAAATTATAACCGTAGCACCCTTTGCCTTGATACGCTTCATAACGCCCTGAATACTACTCTGACGGAAATTATCTGAGTTGGACTTCATTGTAAGCCTATAAACGCCTATAATAACGTCCTTTTCTCTATCCTTATCCCAATTACTGCTTCCGGTATAATAGCCTGCAAGCTCAAGCACCTTATCCGCAATGAAATCTTTTCTAGTCCTATTGCTCTCAACAATAGCAGACATCATGTTCTGTGGAACATCTTCATAGTTTGCAAGCAGCTGCTTTGTATCCTTTGGCAGGCAATATCCGCCGTAACCAAAGCTTGGATTGTTGTAATGGCTACCAATTCTAGGATCAAGACAAACACCATTTATAATATCCTGTGTATTAAGTCCCTTTACCTCTGCATAAGTATCAAGCTCATTAAAATACGAAACTCTCAGTGCAAGGTAAGTATTTGCAAACAGCTTAACAGCCTCAGCCTCGGTAAATCCCATAAAGAGCGTGTCAATATCTTCCTTTATTGCACCCTCCTGCAAAAGCTTTGCAAAAAGCTCAGCCTTTTCTCTTGTATCATCATCACAGCTTACAATAATTCTGCTTGGATACAAATTATCATACAGAGCCTTTGACTCACGAAGAAATTCAGGGCTGAAAATGATCTTGTCAGTATTATACTTTTCCCTTACTGACTTTGTGTAGCCAACTGGGATAGTACTTTTTATGACCATGATAGCCTCAGGATTGACTTTCATAACAAGCTCTATAACTGCTTCTACAGCTGAAGTATCAAAGAAATTCTTCTTGCTGTCATAGTTAGTCGGAGCTGCAATTATTACGAATTCTGCATCCTTGTACGCCGTTTCGCCGTCAAGCGTTGCCGCCAGATCAAGCTCTTTTTCAGCAAGATACTTTTCTATATAATCGTCCTGAATAGGAGACTTTTTATTATTGATAAGCTCAACCTTTTCAGGGATAATGTCAACAGCCGTTACATGATTGTGCTGTGCAAGCAATACTGCAAGCGACAATCCAACATAACCTGTTCCTGCTACTGCTATCTTTCTGTTCATTTTCTTAAACTTCCTTATACTTCGAGTTCTTTCACAACTAAAATGCATCAGCAATAAATGTAATATAAACTATACACTATACACTTATTCACGTTAATAATTTTATCACAAAATTTTAATCTAGTCAAGTATTTGCCCCATATTTATGTATATTTTTTCAAAAATCGTACATTTTCAGTGTAATATACAATGCTAACCATTTACAAAAAGCTCAGTTTGTGCAATTTTATACTAAGCTGAAAGCTATAATTTTCTTCATTTAAAATTGTTAAATCATGAAACGTTTTGAATAATATTTTTACCACAAGATTTTTGTTCCAGACAAAAGCTGACTTGATTTTTATCTGCATTTTACACGGCTTTTATTGATTATCAGGCAAAACCAGCATATAATCATAATAGTAATTATGGCGAAGTATGAGAAATATGATTGGAGCGGTGTTTATGATAGTAAAAATTTTCTGTGCGGTTTTGGTAGCCCTTGGAGTGAGCGTTGCAATTGTTCTAGGCGGTCTGATAATTTTGGCTTCTTGTGTTAGTGGCAGAAAAAAGCCCGCTGGTGACAATACCGCTGATGACGAGGACACATTTATTTACACAAATTATATGCAGGGATTTTACCTATAACTTTTTCTATCCTGCCAAGCTTTTTAAATAGTATACTCATCAAGTGGAGAGTGCTTTGCCCATAAGCATTCTCCACTTTTGTATACCATTTTTTATTCTATCACTCGACCCCCAAAAAACTATTGACACAGCCCGAAACTTGTGCTATACTCTCAACAAAATCAAATGAAACTACACACAGAAAGGGCGTTTTATAATGACTGAAAAAGAAAAAATGCTTGCTGGCAAGATATATGACTCCTCCGACAAGGAGCTTGCAGAATTGAGGGCAAAGGCTCACAAGCTTTCACAGCAGTACAGCAGTTTGTATGAAGATGATGAGAGAAGAAACGCTATCCTTGACGAGCTTCTTCCCGACCATGGCGAGGGATTTTTTCTTCAAGGTCCTGTGTATTTTGACTATGGCGTTTTCACAAAGTTCGGCTCAGGCTGCTATGCAAACTTCAATCTGACAGTGCTTGACACCTGCCCTGTGACCATTGGCGACAACGTGTTTTTCGGTCCCAACTGCACCATTGCCACACCTGTTCACCCATTCAGATGGCAGGAGCGTAACATGAAGAAAAAGTCTGACGGCACTGTTTATGATGATGAATACGGCAAGCCTATCACAATACACTCCAACTGCTGGATAGCGAGCAATGTTGTCATCACAGGCGGAGTTACCATAGGCGAGGGCTGTGTTATCGGTGCAGGAAGCGTTGTCACCCGTGACATACCGCCAAATTCTCTTGCGGCAGGAAATCCATGCAAAGTTATCCGTGAGATAACGGAGGAGGATTCTATCAAGTACAAAGCAGAACTTTTCTAGGCACACAAAATTACCCCTGACCAGAAAATGATCAGGGGCATTTTTATCGTCTGTCGGATCATTGAGTATAGACCCATTTTTTATCGGACCACGCTCCGTTATAAGTCTTTCCGCCTTTGACAGTGTAGCTTCTTACACGGACGTAATATTTTTGATATCTCGCAAGCCCAGAAACTGTCTTTTTATCGGTGCGGTTGTTTGTTACCTTTACGCTTTTTGCTCCCTTAAAGTCGGAACGCTGTGAGTATGATATTTCATATCCCGTGGCAGAGCCTTTTTGTGCATAATCTATAAAGAAGCCTGAATATGTGCCATAAAGCTTCTGTATCACCTGCTTTGCAGGATAGATAGCAAAGCTTTTGGTGATAACTCCGCCGTAAATGCCCTTGCCTGTGATAGTCACCTTTGCGGTGCCGACCTTTGTGTTTGCAGAATATTTCACAGTGTAGTCTGTGCCGTTTTTAAGGATCTTTGAGCCGTATTTTACTGTGATCTTCTGCTTTATCGCCTTGCCGGTAAAGCTTTTTGAAGAAATACCGCTGACCTTTGCGTTTGCAAAATTAGTCTTTGCCGTCACAATGCTTTTAGCGTCTGACCAGTTGCCGTAATAGGTCTTTCCACCCTTGACAGTATAAGAGCGAACTCTTACATAATATGTTTTTGAAGTCCCTAATCCAAGTACCGTCATCTTATCCGTCTTGTTGGTGGTGGATCTGTATGTGGAAGCATTTGAAAAATCAGATCTTGTGCCATACTGGACCTCATAGCCTGTTGCAGATCCTTTCTGCACAAAATCCACAAAAAAGCCCTTGTATCTTGTTTCAAGCACCTGTATCTGCTGTTTTGCAGGATTTATAACAAAAGAAACGGTCTGCTTGCCCTTATAGTTTCCGTAAAATTCAACTGTTATCTTGCCAGTGCCAACATTCACGTTTGAAAAATACATCACCATATAGTCAATATAACGCTCTAGGGTCTTATTGCCGTCCTTTATAAGCACATCAGGTGTTATCTCCTTGCCGGTGAACGACAGTGGTGTAGCATAATAAATCTTGAACTTGGAAGCGTCCTTTGGCTGGATAGTAAAGCTTTTTGCAACAGAGCCTCTGTATTCGCCTTTTCCAACAAAGGTCATTTTTGCAGGTCCTGCGTTACGATTGGTCTTATAATAAACAGTGTAATCCACGCCCTCTTTAAGCTCTTTGCCCTCATAGGTGAGCGTTACGTCAGTCTGTTCAATATTCTTTCCCGTGTATGTGAAACTGTTCTTGAAGCCTGATATCTCGCAGTCTGCAATAAGCTTGCTGTCAGAATACTCCGCTGTGACAGTCATATCCTCTGTGACGTTTTTATAGTCCTTGTCCCAGCCTGTAAAACGCAGACCCTTCATAGCAGGGGCTTTCGGAGCTTTTGCAGACTTACCATATTCCACTGTCTGCTGACTTATAACCTTGCCGTCCTTATCCACAAACGTAACGTTATATGTATAAGGCTTCCATGCGGCATAAAGGGTCTTTGCGCCGCCTGAATATGAGATGCTTTCTATTCTTTCACCTGAAAGTGCAGCGTTATCATACCAGCCTGCAAAGTCTGCACCCTCTTTTGTCGGCTCGGAAAGCGTCACGCTTTCGCCTTTGCTGAGGTATTCTGGATTGCCTGTGCTGTTCGTGCCGCCATTTAAAACATAGTCGATAGTGACAAATTTTGCTTCAACAAGCTTTGCCTTTACTGTGCTGTCAGCAGTATAAACTGTGTTTGCATCGACAGCAATGCCGTTCTTGTACCATTTAAGAGCATAACCGCTTTGCACTTTGACAGCAGGATATTTCACCTTGCCGTCCTTATCAGTGCAGGCATAATGCTTGCCGTCGGGAGCTTCAAATGTTATCTTGTGCGAAGCCTGCTCCCCAGGACGAGTTAGCCTTGCTTTGCCGCCTGCCATTGTCCACCTGCCGCTGTCTGTCTGCTTTCCGCCAACGGTATTCAGCGAATAAGCTGCAGAGCTTGTAACGTTAGACAAAGCCGTTTTCTTTACCTTGCTGTCAGAAAAGTTGCTATTATACCAGCAACCGGCAGATTGCTGTCCATAATAAAAAGCGTCATTATCGATACTGCCCACCATAGCTTTAGCATTTGAACTGCTTGACTTTGCAAGGTCTGAAGCGCACTCTGTCAGGGTCAGACCACCTGCTTTGCCCACGATTCCGCCTGCCGAACTTGTACCCTTGACAGTTCCGCTGAACGTACAGCGTTGGATAGATACCGCATCAAATTCACCAACGACCCCGCCTGCGTACTTACCGCTGACAGTTATTTTCTCAGCACTGAGATCTCTTATCTGCGCTCTGTCCTCAGCATAGCCGAACAGACCTGCATAAGAATTGTTTTGGATAACAGCGTTTGTCAGAACGTGTCCGTTTCCGTCAAAATATCCGCAAAAAGGCTTTGAAGCCGTTCCTACTGCCGATATCTTTGCACCACCGAAGTCGATGTCTTTTTCAAGCACAACACGCTTTCCTGCAAAGCTTTCACCGCCTGATACACGCTTTGCGAAGTTTTTCCAATCCGTCGCTGTCTTTATAACAAGGCTTTGTTCCTTTATCTCTTTCGCCTTTGCCTTTATAAGAAGCTTGGCATTGGTGATATCGTTCTTTGAAGCGTTTTCATCTGCAATAACTTTCTTGCCGTTGTTGACCTCACGCTCATAACCGCTCTGCTTTTCATACTTTGCCACAAGTGTTTCAAGCTCGCTTTTATCAGACTTATCTATATCATCGGTATAGGCAAATATTATAGGCTGACCAGTATAAGCGTCCTTGTCGGTAACGTCGGTCCAACTGTCGCCGTCATTGGAAATATACGCCTGACCAGGCTTCATGACCCCGTCTGAATAGCCATAAACGGTCACATAACCTGAGCCGTCATCACCGCTGAATGTCATCACGACAGAATATCTTTCACCCTCGTCAAGCTCAACATCAGGGATATCCACGGTATAGAATCCGTCGCTCTGCACCTTTCCGCTGACCTCACATTCAAGTATCCCCACAGGAGTGCTGTCTGAAACAGAAGTGTAGACCTGCACGGTGTAGTCAGACTTTCCAGTGTAGCCAAGATACATAAAGCCCACTTTGTCAAGAAGCTCGTCTTTTTTTGCTGTAAAAACATCAGCACCGCTCATTTTGTTTTCATTGCTAACATAAAATATAGAATTATCCTTATTAGCAGGATAATGGTAATTATTATCACAGCTTTCAGTGAGGTCGAACGCCACCCAATCGGTCATTTCTGCCTCTTCATAGGATATCCAGTAATAACCGTCTGTGCCACTGGATACTCCCCAAGAGCCTTTCACAAGCCATGCCCCGTTTTTCTTTGGCTGATAGCCTGCAAGAAAATTTGACTTGCTGTAATTATCGTCCCAACCCACTACGCTTACGGCATGATTTATTCCACTATATTTTGTAGTTTCCGGATCGTAATAGCTTTTGTTATCAAAGGTCATATACAGGTCGTCTGCATAATAGCTCACCATTACTCCGCCAAGCTCTTTTATCTTGTTTTTAATGGCGTTTCGTCCGCCTGTGATAGTGGAAGCGTAATTAAGCTGATATTCGCAAACGCCCTTTTTCTCCTCAGATACGATAGTGGCTTCCGTTCCGTCGGACACGAAAGGCTCATATTCATCATAGCAAAGTCCTCTATGAGCCGCCATTGCAAGGGACGAATCCATCCACGTTCCGCCGCAATCCCATATTGACTCGTCAAATCCGCCGTTAGCATATGTAGAGAGGGCAAGGCTCGGCACAGAAAACTGCACGTTTTGATTTTCAAGCCCCTTTTGGATAAGATTGCTCTCAGTGCAGGAAAGTGCCGCAAACGCCCAGCAAGTGCCTGTCTGGAACTGATTTTTGATAGTCGTCAGCGTATTCTTAGATCTGGGGTCATATTTCGCAGGCAGCGAAGCCGTTGCCTTCTGTGCATAAGGTGAACCCCCGTCGTCCGTATCGGCCAGATCTTCATCAGCGATCTCCGATTTTTCCAGACCTTCCTTTTCGTAGCCATAACCATTATCAGTAAAAATTATCCTGCCCATCTTGAATTTCGGGCTGTCATTATCTCCGCCATGCTCCGCATCCGCAAAAGCTGCGCAAGGAAACTGCACTGACAATATCGCCGCCGGCAAAATGGCGGCACATTTATAGATCACCTTCATAAAGATCTCCTTTGGTATGATATTAGCATAGTCCAAACTGCTGACTACAGTGGTGACAGGCTAT
>ENA-ORNO01000157-ORNO01000157.1-human-gut-metagenome-genome-assembly--contig:-NODE-157-length-49124-cov-4.462655_pt1 | contig 49124 bp, 36 predicted proteins | sample MGYA00242117_ERZ509026 | MGnify/ENA primary metagenome ERZ509026 (study PRJEB26280, sample SAMEA2338710) | human gut metagenome | biome: human gut; feature: human-associated habitat; material: faeces... | reverse complement strand
CGTCGTAACTTGAACGGGGATTTCTCCACCTGTGATTTCCTTTTTCTTCCCATTGTCCTTCAGTGTCTTATATTCACCTGCAAAGGTACGAAATAATCCGCAAATGAGTATCGTTTTAGGTAACAAAAATGAAGAATAATAGTGATTTTTAAGGAATGTATCAGAAATCATCTAATTTACGGAAGCATCTAATAATCAGCATTTATATAGATTTTCTCCGCTTTTATTTTCCCTTCTTTTGCATACATTGGCTAATGGACTACTATAATTCGTTCTTGAACAAACTGGAAGTCTTTTTCTACCAGCTTGACAAGGAACAAAAGACAGATGATGAAGTGATGATGGAGCTTTTCATTCTGAAAGAAACCGAATGCAAGAAGCAATCACAGCTAAACAGGTTAATCAGATGGATTCCAAAATGGCTACAAAATAAAGTTGATAAAGAAGTTGATACATATATAAAAGAAGTTTATTATAATATTTATAATCAAGATGAGCAGCAATAATAGAAGTTATTCGCCAGACACAATACATATTAGTACTGGCGATGATGTTAAGAAGATTCAGGGACAAATGCCGTCAGCAGTTACCACCCCTCCACCCCCTAAACCAAGAAAGTAACAATACCTATTCGGGGCAGAAGAAAACATAAGACATACATAATCCATGGTGCCGGAGGGAGGAGACGTTTGCTTTCGGATACGAGAAAAACGCTCCTTCATCCCGGACAGGAGTACAATGACCTGTTCGTGATAAGAAGTCCACAACGGTGCGCGGTGCCGCAGAACCGCATGATGACGAAATACCGGAAGTAAAAAATTTTTACATCGCTTTTCCGCAAAACAGAAACGCGACGCGCGTGCAGGCTGTCCCCTTCTTCCGTTCCAGTCATCCGCCACACCGTCTTACCCTGCATTCTATGCCACAACCTACATCGCAATATAACCACTCCAGTTCTTTTACCTGGCTTTCTCATAATGTCCGTTATCCTTCTTCGGCATTAACTTATCGCGGAAAAGCTCTTTCAGCATGCCCGAACGTACTTTTCCGTGCTCCCATACGGGCTTTCCCGCACCATGGAAAAGCCTTTTCCGCACACCGGAGAAAGCCCATCGAGACCGCCATAAACGCATCACGTTGATACTCAACACATTGCGCAAACGTCCCAAAATTCGTCCATACGGAGGCGGAGGGTCTTCTGTCCGGCTGTAGGCTATTCTCAGCGAGTTGACGCTCTACGCAAGTTAGTCTCCGCTCCACCATATGGCGCGGTCAAACAACAGGCGCATGTCAAAGTATGAAGAGGGTGTGTGGCGGGCTAAACTACCGATGAGACATTGGAATGAAGACCTGAACGGCAGCACAGGATGATGGCAAATATATATACAACATATGAGTAATCATATAATAACAGGTTGATTTTGAACAGCTGCTTAATATTGCTCCTTACCGCGAACAGGTCATTATAGTTCCATTTTTATTTCGTGCTGCTGTCTGCCGGATTGTATCCGTGCTTATCGGAGAAGTGTATGGCTGCGTCTGAAAAGAAGCGGAAGGCAAGATGACGGCGGCAGTGAGGGAGAAGGATGAGGAACCGGCAATAAGCCTTAAACGCACAACCGGCGTTCTGATGCGGTTAGGGCTTATCGCAGACAGAAATGTAAAAAAAATAAAAAAACGTAAACATTGATATGATTTATGATACATCTTATTATCAGAAATAACTATCTTTGCACAAGATGACGCTGCGCTCGGGAAATCGAAAACAGGTTTTCTTTCCGATCGCTTGCACCATCTTTGCATAAGACGGGCTGCGCTCGGGAAATCGAAAACAGTTTTTCTTTCCGCTCGCTTGCACCATCTTTGCTACATATTGAGGAGTGTTCTGTGCGGACAGCAACGCGTGTCCGGAGTGCGGAGGTGAACCTGCCGTTTCTTCAGAACAAAACTTTAAAAGGGTCGGAAACGGCACCTTTTTATATTGGAAAGCTTCCGTGCACGTACACGGAAATGTGTATCAAGCTAATGGTGATGCCCGCAAAACCTAAACCGGAGCACTCACGGCAGGGTGTTATACGACATAAACGACATAACAACAGTAATAATAATAAAAACCTGATAAGGTAATGACTACACGAAGAGACTTTCTCAAACAGATGGGAGTGGCTGCGGCAGGCTTGGGACTGGCGCCACTCGGTTCGCTGGCTGCAGGGCCGGCAGGTGCAAACAAGACTAAGAACACCGGCGGCGACAAGGTGAAGATAGCCTTCATCGGCATCGGAAACCGCGGTGAGCAGAACGTGGCAGAGTTCGAGCGCACAGGTATGATAGAGGTGACGGCACTGTGCGATGTGGACCTTAAAGGCAAACAGACACAGAAGGTGCAGAGCAAGTATCCGAAGGCAAAGCTGTTCACCGACTTCCGCGAGATGTTCGAGAAGTACAGCCAGAACTTCGACGCTGTGGTGGCTTCTACTCCGGACCACAGTCATTTCCCCATCGCGATGATGGCGCTTGAGTATGGCAAGCACATTTATCTTGAGAAACCGATGACACGCACGTTCATCGAGGCGGAGCTGCTCATGCAGAAAGCGCGCTCGTGCCCGAAGGTTGTGACACAGGTGGGCAACCAGGGTCACTCCGAAGCAAACTACTTCCAGTTCAAGGCATGGAAGGAGGCAGGCATCATCAAGGATGTCACGGCAATCACAGCCCATATGAACAACCCGCGCCGCTGGCACAGCTACGACTCCAAGATGTACCGTCTGCCGTCAGGAGACGCCCTGCCCGACGGCATGAACTGGGACGTGTGGCTCGGCGTGTGTCCGTGGCGCGACTTCTCAGCAAAGTTCCATCAGGGCGACTGGCGCAGCTGGTATGAGTTCGGCATGGGCGCGCTGGGCGACTGGGGAGCGCACATTCTTGACACGGCGCACGAGTTTCTCGACCTCGGACTGCCTTATGAGGTGTCGCTCACATACGAGAAAGGCCACAACGACTTCTTCTATCCATATTCCTCAACCATACTTTTCCGCTTCGGAGCAAGAGGCAACATGCCGCCGTGCGATGTGACATGGTATGACGGAATAGACAATCTGCCGAAACTGCCCGAAGGCTACGGCAAATCGGAATACAACCCCGACATTCCCGCAAGCAACCAGGGCGACACTCCGGTGGCAAATCTCAACCCTGGCAAGATAATATACAGCCGCGACCTCATATTCAAGGGCAGCAGCCACGGAAGCACTCTGTCCATCATAGGCGATAAGGCTGAGGAGATGAAGAGCAAACTGCCCGAGGTGCCGAAGAGCCCGTCCAACCACTACGTGAACTTCCTCCGCGCCTGTCAGGGAACCGAGAAGACCCGCTCGCCGTTCGAGATAAACGGAGTGCTCAGCCAGGTGTTCTGCCTCGGCGTGATAGCACAGAGACTGAACGCGCAGCTCTTCTTCGACCCGCGCACAAAACAGTTCACCAACAACACCTTCGCCAACGCGCTGCTCTCGGGCATGCCGCCGCGCAAGGGATGGGAATTCCTGTACAAGGTGTAAGGCACGACGCACACACACCATTGTGCTGACGCATCCGTGTGTGCAATACACAATATAACATAAAACAACTCCGACGGCATTACGGAGGAGAACAGATTATAAACCTACAACGAAAATGAAAAAACAGATAATGACAGCCTTCGCCGCACTGCTCTTGCTGCCGGCGACGGCACAGGAATGGAAACCGCTGTTCAACGGAAAGAGTCTCAGCGGATGGACACAGAAGAACGGAAAGGCGCAATATAAGGTGGAGGACGGCGCGATAGTGGGATATACTAAGATGAACACGCCCAACTCCTTCCTGTGCACGAAGAAACAGTACGGCGACTTCATCCTTGAGTTCCAGTTCAGAATAACCGACGGGCTCAACTCAGGAGTGCAGCTGCGCAGCGAAAGCGTCAAGTCGTATAAGGACGGACGTGTGCACGGCTATCAGTTCGAGATAGACCCGTCGCAGAGAGCATGGACGGGCGGCATCTACGACGAGGCACGCCGAGGATGGCTCTATCCGCTCACAAAGAATCCGAAAGCCAGAAAGGCGTTCAAGAACGGACAGTGGAACAAGGCACGCATAGAGGCTTACGGCAACAGCATACGCACATGGGTGAACGACATTCCGTGCGCTAACCTGTGGGACGACAAGACTCTGAGCGGCATCATAGCACTGCAGGTGCACGCCATAGACAACAAGGCGGACGAGGGCAAGACCGTGGCATGGCGCGACATACGCATATGCACTGAGGACGTGGAGAAATATCTCACGCCCGAAGACCGCACCCCGCAAGCCAACTGCATAGACAACACCCTGTCGCCACAGGAGGAGAAGGCTGGCTGGAAGCTGCTGTGGGACGGCAAGACAACCAACGGATGGCGCGGAGCCAAACTCGACGCATTCCCAGACAAAGGATGGAAGATAGAGGACGGAGTGCTCAAGGTGTTGGCTGCCGACGGTGGAGAGTCGTCAAACGGAGGTGACATCGTCACCACCGACACGTATGACAGCTTCATACTTACCGTGGACTTCAAGATAACAGAGGGCGCAAACAGCGGCATAAAATACTTCGTGGACCCGGAAGCCAACAAAGGCGAGGGCTCTGCCATAGGCTGCGAGTTCCAGATTCTCGACGACCTGCGCCACCCGGACGCCAAGCTCGGAGTGAAAGGCAACCGCAAGCTCGGCTCGCTCTACGACCTCATACCTGCTCCGGAAAAGAAGCCTTTCGACATCAACAGCTTCAACACAGCCATGGTGATTGTAAGAGGCAAGCACGTGGAGCACTGGCTCAACGGAGTGAAACTGCTGGAGTACGAGCGCGACAACCAGATGTGGAACGCACTCGTGGCATACAGCAAGTACAAGAACTGGAAGAACTTCGGCAACCACAAGCGCGGCAACATCCTGCTTCAGGACCACGGCAACGAGGTGTGGTTCAAGAACGTGAAGATAAAGCCTCTGAAGATGAAGAGGATAGACAGGCGTCCCCGTCGCTGAAAAACAGCCAAGGTCTGTCCTCCACACAAAACAACACCGACAGACTTTTATATATAACGGCAGGCGACAACAGCCGAACGTCATAACATATACAGACATGATCATCCCCGGTGGCAGTGAAACAAGATACTGGCACCGGGGATTTTATATAAAAAAAGAATTATCCGGCTAAAGATATAAATGCCATAAACACATGAAAAACAGATAATATATGTACCGAATCCTTTATTATCAGGAACAGGTAGATATATAATATAAAAAACACAAGACATTATTTATATCATTCCATACATTTATTACATATCACCATATACTTTATTTATACTTTTGCATGAGTACCGAACTCAATAATTGAAGACCCTTAATAAAGAACGAACAATCCGCAAGAATCATAATATGTCACAGAAGATTCATAAAAAAACAACATGGAGGTTGATGTGCCTTGCTCTCATACTGACAGCAGCAGCAACACTTATGTGCCTGTCATCATGCGACAGGGAACAGAAATTCAAAATAGGAGTTTCTCTTTTTCATAAATATTCATGGCGTGAGAAGCTTTGTGATGAGATGAGATACACTTCATTCAAATATAGCAATGTGGTTCTTGACATAGCATCTGCAGAGAACGATGGCGCGCGGCAAGCCCGACAAATCAAGAAAATGATAGACAACGGTATAAATCTAATAATTGTATCACCAATACCAGACCCTCGTGTAACTGCCATTTTGGACAAAGCCTACGACAGTGGCATCCCAATAATAGCCGTTGACAACAGACAGGTTATAAAGCGATACACCGCATATATAGGAGCGGACAATAACAAAATAGGGGAACAAGTCGCCGATTATGTCAGTGAAATACTAAACAACAAGGGCAACATCGTTGAAATAATGGGAAAGAAAGGCGACATCCCGACAATAGAACGCAGCAGCAGCTTCCTCAGAGTATTGAAGAAACATCCTGACATGCATATAGTTGGCAGTGAATATTGCAACTGGAGATACCAGGAGGCAATTCCTTGTCTTGAGAGATTATTCAACGAAAACAAGAAAGTGGACCTTGTATTCTTTCATTCGGACGGTATGGTGCCAGACATTAGCGTTATATCCAAACTACGCGAAAAGAACCCGCAACTGAAGCTGGTCAGCATAGACGCCCTTTCAAAGGAACCATTCGGACTGCAAAAAATAAAGGACGGTATACTCACGGCTTCGTTTGTATATCCGACACGTGGCGACATGGTGCTCGACCTCGCCATAAACATACTTAAAGGAAAGCAATACACGAGAGAGACAATACTTCCCACCGGAGTTGTTGACAGTAGCAACCTGCAAACGATACTGCAACAATATATAGAGATAAACAGTCTGGATTCACAGATAAGCCAGATGCAGGAAGACATGAAGATAATGTATAACTCCAGAAAACAACAGAGAATGGCTGTATGGATGCTATGCATAATAATAATAACTATCTTTTCGGCTCTCATAATATCATATATACAACTGAAAAAAATAAGAAGGCTCAAAGCTTCTCTGCATATACAACTTGACAAACAGAAAGAGCAGACCCTTATGCTGAAGGAAAACAATATCGCTCTGAAAAACAAAAACCAGAGAATAGCAAGAGAGGCTGAGATAAAGATGAACTTCTTCACAAACATAAGCCATGAAATAAGAACTCCATTAACCCTTGTAATGGGACCGGTGGAGGAACTCATGAACGTAAGCACGCTTTCTGACAGACAGAAAAAGAATCTTCTTACTCTCGCAAGCCATAATCTGTCGTTACTACACGAGCTTGTCAACGAAGTATTGGATCTCCAGAAACTACAAAACAGAATGATGAAACTGAAACTTGTCCATTTTGATTTGGCTAAAGCCATAAATGATTGGGCAGAAAACTTCAGGCATATGGAGATAGAGCGGCAAGTAACACTATCCATACCTTCATCGGTGCATCCTATATGGATTGAGGCTGACAGAATAAAAATGACAAGCATATTTGTGAACCTTGTAGGAAACGCATTCAAATTCACAAAGCCTGGAGGAATCATAAGAGTTACCGTAAATGTGGACAAATCGAATCCGTCTGAGCTGCAGTTCTGTGTGAGCGACAATGGCAGAGGTATAAAAAAGATAGATTTGCCACACATCTTCGACACATTTTATCAATCAAGCGACACTCGCGGAGGAACCGGGATAGGTCTGTCTGTAACAAAATCATTCGTAGAAATGCATCACGGAACGATAACCGTGCAAAGCACGGAAGGAGCAGGGACTACATTTGAGATAACAATGCCATTGAGACAGACTAAAATAGAAACCTGTATGACAGCAGAAACGGAAGAGATTGATACAGAAACGAGAAATGAAGATAAGGACACTCGACCGAAAATCTTAATAATAGATGACAACACGGAGATGAGAAATTATATAAGACTCATACTTGGCGACAAATATGTGACCGTAGAAGCTTGCAATGGACTGGAAGGTTACGAGAAAGCACAATCTACTGTACCGGATGTGATAATCTGTGATGTGATGATGCCGGTCATGGACGGACAGGAATTTTGCAGTAAATTGAAATCTACCATATCAGTAAGCCATATTCCGGTCATATTGCTCACAGCAAGAAGTCTTGACGAACATAAGACAGAAGGATATGAGAGCGGTGCGGATTCATATATAACCAAACCGTTTCAGGCAAGACTGTTGCTCTCACGTATCGAGAATCTGCTCGAAAACCGCATACTTCTAAGAAACATATTCGGAAATGATATGGACAACAGATACATCCATAACGACAAGCCGAAAGAAATGGAGTTCTTGAGAAGATTCCGCGACTATATAAAGGAAAATATGTCGGATCAGACTCTGTCTGTAGAACTAATGGCACAACACATGTGCATAAGTAGGGCACAACTGTATTCAAAAATAAAGTCGTTTACAGGAATGTCACCGATAGAACAACTTAAAGCCGCACGACTGATAAAAGCAAAAGAATTGCTGATAACCACAGACATACAAGTGTCCAATATTGGATATGATGTGGGATTCACGTCTCCATCATATTTCACAAAATGCTTCCGTGAGAAATACGGAATGACACCCAACGAATACAGGGCGAAACAAACAAGACAAAACGTCACAACACAAAATGAACAATAAGCAATAAAATATGAATTTACCAAGAACCTTGATGTTATTTATACTGACGGCAGTAATCATGTCCCATGCCGGTGCTTCAGAATACACAGTGGCATCACCCGACGGAGAATTATATGTAACAATATCAGATGATGGAGGAATACTTTCTTATAAAGTAATCTACAGCAACAATATAATGCTTTTGCCATCAAGACTCGGACTGAGTACAGATTTTGCAGACATGACGTCAGGGATAAGCATAACAGGAGTAAAAAGAAAATCCATAAACACATCATATACAGTTACGAGAGCAAAACGGTTGAAAACGGACTATCATGCGAATTGCATCGATTTATCATGCAAGGGAAATGACGATTATACCTTCACGTTAACATTTCGCGTCTCAGACAATGACATCTCATTCAGATATTACATTCCGGAGCAGCACGACGGCACAAGAACAGCAAGAATAATGGACGAACATACATTCTTCATGCTGCCACAACATACAAGGACGTTCCTAACGCCTCAGGCTCCTCCCAACACAGGATGGGAAGCGACAAAACCTTCTTATGAAGAAGATTATCAGACAGACATGCCGATGGATGAACCATCAAGATATAATGTCGGATATACTTTCCCATGCCTTTTCAGAACAGAAGATAAAGGATGGATACTCATTAGCGAAACAGGCACAACAGGTGATTACTGCGGATGCAGGCTTAGCGACTACGATTATACCAATGGATATAAGGTGGAGTTTCCACAAAAAGGAGAAAACAATGGAAGCGGAAGCGTACAACCCGCTTTCGGACTGCCAGGAAACACTCCATGGCGTACAATAACTATTGGAAACTCACTAAAACCAATAGTTGAGACAATGGCTCCATATAATAACGTAGAACAACTTTATAAAGCCAAAAAAGAATATAAGACCGGACACTATTCATGGAGCTGGCTGATTTGGCAGGACGCTTCATGCAATTATCCAGACCAGATAAAGTTTATAGACCTCGCATCTGAACTCGGAATGGAATACACACTCATAGATGCGAACTGGGATGAGGGAATAGGACGTGAAAATATAGCCAGACTCTCGGAATATGCGCAGTCTAAGGATGTCGGGCTGTTTTTATGGTACAATTCTAACGGGACTGCAAACAATCCTCCGCAAACGCCACGAAACATAATGAACAATACCGTAAGGCGGAAAAAAGAAATGGAATGGCTTGAGAGAATAGGAGTGAAAGGAATAAAAGTGGATTTCTTAGGAGGAGACAAGCAAGAAACAATGAAATTGTATGAGGATATACTGTCCGATGCAAACGATTACGGACTTATGGTGATATTCCATGGTTGTACGATACCAAGAGGATGGGAACGTATGTATCCTAATTATATGGGAAGCGAAGCTTGCCTTGCATCCGAAAACGTATATTTTCAAGAAAAGCATTCCGTCAGCGAAGCATTCGAGATGACATTACATCCTTTCTGCAGAAACGCAATAGGAAGTTTCGACTGGGGTGGGGTGATACTCAACAAATACATGAGCCATGACAATAACAGCCGTCATCAGAGATACACATCAGATACTTTTGAGATAGCCACTGCTATAACCAATCAGTCCGGAATAAACTGTATAGCCGTAACTCCAAACATAATGGGAAATATACCTCAGTTTGAAAAAGAAATTATAAGAAAACTGCCAACCTCATGGGACGAGACACTGTTTATAGACGGATTTCCAGGGAAATATGCCGTCATCGCACGCAGAAATGCAGACAAATGGTATATAGCAGGCATCAACGGAACTGAAAAGCCCATGAGATTAGACCTATACCTGCCTATGTTTTCAGGTAAACGCGCCTGTTGTATGATTGACAAAAAACTGAAAAAGGGACAAATAATACCCGACGCCGAAATGAAAAATATAACGATACCCAATGACGGAAAAATAAGAATGACTCTTCAGGGACGTGGAGGATTCATCATGATGCAATAAAACCAATTACACGGAAGAAACATATCCGATTACAGTTATTCTTCCTATGTGCATCAACAATATGCGATAAATATGATATTCAACATAAAACATATATAATGCAATGAAAAAGACCACAGCACTAATTATCTTAATGACAGTAGTAATCAACGTCGTAGCCAACGACTATAAGAAGTATAATAATGAATTATGGAGGGGAAATAATTTCTGTGCAAGTAATGGCTCATTCTGTACTTACGCAGTTCCAGAAGAATATCCTTTCATTGAAGGCACACCGGTGTTCAATGTCTCTATAAATGACAAAGCATATGTAGGGCTGTACAATGATTTCAACTATTGGAACGGAAATGTTTGCTTCGGATATTTTGATTTTAAAGAAGGGACCCATCCGACTATAACAATAACAACTGATACAGACATAAATGATTTTGAACTTTTACCTCACAACGCAGATATAAGTCATGTTGAAAAAGACAGACGTCATGTTTCCTTCAACATCAACAAGCCCAACCAGAATATCACTCTCGTAATAAATGGGAACTATAAAGGAAACGTGTTACATCTGTTCTGTAACAGAATGGAAAAACAGCCGGTGCCGTCTGACAAATATAATAAGGTAACACATTACGATAAACAATCGCAAACATACTTCTTCGGACCCGGTTACTGGAATCTGAAAAAAATACCAGGATGCAACGGAAGCATATCCATAAAGGGTAAACAGAAAATATACGTAGCACCCGGTGCTGTCATAAATGGACAACTAAGAATTACCGAATCTAACAAAGGTGTTGAATGCGCGAGAATCTTCGGACACGGAATGGTCATGAATGACAAAGAAACCGGACTTAATAGCCTGAGTGTTGAATACTCTGAAGGAGGGCATGTTGAGGGAATCCTTGTACACACTCACAGAAAACATTGCTGGCAAACCGTATTCTCTAATTGCTCGAACATAAAAGTGAATGATATGAAGATTGTATGCACACGATACGCATCAACCGACGGTATTGACATTATAGCAAGCAATAACTGCAGTTTTGACAATGTTTTCGTAAGAAGCTCTGACGACTGTGTGGCGATAAAAGGATTGGGAAACTTGCCTCCGGTGAAAAGCAAGCCTCAGTCTGGTCTTGAATTTAAGCGTATGCAACTCTGGAACGACTGCAACAACGCATTCGGGATAGGTGCAGAGACACGGGCTGCATATTTCAGCGACATAAGTCTGACAGACAGCGAGATTCTCTTTTCATATGATGACCCGGAATTTCACGAACACCTGGACGAAAGATCCGCTATGAACATCTGTTCACTTCATGGCACTTTCTTCCATAACATAAAATTCGAAAACATATACGTAAACCGTTGCGAACGTCTGATTGCAATGGGATTCAAAAGTAGTTTCTGGTTCGGTGCACTACAAGGAGACCAGAGCACAGACGGTGAGATAAGCGGAATAACTTTCCGTAACATATACAGTCCCTACGACTCTGGCTCAGGCATTGCCAATAAAATATGGATATACGGATGGTACAGTCCGGGAACTCCGACAAAATATATCCATGACATCAATTTTGACAATGTTGTGATATGTGGTAAAAAAATAAACAGCGATAAAGACCCTAATATAATAACGACAAACAAGGCTGTTGACAAACGTCTGGTATATAATATGACATTCAACTGACAAGAAAAAACATACACCAAATATTTATCATGTAATCAAAGAGAATGATGCTACACAAAACGACAGGATGAAAACAATGAAATGAAGAGATAATAACCGTGTATTGTCATGCGATTCTGAAATATATTGCGGAGTCAGTATGAAACAATACAAAAATTACAGCATACAAGCTATTTCTTACATTCAAAGGATTCTTCTATTAATAAATTTGCATTTATAAAAGCACACACATATTTTATGAAAAAGACATTATTATTCTTAATTGTCGAGATTATCATATCAGTATCGTCCATAGCGCAAGACTTCAAAAGCTTCAACAACACTCTATGGAAAGGCACGGACTATCAGGCGACAGACAGTTCTCTGATAACATACTCCGTACCTGAAGAATATCCTTACACACAACTTAAACCTACCTTCAATGTGTCTGTTGATGACGTGTCTTACATAGGACTGTACAATGACAAGAACTTCTGGAACGGAAATGTGCAATTCGGATATATAGACTTTACGGAAAACAGGAAACCGTACGTCACCATTGCTTCGGAAAAGAAGATAAACAGTTTTGAAATACTGCCGCATGACGCTGACATAAGTGACATTGAGCAGACTTCAAGATACGTCAGGTTCAAGATTAACAAACCTCAACAGAACATAACAATTGTATTCAACGGAAGCTATAAAGGCGACATCCTGCATCTGTTCTGCAACAAAGTCGAGCCGAAACCGCAACTGACACGATTCTACAACAATAGGACTCACTATGACAGCCGCCTTGGAATATATTATTTCGGTCCTGGATATTGGGATTTGAACAACATCTCTACATTCGGCGGAAAACTGACTGTAAGCGGCAACAGAAAAGTATGGATTGAGGGAGGAGCCGTTGTTCTTGGACAAATAAATTTAAGCGGTTCTGTTACAGGAGATGACTGTGCGAAAATATACGGACACGGAATAATAATGACTTCAGCAGAAACCGGAGGTAACAGCCTGAACATGTCGTGGACTGATGCTGGAAAAGTCGACGGTATCATTGTGTTCACCCACGGACACAGTGCCTGGCAAACAACTTTCACCGAATGCAAGAACATCAATGTAAGCAATATTAAAATAATCGGCACAAAATACGCCTCTACCGATGGGATGGATCTTACACGTTGCATAAACTGCACGTTCGATAACATATTCGTGCGCTCATGCGATGATGCGGTTGCTACAAAGGGACTTTACGACGAGAGCATGCCAATATCAGAATGTCCTCCAAACACCGGACTTACATTCAACAGAATGCAACTCTGGAACGACGGCAACAACACATTCGGCATTGGTGCCGAAACACGTGCCTCGGAGTTCAGCAACATTAAGCTCACCAACAGCGAGATTCTGTTTTCATATGATGATCCTTATTATCATGAAAGACTGGACGAACGGTCTGCCATGAATATATGTGCGCTTCATGGCACTTACTTCCATGATATCACATTCGAAAACATATACGTGAACCGTTGTGAGCGGCTCATCGGTATGGGATTCAAAGAAAGTTTCTGGTTCGGCTCTATACAGGGTGATCAAAGTACTGACGGCGGAATAAGAAACGTAACATTCAAAAACATATCATGCCCGAACACATCACAGTCGGCAATAGCGAACAGTATACGACTTTATGGATGGGAAAAAGTAGGGACTCCGTCCAAGACCATAAGTGACATAACCTTTGACCATGTATCAATCGAGGGACAATACGTAAGTTCCATATCAGACAGACACTTTGACATCAGCAGTCATGACATGGAAAAAGGACTTGTCAAGGGACTCATGTTCGCACCTATACAAACATCAATAAAAAACACATCATTCAAAGATTCTGACATTCAGAACGGCATATATAACATAAACGGAACTAAAACACAAAAGGCGGCAAAAGGCATCTATATAAAAAATGGAAGGAAATACATAAACAGATAAGCCTGCCTACAAGAATATTTGTGAAAACAAACATGTTAAGACAAAACTTATATTGTTCAAGCTGTTTATTACACCATCTCTATTGATGTTTAAATAAATTTGCGACATAAGTAAAACACCGACAATCCGAAGACATAAGACATCATTAATCAAGACAAGAAACAAAAACTAATCCTATTCATATAAAAATTTACTCAACTAATAAATGATAATTTTATGAAAAAGAAAAAAATGATCTACATTATTACTGCAATACTTACTATGTGTGCAAGTAATTTGTATGCCTTTGAAGGCGGAAACGGTTCAGCTGACTCCCCTTATCTCGTAGCTACAGCCCAAGATCTCCAGAACATCAAAGACGAGCCAACGGCATATTACAGACTGGTAGAAAACATTGACCTTACTGACTTTGCATGGAGTACGTTTGATTTTTCAGGAACACTTGACGGGGACGGTCACGAAATATCGTATCTCACCATACCTGCAGGCGGTAACGGGGTTGGACTTTTCGGAAACTTTGACAGACCTGGTGTGATAAGAAATCTCACCTTACGTAACTTCGACATAGTGTGCGGCAACTGGGCTGGATGTCTTGTATCAACTTCAGGCAACTGGGAAGATAAAAAAAGTGGAGGTACAATAGAAAATTGCCGTGCCATAGACTGCAACATCAGCGGAGGTGAATGTATAGGCATATTCGCAGGAACCACCGGAGGGCTTACTGTAAGAAACTGCGCCGCATTCAACTGCAATGTCACAGGCACTGCCAACGTAGGAGGAATAATAGGTGACAGTGAGAAGAATGCCGGCTGGGAATATGGCGTATACGACTGCGTGTTCCTCGGTTCCATCAAGGCTTCCGGAGAAAATACCGGAGGTATATGCGGATTCATCAACACCACGACAGGTTTGAAAATAGAAAACTGCGTGACATATGGAGACATAACATCCACCGGACGAATAAGCGGAGGCATCTGTGGTGGCACCAACTGGAACACCGACAAATGCACTATAAACAACTGCTCTTCGTATATGAACATAACAAGCGACATGGTCGGAGGCATCATCGGCAAATCATTCGGACTTAAGATGAACAACTGTTATGCTACAGGCGTTCTCAAAGCAAAGAAACCTGCCAATCCCGCAGACGACGTATGGAGCGGAGGTCTCGTTGCGAGAAGCCTGAACAGTTCTGACGTAAACGACTGTTATTTCTCCGGAACAATAACAGCTGATGACGGAGCATATGCAGGAGGACTTTTCGGACAGAAAAACGCTGCGACAATGTCAAAATTATATTACAATACGGAAGGAGCGGCAACACCATTCGCTGATGGGGCTGATCCAAGTTCTTTCGACATATACGGACTCACGGCAACGCAGATGAAAGAAATTTCTAATTTCTCTTTTTCTGATATGAGTAAATGGACAGGCACAGACGGTGATATGACTCCATATCTGGCAACACAGGCGGCACCGGTGAAAATTAACACATGCGATATGAGCGGAATAGACGGAACGTGCGGTACAGATGTTGAGGAAATCACAATAATTGACGAAAGCTACTACTTCACCCTTGATGTACCTATTACAATAAATAACGGAACGTTTAAGGCAGAATTCCCTAACGACGAAGTGTTGGACGGAGAACGACTGGTTGTAATTGCAAAAGGTAAAGACACGATGTGGTCACCGGCTGTAAAGGCTGTTGTAGAAAAAGTGACAACTGGAATAACAAAAATAGAACAAGAAAAAGATAAAAAACAAAGCAACGCTATATACAACATGCAAGGAGTAAGAATCACTCGACCAGCGAAAGGACTCTACATCACAAACGGCAAAAAATATATCGCAAGATAATAAATGAACAACTGTATTGTGTTATGAACTGAACTGTTATCACAAATAAGTCGTTATACTTCATTCGCTTTTTGTAATGCTGTCATAAATATTGGTTTCTAATATGTAAACACAGTTGAGAAGAAAGAGGTATGAAGGTCAGACAGCCATATGTAAGTGTATAAAGGTCTAACGGCTTATTTGTGATTATACTAAACTCTAAATAAAGGCAGTTTCCAAAAATAACATAAACCGCCTCACTAACCTCTTATAATAAAAAAATCAAACCGATACACATGGAAAGAAAAAAGACTTTTCCGGCATTTTTCAAATACATGACCTTAGTTTTAGTATGTTTCGCCACTACATATTCCATGGCTGCAACAAAAGCACACTACAATGCATTTTCACCTTCATGCACGCTACAGTCTGATGACGGCAGGATACTGAAAGGTCATGTGACTGACGAAATGGGACAGCCCATGATAGGTGTTGTTGTGAACACTGAGAATAACATGTTAAAAACCCTTACAGACATAGACGGTAATTTTGAAATAAAGGTTTATGACAATACCGTGCTCATTCTGACATTTATAGGATATAAAACAGAAAAAATATCCGTAAGCAACAGACAGGAGATAAATGTCAGCATGCAGCCGGTAAGTGCCACGATAGACAATGTCGTTGTAATAGGATATGGCACGGCAAAGAAAGAATCGCTTACATCGGCAATATCAACATTAGACTCAAAAGACATAGCACGTTCATCGGCTGTCAACACTTCAGGTGCCATTGCAGGGAAGATTGCCGGTGTGAACTCACGTCAGTCACAGGGAAGACCGGGAGATGTCACAGACATAGTGATAAGAAACATGGGGGCTCCTTTATACGTGGTTGACGGGATGCAAGTAGACGCAGGACAATTCAACAATATTGATTTTAACGATATAGAAAGCATATCCGTACTGAAAGACGCTTCTGCGGCAATATATGGAGTAAGGGCTGGCAACGGTGTTATAGTAGTGACTACGAAATCCGGACGTAGAAAAACGAGCAGCACCATAAACGTAAACGGATACACCGGCATTCAGTCAATGTTCAGATATCCTGACGGAGCGGACGCCGCTACATGGGTAAGGGCGAAAGCCCAGTCTGCGACTATTCTTAAACAGACAAATCCGTATACTCCGGAAGATCTGCAGAAATATTATGATGGAACGGAAAAAGGTTACAGGAACTTCAACTGGAAGAAGTTCATCTTCGATACAGCTCCGCAGAATTACATTGAAATAAACTCTACAGGAGGTTCAGAGCGTATGAGTTACTATGCTGCCATGAGTCATGTGAAACAGGAGTCCATCGTAAGAAACTATGGACACTTCGAACGCACTAACCTACAACTCAATGTCAATGCCGATATAGCAAAGAACCTTACCTTCGGCATGAAAATAAACGGACGTGTTGAGAATACCCATCATGTGGCGTTCAATTCTTATCTTTCGGGAAACGATGCATATTGGACCGCATTCTACGCATCTCTCAACAACGAGCCAATAATGAGACCTTACGCCAACGACAATCCTAAATATCCTGCCGTATGCCGCGGAATATACACAAACTTCGCTAATCTTACATATGAAAGGGCTGGCACAGATAAAGACAGTTGGAGAATTTTTCAAGGAAGCCTCAATCTGGAATGGGAACCTTTAAAAGACCTCAAACTCAAAGGCATAATCAACTACATGGTCGGAGCACGGCGACACAACATGAGAGCCAAAGGCTATTCGCTGTACGGATATGATGAAGCCACTGATACATACTATGAGGCCATACGCTCAAACTCTGGACTCATACAAAGAGACTACATGAATGAAGAACTGATAAACGGACAGTTGAGTGCCAACTACAACACTACAATAGCCGTAAAACACAAAATAAGCGCATTCATAGGAGCGGAGAATTATCTCAATTCTTATCCTAATCTCACAATACAGAGCAAACCGGAAACTGATGCTGTAAAACTTCTGGACAAGAACGATGTCACACTGATGAACGATGTGGGCGACGAAAAAAATGCACGCGTAGGATTCATGGGGCGTTTCAACTACAGCTATGCAGACAGATATATATTGGAATTCTCCGCACGATACGATGGTTCATGGAAATTTCCGCCAAACAACAGATGGGGATTCTTTCCTTCTATATCAGGAGGATGGCGCATGTCCGAGGAACCGCTTTGGCAGAAGCTTGACTTACAGAAATACATACAATATATGAAGATAAGGCTATCATGGGGCATTCTCGGAGATGACAACATAAGCGGATACAATGCCAACAGCTGGCGAGGGGGATATAACTACGGAACAGCGGGAGCCGTGATGGACGGAGCATATATCACAGGAGCTTCCGTAAGATCGCTTCCCATAACAAACATATCGTGGATAAAGGCTCATATGCTTGATGTGGGAATAGACTTCGGATTGCTTGACAACAGACTCACGGGAACATTCGATTTCTTCCGTAGAGAACGGAAAGGCTTGCCGGCAGGACGTTATGACGTAAGGCTGCCTGGAGAAGTAGGATTCTCACTGCCAAGTGAAAACCTCAACTCAGACCTTGTCAAAGGTTTTGACGCTTCAGTGAAATGGACAGAAAGAAAACATGACTTCTCTTATTCTGTAAGCGGCAACATAACATTGGCAAGAAGATACAACTGGAACCAGTACAAACCTACATTCGGAAACTCAAGAGACTACTACGTCTACAACGCCCGTCACAGGCTCGCAGGAGCAGCATGGGGACTCGTCTGTATAGGACAGTTCCGCACATGGGAAGAAATAGCTGAATATCCTGTCAATATCGACGGCAAGGGCAACAGCACGCTGCGTCCGGGAGACCTCATATACAAAGACACCAATAAAGACGGAATAATAACAGATGATGACCAGCAGGCGGTAAGTGTGCTGGGTTATGAAGACAGAAACACTCCTATAATTAATTTTGGAATGAGTCTTTCATTGGAATGGAAAGGTATGGATTTCGCCGCTGATTTTGCAGGAGCAGCAAAGGTCACACACATATTTAATTGGGAACAACGGTTTCCTTTCCATTCTGGCAACTCGCCCATGAATCTGCTTGCCGACCAATGGAGACTCTCCGACCCGTTCGACGCCGGCAGTGAGATAATACCGGGACATTATCCCACTAACATTGTAGGAAACGCCGGACACTCGAACTACAGATTCAGCACGTTCTGGATGAAAGACGTGAACTACATCAAGCTGCGCAACCTTGAGATAGGATACACGCTTCCAAGACAATGGACGGCAAAATTAGGCATAAAGCGCATGAGAATATACACACTCATGCAGAATCTGTTCTCTATAGACAATCTCGGGTATTACAACATCGACCCTGAGACAGCCTCTACAGCCGGGTTCGACTATCCGACTATGAGAATAATAAACTTTGGTTTCAATCTGACATTCTAAAAACAGCATTATAATGAATATAAAATATATATTAAAGGGATTTATAATTGCCGTCGTTTCAGTAATCGCCATTTCATGTGACGACTTCCTGAACAGAAGTTCTTCCACCATATTCAGCGATGAGGAGATATTCAAAGACGCATCGATGATAAAATCAGTGCTCGCAGGATTCTACGCCGGACTTGACTACGAACCGACATGGAGCAGTCCGCAAGGATTCGGACTTCTTGACGAGGCGACACAATATGAGGGAAAGACCGACACAAAATATGGCTACACACTATGGAGAGCATATCCTTACACCGCCATACGCAACATAAACATCTTCATAAAGAATCTTTCTGACACGAAAGTACTTACTGAGGAAGAGAAAAAACAGTATATTGCAGAAATGAAAGTATTGCGGGCATGGCATTACTTCTGTATGGCACGTTCTTTGGGTGGAATGCCCATCGTAGGCGACACTGTATACAACATCACCGATAATGTCGGAGGCATGAGACTTCCGCGCAGTACGGAAGCCGGAATATACGACTATGTAATATCTGAATGCACAAATGCGGCAAACGTGCTCTCTGCAGAGACCGGCGCAGCCAATCATTGCACAAGAGTAAACAAATGGGTGGCTCTTGCACTTAAGGCAAGAGCAGCCATATATGCGGGAAGCATAGCAAAATACAATAATCTTGTTACACCGCAGATAAAAACATCCGGAATGGAAGTGGGAATACCTGCCGGTATGGCAGAGAAGTACTACAGAACAGCGAAGGAAGCCGCATGGGAAATAATAAACTCAAAAAAATACGGTCTATACAATAAGGAAGACGACAAGGCTTACAATTTCTACAAAGCCATGATCGACAAGAACAACAATCCTGAGATAATATGGGCGAAGGACTATCTTTATCCCAACGCGGTAAACTCGTGGTCGGTAAATGCCGTACCCACTGCCGTGTCGCTCACTCTGACAAACAACGAGATAACGCCTCTGCTCAATCTGGTGGAAAGCTATGAAAGACTTGACGGAAGCGACCCGGAAATAAAAACAAAACAGATTAACGGTGATTATGTGTTCTACGACTCACCGGAAGAACCTTTCAGAAACAGAGACCCAAGACTACACGGCACCATAATTTGCCCGGGAGACATGTTCCTCAACACAAAAATAGTGTATCAGGCGGGACAAATGCAGCAACAGGGGAAAAAGTGGAAGAAAATTGTAAAATCCGTAGGGACAAATGACGCCGACGGAGACATAATAACATCGTTGAACGGTCCGGAGGAAACAGGAGGAGCATGGTGGAGCAACAAGACTGGATTCAACTTCTGCAAATTCGTGGAGACAAACGCTGAGAACCGTAATCCTTCACACGGAGGAGAGACTTGGACCATAAGGTTCAGATATGCCGAGGTCCTACTCATATATGCTGAGGCTTGTCTGGAACTCCACGAGGAAAGCGAAGGACTGCCTTATCTCAATCAAGTCAGAGACAGAGCCGGTGTGCCACGTATTGACTCATACGACATAAAAACAATCGAACATGAACGAAGGGTGGAGTTTCCACTCGAGAACCAGCGTTTCTGGGATATGAAAAGATGGCGCAGGGCACACATGGTATGGGACGGTACGTCAGACTCTTCCATACAATGGGGACTGTTCCCATATCACATAAAAGACAGACGGAGCAAACACAACGGGAAGTGGGTATTTGAGAAGATACCAAGCGTATCGATGCCTAAGGCACGCACTTTCGAGCTTGCCAACTACTACAGTTTCATAGATGACAACATGCTCAAGAACAACCCCAAACTCGTCAAGAACCCTTATCAGTAATTATAACATAAAAAAGACATTATGAAATTTACAGAATATTGCTTATCATTTGTTGTAATAACATTTCTCATTACATCACTCACGTCGTGCGAAGCCGACAACATGGACGCGCCGGACTGCCATTTGACAGGGAAGATTGTATATAAAGGACAGCCCATTGGAGTGGAATGCGAATCGGGTAGTGACAATTCTGTCACTACCACCATGATTGAACTGTGGCAGGACGGATTCGGAGCATCGTCAGCACAACGTGTTAATGTAGCACAGAACGGTTCGTTCTCTACTTATGTGTATGCCGGTAAATGCCGGCTTATTACCAAAAAGGGAGTAGGTCCGTGGCTTGACGGCGATACTGTCAGCGTTAACGTAAAAGGCAATACGAATATTGAGTATGAGGTAACTCCTTACTTCACTGTCTCGAACGAACATTATTCACTGTCCGCCGACAGTATCCTGACTGTAAGGTTCAGTGTGGAAAAAATAGTACCTGATGCGATAATAAAGAATGCCGGTCTTGTTATAAACAATACAAGATTCGTTGACCTCACATACAACAGGACAAGCATAAAAAACACTCCGCAACCGGGTGAGCTGACATACACCATAGACCTGCGTTCATTAAAAGAGAATATACATCTTTACGCACGCGTGTTCGTTATTGCAGAGGGTGCCGACGCTGCCGCATATTCAGTAGAACCTTATATGATATGGTAACATTACATTAAGGCATTCATGCATGGTGGAGGACTTTCGTTTTCCACCATGCTGTGTGTATGGCAACTCTTTTGCAGGCATAACACATATACAAATACATGTGAAAAAGAATACATATAAATACAAATGACCGGTCTATGCGAATTATTGCATATACGAAAAAAAACGGTAAAGCATGATATGACAATATTTTTATATACCTTTGTGGAGATGAGCGGCACTCGGGCAAACAAGAGCAAGCTCTCTTGCCGCTCGTTTGCATTATCTTTAGATAAGATAAGAGGCGGTTCGGCAGTGTCAAGTCCGGGAAAACCTATATTTCCCGTCTTGCCGTTGCACTCACCTTTCATTATCTTTGTATAAGATAAGCTGCACTCGGGCAAACAAGAGCAAGCTCTTTTGCCGCTCGTTTGCATTATCTTTGTGAATAACATAACAATCTGGACTTTTATATATTATATACTTTATATACTATGAGAATAAAAACGACATTTATCATGTTTGCCTTATCATGTGCGGCGACAAACGCACAGGTAAGACTGAGCCCGCTCTTCACCGACAACATGGTGATGCAGCAGAGGACCGACGCTCCCATATGGGGCACATGCGAGGCTGGCAGGACGGTAAGCGTCACTACATCGTGGAACAGGCGCAAATACGATACTGTGGCTGGCAGCGACGGGAAATGGAAGGTGAAGGTAGCCACGCCCAAGGCAGGCGGACCTTACGAGATAACAGTAAGCGACGGCACTCCGGTGACGCTGCGCAATGTCATGATAGGGGAGGTATGGCTGTGTTCGGGACAGTCAAACATGGATATGCCCGTCAACGGATGGGGACAGGTGAACAACTATGAGGCTGAGGTGAAAGCCGCCGATCACCCTGACATCCGTCTGCTGCGCGTGGACAACGTCATGGCTATGCAGCCGCAGCAGAGCTTCACGGCAATGAACGGCGGATGGCAGGTGTGCTCGCCGGAGGTCATAGCCCCGTTCTCTGCCGTAGCCTACTTCTTCGGCAGGGACATAGAGAAATACCGCGACGTGCCGGTGGGACTGATACAGTCGAGCTGGGGAGGCACTCCCGCCGAGGCATGGACCAGCGGCGAGTCACTCACGGAGATGCCCGAGTTCCGCGGAGAGGTGGAACGCATAGGCTCCATGCCGGACAACAAGGAGGAGCGCGCGGCAATATACAAGGATGAGCTTGCCGGATGGTTCGACAAGCTTAACGGCAACGACCCGGAGTTCAAGGACGGACGGTTCGCTTATTTCGCCGCATCCTACGACGACTCGGGATGGGACGACACTCCGGTGCCGGGATACATAACCGACAGCAAGTATGGGGCGTTCGACGGAATGATAATCTACCGCAGGGTGGTAGACATTCCCGAGACCATCGCCGGAAAGGCACTCACCCTCTGTCTGGGCAAGGTGGACGACGACGACATGACGTTCTTCAACGACGTGATGATAGGCAGCACCACCGGTCCGGGCGAGACGAGGGAGTACAAAATACCGGCAGGAGCGGTGAAAGCCGGCAAGGCGGTGATAACGGTGAGGAGCATCGACAGCGGAGGACTGGCTGGAATAACGGGCTATGACGACCGTGAATGCCGGCTCACGGCTGATGACGGCACAACGATAAGTCTCAACGGAACGTGGAAGACACGGATGGCGGATCCTCTGAGCTCGCTCTCCTCCAAGCCGCGAGACCCCGTGAGCGACCCTAAGAACGCATGTGTGCTCTACAACGCGATGATAAATCCGCTCGTGGGATATGCCATCAAGGGTGCCATATGGTATCAGGGAGAGGACAACTCCAACCGTGCGTGGCAGTACCGCGACCTCATGCCGCTCATGATAGAGGACTGGAGGCAGAAGTGGGGCTACGACTTCCCGTTCTTCATGGTGCAGCTCGCCAACTTCATGCAGCGTCGCGACCAGCCCACCGAGTCGCGTTGGGCAGAGCTGCGCGAGGCTCAGCAGATGACTGCCGACAGACTCTCAGGGTGCGGAATGGCGTGTATAATAGACATAGGAGAGGCTGGCGACATCCATCCACGCAACAAGCAGGACGTGGGGCACAGGCTTGCGCTGCTGGCACGGCAGAAGGTGTATGGTGAGAAAGTGGAGGCTTCGGGACCGGCATACCGCGACTACCGCATAGAGAAGAACACCATCAGAATATTCTTCGACCACACTGCAAAAGGTCTCGCCATAAGCGACGGACAACAGCTCAAGGGATTCGCCATAGCCGGACCCGACCACCGGTTCCACTGGGCGGACGCTGTGATAGACGGCAACACGGTGGTTGTGTCCTCCCCGGAAGTGAGACACCCCGTAGCTGTGCGCTATGCATGGGCGGACAACCCTGAGTGTAACCTCACAAACAGCACTGGTCTGCCGGCTGTGCCTTTCCGCACCGACGACTGGAAGGGGCTCACCTACGGCAACACGTCATACTGACCTTACGCACAACGGTGGACTTTCGCCGTGCGGCAATATAAAAATAAAAAAAGGAATGCGACGGGACGCTTTGCCCGTCGCATTCCTTTTTCTCATGTATGCGCATTTATCAGCAATCATAATTTACCTGTCGCATATGATATCATGGCATATCCCATCAATAATCATGACGGCGCGAGCCCTGTAGAGACGCAAAATCTTGCGTCTCACGAGCAACGATTGCGCTATTTATACTGCTTATAATTACTCACGAAATTTGCATTTATCCCTTGTGAGACGCAATATTTTGCGTCTCTACTTTAGTGGCAGCGAATAATACGGATGGCGTATCAAGTGATGCGACGGAAGCTGTCGGCAACCTTTCACTTATGAAACGCACATCACGTGCAGGCATGACGCGAAGTAAAAAATCTTTACATTTCATTTCCGTAAAACAGCGGTGAGACGACACGTTCACGTCTCTTAAAGGCAACCGGCATACGTTCAGTATATGCGAGGGAACCGCATAAACGTTCGTGTTTTTCTTCTTTATATCTGGAATACTATTCTTTTTAAGAGCAACTGATACTCTCTACGCAGACACGCACACCATATCCGCACGCCGCGAGAGCCTTTTCTGTGACCTCATTGAGGCTTTACGGCATACCCAAAGAGCCTTTTTCACGCCACGGAAGAGGCTTTTCCGCAGCGCAACAATACCATCATTATGACACATCATGGCGCAACACACTGATATACAACGCATTTCGCTAACCTTCAAAATACGGGCTTATTTCAGCCGTTAAGGCAGTACGGTCAGCCAGAGACGATTCTCAGCGACTTTACGTTGTGCTGTTTTTCTTCTCTCTTACATCATATCGCGCATATTCGTACATTCCTTTCCGCCTCCCCGCAATCATCCTTTTCACATTCATGTAAGGTATCATGTCCACTCTACTGAATGTCGTATGTCATACAGTTTGCATGAGACACGAATACCGTATGTCGTAAAGTGACGCGCCACAAAAGCCGTTCGCCTGTTTTTCCTGCAAAATGTCAGGTTATAGTTGTAAAAATATCCCACTATGACGGCATTCCCATTCAAACCGGATTTTACCGTATTTTATCCATCAAAAAAATTTCTTATATTGAAAATATTAATATATTTGCACCGGACAAACATAATAAAGACACACAAAGAAAAATACTGCGATAAAATTACTTACAGCATAACGCAAAAACACACAAACTGTACGGATATGTTTAAAACGAGCATCAGGATACATGCGTACATACTGCTGTTTCCGTTTTTCACCGTTTTTTCCGGGGCAGAAGCGACGGCACAGACAGTCTCACTGCCCGAGACGTGCCGCCACACCGGCAACACGGAAGCATGCGTGATGACGCCGGATGACGCCATGGCTGACACCTCGCATACTGCTGACGCGCCATCCGCAGACATGAAAAGATGGCGTACAGATGCGGGGCGGCTGATGTCGCCTCATACGCAGGTCTCTGAAATAATTAGGGATATGCCTGAACACAGACACAGAATATCTTATACGAACAGCAACACATTTTATGCTTACATAGGATACGGACGCATCATGAGCAAGCTACACATGTCAGAAGGCGTGAAGGGCAATCCAAGAAACGGCTTGTTCTGGCAGTTCGGCTATGACTGGACGTCTAAATTAGGCATCGGGGCAGGAATGATGTACAACGGGTTCAGGTCCACGTACGAGCACAACGGTTACAGAGACAAGTCGGAAATATTTTATCTGGCTCCGCAGATAGTCTTAAAAACATACGTCAGGCGATGGATTATCGACGGGAAAATGGGTTTAGGATTGTTCACATACAACTATCCTACGCATGAGACAGAGTCATCAGACGACGGTTTCGGATACAACTTGCATTTCGGAGCCGAATATGTATTGTCGAGAATCATAGGCATCAGCGCGTCTATCGGATTGACTAAGGGTAATATTAGAATACATGATGAAATGGGATATAACAACATGATAACCGTCATATCCGCTCTTAACATATGTGTGGGAGTGAGAGCACATATCTGAGAATATCCATATGAAGGTACGCTGTTTTATACTTCTACAAATATTATAAACAAAAAAAACCATTATTATGAATCATTCATTTAAATCATTCTCCTGGAAACATCTTCTGATTTTCCTTCTGGTGTCGGGTTGCGTTACCATTGTGCGCGGACAAAGCAGGTTTCATATAGACCTTGATTATCACTATAATCTCGGTCTGTCTGAATCATTCATGGACATAACGCTTAAACGTAACGAATATCATATGGGCGGACACTCCCTCCGTCTGAGCACGCGCTACGACGTGTCGCGCCTCTGGTCGGCGGGAATAGGAATAGGACTTGACAGATATACCGAGCCCGACTACAACACGATGCCCGTGTTCGCGACGGTGAGATACAAGGCACTCGAGAAAGTTCCCGACGCATATGTCTTTGCCGATATGGGATATGCCATAAAGTCAGGTGAGTTTACAAAAGGACTCACAGGCAGCCTTGGAATAGGATATACACATATGTTTGCCAAGCATTTCGGATTGAATTTCCAGATAGCATACAATCTGAAGCGTTTCAACGACATCCCCACATATATATATAATGTGGATAAGGGGGAGACAACATACAGCAAGGAGAACAGCACCAGACACTCGCTGTCATTCGGAATAGGTGTCACTTTCTGACCGTTTACCACTAATAGAATATCCACAACCCATCAATAACAACAACGGGAAACACCATTTTTATCATTCGCAGGTAACAAAGTAGAGACGCAAAATATTGCGTCTCACAAGCAAAAATCGCGCCATTAATAGTGCATAAAATTCCTCACGAAAATTGCATTTATCCCTTGTGAGACGCAAGATTTTGCGTCTCTACAGGGCTCGCGCCATCATTTATATTGATGGAAAATGCCATTATATTATTCGCAGGTAATAAAGTAGAGACGCAAGTAGTGCGCCATTAATAGTGCATAAAATTCCTCACGAAAATTACATTTATCCCTTGTGAGACGCAATATATTGCGTCTCTACTTTATTACCGGCGTATTATAACATTATGATAACATCCGTGCTGATGTAACACACAATGTATCCTCACTTTTAAACTTATCTCCCAAACAGAACACTTTCTTCTTACCGTCAATCTGGAACACACACAAGCCATATGTCTGGATATAAACATTATCCATAATTATATAACATCCGGACGCCGCATGCCGCTTACCTTTGTAACCGGAACAAAAGGATAATAATTTCATGAACAGGTTTTTGGTATGTCTGATGATATTTCTGATAGGATGCACAGACCTTTGGGCTTCTGACAGGAAGATAAAAGGATATGTGCTTGACAAGGAAGGGACGCCGCTGACAGGCGCATATGTATATGATGAGAACAAGAAAAACACAGCCATAACAGACGAGAACGGATATTTCGAGATATCCGTTCCGGAGGAGGCAAGGATGCTGAAGGCAGGATATGTGGGGTTCGCTCCGCTCGACCATACGATGGAACAGCCCGACGACGTGCAGATTCTGGTGATGAGCCCGAATACGGAACTGAAGGAGGTTGTGGTGACGGCAGGGGGCATAGGGATGCTGAAGAACAGGGGCAACCTGCTCAACACCGAAAGCATTACGGCGCAGGGACTCACGCGCGCAGCATGCTGCAACCTCTCGGAGAGTTTTGAGACAAACCCCTCGGTGGACGTGGCTTACAGCGACGCCGTGACGGGAGCGAAACAGATACAGCTGCTCGGACTTGCCGGAACATACGTGCAGATGCTCACCGAGAATTTTCCAAACCTGCGCGGAGCGGCTTCCACCTACGGACTCGACTACATCCCGGGACCGTGGATGCAGAGCATACAGGTGTCGAAGGGCGCGGCGTCGGTGAAGAACGGCTTCGAGTCGGTCACCGGACAGATTGACGTGGAATACAAGAAACCCAAAATAGCCGACCCGCTGTTTATTAATATTTTCGCCGGAAGCGCAGGACGCTACGAGGGAAACGCCGTGGGGGCTCTGGAACTCAACGACCGCCTCTCCACAGCTCTCTTCATCAACTACTACAATGAGGAGCAGTCGCACGACAAGAACAAGGATACTTTCCTCGACATGCCGCAGATGCAGTCGTTCAGCATGATGAACCGCTGGCACTACCAGACACCGCGCTTCGTGTCGCAATGGGGCGTAAAGGTGCTCACCGACCGCCGCACGAGCGGACAGACATCACACACCCTTCGCTCCGACGCCGCTTTCTCTCCATACACCATCCACAACGACGCCAACCGCGTGGAGCTGTTCTCAAAGAACGGTTTTATCCTGAACCAGGACCGCAACGAGAGTATCGCGCTGATAGTATCCGGCTCTTATCACGACCAGCAGTCCGACTACGCGGAAAAGACGTATGATGTGTATGAGTCGAACGTCTACGCCTCGCTGCTCTATGAGACCGCCTTCGGAAAGAGACACAAGCTCGCCGCAGGACTGAACTACAACTGGGACAACTTCGAACAGCGCGGCAACGTCATCAACCTCTACCGTCCTGACCTGCGCGACATAAGCGAGAACGTGTCGGGAGCGTACGCCGAATACACATGGACGCCTGCCGACAACCTCACTATCATGGCAGGACTGCGTGCCGACTACAGCTCCATCTACCGCTGGTTCGTCACCCCGCGCATGCATGTGAAGTACACACCGTTCTCATGGCGCGACCTACGCGCCTCGGCTGGAAAGGGCTACCGCAGCACATTCATATTTCCGGAGAACAACTATCTGCTGGCAAGCAGCCGCACGTGGCATGTTTCCGACAATCTCAATCAGGAAGAGGCATGGAACTATGGAGTGAGCGCGTCGTTCCACATACCGGTGAGGAATGAGGAGATTACAGTGAACGCGGAATGGTATTACACCGACTTCATCAATCAGGTGGTGACAGATATGGACAAGGACGCGCACGCCATATACTTCTATAATCTCAAAGGCAAGTCCACCTCAAGCGTGTTCCAGGTAGACGCCACCTTTCCGCTTTTCCGCGGATTCACCCTTATGGGCGCCTACAGATGGATGGACGTGAAGTGCACCTACGACGGAAAGACAATGCGCAAGCCGCTCACCAGCCGTTACAAGGCTTTGCTGACAGCCTCGTATGAGACTCCGCTGAAGAAATGGCAGTTTGATGTCACAGCGCAGTTCAACGGAGGCGGACGCATGCCAACGCCCGACCCGGAACGTCCGCTGTGGCACAGGACGTTCCCATCATACACCCAACTGAGCGCACAGATAACACGCCGCTTCCGCCGGTGGAGCATCTACGCGGGCGGCGAGAACCTCACAAACTTCAGGCAGAAGAACCCTGTGGTGTCGGCGGCAGACCCGTACAGCCGTGACTTCGACGCCACAATGGTATGGGGACCCACCATGGGATACAAACTGTATGCGGGCATCCGCTTCAATATACCCAAGATGTAATATTACTTTAAAAAACAGAAGACAATGAAAACAAGAACAATCATCATGACAGCCATGCTTTTCCTCGGACTGTCATACACAGTAAACGCAAAGGACTTGAAAGGAGACAAGAAGTCGGAAGTGACTTTCCTTGTGTCCATGACTTGTGAGAACTGCCAGAAACGCATCGAGAACAAGATGTCGTTCGAGAAGGGTGTGACCGATCTCGACGTGAATCTTCCGCAGAAGACGGTCACCATCAAATACCGCAAGGACAAGACATCAGCCGACAAACTGAAAGATGCTATCCGCCAGCTGGGATATACCGTCACACCGTTGGACAAAACGAAAACAGGAAAAAAAGACCCTTCACAAAAGAAGGATAAAGAATAGAGCTGTCCGGAAAACACTGCCTATACAGGCACATACAATAAAGGCAACAGGAAAACGTAACATGCCCATTCCATGCACGCGATGTTTTCCCGTTGCCTTCTTCATTATATTATTATACCATCATTGCCTTATCGCCCCGCATTATCCACACTTTTTCATGCAGTCCTAATCTATCTTATATAAAATAGGAATAAAACCGGCTTTCACATACACTAAAAAGTATAATTAAGAATAACATCCGTTTAAGGCTTAAAAACTGTGGAAAACCATGTGGAAAAGCGTTGATAACGCTGTTGGTAAATAAATCATAACCCGTGGGATATCCACAGGCGCGGAGCCATATGTTTTTTATTGTGGATATACACGGGGTTATTAAATTTTTTTCCATAAGTTTTCCATAATTCTTAAAGCATAAATTTTATAAACTTATTAACTTTGCACAGTGCAACAAAGTTTGTGGATAAACTGCATATATTACTGTTATTCAGACCTTACTTATTAAAGACCGTCGTTCATAACACTGTCTCCTGATGTTGACATCAGAATATGCAAGAAAAAAGCCGTAAAGTTTTGAACATATAAACAGCACATCATCATAATCATATTATTTTATTTTTAAAAAGAAATAAATATAATAATGATATATGATTGTGGAGAAAGTGAGAGGATTTGAGGGTGAGGAGGTGAGAGGATGAGAAGGTGAGGAGGTGGGAGAATGAGAGGTGAGAAGGTGAGAGGATGAGAAGGTGGGAAGGAGAGAGAAGGCATGCCGACTGTGCTGACGAAGCCTGACGGGATGGGAAACAGAACGGAAAAGCCCGGAAGAACGGGAAAACATAAGGATAAGAACAACGTAAGGCGTGCGTTTCACATACCACGTCATATAAAAAAACATATATATGGAGAGAGAAATGGTGAAAAAGGAATGGATAGAGAAAGGTTATGCCGACGAGCCGGTGGAGGAAGGCACCGACCTCAGAAAAGAGATAAGAAGGATGTTCGCGGAGAAGAACGCCGTGCTGCTCGCACACTATTACACTCCCGGAGAGGTGCAGGAGTGCGCCGACTTCATAGGCGACTCGCTCGCACTGGCACGTAAGGCTGCCGCGACAGACGCTGACATCATCGTGATGTGCGGCGTGCATTTCATGGCGGAGACATGCAAGCTGCTCAGTCCGGAGAAGAAAGTGCTCGCGCCCGACCTCAATGCCGGATGCTCGCTTGCCGACTCCTGCCGCGCGGAGGACCTGAAGAGGTTCAAGGAGGAGCACCCCGGCTACAAGGTGGTGAGCTATGTCAACACCACAGCCGCGGTGAAGGCACTCACCGATGTGGTAGTTACGAGCGGCAACGCAAAGAAGGTGATAGACTCTTTCCCAAAGGATGAGAAGATAATATTCGGTCCGGACCATAACCTCGGGTCGTACATCAACTCGGTGACCGGACGCGACATGCTGCTGTGGAACGGCGGATGCCACGTTCACGAGAAGTTCTCGGTGGAGGCTATAACGCAACTGAAGAAGGAGCATCCCGGTGCCGTCGTGATGGCACATCTGGAGTGCAAGGGTCCTGTGCTCGCCGTTGCCGACGTGAAAGGATCGACTGCTGTGATGCTGAAGTATGCCATGGAGCACGACGGGAAGGAGTATATCGTTGCTACGGAGAGCGGAATACTTCACGAGCTTCAGCGTCAGTGTCCCGACAAGACGTTCTATCCCGTTCCGCCGGAGGTGGGCGAGGGCACCGTGGGATGTATGTGCAACGAGTGCGAATATATGAAGATGAACACCCTGCGCAAGATATACAACACGCTCAGATATGAGTGGCCCGAGGTGAGTGTGGACGAAGCCGTCGCCCGCGATGCCGTCAAGCCGATAGAGCGCATGCTGGAGCTGAGCTGAGAGGATGCCTTCCTGACGTCCTGTCGGCGCACCCTGTAGAGACGCAAAATATAGCGTATCCCGAACAACAGACACGCATAAAAGTTATGTTATGGCGCATCATCCGGCTTCATATTACCTTTTATTGTGATGGCGTCAGCCTTGTAGAGACGCAAGATTTTGCGTCTCCCGAGGGATGAAAGCATACTTATATGCGGTATATCGTTTCGCATTGGTTTGCGTCATACCTGCTTGTGAGACGCAAGATTTTGCGTCTCTACTTGGGTTGATTGCGGTTGGAGAGGTTGGAATGTGGGATGTGGAGAGCCGAATTACGCATAAAAAATGCTGACATATGGCATTTGTAGTGCCTTATATCAGCATGATTGTCCGTGAGACGAACTTTTTCGCGTCTCTACACAGGTATGCGTGCATTCTCCACAATGCTTATGCGGATGTGATGAAAAATATTACGCATGCGTCAATGATGTGTGGAATCAAAAATCAATATTACCGCTGCCATCATCTTCCCCGTCTTCATCACCACCTACCACTGGCTGTTCACCTGCATGCATTCCTGTGCCGTCCGACCCCGCCAGTATTTCAGTGCCTTCCATTACGATTGTTTTTGACTCCGGTTTAAGATACTCTTTTTTATTCATGATGGTTTAATGTTTTGTTTATAATATATTATTGTAAATGTTATGTGCTTTTTTTGATTGTGCAGGTTAGTTTCCACTGTAAAGTTATAAAGAATAAACCGGACGTGGGAAGAATGACATAACTATTTGATTTTCATTGGAAATATGTAAAAAAAAAAACGATATAAAAACCAAAAAGAGCTTTGGCGGATAGCCAAAAAGTGCGGATCGCGAGTGATGAAGGAACGTAGGGATATGGCATGCAGTAGCGCATCAGTAAGGTCAATAATATTTTATATTGATGGCGCGAGCCTTGTAGAGACGCAAGATTTTGCGTCTCCCGAGGAATAAAAACATGCTTATATGTGGTATATAGTTTAGCGTCGGTTTGCGGCACGGTTGCTTGTGAGACGCAAGGAAAATCATTATAAGTGGCATATTGTTTACCATCTGTTTGCGGCACGTTTGTTTGTGAGACGCAAGATTTTGCGTCTCTACTTGGTTTAATCACTGTTATATTGGTGGCGCGAACCCTCGTGACATACAAAATCTTGCGTCTCACGAGGGCTGGATGCGTAATTTCAACACGGGCACGTTATATGATTCATCCGTATTTGGTGCTGCTCCCGTCATCCTTATCCATTCTTTTCCACCGTATGACCTGCTGCTTCTTCAATAAAACAGGGAAACAACATCACGCCGGCAGCGCGTAACAGTGATGAGGCATGACGGCAGTTCCGGTCTTAATGTGAAATATCGGTGGTGTGGAACGGCTGTGGCAATATCTTTATCTGTAAGGAACGCACGGTAAAAAATCTTTACATTTTATTTCCGCAAACCAGACATTACCCGTGCCCGCAGTCATTCTCTTCCGCGTGTTTTTCCTTACCTGACATCATACATTGTTCGCATATCATACGTGAAAAATGTCCTTAACGTCCGCTTTTCGTTCCTTTCAATGTGTTCTTCAATAGCTCCGCATCGCTTCCGCCTGCTGTTCCGTGCCGTGAAAACGCCCGTTTCATGACATCATACAGCCCCTTCCGCACGCCCATACGTGCTTTTCCGTCACACAGGAAAGCCTTTTCCGCAGTACATAAAACGGTTTTTAAAGTAATGTAACGCACAATACGTTGATTTACAACGTATTATCTCTTCATGCGAAATGAACGCGCATTTGCGGACGGAATCATTCATGTATGCTTCCACACGATTCTCAGCGACTTGACGTTATCCTCATTATCCTTATCATTCCACCATATTGCGCGTGGAAATTTTAATAGGAATGGCGTTCCATATATTCACGATTGTCAGGTCATACATTAATGCTTTTTGCGCTTGGACGCTTAAATTGCCCGCAAAAACAACAGGATTGACAGGTATAGTATGCGTCAGTGATGCAAGAAACATGGTTTTACGCATGATGAAAGTACTTTCCATTGCTTAATGTTCATTGGATTTACGGAATTGCAGAACGCTCTTTTTTCAGCGGCTTATCCTTGTTCAAGAAACAGGAATGTCGCAGTACGATGGAAATATTGCCGTTTATATTTGCAGTCAACAATGATTTTCGCTATCTTTGCATAAGATATAGCAGCGTCTCGGCAGCGACAAAACTCTGCTCTGCTTTATACATATTTGTGCGACGACGCATAAATCGTGAAAACACGAAATGATGTAACTGATGCCATAAACACAGGCATGCAAGAACACCTGAGGACAATCTTTAACATTCAAGAAATATGAAAATCACACAAAAACACAATGTCATCGCAGTTATGACAGTCATGATGTCGGCATTGCTCACGACTTATTCGTGCAGCAGCGACGATGATGAGCCGGAACCGGTATATCCGAAAGTGTCTGACTCAAAGTATTATATGGATCCGGAATGGGATGAAAGCATAATCTACTTACGCCCGAAGGATTTCAGGGAAAAGAAGTTCTTCCCCGGCGTCAGAGTGGTGGAGCAACTCGTAGACTATCCGGCGTATGTAACATACCGGACCATATCGGGCGACGGCATGGACATATGCTTCGTGACAAACGTGGACAATAAGCTGGAGCCTACCACCAGAACGGAGTTCTATGACGGTGAGGGAGCTATGGCGACGGTGCTGGAATGGGATTACATCGACTTGATAAGACGATACAGAATGACGGTGAATGCCGACGATTTTTTCAAGTATGACATCAAAAACCCGTGCAAGGTGTATGTGACTGCGCTGGTGACAAACGCCGCGACATACAACTTCCAAAACCTCGACACATACTTTTCCACTTTCAATTTTCCAGGGTCTGAGGAAAGTAAATTGGAGTCCACACCTACCGGCACCGTCATTCCCAAAAGCGAATGGACAACACATCCCACTGAAAGAAGGGCTTACCTGATAGATTTGAAACTGAGAAAATAAAGACATAAGAATATGAGAAAGTTTGTTCTAACCTTATTTATTTATATAGGATTCACATCTGTGCTGTGTATGCACAAAAAAGAATTATAGGCGGCAAATCTGTCGATATAACGCAAAGACCATATATGGCAGAGATATTCGGAAGAAAAGAAGGCGATCCATATATGCATTTAGGAGGAGGTGTTATATTAAGTGACAGATGGATTCTTACTGCTGCTCATGTGGTAATTAATGTTGATGCGGATATATCAGAAGTTAGTACCGGTAATAACAATCCGGATAGCGACAACAACAAAAGTTCTATTGAGTCGATATATATACATCCTGATTATAAAAAATATGAAAGTGATTATGAAAATGATTTGGCATTGATAAAACTATCAGAGCCATTAAAATTCGATTCAAGGAGACAACCTATAAATATTTCAAGGATAACTAAATATCCTGATAATACAGTTGCAACCATATCCGGATGGGGCAGAACTTCAATAGACTCCCCGTCACTTCCGACAATGTTGCAGACGACAGATGTTGTTGTTAATACTATTTCTGATGGATTCTTAACATCAAAATCATCGACTACATATCCTTTCAATGGAGACAGTGGTGCTCCTTTGACAATATCAACCCCGTCTGGAGAATTGGTTATAGGATTAGATTTCAGTCACTTAAAAGACATGTCTAAAGGAGTAGAGACACTTTATACGAACGTAGGATATTATTTTGATTGGATTTCATCTTATGTATATAAATATGATATAGAAGGTCAGGATGTAGTTGGCACGACAGGAACGTTTACTGTGAGTCCATATGACAATTTTGAAGTAAAAGTATCCGGGGCTTTAGATACGGTTACTAAAAATGGAGATAAGATAACTGTAAACGGACACGGTTCGGGTTTAGGATTTATCAATATATATGTAAATGGCAAATATGTTGCGCATAAATATGTATGGGTAGGTGCACCGTCTGTTTCAGGTGTTGTTGTTGACGGAGATTATCTAAGACTCAGTAAAGGATTGATAGACCAGCATATAACGCAAACAGAATGGAATATAGACGGGAGTTATTATTCATATTACGAGGATTGGATTTATAACCCTTATGCCAATTATGGAAATGTAAGGAACAGAAAAATATCTGTCACGGTCACAGCATCAAACCAATACGGTAAAAGCAAGCCTTACAGTACAGTTGTTACTTATTCAAAAGGGTCAAGGTATAATATATCGCAAATGGAAGGAACAAACACAATAAGAGTATTAACGAATACAGCCTCAGACTTTTTAACTGTGGAAACAGAACTTACCACAGGTGAAAGTGAGACAAAATATGTTCTTACAAATACAAAAAATGGTACCGTAGTTAAAAGTGGAAAGTTACCTCCTATTGGTGGTATAATACAAGTAGATAATGCTGTGAAAGGTATGTATGTACTAAAGCTATACAACAAAAAGGAAAGTATAGAAACATTCAAGGTAAGTTTAAAATAAAATATAAAATTTCATTTAAGTAAGTCTACAAGAAGATAAAGCTTTGCATCTACCGTCAATTCATAACCATACAAAAGATGTAAATGGTTATGTATTGCTTGGAAGATGCAAAGTTTCTACTTCTTTTTTTTCTATACTGAAATAGAAGGCGACCATATTTATTTTTATAATAATGAAAAAATAAAAAATCTCCTGCCGCCTGTTGTCTTTTTATTTAATCCGAATCTATCATTATATTTAATACGTATTTAGTGCCACTGTCATACATTCTTTGTATATATATAGTAGCTCCGTAGCGGAACATACCGTTGCAGAAGCTGAAGAAAAGATGCCGGCGGTGGTGCGTAAGAGTGGTGAAGAGCAGATAATAAAGTGAAACACAATATTTGCCGGTATAATGATTAGGGTTAAAATAATGATGGCGTAGCCCGGTAGAGACGCAAAATCTTGCGTCTCCCGTCCTTCCTATAGCAATACACTCATTCAATAATATGCTTGACAATAATCGCATATACCCCCTCGTGAGACGCAATATTTTGCGTCTCTACTTAGGTTAGCATGAGTTTTTTTGTTTACTATTGCGATGGCGTGAGCCTTGTAGAGACGCAAAATCTTGCGTCTCACGAGCAACAAACGTGCTGACACATTGCATATTATGGGCATTTATCCATCGGCATACTCGCTTGTGAGACGCAAGATTTTGCGTCTCTACTTTAGTTTGCATGCGGTTTCAGGGCTTGATGTTGCGATGGCGTAGCCCGGTATATATGCAAAATCTTGCGTCTCCCGTCCCTCCCACATCAACAAACACATGCGACACTGCTGCTGTAAACAGTTTCATTTATTCCTTGTGAGACGCAAGATTTTGCGTCTCTACTTAGGTCTGCTTGCGGATAGGAGAGGTCATTCGGGATTGTGATTACTGTATTTCCATCCGTTTGTTATGTTTTTCCCATAATTTTTCCATTATCTTATTTACTATAAAAAATGTATATATTTTATAATGATAATAATTGTTTTGAATTCATAAAATTACTATATTTGCATACATGGCTTCATTGTGTGATGTCTCTGTTATAATATTCTTTCATTTTAAAACAATCTTATGGAAAATGTAAAACACATGTCAGTTTTTGCCACAATGCTTCTTATCATGCTGTTTGCCGCACCCGCAGGTGCAGGCGCGCAGCTGTCGTGGCATGACAATTTCGACTACCCTCCGGGACCACTTTACGGTCAGGGACAATGGGTGAAGTATGCGTCAAACCCCAACTCGCCTATACAGGTAGTGGACAAGACGCTCGATTTTGAGGGCTATCCGGGAGGAGTGAAGGGCAGGAGCGTGGAACTCGGACCGGACGCTACGGCGGAGGACCTCATAGCGCGCTTCGACCCGAACGACGAGGGAGTGAAGACGGGCACGCTTTATTACTCGGCTCTCGTCAATGTGGAGGAGGTGCCGAGCGGTCCGATATACGTCATGTCGCTTGTGGTTCGCACGAAAAGCTCTGTGGTAGCCGACGGGAAGTCGGGCACCGAGCTCGGAAGGCTCTACGTGGACAAGGCGGATGAGGAGGGCAAATACCGTCTGGGAGTGGAGCGCGGGGCTTCCGACCCGTCATTCGCACCGCAGACATTCAGCACGGGCGAGACCTGTCTCGTTGTGGTGAAGTATGAGATAGGGGCTGCCGGAGCGCGTCTCGACGGTGTGTCGCTGTTTGTCAATCCGGCAAGCTACACCGAGGAGCCTGCCGAAGCCGACGCCGCCATCGACCCCAACAAGTCGGGCTCGGGCGTGGGCAACTACGGACTGCAGGGCATAGAACTGCGTCAGGGGACGTCGTCGAGAGGCACCGCGCCTACAATGCTGGTGGGGTCGCTGCGCGTAGCCGACTCTTATGCCGGTCTGTTCGCCTCCGGCGGAGGACAGGACGGCAACGCTCCGGTGATAACGCTGAGCGAGACCGGTCTCGACTTCAACTATGTAAACAGCGGAGACCCGCAGACTGCCGTGGTCAACGTGAAGGGAGAGAGACTGCAGGGCGACATATCCATCACCGTCACCGGCGACGAACTGAAGCCTTCTGTCACCACCGTGACAGCCGAAGAGGCACAGAGCGGGGAGGGAAAGGACGTTACCTTCACGCTCACTCCTGTGACTGAAGAGGGCAAGGCTACCGTGACGTTCAGCACACCGGGCAGGGACGACGTGGCGTTGGAAGCCACATGGACAACCTTGCCGGTGAAGGACATAGCCTCGCTGGGCGATTTTGCCGCCGAGAATCCTGACGACTACCTAACCTACCGCTATACGGGCGAGGCTGTGGTGACATTTGTCAACAATGTGAACGGCACACCGGAGTATTACATTCAGGACGCTACGGCTGGCATGCTCGTGAAAGACGACTACCAGTATCTTGGGTCATCATACAAGGCGGGCGACAAGCTCACCGGTTTTATAGGCAACATCACGTCGTTCTTCGGAGCCATGTCGTTCGTTCCGGCATCCTCCACGCTCGGCAGAGTGGTGTCGGAGGGCAACACGGCAGAGCCTGTGACAGTGACGCTCGCAGCTGTGAAAGCCAGTCCAAAGACATATGTCAACAGGCTCGTGAAGATAGAAAACGCCACCATCACAGGTGTGGAGGAAGGCGCGACGTTTAAGGAAGGAATGCAGCAGCCTACCGTGACAGACGCCACAGGCGAGGGTAAGATGCGCATATTCGGCGGCACATTGCTCATAGGAAAAGCCGTTCCGTCGGGCACTGTAAGCATAACGGGCATCTCTACATCCGCAGGTGCGGTGGTGATTGCTCCGCGCGGGGCTGACGACATCACGGAGACCGTAGCCGCCGAGCCGTCGCTCACAGTGTCGCCTGACAAGTTTGACATGGCAGCAGGATTCGTAGGAAAGTCAGCTGTGGTGGGAACAGTGCACATAAGCGCCGTGAACATGCCGGCACCGACACTGCTCGAGATCACCGGCACCGACCGCAAGCTGTTCAGCCTCTCTGAAAACACCATACCGGCAGGCACGAGCGAGAAAGACATCGTCGTGACCTACAGTCCTACAGCCATAGGAAAGCATAGCGCACGCCTGCTCATCGACTGTCCGGAGATGCCTGACGTATACCGTGCCATAGCCATTGCCGCATACGCCACAGACGAGCAGAACCCGCCGAGAATAAACGTGGAGCCTGACGCCGTGCCTGCGTTTGAGGCTAAGGTGGGCGAGACACAGGAGCAGACCATCACCGTCACCACGGCATATCTGCCCGACTATGCCTACATGAAGATGAAAGAAGCTGGCTCGTTCATAATAGGCACTACGATGCTTATGAAGAACGGCAAGGCTGAAGTGAAGGTGACGTTCGCACCGAAAGAGGCGGGCGACTTTGAGAATGAGATAGAGATATACAGTCTCGCGGCAGACACCGTACGTGTGAAACTGAAGGGAAAGGCTGTGGAAAACACCGGAACGGAGCCTGACAAGGAGGGCGACGACCTGCCGCTCGACGCTTCCAATCCGCTTACACTGCTCTATGAGCAGTTTGACGGCGTAACGAAGAACAAGCCGTTGTCAGTCAGCGGATGGAAGAATCTTGCCATGAAGGGCAAGCGTGCATGGTGGGGCTATGAGTTCCCGTCAACAGACGAGTCGGCTGGCGAGCTTGCCGCAAAGGTGACACCATACGACAGCATGACGCCAGAAGGCGGTGAGGAAGACTGCGAGATGCTGCTCGTCACTCCGCCGCTCGATTATGTCAATTCCGCATCAAAGATGTTCACGTTCCGCGTGCGCGGCGACTACCTCAAAGACAACCAGCCTGACAAGCTTGAGCTGTGGTACATCGACGTTGCCGACGGCGACATGTTCGTGTCTCCGGTGGACGGCATGGTCATGCCTGACATGGCTGACCAAAGCGGCGAGTGGCAGGAGTTCCATGTGGACCTGAGCAACCAGAACATTGCCGACGTGTTCTTCATGGGATTCAGTTTCAAGAGCACGCGCGGGCGCAACAACTCTGCCACATATTATATAGACGACGTGAGCTACGGCCGCACCGACCTCGGCACTATCAGATCTTCGGCAATGAGTCTCGCCTTCACAGCCGTTCAGGGCAAGGACGCTGTGTCGGAGGAGGTGAAGGTGACAACTGCCAACCTCGTGGAGCCTGTCACTCTGACATTGGGCGGACCCAACAAGAGCAAGTTCAAGCTCTCCACCGCGACACTGCCGGCAACGGGCGGCTCGTTCACCGTGTCGTTCAACTCGGATGAAATAGGCGTGCATGAGGCGTATGTGAAGCTTTCTTCGCGCGGAGCAGCCGACATATACGTTCCTGTGAGTGTCAACAACACCACCACAGACGGCATTGGAAGCATCAGTGCGGAGACCGGCGACATAGAGATATTCGACATCAACGGACGGCTTGTCCGCAGCAGGAAGGACGTGACGCCAGCCGAGGCTACAGATGGTCTGCCAGCAGGTGTATACGTGATAAAGCGAACCGCAGAGACAGGCATCACCGTGAACAAGGTGAACATACGCTAAACAACACATCGTCTGCCTCCGGCTGAAAAGCCTGAAGGCAACATAGGACGCATTGATTCCGGTGTGACAGACACGTCGCACCGGGATTTTTTTATGCATGTAATCCTTTTGTTATACGGTTTGGAGGTTTGTTGGTTCGCTTTGTCGGATTCATCTAAATAAACAGAAGTCAACCTATTGACATACAGAATCTTTATGTATATTTGTCACAGATGTGCATGGTGTTTATCACTGGATATCACACAGCATCCGGATTTTGTGGTGAAGGCATAAGTGCGGAAGAGGTATGAAGTGCAGACAATCAAGTAGAGAAGAAACTTTGAAGTCTGAATGATTCTCTTTAATAATGAATGACGTCATTTTGTATCTGCTTATTTAATCTGCTGTTATACCCCTAATATAAAGACAATATTGGGAAAATGATGTATGACATGATATAAAATGTTAAGAAGAGCAATCTATTCTGATAGAAATTATATTTGCTCTCAGATAATAATCGGTTAAGAACACAATCTATATTTGTTTGATTTTAAAATAATAGATTTATGAAAAAGATTTTTTTAAGACCTAAGGATAGGCAAAGAACAAGTAATCCTAAAAAAGCTTCACAAGAATATTACTTGTGTTCCTCAAATCGTATTCTTACAGGAAGACGCCATTCCGGTGACGAGAATGGGAAGACGTGGTTTGAAGATGCAGGATTAGAGGCTGTTGATGAGTCTGGTAATATAGTGTCTGGCGAGATTTCTGTTACATCTGTAGAATGGTCTGAATGGTCTAAGGAATCATCCGGACAAGGTTTTGATGCATTGAATAATAGGGTTCTTGTGGGACGCGAACATAGAGGAGACGAGAATGGTAAAACAAGGTATGCAACAGCAATAGTCCTGTTTAATGGTAAGATTTGCATGACAACGGATAGAGTTTCTTCAAGTCGTATAAGGGAGTCAAAAGGCATTTGGTGTTGTTCTGATTCTGAAAGGGTAATGACAGGAAGGCATCATTCTAAGGGCGGTAAAACGAAATGTGTAAAAATAGGGAATGGATGGAATGGGGTAAGTGGTTGTGTTATAGAGGGTTGAGAGGTTGAGCGGTGTAGAGGGTGTGAAAAACGAAATGTAACATTCATATAACATTTATGTAACATTGAACGGTTAATTGAACGGTGTTCAACGGGAAAATGTAACATGGAGGGGGAAATGGTGGGAAATAGAGGGAAATTTAGGGATGTTTTCCGCTATTTGAGGGGAATGGACGGTCTGCAGCTGGTGAGGGCGTCAGAGGGCAATTAAACGGTCTTGTGTGTGGTTTTTATGGATGTGTGAGCCGGATGTCCAGGCGGTTTATGAGGACGTTACAGGCGGTACGGGATGGCGTAGTATTGATGTGTGAGGGGCGTGAATGCCTCTTTTTTAGTATGCAAATACTTCTATATAGTTATTATTTGGTATATTTGCAGCATTAAATAAAAAGAATAAACGGGAAAGGAGAAAGAATATGACGAAGGTGATACATGTGCATCTGTTCTGTGGACGCAGGAACTATTATTTCGGCTCGATAGCCGCCATATATGATGTCCTGACGGCGAAAGAGGTGGGTATGACTATGAACTCTCTGCTTCATGCTGGACTTGAGGACGAGGGCTGCGTGCTGACGAAGAAGGCGATGATAAGGCAGAGCCGTCTGATAAGGAAAAGGCAGGAGTGTTGAACGTGTAAGCGGCTGATTGAACGACGGTTGAACGGTCGGACGGCTGATATTGAACAGTTGCCGACCGTTTTTGCATATATGAGGCTGAAATGAGCGTGAAAAATGCGGTAAAAATATGTTAATTTTGGGTTTGCTTCTACATTTGGGTCTACGTTTGGGTCTACAGTTTCATTATATGTAAAAACGAAATGTATTGAATGGGTCTACATTTGGGTCTACAGTTTTAACTAAAATTAAGGCGGTTTTGTCATTTCAAATGTACAAAAATATGGCGTTATGTGTTGAAATGTTGCATGTAAGAGGGGGGGATAATCCACAAACGGACGTGTTTCACGCGACAGAAACATTACGTGAAACGCTTGTGTTTACAGGTGTTTTTACTAAATTTGCAGTATGAAAGAGGCAAAAAGGCGTGCGCGCAGCAAAAAAGGCGCGCCACACGCGACATTTGAGATTGCGCATGACGTGCGTGACACGCTCGGCAAAGATGTAGGGCTGAGAATACTTGAACGCTCGGACATGCTTGCTGCGAGCACATTGGAACAGCTGCGCAAGTCGACGGACAGAGCATATACGCTTTTCGGTTTTCTGATGACAGCGTTCAGCGCAGTGACCGGTCTCCTTATGGCTGCAAAAGGGATCTTGATTCTCATTCCCGGCGTGGTACTGTGGATTGGTCTGTGCATTTCCTTATATATAATGTTCGGCAAGGTGATATGGGTGCACAGTTTCAGGTGTATGGGTAATGAGCCTCAAAATCTTATAAGTGAGCGTAATATAAAAATGCTAAAAGGTATATACGGAACAAAGCAAACACTAAGCAGCCGCTATGAACTTAATCTGATATACGACAGCATAGAAGACTGTGCGTATGCCATAGCGATAAACGACAGTGCGCTGGAAGACCGTGTGCGCACTATAGAGCTTGTTATGAATACATTGAAGATTACGATAAGTGTGGTGGCACTGAGCGTATTATTCATCTTCGTCTTCAGATTCATCAATTGAGTCTTGGAAGAAGTTGGTAAGTGAGGCTTTTCTGCGTGTAAGTCTCTCCCACTGTTCTTTCTCTACGTTTTGTCTGGTTTCCTTTTTTTTTGCCATAATATAACTATAATAATCAGGTTAGACAATGCGAATAAGTCCGACGATGGTGCTCATGCTGCGTATGTCGTCTTTCGGAAGCAGGAACGGACGGTGTACGGTGTCGTTCTCTGAGGCGCAAAGTATGCAGTCATCGTGCTCGATGGTTTCCATGACGCGCTTAACGAGCACACCCTGGCTTGTCTCGAGGACATAGACCGTACCCCACTGGAAGAAGCGTATGTCGTGTATCTTGTGACACGCGATGAGGTCGCCGCTGTAGTATAGCGGAATCATGGAGTCTCCGGACACACGTATGATGAAGTCCGCACCCTTGTCCTGGAATTCAGGTATGATGTATCGCTCACAGTTCTCCATGTATGCGAATGAGCTGTCTGTAGCCGGAAATCCGGCAACAGCATCAAGCGGAATCAGCGGTATGCCTTCTTTACTGTTGCTATCCACCTTCTTCATAATCACTTCAGGGCTTTTGGGCGTACTATTTTTTAGCATTTCCCCTTTGCCGGTAAGAAGCCAATCTATACTTATTTGTTCACACAATGAAAACAATAAAGGCAAGTCTAAAGTGTTGCGTGCTTTCCAGTTAGAAAGAGTCGACTTGCTTATACCTAAATAGTTAGCAAGCTCAATATCAGTTGATATATTCAGTGCTTTTTTGAGTCTTAATATTACTTCTTGTGAAGAAAGAGTTTTCATTTCGTGAAATTTTAACAATAAATATTTTGTTGTTTTCAATATGTGTACTATCTTTGCGAAGAAATTAAATGTAAACCGCGTTCAAAGATACGAAAAATAACATAAACGACAAATAAATATGGACATGGAAAAAAAATATGATTTTACAGACGAGATGAAGGTGTTTGGAGACATAACGCTCCGCCGGATTGTCGCTCTTCGTGATTTCGGTGACGTAAAAGCCGGAGACAAAGGCGGCTGGATTGAAAAGGAAGAAAATCTGTCGCAAGACGGCAACGCATGGGTCTGTGGCGACGCACGGGTCTGTGGCGATGCATGGGTCTGTGGCGATGCACGGGTCTGTGGCGACGCACGGGTCTATGGCGATGCATGGGTCTGTGGCGAGGCACGGGTCTGTGGCAACGCACGGGTCTGTGGCGACGCACGGGTCTGTGGCGACGCACATGTGGCAAGCGAGTCTGATTATATCGTCTTCAAAAACTTCTGGTCATCCGGCAGATACTTCACCTACACCTTTTCCAATAGGATGTGGAAAGTAGGCTGCTTTTATGGCACCGGCGAGGAACTCATAAAAAAGGCGTATGCCGACAGTGAGGACAGCGGCTGGCACTACGAGCAGGCAGTGCGTTATGCCGAGGCGGCCGAACGGAGAAGGAAGAAATGATATTATCGTCATAAACTGACCGAAGTTCGTTGACGCTGCCGATATAGCTGTAATCCGGCTCGGGATGAACAGGAATAGCTTTTTGAGCAAGGCGAAGAAGTTTTAGGATAACTGGCAGCCCGGAAAGACGGGCAGGGGCGAAGGGTTTCTCTGACGAAAGGAGTGACACTGATTTCAATTATCCGGGGTTCGATTCCCCGGTGCCCCACAAAATAGATAGAATGTTTCATACAGGAGTCTGGCATTGCGGTCCGTGAGGATAGCAATGCCGCATGGGCACAAGATGGTTGCGTGCGGTTCGAGTCCGCAGTGCCCACAAGACATATTAACGAAAAAACAGAAAGGACATGAGACAGAAGATTTTCATAGAGCGTGGAGAGGGCACGGCACTTGCGCGGATATTCGGCTGTTCGCGTATGTACGTGAGCTACGCTCTGTCGTTCAAGAAGGACAGCGCGAAGGCTCAGCGCATACGCAAGGCGGCTATAGAGAGGGGCGGCCAGCTTGTGAGGTTTGAGGACGTGAAGAAGCAGAAGCTATGAGAGAGGATCTGGAACGCATATACGGAGCCGAGCTGCGCTGGCTGCGGAGGCTAAGCCTCAGGGACAGATGGCGCATAGTGTGGTTCGTCGTGAGCATGTGCCTGGTGATGATGACGGCGGGCGGTCCGCTGCCCTGCATTGCGGTGATTTATCTTAACGGCGCGGTCTCAACCTGGCAGTTGCACAAGGTGAGAGGCATGCGGTGAATTTGAAAGAAAGGAGACCTGTATGGAATACTACAACAAGATGCTTTGTCTGAGCTTTGCCGACCTGACGGGCGGCGGTAATCCGGTGATATTACCTAAGACATTATTACAAAATGTATGTCGCGGCAATATCATCCGTGCGGACCGTGCCGGCGGTGAGGGTTCCAGGGCACTGTACGTCTGGAGCAGTATTCCGGAGAAATACAGAAAGAGATATATGGAGCTGCACGGAGACCCGGAGGAGGAGATGAGGAAGGCGCAACAGGCTGTGGAGCTTGTGGAAGACAGCGACGCGCGCTCATACTTCGAGACATACAGATATACCGACAAGAGGGGCGAGGAAAGGAGTCTGACAGACGGACAGATAGACGACTATACGAGAAACGCGTCGGTGCTGAACATGCTGCGCAAGACCGCGCAGGGCTCGAGGAGCCTGCGGTCGTCGCTGAACGCGCGCGGTACGGGAAACACGTGGGACATCGTGGCGGAGACTTCGGAGAACCTGCGCGAAAGATACGGCCACTCGCTGCCCGCCAACCCGGCAAGGCTCCGCGCCAAGATGAGGGACTACGCTGAGCGTGGCTATGAGGTGATGATAAGCGGCAAGCTGGGCAACACATCCTCGGTGAAGATAACCGCAGAGTTCGGAGAACTGATAATAGCGTTGAAGCGCAGCCGCGTGCCCGTGTATACTGACAGAGCCCTTCTGGAGAAAGCCAACGAGGAGGCGGAAAAGCGCGGGTGGAAGCCCCTGCGCAGCCTTGCGGGACTGAAGAGATGGCTGAACAGCCCAGCGGTGCAGCCTCTGTGGTATGACGCGGCTTATGGTGAGCAGACCGCCCGACAGCGTTTCGCGCGGAAGCACCGCACCGCCCAGCCCTCACGGCGCGACTCGCTGTGGTACGGTGACGGCACGAAGCTTAACCTGTACTACCGCGACGAGAAAGGCAACGTGAGGACGACGTGCGTGTATGAGGTGGTGGACGCCATGAGCGAGGTGCTTCTGGGCTACCACATCAGCGACAGCGAGGACTACGAGGCTCAGTACAACGCCTTCCGCATGGCTGTGCAGACAAGCCGCCACAAGCCCTACGAGATAGTACACGACAACCAGGGCGGTCACAAGAAGCTGGAGAGGCTGACCGACGGATTCTTCCACAAGATATGCACGGTGCACCGTCCGACGCAGCCGTACAACGGCGAGTCGAAGACGATAGAGAGCATCTTCGGACGGTTCCAGAGTCAGGTCCTGTCGAAGTCGTGGCAGTTCACCGGTCAGAACGTGACAGCAAAAAAACTGTCAAGCCGTCCTAACGTGGAGTTCCAGGACGCGAACAATGGAAAACTGTATTCTCTGGATGAACTGCGAGATGCCTACGCAGCCGCACGCAAGGAGTGGAACGAGATGCCACATCCTGCAACAGGCGAGCGAAGGATAGACATGTACATGAGGAGCGTGAACGAGGCTACGCCCGAGGTGACGACCGGCGAGATGGTGAGGATGTTCTGGGTGTTCAAGGAACGCCGGAGCACATTCACCGACCAGGGCATAAAGGTGAGGATAAACGGCACTGACCTGCAGTACGAGGTGTTCTCCGCCCCGGGCGTGCCCGACCACGGCTGGCGTCGCCTGCACACGTACGAGAAGTTCGTCGTGGCATACGACCCGAACGACACGTCGTGCATAAGGCTGTACACGCGCATGCCGGACGGCAGCCTGCGGTTCGAGCGTACTGCGGAGCCGTACATTGTGATACATCGTGCCAAGCAGGAGCAGACCGATGCCGACGGGGCTTTCATCCGCCAGGAGCAGGAAGCCAACGTGCGTGACCGCGTGGAGCGTGCCGCCGAGGGCTACCGCATAGCCTCCGCCCACGGCACGGCACCGGAGCAGAACGGCCTGCGCACACCTAAGCTGAAGGGTCTGCCGAAGACGGCGCAGGACGCGCTGTACAAGCGTTATCTGAAGTATGACAGCGACAATAACGATCTGGAGCTGGGACGCCACACGAAGAGCATGAGCATGGACGACTGGCGCGACGTGATGGGGCTGGATGCGGATAAGGAGAAAGGGAAAAGGACCGCGGGGAAACTGTAGGAAAAGGTAAAAAGGTGAAAAGGTAAAAGAGTAAAAGGGTAAAAAAGTAAAAAAAACAAATATATACAAAAAGAAGAAGACATGAAAGAGAACGAGAAGAAGGCGATATGCGAGGCTCTGAAACGCTATGTGGCGAAATATCCGAGCCAGAACAAGGCGGCGGCGAGCCTGAACGGCACGAGCGCAGGAACGGTGAGCACGATACTGTCGGGCGCGTGGGACAAGATAAGCGACGAGATGTGGCGCAAGATAGCCGCGCAGGTGCACGCTTTTGTGGACAGCGGCGAGTGGAAGACTGTTGAGACGGCAGCCCTGCAGGAGATGGTCTACGCCATGGAGGACGCCCAGCAGTGGAAGAACGTGACATGGGTGGTCGGTGAGGCGGGCTGCGGCAAGACCACCGCCGCACGCCTGTATGAGGAGGAGCACAGGGAGGTGTTCTACATCCTGTGCTCCGAGGACATGCGCCGCAGCGACTTCGTCCGCACCATAGCGCGCAAGGTGGGCATACGCACCGACGGCATGAGCATACGCGACATGCTCGACGCCGTGACCGGCTCGCTGGTTCAGATGGACGCCCCGCTTCTTCTGTTCGACGAGGCTGACAAGCTGATAGAGTCGGTGTTCCACTACTTCATCGACCTTTACAACCGTCTGGAGGACAAGTGCGGCATGGTGTTTTTCTCGACATCCTACATCAGACGCCGGATGAAGACGGGACTCCAGTACGACAAGAAGGGCTACAACGAGATACACTCGCGCATCGGCAGGAAGTTCTTCGAGCTGGAGCCGACGGGACCGCGCGACGTATATGCCGTGTGCGTGGCGAACGGTCTGTGCGACAGGAAGCAGATAGCCGAGGTGGTGCAGGACTCGGAGAAATACGACTTCGACCTGAGGCGCGTGAAAAAGGCGGTGCACAGAGTGAAGAGAATGGCGTTTGAACAGTGACTGAAAGGTGTTTGAGGAATGAGAAAGGCAATATCAGTGAGCGAGCTGCTGTCAATGAGGATCGAGACGCTTCCCCTGGAGGGCGCGTGGCGGG
>ENA-ORNO01000138-ORNO01000138.1-human-gut-metagenome-genome-assembly--contig:-NODE-138-length-53089-cov-4.134612_pt1 | contig 53089 bp, 89 predicted proteins | sample MGYA00242117_ERZ509026 | MGnify/ENA primary metagenome ERZ509026 (study PRJEB26280, sample SAMEA2338710) | human gut metagenome | biome: human gut; feature: human-associated habitat; material: faeces... | reverse complement strand
CCCGGTAAGACTTTAGGTTTTGCATTCTCTATTTAAATGCTTGTTTATCCATATTAGTACTTACATGTTTCTAAGTACATCTTTAATAGATTAACTAAACTTTCAGGATCTGAGGAATGTGCTCTAAGACATATCATTGGTTTTTCATCTGTTTCACAAAACTTATCGTGTAATAATAAATAATAAGTTAAAGCACTGCCATCTATATCACTAGTGCACCACCAATAACATCTATAATTTTCATTCAGATCTTCAGGATATTTCTACTAAAGATATTTCAATGTTTCTTCACTATCCATAATTTTTTCAATTATTTCTTTCCGCCTTTGCCCTTCTTAGAGCTACCAGACTTTTTACCTCCACATGCCATAATTAATCTCTCCTATTATTTAATTGTTTTAAGATACTGTCTCCAATTCTTCTTATTAGCCTTATAAGTCTTCTTTCTATCCTTAATTTTGTACTTATCAAGATCCTCAGGCTTACGTGTTTTCAGATAATCAAAGTTATCGTCATTAGCATAAGCTTCCATCTCATAAGGAATAGTATAGTAAGCACTAGATGCAGGGTATATAATTGGGTTACCTTTAATCCATTCCCACACATAAGACCAATAATAACTTATCCATCTCTTTTTATCTTTAGCTTCATAGAGATGAATATTTTCATGATTCCAAGTAGTAGGCTTAATCTGAGATTCAGGTTTTCTACTTAACAAGTAACCACACCAGCTCATTGCAGAATAACCACTAAATGGATAATGATCCATATGCTTATACTCTACTTTATCTGCTTTTACTTTAGTAAATAGTTGTTTAACTATCCACCATGTTTCTTTAAACCAATTCATAATTATTTCTCTCCTGTTACTTTATTCTTAATCGCAGTTTTGGCTTTTAATCTTTCTCTTTCCATTGCTGCCTTGTCTTTAGCTGCTTGCAACTTCATTTCGTGGTCCATTCTTTCTCTTTCAAGCTGATTCTTCTTATCTTCTATCTCTTTTTTCATTTTCTGCTCTCTAATCTTAGCATTGAATTCAAATTGTTTAGAAGCTTCATCAGATGCTTGCTTACGTTCAGCTAAAGCTTGTTGAGCTATTTCCATAGTATCAGGTATGTTATTCTGATTCTAATCCTGATTCTCTAATCCTCTATAAGCATTAAGTTGAGCTACAGTAATCTTAGTAGCATTATCTTGATCTATCTTATATTTTTCAAGATCCATTTCTGCTTCTTTAATCATAAGCTCCTCTTCCTTAATCTCATTTTGCATTTGAATAGCTTGCTGTTCACGTTCTGCTTGAGCTTGTTCCATAGCTTGTTGTTGCTCCATACGTTTTTGCTCAATTTCCTCTAATCTAGACTTAATCATACTAATATTATCCATAGTAATGATTTCAGCTATATCAAGCAAACTAGCACCATTCTGCATAGCAGGTTGCATTAACTGCTTAAGTGTTTCTATATACTGTTGATTCTTGGTAGTATCTTCTATAAAGATATCAAAATCCTCATAAAGCATATCATCTGATAGCGTTAAGAATGCTCTAGTAGCATCATCTAATATATATTGTAGATGAGTTTTACTACTATCTTTCCAAGCCCATCTAGCAGTATTAAGTAGCATAGTTAAGCATTCTCTCTTTACCTAATTGTGTGTCCAGAACCAAGGTTCAGTAATATGAGCTGATTGTACTACAGAACGCTCTACATTACCTACTAATTCATTAGATGAAATAGACCCTTCTCTTTGCTTACTAACTCCAGATATCTCAGATAGCATACTTTCAATCTTATCCATAAGATTAATATACTAATCTATAGTATTAGCCATAGTAAGGTCAAGAGCTGTAATCTAGTTAAACTGACTAGGTTTACCTCCTTCTCTACCAGGTATATCCCATCCTTCTTCATATGGATTAATAAAGTTTACACCAAGAGCAGATAAATAATGCATCCATTTAGATACATCTATATTCATAGATTTTGGTATCTAAGTAATGTCCATATTTACTACTTTACCTTTATCTCTAGCCATAGCAAGCTCAAGTCTATACCATAGTACAATATACATATACTGCAATGGTTTCATCATACTTACTAAACTACGAGGTCTACTGTTTGTATTATTATATACTACTCCAGTATAAGGCAATCTTTGAGAGTTAGGATTATCAGATGAAGTATATTGATATTCTAATGGTTGTATTCCTATATATAAGTCTTCACCAGCTCTATATCCCTCCCATACTTCAGTAATCCATTTCCATTCTACATTAAGTTCCATCCCGGTCTCTTTATAGCTCTCATCTACTTGATATTCTTTAGGCTCACCTAATTCAGGATCAATTATAGTAACAAAACCTATTTTCTTAAATGATTTCCAGCAACAGTGCCATACTTTCACACTATTAGTACTATCAAATGGATTACTACTGAACCCGTTAATAGTATGAGTCTTAATATGAGTATAATCTAAAGACGTCTTTCTTACTTCAGGATTTATACCTCCTTTAGAAGCTTGATCCATCATATCTAACAACTGATTTAGCTGTTTCTCAGACATCTTGTCATATAATCTATCGTATAGCTCAGTAACAGACATATTCATTTCATAACAGCACCATTCTGCGTCATGAATAAATTCTAAGTCGGACGTTTCAGTATCATAATCAAAGTAGATAGGATTAACACGTTCGAGGCACGGTTCTCCATTCAGTATACCTACATAGTATATCTCTTCACCACCAACTAAAGCATCCTTCCAACCTTTAAAGAATTCATGAGTAATGTTTAACTTATTTTTTAAGTAATTAAGACTGTGATATGCAGTTACTTCTGCTATATCTTTATAGTCTTTACTCATATATTTTTGTATCTACTAAGGAGCCATTATCTCACCATTCTGTAAAGCTTCCTAGTATCTAGCTTGTTCTTCAGGACCTAATTTACTCATTATAGTAGCCTGAATGTAATCTATTAAAAGCTATTTAGCTCTATCCTACATTTCACTAGCAGCTATATCACTTGTACGTACTACTCTGAAGTTGAATGGTCTTTTAGTCTCTTCTCCTAACAGTAAGTCTATTTTAGGCTTAATTATATTATAATCCTAAGCCATTGCAGGGAAACCATCCTGCTATTTAAAAGGATTAGTAACATATTTCAGATCTTTTTCATTGTATATACTATTATAAAGATCATAGTATGTTTGCATCTCCTCTCTGCGAGTTCTGTTATTACCATTTCTAGAACCTCCTAAACTACGACCTATAACATAGTCTATACAACTTTCTTGCCAGTCTTTTGTCTTCTTAGACATAGGAAGTTTCTATATTGGCATTTGATTAATATTATTCATAATTAAAACATATATGCTTCGATATTATCTATAGCTTCGTCGTCACGAAACCATTCCTGAGTAAATATAGGGCCTTCAAACAGTACCCTATTTCTATTCTCTTTTTTAATCTCTTTTACTTTAACATTATATAGCTATTCTCTATATATCATTACTTGGGTCAACGCCATTACACGGTCTACGTTAACTACATCATTTGCAGCTATAAGTTCCTCTAATAGCGGTTCCGACATTATATTGTATAAGTTCTTCTTGCCATCTGCATTAATATCGTTTAGCCAATCCTTTATTAGACCCCAACCCCATTGCTTAATTTGCTTATTCATGTGGCAGCCCTTCTTTCTATTTACTTTAGAATTACTTACTATATCGTTGATTATATCTGGTTGATCAGCAAGTAAATAGTCACAATGTTTGTTAGTAAAGTATACAAATATACCTTTGTTTTGATTCTCATACATTGCTCTAGCATTATAGTATATAAGCAATTTACGTACATTTTCATAGAAATCTTCTGCTGACTTAGGTCTACCTGTATACTCTGCTACTATTATATCTGAATACTATTCTATAGACTATACTCTCTTATATATAAAACAAGAACCCAATGATGTAGTACTTGATTCATCATAGTCGTATGAGTCTATACCTGCAATATACAAACCAGCACTAGCATCCTTATTAGGATGCTCCCATATTACTATAGAACCGGTAGGATCATCCCCCATTAATGCTCCAGTAACTTCATCCCTTTTAGTTCTTAATGGATAATGGGTTATATCTCCTGTCTTCTTAATAACCCATTTAAGACTGCCATCAGACTGCCACACTAAATCACCTACTTGCTTATGATTCTATAGTTTTTTATTAGTTCTGAGTAATGATAACTACTCTTGTAATTCCTTCTTAGGAAATATGTTACCATTAAACTCTAGCATAGCTTCTGCGGGAGTAATAGGTCTTTCTGCAACGTATCTATCAACCGCTGCGTTATTAGTAGCATTAGTTATTACTACTTGCCTTTCTGCTAATATGTGTTCTAAAGACTTCTTACGGTATGTATTACCGTCCTCATCCATATATATACGTTTACCATTTTCATCACGTATATCTAAGTTAGTATATTGAGGTACAAAGAAACCGCATTTATTAGTAGTAGCAGACTCATCCCATATGTTATCAAACCCTAAACAATTGTATCCATCAGGGTTGTAAAACATATCCTTCATAGTTTCAAATGCAGAACCTTCATCACCACCAGTACCCCATACTATCATAGTACCAAAGGCTATACCATCTACCTCTACAGAAGGTCTAGCAATTTGCCATGCTGCTCCTAATTCAGAGAAAGAACCACCTTCCTCAAACATAATAAGATTAGCTTTCTTACCACGTACTACATCAGGATTATCTTTCAAAGTAACCCCTATAATCTCTGACTTATAACCTAATTCTATAATATTACCATAGTCATCCTTAGTATAGAATCCAGCACGTCTACGCATCTAAGTGTTAACTGATCGCTTCTTTCCCCACGCTGTATTCTTATCTATAAAGTCCATATAGTCCCAAGCTTTAGTAAGAATACCATCATCTGTCAAATACTATTTATTTGATGCATATATGAAGGTTTTAGAGTATGGTATTAGATAGAAATTACGGCATGCCATAGAACCACCTTTGTATGAAAAACCTTTACGTCTAGACTTAAGTAAACACAGATGCTTACCCTACTCTTGGGCTTCTTGTACGGCATTAAAATAGTAATAGTCATAGTCCCAGAAGTCGGGGAAAGTTACCTCATTAACACGTTTTACTTTAGTATTACCTAATTCATCTGTAGTAATATGATTGACTATACGAGATATAGGACAATAGTTTAAATAAAAATAGTTATACCCGCTAATGAAATCTCCATCATCAGCTGTATAACCATCTACACATCTTTTACTTTCCTCATCCCAGAACTTAAAATATTCTGAAGTACCTTCTGGATATACGCAATAAGAACCAGTAGCTATAAACTATAGTGCTGGTCCTCTGAATTTATTGGAATTTTTTATTTTCTTAGTAAAGTCGACCATGTTTTTCTATATTTATACTCCAATTATATTCCTTATTGTCTATTGTACATCCATCCGACGGCATTGAAAAGATATCTAAAGGAAAATTAATCTCACCGTTTTCCATATGAATTATTTCAAGACTGCTTTCTACAATAAGCATAATAGTAGTATCCTTTAAATTAGGATATAATTCTTTTAGATATCTATAAAATTCTATTTTCTTTTGGTCTTCCATATATACTATTTAAAACGAACCCCTTTTTCTTACTTTATTAATCTTGAATTTTAGTAGAGGAGATTTCCAGTGGCTGCAACCTAGTTTCTTGAGCTAGGGTTTATACGCCTTATATTTAGTACTCCCCACCTGGGCTAACATTACCCCAGACTACCTGTTCACGATAACTACCTATCCAACAAGTTTCCTTCTGCTATTATAGTTTCAAAGGACTAGTATTTTTTATAGTACTCTATATCTCTTAGGGTATGTCTTATATAAGGTGTACTCTTTGTGTATTATATAATGTACTGTACCTTTACTAGATATATTATATTTTATCATTATATTAGAATAACTCATTCCATTTTCATAATCTTTTCTAATACTTTCTATAGTCTCTTTAGAATACTTTCTACTTATTTGACCACAATTAATAGATACTAATTCTTTTGGGATATCGTTTTTATTATCTTTATTAGTTCCAATATCTATATTATCGTATGAATTATCATATCTATCTCCATTTAAATGTCTTACCACAATTCCTTTTTCATAGATTTTATCACCGAACTTTTGATATGCTTGTAATCTATGTATCATACAATGAACTTTTTTGTTTTCTTTTCTAGGTCCAATTCTGATGTCAAAATTGTAGTAATCTCTTTTGCGGTCTTTTATTCTACCTTTTACTTGTATTCCATTTCTGTTTAAAAGAATTCCTTCTTTGGTAACAGTGTAACCCTTAATAAGGGCTAATTCCTCTGGTTTAATCATATTCTATGTATTTTAATTGGTCCTCCCGCCCGCATCGGCCACGGGTCTTGAAATTTTAGAGATTTCTATGCTATAAGCCTTCATACATCACAGGAGAGTATCACGTGGATATTCTTACCCTCCACGTAAGGGTTCTGATGGTTTAGAACCAAGATTTAATTCTTTGCCATAATGACTTCTTTACAGGTTTGTTCAAATATTCCGAAGCTTCTTCAATCTGTCTAAACACTTCTTCTGTATCCTTAGTCAAATCTATAGTAATCGTAAATTTCTTATTCATAATAAAATATTCATTTATACACTATAACGTGTTGTTAATATTTAGTTATATTTTAATGTATTATTTCGCCAACTCATATGGATTTACTTTAGCGTCTCCTTTAACTTTACCTATAGCTAATTCTTCAGCTTTAACCATTGTTTCTAGCGAATCAATACTCTTAAGTACTCCACCAACAGAAGTCATACCAGCTAGTAAGTCCTTAATCTTCTTTTCATCTAAAGTATCGTCTAATGATTCTTTATAGTATTTACTTACACTATCTAACTTTAGACGCATATTGTTTAACATTTGTAGAGCTCTAGTATTAAGTAAGGTTTTATATTCATCTTCACAAATCAATTCTTCTGTAGTCAATTTGTAATTCTCATCATCGAATATTTCCTTTTTCAGTTTAAGTTCCCTACTGTCTTCATCCATACTTTGTACATAAGGACTATCCCATTTATTCATAAGTACAATGTAACTTATTACTTTAGTAGCATGCTCCTTATCAGGTTTATCTGCATCCCACACTCTTCTAAAGCATGGGATGCCTATAGCATCTGGGTGTATTTTTACTTTACCTCCAATAAGATCAAATAGTTTCATTTGTAAGAACTTGTTTATTATCTTCTTTACTCCATCTTATAAGATCGTCTTTAGCAAAGGCATCAGAACAGACTATTGGTTTTAGCGTCCACTTATTACTTATAGAATCATATTTACTTAGTATAAGTACAATATCCCCTAATTTATAGTCTATTACTTCCTCTTCTGTTATTACTTGACCATCCTACTATGCAACATACATAGTTCTACATTCAAAGTTATCAGATACATTTTTAATGCTATTAGTATCTACTTTATATAAAATAGCATTACCGTACTGGTCTATCAATAATTTATCCATATTAGCAATCACACTTTACAGCTTCACAATCACAATCACAACACAAATCACAAGGATTTTCAGCAGCTTTCTTTTCCGCTTCCTCTTTCCTCTTTTCTAGTAATCTATTATAGTGATCTTTTACTTCATCATTTTCAACAAAAATATATTCTATATCATCTCCTTTACTGATAGGATACATTTTTAATACTATGGTACCTTTAGTAACGCTTCTTCTATTTTTAGAACCGTCCTTCTTTGTATATACCCATTCTCCATCTTCAGGAACGTAGTACATATAATCCACATAAAAATTATCTATTATACTAACATTCTCTGCTTCCTTGTCATAACTAATAACAGTACCTCTATCTACTGAACAAATATACTTAACCATAATAATTAATCAATTAAATAACCTAAATAATATTCTTTCTATAATCTCGCTATAATTTCCTTAGCACGACTCATTGGTACATTCGGATTCACATAATCCGGTTTCATCTGATAATTCTGTATTATCTGCTAAAACTTCTCTATCTCCTCCTGTATGCTCTACTTTTTTATATTCTTCATACTTCTTAAATAGCATGTCACACATCGCATTTACCTGATCAGCTCTACTAGGTTCTGCATTATTCTTCCCATTATCTACTATAGTAGTAGTAATACTGTCGATTACATCATTAGTGAAATCTTCATAAGTAATTACGCCTTCATTAATTAATTCATCTACTTTGTTATACAGGCGTTTCATTTCCTTACTAAATGAACTATAGAGTGGTTTATTGTTTTCCACTTCTAATTTCCACATCATTTTACTTTCTTCAATTGTCATATTCTTTGTTTTTTAACTCATTACAGATAGTATTACTTATATTTCCTGCAGCCCATCCTACTAAGTAGGCATATGCTTCATTACCGTCTTTAAAGTCTTGCGTATATAAGCCTAATTGTTCACAAAAGTAATCTGCAACATGTACTGCCTCATGAGGAATCATATCTGGAGTAATATCTTCTGTACTAGTAACAGCTATCACTATCACGCCGTATTTATTATCACTCTTACGTATTACTTTACAAGTAACCATTCCTCCATCATATTTATCTATTTCTTGTAATAACTTATTGTATTCACTTCCATCATTATTACCGTATACATCAAGAAATATAAAATATTTATCCAAATCCTCAATATTAGTACTTACAAATAATAGTCTAGGATATATTTCAGGACTATAAACATCGTACGGTTTCTTTTTCATATCTTTTCTTTAATTTGAATTTACCCAAGTAAGAGAATCTGACAGGCTTTGGATCTAAATCAGATATAACACTGTTAGTAAATCTAAACGGGCTATTACATATTACTTCTATGATAGGGTATGGGATATTATACTTATTACTTAATTTAGTATATATACTCACTTGATTCCTCATTTAAATCTATCTTTTTATAATATTTACATTCTTCTAAAGTAGAAGCGTTATCGAACGTATTGGGTCTTATTATATTAATTATAGTTTTAACATCGTCCCAATTTCTATCTTCTATACAATTATCATAGATAGATTGTAGTTTATGTATTTCCTGTTTATTATACTTACGTATAGGAGTATATGCTACAAAATTGTATCTATCTATTGTAAGTAACTCTATACTAGTAGGAATAATCTCAAACTTATTATATGGTAAGTCTCTCTTCTTTAACTTATTCCACAACCTAGTAAATAGGTTATATTCCTTCCAACATAATATAGTGCCAGGTCTTACTATTGTTGTTTTAATCTTCATCTTTATTTACTCTTAATATTATAGTAATTTGTACTCTATCGCCGATTATTTCAGGTATAAGCGCCTTATTTACTACAACTTCGTCTTCAATTTTACCTTTCACTAGTATACCTTGATTCTTAAATTTAGTTATATATCTACTTAAATTATCAGGGGTGATGCCTAATACTTTCCTAATATACTTTCTATTTTCAGTAGATATTACATTCTTACTTATGTTAGGGAGCTTAGGAGTATTAATATCTATCGCTATAAATGTAGCTAGTAACTCTAGCTCCCTATCAGTAAGATCAAGTATACCATTAAGACTTTTTAAGAATTCTGTGTTCAAATCGGCTTTGCTTACGCTTTTTACCAATTTATTCATTTGTCAACGTATCCTTAATTTTATTTAAAACCTTATTTAAGTTATAATATACTGTCTCAGCTTCTAACTTAACGCAAGGCTGTATTTCGCCTTTATTTGCTTTTTCATTAGTTTCTTTTAAGTTACTTTCGTATTTCTTAAGTAAGTCATCAATGAGCTCTAAAGTAGCATCTACATTATACTTACTTTCATCATCAACACTTAAAAGGTAACCTTCTTCACATAAGTAATCCGCAGTATCATAATCTAAAGACATCATTCTAGTATAATTATCTTCACTAACGTTAAATGACACTAAACCTGTTTCATCTTCTGCTAATACATCACCTTTCTTAGCAGAACCAAATTCCTTAATTACTTTGTAGCTCATAATATTTATTTTTAATGTTTATGTATCTATAAACGGTAGAATAAATAAATGTTAAAATCTGTTAACATTTATTAACACTTATTATATAGATAATAAAAAACCCTGACTAACGCCAGGGTTCATTCTAACAATGAGTTAAGCAAATTTAAATTGTATTTGATATAGCAATTATATCGTATGGTTTGACTAATTGACTATCTTTAAACAAATCAAAGTCTTTAGCAAACTTTTTATTATAAACAATAGTATCTCCTACTTTATATTCACATTCTGTTAAGCATGTAGGAACTTTCAGTACTACACCTGTTGAATATTCAGACTCTACCTCCTTAGTTTCAGTTTGTGTATCATACTTATTGAAACCATCTTCATCAACTTCACCTGTAGGAATCTGCTCTGTTATCTCTTTAGTAACCATAACTGGTTCCAAAGGCTTAACTAACACATCTTTCAACATCGTATACTTAATTCCATTTACTACTGTTTCTAGTACTTTATCTTCCATAATATTCTATATTTAATACTCAAATAACGTATTATTTCTTATTTTGTTTCTCTAATATTAATATATTTCCGCCATTAGAACAACAATAACGTCTAGCTAAAGTAGGACAGTTTTTATTTAAAAAATAACAGCCATCACAACTACCTATTGGATTAGACTCTACTATAAACTATTTATTGTCTATTGTTACTGGTATTCTATCTCTTACTATCTTTGCTAATTCCTAATCATTTAATGTCATAGTCCTTTCCTTTTCCGTGTTTATCTAAGTAAAGCATAGCTATTGCATTCCAAGCTACAGCTGCTAAGTGGTTTACTTTAGTTTCATCATCAACTTTATTACCCTTTTCATATTCAAGTAAGTGTCTTAACATAGCTGCTTTATATCGTTGGTAGCCATTCTCTAAGTTTTGCCAATTGTTATCACCATACTTAATAGAACCAGCAGTATACAGCTTTACTATATCTTCAATCTCTTCTAATGGTAGTAAATCCCAACGTAGCTTGCCGTCTTGGTAATCATTCTTCTTTCCTTCTTTCATTGCTTATCTCTTTTAAGTATGAATCCTTGAGTACACAATGACGTAATCCTAGAAGGGCAATAACAATTATATAAATCACATCCTTGACACATACCTTTTACTTCATTCTCTACTAGAGTATAAGGTTTATTACCAAAATATACTTTCTTACCTAAGTATGCTACTTCTCTAACTTGTTTCTGTTTCATAGTAATTATATTTGTGATTATCTAAAGTAGGAGTAATTAATATCATATCACTTTACTTAACTAGACACTGTTATTACTTTACCCCTCTTACTCCCCATATAACGTCTAATATACTGTCTTAGTTACTATTTCTTTAACATTTATTAACATTATTTATAGTTATTTAACGCTATTAAGTTCAATGTTTTTAACATTCATTAACGATTTTAACTCATCAGCTAACTTCTTAGCATCTGGATGAGCTGCACCACTACAACGTAATTCAAAGAAATGTTCCCAATCGCTCTCAAAGCCTGTCATTACTAATTCTGTCTTAGTTGCATTAGGGAGTACTGCTCTTGCTTCTTGTGGTTTTAATCCTTTATTTATTAGTAGTCTGTATTGCATTCCTGCGTTGTTCAAACACCATAAAAAGTTGTCCGCTATACCATTATCTGAAGGCAATTGAATCTTCATATTATCAATATCACACCAATCTCCATCCCAGTAAGTATAATCTCCAGTAGGTATATTTAACCAAGTAGGTTTAATAAAAGTAAGCTCATTATTAAATTTATCCTTACTATAGTTACAGTATCTTTGAGACTCTTGTGCAAAGCTAAATACACGATGGCGTACAAATTCCATTATGTTATCATACGAGCTCTTTATCTCGTATTTCTAATAGTTTCCTATTAGTTCAGACTATATCATCATCCATATAGGATGCTCGACACTCGTGTTGGTATTATATTCTCTTACGAGTTTCAACCATTAGTCGTTGAACCTTCCAACTTTGTTAAAGGTTGGCTTGGCTGCTGATTAGCATGTCTTAATACTTTTTCACAAAATTCATAAAGTTCTGTCATTGTAAGTATGTGTTTACATTTGTTTGCCTGAGCAGTAACCCATTGAACATTACCTTCTATGTAACCGTATTTAGAGTCAATTCGGTCTAAAGAAGCGGTGTTTATATTTAAAGGATCACCAGTTAGTGCACATACTTTATTTTGATAGATAAATAAATTCCATAGATATTCCATGGACACAGAGAACTCTATTTTACGAAGTTCTGCTTTGTGTTTTATTCTATTTACTCTTGATAAAGTTAAGTCTCCACATTTTCCGTTTTTAGATTGCAGCTTATGACCATTTTCTTTAGCTGTGCATTTTTTGCATTGAAACCATCTAGTATCACTCATTAGTGCACTCGCTGTAAAGTACTGCTCTGTTCCGCAATCGCATCTGCATAAATATTTTAATTGACCATTAATTTGTTCACCTTCTTTTAATACAGTCCAGTGTTTGTATTTTTTTCCAACTTCAATATTTATTCTACGCTCTAAACGTTTACAATTTCGACATTTGGTAGTTTTTCCTAATCTTAAACTACTCCAATGCTTGTACTCTATAGTTCCACATTCGCATTGAACTTTTACATTACGCTGTCCTCCTTTTGTGTAAACTGGAACATCGTCTATTACAGTCCATTTACCGAATTTTTGTCCTATCTCAATTTCTGTTTTCATACGCTATGTTTTATAATTTCATAACGTACAAATTAGAATTTAGTTATGAATTTGTGTATATTAAAATTTAGCCTTCCAGCAATTCATCGAGTTTTCTAATAGCTATTTCTAGCTATAGCCACAAATTATTTATGGGATACGCCACGATCACATATGAATTTAGCCGTAATACGCTTTTCGTGATGTTCTGTAGGTTTTACTTGATACTGCAAATCATCTAATCTATTATTCTCTACTATTACTCGTAGATTGGTTGTCACGTATATTGAATTTCCATGTTTACGCACTCTCGTATATTTCTTGTGATTACCATCTGACCAATATAGTCTAGCTGGCGGAAGATGCCCATCTTCTGTTTTATCTATCTTTAAATAAATAGTCCCATGTTCTAACATAGCTCCATGGCCAAGCTTAATCATACGATCTACAAACTCTTTAGCGCTATTCTCTGTTATCTTATCTTCAGACTTATAGCAAGTTCTACCTGCTAATTCTATCATCTTATAAGGGTCTTTTTCCTCAATAATTTGTACACTAGATTCTATTAATTTCATATTATATAGTTATTTGTTATATATTCTATAACGTAAATATTAAGAATAATTACAGATATTTAACATAAATTAAACATATTTTAAAAATAAAATATAAAAAATTTTATAAAAATTTTTTGAGAGAGGTGGTGCGTGTGTGGAATTAAAAAAATATAAAATACCCCCGCGTGTGCGAAACAGCAAAGATTCACTCCCCTCTATTAAGTATCGGCAGGGAACACCCCGTACTAATTCGGTATTGGCGTTCCCTTTTATCGTGTATTGTGTAATTCTTAAAATTGTGTAATTATGAAATGTAATGTAACAAGTTTTGTTAAAGTGGAGAGAGAGAACGAAATGCCGTACTTTATTATTAAAGCAACGGGAGTTGAGGGCGACGAGAGTGCAAACGTAGTAGACGAAGACGGTTGTATTAATCCGTCCGCTATGATGTCAAGGCGTTTTAACTTTACAAAAACACTTTTCCCGTCAACGGACAAACAAGTAGAGCAACTCGAAAAACTCTATGAGGTGGACGAAGACGGGAAAGTGGTTAAGGGTGCGCCTATACGGTTAATGTCGGTATCTTGGGCAACGGGTACGGAGTTTTACATTCGCAAAGAGGGCTCTGTTACTGGTGTCTATGAAACGGAGGAGGAAGTAACGGAAAAGGTTGTTCGTAATGGGAAGACCGTTGAAGTGACTAAAACGAAGTACATACCGAAAGTATTTAAAAGTGTTAATTTAACACTATTTGAAAATGCTGATGGTACATGCGCTGAGAACGGTGGAAACGCTGATGCTTTATGCAAAAGGACTTTTGAACGGGGACTTGAATCCGGTGCTTATATTCCATGCGAAACCGCAACCGACATTACTGAAGTAATCGCTTAATATATGGCGGTTCTATCCGACAGGCACGGTCTACAGATTATGTAGACTTTGCTTGCTTTGCAAATCAACATTTATTATCAACATAACAACTTTGCCTATGTATTCATTAATACACGGACTATTGAACATTATATCTGTCCTATTTTGTTATTACATTATAGGAGGGATTAATGGTGTAATCTTTTATCTCACTTTTAATGTGTTTCACATTCTATATCTTACTTTAAGATTAGATGATGAGTAAGAGAACAAATTAGAATAAGAGAATAGCATAGCGAAAATAATGCGCTTGTTCTATAAAAAACTCAATAACTTCGGAGTAGCGTAAGCTACGGAGTTGTGTAACAATCCCAAGACATTGAGGGCACCAGTTTCTTATCTTTCTGTATATTTAATTATGTACCCGAAAAACCGGTTTTTAGTGAATATCAGAGTAATACTAATGAATCAGTACTGATTACGCTAATATAATTTCATGGCTTATTAAGCTTACTAATTATTTATAGCCAAATGATAAGTTTTAGGTGTAAAATGCAATTTAATCATTAACTAAATAAATAATCATATGGATAGAGACACAGAATTAGGTATGTTATCAGTAATAATCACAATGATAGTATTATATCTATCTATATGGTTATTTAACTAAGATATACAGATTTATTTCGCAAAGTAATTATTCTATGAAATGCAAATTATCCTCATATGTTGTGAAACATAATTTAACCACGTTAAAGTATAATAATATAAGTTAGGTATGCCCTTATAAAGACTTAGGTAACGCTAAGGACTATATTATTATACTTTTCTTCTTAATGCAGCCAGCGGTCAGTGACAAGCCTGAATAATCCTAATTGGTGAATGCAGAGTCAAGAAAAACATAATCCTATTTACTATGCACAAGTAAAGACCGATTATGAATCCACGTGGTAGATGCAGTTGTAGGTTCCAACTGGTGCACATCTTATTAGAGACAGCAACCAAGCTCGAAGTAAGCAGAGCGAAGAGAGAGCTATACCTCGATAAGCTTAATGAGGTGCTTAACAGTCTAACACTAACTGAACAATAAGTGTCTGTTCATCCTCAAAGAGGAAAACGTTGAACTCTACAGACATGTAGACAGCTCCATTAACTCTAGCTGTAATAAAGAGTTATTAATAGAGTAAGAGAATAGAAACGTGTATATCTACGTAGTTCATAGCATAGCTTATAGTCGTATAACGCAACATCGATTATATTAATGCACTTACTCTATTATTTTTATTGCATTAACTAACAAATAAATCAATTATATGGAAACAAAAGTAACACTACTTATTATTTATCTATTATTAGGTATACTTGGTTCTATACTTTTTCTTATAGATATATACAAAACATATAAAGAACTATCACTAAGCGATATAATAGTATTCTTAGTAGTTTCTCTTACAGGACCAATTACTCTATTATGTCTTTTAATAAAATATCTTGATAGATTTAAAATACTAAAAAAGTAATTAATAAATAATATCAAATTATGAAGAAAATAACTTGTATTCAGCAGTATGTAATAGATAATCTTATTGAAGATGAGATATTATCTACAAACAGTCTATTAGGTGCAGTTTCTAAAGTATGTTCGGAGGAACAGTTTAATAACATACTATCTATTCTTATTGAAACACCTATTCCTTGTACAAATATACCTGAATTAGAGCATAAGGAAGACTCGGAAAATGAAACAAACTTAGTAAGAATGAGTATGTTTATACCTGAAGAAATTAGCAATGCAGCTAAACTAAGGATAATAAAAATATTAAAAGACCAATTTAGTCTTAATATATCTGAGGCTAAAGAATATGTATATCGTTGTGTAGGAAGATATGACATATTACCTAAAATTGTTATGCAAGTAGAAGTAGATGAAGTTACTAAAAAGTTAGAACCTTATAGTGTAATTGTATATTCAGCAGGTTCTTTTCATTAATAAGTTAATGCAGTAAATATTACTGCATCTATACTGTGAGAATCAGTATCAACTTTGTGGGGCTTATATTCAGTTATCCCTTATGTAAAATAGGAGTCATGACCTAATAATATCATAATATAAACTGATATTAGTGCAGATAAATCAAAGACAATATACATTTTAGTGTGATTGGTGTATACGAGTAAAGGTCATGACAAGGTTCATGATTTAAGGGTGTCTTAAACGACAGGTTGAGAGCAACAACGTAAAAGCACAATTGCTAAGTCAGAGGAGCCCGTCTCTGGCGCTCTTTAAGGTGAGAATCCTTGACAATCCTGTGGGGCTCATATCTCGTGTTTATAGTAGTGGTGTCACGAGTATTAGTGCAGACGTTAAAATCAGGAACAACTACATCATTATTAACAATATTATCGGTCACAAGTCTAATAATAATATGATGTAGCCAAGTTTGCCCGTCCTTAGATTTATAGTATGAGCCATTTGTTTATTTAATCATCGTTTCATTCTTAATTGCACAGATTGATTAATTAAGCATAACAGTAAGCGTACTGTTGTCAGTATATTTATATGTGAATATAGATATACTGATTGCACTCATTAAGGTAGCCTTCATGTGGCGAGTGTGTTAAGTAGTAGGTCTAAAGAATCTTCCAGTTTGTACCTATGAAAACTAATACCTTTAACCGCCAGCTCACGCGGTATATAAGACAGGATTGCCGGACCCGCAGGTGTAACGAGATAAATACCTGCATTTTTTATTAACCTTAATAATTATCAAGTTGTAAACTTTAATTTAATGCCCAGATGGCGAAATAGGTAGACAAGTCAGAATAATAAACATTAAAACTAGTTTTATGAGTAAAAGAAAATGGACAGACAAATAGTTTATTGAAGCTATTAAAACAAGTTTATCTTATGCTGAAGTAATAAGAAAACTTAAATTAAAACCAGCCGGAAGCAACTATGATACAGTTAAAAGAAAAATTAAAGAATTAAATCTTGATATTTCTCATATGACGGGGCAAGCTTGGAATATTGGTAAAAACTATAGAAAAATAAAAACAGCTTAGCCAATAGACCAAATTTTAGTAAAAGACTCTACTTTTATTAGCTCAGATAAACTACGCAAAAGATTATTAAAAGAGAAAATAAAAGAATACAAATGTGAATGTTGTAATAATTCTTTATGGTTAAATTAGAAAATACCATTAGAATTACACCACATAAATGGTGATAAACATGATAATCGCATAGAGAATCTTTAGCTTTTATGTCCAAATTGTCATGCATTAACTGATAATTACAGAGGTAAAAACATAAAACAAGTGGCGTAATGGCGGAATTGGTATACGCACCATTCTTAAACAGTGGCGTTCAATAGAATTTGTGGGTTCGATTCCCACTTACGCTACTATTCTGATGGTCATTATGACCATGCGGGTTCGACTCCCGCTCTGGGTACAATTAGTAATTAACATTAAAATCAATTTATGATAAAAGTAATTAAATATTATGAACTAAATCGAATTAGTAGAGTATTAGTAACAGCAATAATAACATATATTGTTGGTATTCTAATTAAAAGAGAATATGAAGAGTCCAAAACTGTATATAATTTTGTAGATTTACAAATGAAGTACAAGAATTATATATTAGTTAATAAAGAGAGAAGTATTACTAATGATGAAGAATATAAGTTTACATTACGTAATCCTATTACAAATCAAAATAGTACTATATACGTAAAATACTATCTATATCATCATGTATATTTCGTTGGAGATACTATAAAGTAACATTTTAATCAATAAAAGTATGAAAAGAGAAGAAATTAAATCTTACAAAGATGCTTGTAAAGTAATAGGTAGAAAACCCAGAACTTATAAAGATAAGCATTTGAATCTGTATGAACAGCTTAGTACAATTATAGCTGCTCTAAATTTCATTAGTAATGGTAATAAACCTTGGACACCTAAGTTCGATTATTATTACATCTATTCTTGGTTATACAGAAAAGATGGATATAATAAATCTGCGGGTTTGTTCGGTTTGTATTCTTGCAATGGGTTGGACTATTCCTATGCTGATGTCGGGACTTCTCTGAAGATAAAAGAAAGAGAGGATGGAAATTACATAATAGAAAACTTTAAAGAACTACTCCAAGATTGGTTTTGGGGAGATTAATTACTAATTTTAAAACATTATCAAAATGGAAAATGATTTGATGGCGAGACCTAAACCGCCAAGAATAATAGTTTGGGTAGTATTAATAACTCTTGCCTTAATAGGCATGATTGGAGCAATAATTTATGCAGAGCGTGAAAACATTGCTAATTTCTTAAATGGTGTGAACCAAGAAGAAGTACAAGAAGATCCTCAAGTTATTATTGAGGAACCTGTAACAACAATACAGGATATTCTCGATATGAGAGAGCAAATGAGAGAAGATAGAAGGATTGATAGTGTATTTTTAGCTATGCCAAAGGTAGTACTAATTGATATTTTGATGCAACATGGTACATCGTTGTCTATAAAAGACATGATTTACATATATGAATCAAACATATCAACGTACAACACAGTGTTATCTGGGGCAAGAGCTCAAAAATATCTTGATGACTCTATACAAACTCATGTTATATCAACGGTTGTAAATGACTCTATTCAAAATTAAAACCAAACCTCCTGTTTTAAATGAATATTAGAGTCTAGTATACTCAGTCTGTGAAGATAGAGTATACGTCCTCAGAAAATGACAAGCATGTGGGGCGTAAGTATATACAGCAGGTTATCGTTTATCCTCATTTATACAGGTTAATTGCGCAACTGTAAAAAACGGGATTGATAGAATAGATGGTATATATGATCGTGCGGACGTTAAAATCATGTACTCCAATAAGATTTAGTTTGACAGCTATTTCTGCTTATGAGTTAAAACTATAGTGAGAGTCATAGTAAGTAACGATTGTGGTCGTTTATCTTTGTCTTATAACAAATGCTATAAACTATGTTGGCACTAACTTAATTAAATCCTGAGTGTCCAGGCGTCATTATTAACAATTTAAATTTTTAGAAACATGAAAAAGATTGGAAAATTTTTATTTGTAGAGCAATGCTTTACAGATACTGAAGAGACAAAACCTTGTATTATTCACATTGATGCTATTGATAATATAGTATGCACTAATCATAGTAAACTTGGAGAAGTTGTAGTAATAGAAACAGATAATACAAAAATTATCTGTAAAGATCCAGATAATTTCTTTACTGAATTTGAGAACTTAATTTCAGAGGAAGAAGAATGGTAGTCAATAAAGTAAAAGAAGGTCGTAAATTAACTGAAATAAAGTTCAGTAACGACCACTATCTTGCAAATCTATTAGCTACTACTAAAGTACTTGGCATATCGTTAGAACGAGCTAAAAAGCTATGTAGAACAGTACCGGGTAAAAGAGTAGAGGTTAATCCACCTATTGAAATTATCAGTAAATCAAATACTGATAAACTATTTGAAGAATTAGAGGAGTATGAAATAGAAGTATCTATTAGTATTCCTAGTAAATAACTTATCAAAAGTAAAATATGAAAGCAATTATTATTACATTTAAAGGAGAAATAAAAGATGAACATGCACTAGTAACATCTTTAGCATCAAATATAGCAAATAATACAGATGCTAAGAACGTAGATGTAAGTATCTTATCAGATGAAGATGTGATGAGTGCTATGGTAGCTAAATGTTTAACTCCAACTGATATAGCAGTAGATAGACCATCTAATCCGCAAATACCAGTAATAGAAGACTTCTGTAAGAAGATTGTTGCATCTATTGGTTCACCTGCTCTCAAGACACGAGAGCTATTGAATTCAGAACTATGTAAGTTCTTAGTACAACAGAATCGTGAGGTTATTAGTGTTCCAGTAAGTATTATTGCTAAAGTAAATACTACTTCTGCATATTACGAACATCGTAAGGTACTAAAGGAATACGGTTTATCCGCATTACCTGAGTTATTACGTGATGTTAATCCTATATTTAAATTTTACTAGTATGGCAAAGAAGAATAATGAAGAACCTCCAAAGGAATTTAAAAAGAAGCCAAAACATAAAAAAATGGAGCCCTATAATCGTAAGAAAGCATGGAAATAGATAATAATTGTCCTACACTTGATAATCATATCAACTGTAGTGAATGTACTCATGAGTGTAAACTCAGAATGCAGCCAAAGAATAGTAAAGAAGTAGAGGTTCCGCCAGAGCCTCTACTCAATACTATATATTACTAATTTAAATTGTTAGTAAAATGGTGGATTCAGTCAACCTAAAGAACTATTTATAACCAAATCCCTAATGGAAGTTTAGCAGTTGCTAGACTGCTATTCAAGAGTACAACGGACTATACAACGGTCAACCATTTATTGGTCAGTGATGAAGGAAACGGGTTACCTATGAATAAGAGATACAAATAAATAGGATAGTTCTTTTTAATCATTACTTAAATTTATCAAAAAAATATGAGTAAAACAAAACGTATAAAAGCTCTAAAAGAATTTATAGAGCTAGAAAAATTAAACAAAAATCCAGTACAAGAACATATTGACTGGGCTAAAGAGGAAATAGCTAAACTTGAAGCATACTTAAAAAAAGAGCATCAAAGAGTAACTAATTACCTTATTCTTACATCTATAAATCGTAAGAAACGAGAGACAGCTTATGAAAATCGTAAGCTGATAAAAGCAGGTGAAAGAGAAAGTTATCGTCAACGTAAAATTCGATTAAATCGAGAGCGTAGACAAGCACTTAAAACTGCTTAAGATGTCATATTATATGACTAACATAGTTATTACTCCTACTCTATACGAGGAGAAAAGATTAGAAGCTATATCATACTTTAGTAGATGTAGCAAAGAAGCAGCACTAAAAATTCATAAAAAGAATAAGTATAAAGATATCAAATTAAGGCTAAATGTTATAGCAGTAGCTATAATAGAGGCTAAAAAGAGATATTTTGATGATTGTTCTTTCATTAAGATTATATTATAGTGTTAAATAAATTTTATTGTTAAATCAATTAAACTGTATTCAAAATGGCAGAAGTAAAGAAAATGAACATCCTTATGGAGGATGTAAATGGAGAAAACATCCAAGATGTAATCGCTAATTCAAGTAAGGTAACTGAAGAAATTGCAGAAGAAGCAGCAAAGAAAATTGCTGAACGACGCAAAGAAAAGTTAACGAAAGATTTAGTAGCTGTTGTTCAGAAGAGCGAATACACAGTATCCTCAGCAGTACTGCAGGTTCGTCGTTCTAACAGAACAAACCAACGTATTAAACAGTACCTAAAAGATCTTGCTGCACTGAAAGAAGAGATTGTAAGTGGAAAGAAACCTGTATCTGCATGGAAAGAGGAAGCTTATAATCTAAAGAAACAGTACGACAAGGATCTTATTGAGATTGGAAAGGATATCGATAAGTCCTTAAATGAACTTAATGAACTCTTCCCAGACTCTTGGCAATGGAGATACGATGATTTAGTTCCTAATACCAATAGATAACTAAATCAAAACAAATAAAAGAGGTTCCAAGTTTAGAATCTTTGAATCAATAGCTTAGTATGTGAGTCGGAATCGGTTCTTTTGAACCATACGGGCCTGAGGCATACAAAGACCTGAATTAACAGGTCTCATACAGAATTTTTAAATCAGTTATGAGGAACTACCGTGAACTACTGATCATAAGTCTGAGATCGCGACAATAAGATTGTCCTCTAGAAATAGAGAAAAGCCTTAGTCGTGACATCAAGTTTAGACTGAATAATATGAATCTTTGAATCGTTTAAAGTATCTATACTTTAACTATTATTCGTGTATTATCAAGATCAGTATAAGAGAACTAACCATTCTCAAGACCATAGGGTATATGACTTTGGTCGGTCATATACCCACAATAGAGTAGGTATAATACCGAACTGTAAAAAGAATTGACTGTTAGGTCTATTTATGCCTTCAGGTGACCGCGGGGCAGTACCGCGCACATCCACTAAAAAAATATAATAAGGGTGTGAAATAGTATTGAACCGTTGAAACAGAATAGAATAGGTCAATAAGCAGATAACTGGCAATACAAGTTATGTAACGGACTATACTGGTATCGCAGCGTGATAACAGAGTCCAACGGCTAAGCTAATGTCGTAGAAAGCTGGAGTAAGGATAGTACTCAGATGGTAGAGCGGTGAGATAATATCAAAAGCTGGTATCGGAGGTTCGAGTCCTCCCCTTACTACAAATAAAAAATTAAGTTTAATCAATAAATTAATTTGAAATGGGATTAATGAATTTTATTAGACAGAATCTTCCAGAATCATGGGAGAAAGCTGCAACAGAGATGAGAATGAAGACTGAATTAATAACTCGTCTTCATAATGTAGTACCTCGTGCTTATAAGAATAAGTATCACTACAAAGAAGGAATATCTTATATTAGAAGAGTATTCAATACTAAATGTGATATAATACATTTAGTAGATGCTACTGATATAGATATTACTAAATGGAATGAATTAAGTAGTAAAATAAAAGAATACGAATATCAATGCGTGTAAGATATTTTGCTTGGTTTGACTCTAAACATGAAAGAACAGAGTTCATTAACTTGCTCAGGTCAGCTAAATCTGACATTGATGCAGTTAATAAAGTGATGCAAAAGTATCCAGAGTTAACTTTATCAGAAGTATCTGGAATAGTAAATAACTTTAAAAAAGAAATTAATCAACCATGAGACTCAATCATCCTGGTATCTACAGAATTGTAGGTGAAAACTTTGAACTTCTTGCTAATATAATTGGAGAAGTTCCTTGTATGAGAATTACTTCTGCACTATTAGTTAATGACTTAGTACAGAAAGGAGAATTCACAATACTACCTGAAGAATCTATTGAAATTCAGAGCGTATTAGCAAATCCTGACAAATTTGTTTTTCTAGAGTATGAATACTCAGAAATATGTTCATTACCATCTTATCGACAATCGATTCATGGTACGAAAATGCCTAATATAACTGACGAACAGTTAAAGACATTTACTAGTAAATACATTGAAGACATTGGAATATATGGACGAGGTGTATCTGCAACTAAAGCTTATATATTAGAAACTACAGGCTGGGCATTAGCACAAATTAATGTAGTACTAATGAAAATAGCTAAAAGAGTAAAGCAGCAATATGGTAGTTTATAGTTTAACAAACCATATATATACCACTTGGGGAGTTAAGTATAGTTCATTTAACTGGCGTCCTGAGTGGTATACCTTTTTAAGAATACAAAAAAGGGAATTAAAAGAACTAGAGTTCCATGAGTCTTTTAAGATACAAACAGTAAGATATCTAGTATTTTGGTTTGATACTCAAATACTACAGAAAATAGGAGTGGATAAAGATTTAACTCTAAGAGTACGCATAAGGATATTATGTGGATTAATCAATAATACTCCTGCTAGTGTACTTACTAGACCTATGAAAATAGAATTCATGGAATGCATATGGGATACTTATAATAAATTCTACAAAGATTGGTATGAGTACTATTGTAGAAATGTACTAGAATTACCATTTTAAGCTTATAGAGGTTTGATCACCTCTATAAGTACTAATAAAAGTTTGAGGGCTGTGACCTACATGACACTAAGATTAGATTAAATTCTGACAGTAGAGCAGCAGTGTGGAAGGATGGTGTGTCAAACAAAACTTTATAAAAGCCCGTAATTATGACAGATGAAGAAAGACAACAGCTTTTAGATCTGATCAAACAGGCTAAAGAAGGTAAACAATATGCCTTCACACAGCTTTATAATCGTTATCATAGAATTATATACAATACTATATATAATATTGTACATAATAAAGATGTAGCAGATGATTTAGTATCTGTAACGTTTACTAAAGCTTTCTTTAAGATAGCTAGTTATGTTAACCATATCTCATTTGAGATGTGGCTAAAAACTATCGCTATAAATAGTAGTATTGATTATATACGACGTACTAAAAAAGAGAAGTATGATTATGAGTTAGATAATGATAATAACTGTCTACAGGTAAGCAGTTCGGCCGACAGCTCACCAGAGGATTTGTACATATATCATGAGACAGATAGTAAGTTATCAGATGCATTAAGCAGACTCCGCTATAAGTATAGGTATATACTTGAACTACGTACAGTTCAGAATCTTTCTTACAAAGAGATTGCTGAACATCTTGAGCTCTCTGAGTCTCAAGTAAAATCTCGCCTTAACAAAGCGAGAGAGAAATTAAAACAATTGTTAAACTAAAAACATTTACTAATTATGACACCAGCAATTATTATTGTGCTATTAACTGTAGCATTTATCCTTGCACGGTTATTCCGTAGTACAGGAATGTGGTGGAAACTTGTTTTCGCCATTATGGCTGGTCTATTAGTAGGTATTTTGAGTAAGGAAGTAGTTAAGTCAGATAATGATAAAACTACTTCTCTTACTAGTTTAGTTAGCACCATGAGTAATGATGATGCTTTAACATGCATGCAAAGCTTAGTAGCTACAGTGACAGAAGGTACTACCGTTCGCCTTACTGGGGTTGCAAGTTACATTGTTAAAGATGAAGAATTATTCGATGCACTAACTAAAAGTAATACCTTTACTAATGGACGTGACTCACCAGAAATAGAGGATGATAGTTAACCTCTTAAACTAACCTATCTTTTTAATTGTACTTAATAATAATTTTTATTTTAACACTTTAAAACATTATCAAAATGGCAAAAGAAATGAGTAAGGCTGAAAGAAAGGCAGCCTTGAAAGCAGCAAAAGCAGCAGCAAAAGCTGAAACTAAAGTAAATAACACTGAGAACAAGAAAGAGGAAACCAAGCCTCAAGTAGATAACAAGCCGAAAGATGCTAAAGTAGAGGATGCAAAGAAAGCTCCTACTATAGCTAAGGAAACTAAGGTTCAGGCGAAGAAGGATGCCCCTAAAAATCCGGATAAGCCTAAGAAGAAGGAAGAGAAAATTCCTACAATCATTCCTGAAGATGCAACAGGTAAGAACAGCCCTGAAAAGAAAGCTGTAGAACGTGCTGCAAACCTTATCACAGGAATTCCTACGGCCGGTATACCTATTGGTTCAAGAGAATCATCTGTTGATGGTAAGGCTATGTTAGCATTTGTAATGCAACAGCGTTATGCTAACAATGAAGAACTCAAGAAGCAATATCCTGAGTTATATGCAGACATCAATCGTAGCATTGATGTAGTTACTTTGTTAGCTCTTGTCGATGTACGTCAAGACTTGTTCGACCGTGGTGAACGTGGCGAATTGCAGTTACAGATAGCTGCAGACCAAGTATTACCGCTGCAAAGTATGGCAGAAATGCTAGGTATTAAACTAGCTCCTGCTAAAGCTCTGCCTGGGAACGATGGACAAATGTCTATTAACTTCTCAGAAAGTGAAGTACCTACAGAACTTGCAAACAGCAAGCCAAAAGTAGAAATTCCAGAGCTTGATCCTAACAAGATTGCTAATGATGAGGAATTGAAAACTGCCCTTAATTACCTCATCTCTAAAGAGAAAAATGTGGCAGAAAATATAGTTAACACTGTAGAATGGTATCGTGTATATCGTGGCCTGAAAGAAACTGATGCAGATAAGAAGCTTGCATTAGACGAGAAGACAGTTACAGATTGGATCAATGAGATATTCTCTATTATCCAGCCTACAGCTATCTTGCGTGGTTTAGGTCGTGCTGTATACTTATATACTTCACAGACAGGTTCACCGTGTATGGCTCACTCTATCATGCATACGCACATGTCTAAAGCCGGTTGGAGTGAAGAACAAGTAGCAGAAGCATTACGTGCTTTAATTGGAGAAAACTTCCGCTATAAACTGAAGGATGATCCTGAAGCAAAGCCGGAAGAAGATAAAGCAATTAATGCTATTACTGGCTTACTGGGCAATGACTACATTGATAAGTTATTTGCTGACTATACTATTACTACTGATGGTGTAGAAGACAGTAAGAAAGTTGAACTTGAAGCTGCACGTGAAGTTGCCCGTAAAGTTCTAGGGAGTATTCGTACCAATTACTTTGACAAACAGAAGGAGACTCCTACGCTTGATAAGATGCGTATGGTAGTAGGTCAGATTATTAATCTGTATCGAAATCCGGCTGATCGTCTTGCAGAGTATTGTCAAGGAGATTTAATCGCTCCAAAGGAAGACGAATATCCTAAGAATGAAGAGAAATCTGAAGGGACTGAAAAAAAAAACTAAACTGGTTTAAAAAGTTTCTTTTAAAAATTCATATCTTAGAAGAATAACCATTCTAATAAATATCATATCAAATGAATAATAGAATGTTAACTGTAGTTGGAATGTTTGTTGTCAGTGTATTCATTGGTAGGCAAATGTTCGCAACTACAGAAGTTATACAGGCACAGCCTGTTATACCCTCTATAGTGGAGTTACCTAACTTCCCCAAAGTAATAAAAGAGGAGAAAAAGTCTGTAGATGAGATAAATGTCGAAGTCGACTTATCTACATTAGAAGTATCTGTGAAAGGAACAACAGACGCAAAAGTGAATGTGAAAACTACTGGCGAACCAAAGCCAGTAGTTAAGTGGAAAACTAAAGTAATAGAGAAGACGAATTCAACAGGATATCCGAAAGTAAATGCTATAAGTAAGGTATCTGATGACGAATCACCGGCAACTCCATTAACAATAGTAGATAAATATGAACAATAAAATTATACTTCAGCAGATGATACGTCTATCGCGTATCATTAAGGACTCAAGAGAAGCAAGAGCTAAATTAAGTTCTATACAATCTCAAACTGAATACTTTATAGTAGAAGGTAATCGGTCTACTTTTATTAGAGACCAAGCTAATAGTAGTATAAGTAATTGTTTATATGTAGAACAGTACTTACGTTCGTCTGTAAGTAGTGCTTGCAAATGTTTGGATGGTTTTGACGCTTCAAAAATGGAACCAATAGACTACATCAGTAGTAGTGATGTAAAAAATAAGTTTGTCGACATATGTCTAGGTAAGAAAGTAGTAGCTACTATTAATCTTACTACCGGTGAAATAACAAGCGTCAATATACCAGAACAAAAATCAACGGCTAAAGATAACAGCCCTACGGCAAAAAGTTAGTGATAATAACCGTATAATAAATACTTTAATTATATCACAGTTCGAGAGGAGTAAAACTGCAGCGTAAATCACTCCGAGGAAGTCATGCGGTAAAGTATACAATAATACTGGTCGCACCTGTCAGGGAGCTTGGAATCATTTCTCCATGGCCCGAAAAGTTACATGATCCGAGAATATGTTAGCAGCTAAAACTGTGAGATTACTCAAAAGGTAGGATGTTAGCTTATGTAATTGAAAACTACATAAGAGGGGATAAGCGTGTACAATCCTCATTAGGAAGTGAGAACCGTTTGGAGACTTCTAAAGACGCAGTACTAAAGAGAAGACACACTGAGTACTAAACAGTGCAAAGGGAACGAAATCCCTATATCCGTATTAGTTTATCAAAAGCAGAATCAAAAAGGGATATAAACACGATGACGAAATAGGGGCAATACGGCTCCTAACTTATTCCTTTGGAAAGAATAGGTAAAGCCGAGAGGCAAAGGTTAGTTTCACCTTAAGCAAGCAGCCAGCTCATGGAAAAAAAGAGATTGCAGATAACGCATTACCGGTCTCCAAAATCGGTTAACAAAAGCGCTACTGTGCGTCCAGAAAGGGAAACAGGCTAACTCTAGTGTTCAGTACACATCAGCTGTGATGTAATATGCAATTGTGGATATTAGAACTTGTACTTATGAAGGGAGTAAATTACTGATACTAATGTAAGGATAACCGTGTTATGGTACATACTTATATAAAGTAAGGATATGAAAGCTGGATACGCAATGATCCAAGAATTAAACATGTAAACGTTAAAGCTTGACTGATTATCGTGGAGCAGGAGCCAATCCTGTACGCTATCGTAATTAGCGTGCTGCAAAAGAACTTACGTATAAGGAATGAGGTATATGAGATTGATACCGTCTTTCAAGTCTAAGGTGACTCATGAGTTTTGTCGTGTAGATGAGTATAATATATGAGAAATGACGAGACTAAAATATAATAGTCTAAAATGCGAGTATGAGGGCGCTATAACCCTGAACTTAGAAGCGAACACCTTTAGCAAGTGTTATTACGTAGTAATAAGTAAAATAGGAGACGCAGAGAAAACTCCTTGTAAAAAACGGCAGAGCTTAAGCATTTCAAGATATGTAAATGCCTTTGATTTATTATACTAGTTCATACCAGAATTTTGGATAATAAACATCGTTATGGATTAAGGAAGTAAATAGAGTTATTAAAGATGCTTTAGAGTTAGAATCCTAAAACCAGTTTAATAATAATTATAGTATATGATGATATACTTAATGAATCAACTTTACTTACGCTGAATAGAGTCAGCTATGATAAAATGAACTCTAATTGTTTAACTATTTAACTAATTGGGAAGTCCAATGGAACTGTAAACGCTGAGACTACCGTTCGTAAGAGTAGTGTGAGTAGACAGATCACCACCCCGACTGCCAACCGACATTGCTGACTGTTAAGACACTCGTAAAGTACAATGCGCAACATTGTATGTGAGAGAACGCTGAATCGTTAGTTACCTGTGTTGTTTCTTACACTGTCTCTGTAAGGGCAATAGTACACTTATGATGAAAATATTCCATAAGCAAACAAGGAGACGATGATAGGTGGAAATCCTAATGTTCGTGCAGTATAAACAAACAAATCCTGGAAATGGTATAGATGGGTCATGCTATAAGCAATGAGTCTATGATTTTAGTAATGTTAGATTAAACAACCGTAATTCTGACGAATTTCGATAATACCGGACATACTCAGTAGGTTCTAAGGAACTGATGATAAAGTGGCTTATATCGCATCTAATCGCGTTATACGCTTACGGTGAGGGGTGCGTTAAGCATCGAAGGAATTGAATCTTAACCGTCGAAACGGGACGTTAAAACAAAAAATATCAGAAATTATCAGAAGTAACTCACAGAGTATTTCTCATAAATTTTCAATTTATTATTTTTATGCTTAGTAGATTATGTGATTGAGTTCACCTATTCCAATTTTGAATAGCTATTAAATAATCGAACGGTGGAGAGATTTTATCAATTTTTTGTATAACTATGTTCGTATTGGTATATCAAGTACGGACTCAAAAAGGAACATTTTTATGGAAAATAATATTAATGGAGCTAACACTCCGGGTTTAGCAGCTCAAATTTTAGCTCGCTATCGGCAAACAGCCCAGAAGTTTGGGCCTTTCTTTGGACAGCAGATATTTACAATCGTAGCACAGACTCCTGACCTTAAGTGGAAAGAAGATGTAGCTACAGGTAAGAATACTTTCCGTCAGGAAGTAAAAGCTTATATTCTCAAGGCTATTGATGTTGAGTCAGTTAGTTTACTTGAGAAGGATGTTGACGGACGTCCGAAAATCATCTTGAATGAGAAGAAGAATGATCCATCATTAGTCTTTGAGCTTGCTGATCCTGAATTTACTAAAGCAACCCGGCAGAATGTAATTGAATGTATTGAACGGTTGAGTAAACCAGGCTCTAAGCCTATGTTCTTTACAGCTGAAGAACTTCCTATGTTGAATGACTTAACTAAGTTATCCAACCAGAGTGTGTTGAACTTCTATGAAGAGATGACACGTAAGTGTATGCAGTTAGCTGAAACTGTCCGTAGTTATATGGATATGAATCAGCGTATGCAGGTTGAGTATTTACGGCAGTGCGGTTTAGATAATCAGGAAACTGAAATTCACGTAACTGCTACGATTACTGAAGAAAAATAGTAGAAGCTTATGAACGGCAGACTTTCTTCATTACGTGTAGAACTTCTGCGAATTCTAATATGTTCTGAGCCAGCCATATTGTCTAAAATTCAGATTTGGAATGGAGGACGTACCGAAACGCCTAAAAAAGTAAGTATTAGAGAAGATGGACGGGTCTTTCTATTTTACGGAAGTGGGCCATTATGGTGGCAAAGATTATTTAATACTTATGAATCGGTAAGTATTATAGATGCTTCTATTAGTATAGCAGATGCAATTACTGGGTCAAATTCGACTCGAAATGAATATGCCTTTGACGAAATTACTAAAAGTATAATTGATGAGGCAAAGAAACGTAAGGATTTCGATTGTATAGTTGATATTTTGTTTGATTGTATGCGGAATTGTTCAGATGGGGAACTACATTCTAAATGGATTAATCAAGAGAATATCAAAAAATATGCAAGAGAAAATGGTATAACCAACGTTGAAGACGTTAACCTTGAAGGGCTTAATGGAATAGTTGGAATTAAGACTGGTGGACGGGTTATTCCTATAGTACTCGGCCAGTTAAGAAAATTTAGAAAATATTGATTTGGATATTATCTTAAAACAACATAATTTCATAGTACTGAACTGGGTACTATTTATAGTAATTACTGCTGAATTGGGCAGTTATTACTACACAGTTCCTTAGCTCAACTGAATAGAGCAACACATTTTTTACAACTAGCTCTAAGTTTCTTCGTTATGTTAATAATAACATAAAAGAGAAATATTATGAGACCTAATAACGAATCTAAAAAAATAGCAATATGTAAAAATTGCGGAAAAGAATTTCATCCGAAATATTCTTCGTATGGAATTTACTGTTCTAATAAATGTCAACGCGAATATATGTCACAACAAAAATACTTGGATTATCTTAAAGATCAAGACAAGTACTACGGAAAAACATCAATGTTTTGGATAAAAAAGTATATCTTAAAAGAACAAAATAACAAATGTAGTATATGTGGATGTGATAATTATTGGAACAATAAAGATTTAATATTTGTTCTAGATCATATAGATGGTCATGCAAATAATAATAGACGTAATAATTTAAGATTGTTATGCCCAAACTGTGATTCTCAATTAGATACATATAAATCTAAAAATAAACACAGTGATAGAATATATCGTTATAATCAACTAACCGCTTAATATTTTAATGTGTAAGTTATGGGTTTGAATCCCATAGGGACTACTACTGGTAGATGTAGTTTGGTCGAGTATTTAACATTTAAAAACATTAATCAATATGAAATCAATTACATCAATATATTTGCTCGGAGATAAGAATAAAGGTAAAATCGGTCGTATTAAGGAAATTTCTAACGAAATTACTTTCTATTGGAATAAGATTAAAGAAGAAAATGTTATTCCAAAAGAAGCTAAACGTAATTATGACTTGAAAGCATTACTTCAGAAGATTGAAACTCTATCTGAAGAACGTATATTATTAAAACTGTATATGCAGTGTATTAATATGGGTTATAAGAAGTTTACTGAATTACCTAAAGATAATAATTATCTTAATATCTTTACTTTATGTGAAAAGACTGAACAGTTGTTTCATTTAAGTAAGATTAAGACTCTTGACCCGAAGCTTAAACGTTCTAAAGGAAAGAAGAACTTAGATAAAACTGAAGAGCTTACTTCAGCTTATATTGCAGGTCTAAAAAATAAATTACAATTAGAAATTAACAAAATCAATAAAGATATTACAGATTTTAATGAGAAGGCAGAGCTTAACATTGAAGCTCCAGCTTTATCCTTAGCTGCATAAATAATGTTTAAAGGGGGAATCCCCTTTAAACTAGTATTAACAATTTAATTATCAAAAATTATGAAAAAGATATTAGCAAAGAAAAATAATAGAACCGGTATAAAGAACCATAGAAGTAACAAGAATAAGTTTCGTAGAAGCTATAAGGCTTATCAAATAATGACGGTAAGCAAGAAACCGGGACCATCTGGAGTCATTAAATATGACGAGAATGGGAAAGTAATAGGATTTGTAAAGTGGGCAGGAAATAAGAAGCAATCTGAATATACCACTAAAGTAGCAAAAGACGCTATGAATGAAAACAAATCTATAAAACAATCTAAAAAAGAATTAATCAAGAATATTCTTATGAAAGCAGGATATGATCCTACAATACGATATACCCGTAAAGAGAAGAAACATTTTACGCGTATAGTTAAGAACAATATGTTCACTAAACCTAAAGCTATTACGTTAACAACTGAACAAATCAAAGAAAAGATAAAAGCTGATAAACCCGCAAAAAAGTCTATGCAAGCTAAATTTGATGAATCAGTACGTGATAATCCTTTAACTCCTAAGAAAGGTAAACAGACAGCTCCTAGTGCTGCAGAGTTGTCTATTAAAGAAAAGCCTAATAAAAGAAATTTCCAATATGCTATACAAAGAAGATGCTCTAATAATGATATGAAAGTATACGATTTTGCTACTGGAAACTTTGAAGCATCTACTAGAGATGAAGCAAAGAATAAAGCTGCTAAATTAGCTAAGAAGTACAAGAAAGATACATCATTCACTGGAGTAACAGTAAAGGATATTGAAGGAGATAACAGTATAACTTATTATAGTCGTAATAAGTTATTAGCAGCATAAAAAACTAATAATATTTCTGTTTCCATGTTTTAAACTGGTTTCTCATGTAGCTCAGTGGTAGAGCCGTTACTATGTAGTGTGAACGCGTTGGTTCGAGTCCAACCATGAGATCTAACTTTAAATACTTATAATATGATTATACGAGGAAAAATAGTCTACGTATATGATATTGAGGTATTTCAAAATATCTTTCATTGTTCGGTAAAAAATACAGAAACAAACAACATCTATAAGTTTGAGATATCAGAAAGAAAAAATCAACTAAGAGAATTAGTTAAGTTCTTTAAACAAGTAGATAAATACATTACTTGGGGAGATTATTATACTACAAATATTAACATTCCAGCTAATGTTATATTTTGTGGCTATAATAATTTGCATTATGATAATCCTATAATTAATTATATAATTGAGTATGAGGATAAATTAATGCAATATAATATACCTACTATATGTAGTTCTATATTTAATCTAAGTAAGACCATAACTACTTCAAGCGAAGATAACATAGATGCATGGAAACATTGGAAGTATCAAATATGGTTTGATACTTTTGATATCCTTACTATGTTATATTCTAATAAGCTTAGAGTAGGTTTAAAGGAAATTCAAGTAACAATGCAATATCCTAATGTACAGGAATTTGTATGTGATTGGACTAAACCACTTCCTTTAGAAGATTTTGACTCTATGATAGATTATAATATCAATGATATTGAATCTACTTCAGAATTACTAAATAGATGTAAGAAAGACGTTGATTTACGAATCGCTATTGAAGATGAATATGGAGTAAGAGTACTAAGTAAAGATGGTGTAAATATTGGGATGAAAATTTTAACTCAGAAATATCTTGAAAAAACAGGTCTAACTTGGTGGGATATTAAAGATTTAAGATCTCCAATGAGTGTAATACCATTGAAAGATGTAATATTACCATTTATTAAATACGATAGTCCTATTTTACAAAGAGTACTAGAAGATATGAAAAATCAGATAGTATCTCCAGGTAGAAAAGGATATGAAAATAAGTTTGTATTTAATAATTTACGCTATTCTGTAGGAGTAGGAGGTATTCACTCTGTGAATAGTCCTGAAATCATTATTCCTAGAGATGATGAAATGCTCATAGATATTGACGTTGATAAAAGCGGCGTCGTAACCTCGTTAATTGCGGGAACAATCGTTAAACTATTATAACTGCACTACGTAGTAATATAGTAGGTAGCATCTAGAGTAACGTCTAGAAGATAGTAAAATAATAATAGTTTGATTAATCCGCAGCCAAGCGTCCTACTTAGGATGAAGGTTCATCGACTATCCAGTGATGGAGTAGTACTAATAATTGTACGAAAAGCGAGGAATTTGGCAACCTTCTACCCATTTATACGTTATAAAAAATAAACTTTAGACATGAAAGGAAGACGTATAGATTGGAAAAAATCAGGTATTTACAGTATAATCTGTGCTGTAAACGGAAAGCAGTATATAGGTTGTAGTAAAAATATTTATTCTAGAATAAACGCTCATAAATCTTATTTAAAACATAATAAATTTAAGCAAGATAATAAATATTTTATTGAAGATTGGAATAAGTATGGTTCAGATACTTTTGATTATAAAGTACTAGAATACACTACAGAAAATTTAAAAGACAAAGAATGTTATTATATCGAATTATTTGATACAATCAATAGAGATAAAGGATACAATCTTAGGAGAGATAATTCTAAAATAGGTATGATACCGCTAGAAGAAACTAAAAGAAGGTATTCAGAAGCTCAGATTAAAAGATTTCAAGATGAAGAAGAAAGAAAAAAAATAGGAAGAAAATCTTCAGAATTTTGGAAGAATAATCCAAATATTAAAGATAGAATGAAAGAAAAGTTATCTTTAATAAATACTCAATATACTATCAAACAATTTACTAAAGACGGTAAATTTATTAAAGAGTGGAATAGAGTTAAAGATATAATAAAAGAAAATCCTACATACAAAGTACATAATATATATGCTGTATGTTCAGGTGAAAAACCTAGCATGTATGGTTATGTATGGACGAAATGCCAAATTAAGATATAGTCAGAATAAAATGCGCTTCTCTATATCCTAGTATGCTTATAGAATATGAATTCTATCCTAAACATTTAGGTAAAGAATTCCTAGAAGTATATAAGCAAATTAAAGATGAGCGAATTGAAGCTAAACACAATGGCGATAAAGTAAAGAATGAAACTTTAAAGTTAGCTTTAAATGGTTTATCAGGTAACTTACAGAATGAACATAATTTCTGTTATAGTCCGTTTGCAGTAATGCAAATTAGAATTAACGGACAGTTACTATTACTTATGTTAGCTGAAAAATTAACTCAAATTGGATGCCGAATCGTCCAAGCAAATACTGATGGTCTATTCGTCTTACTAAAGAAAGATGTATATTCTAAAGTAAACAGTATCTGTAGAGAATGGGAACAGCTTACTAAACTTACTTTAGAAGAAGATCGTTTTAAAGCAATGTACCAGTATGCTATTAATGATTATTTTGCTATTACTGAAGATAACAAAGTAAAAGAGAAAGGAATGTTTATTACTACTGTAAAATTAGGTAAAGGATTAACTCCAAAGATTATACCTAAAGCAGTAATAAGTTTCTTTAAAGACGGAATATCTGTTGAAGATACAATTAAGAATTGTACAGATATAAGAGATTTTCTAATGTCTGAGAAGACTGGCAAACAGTGGCATGTTGAATATATGAACGAGGAACAACAGAGAACTAATCGTTTCTATGCATCTACTAATGGAGGATACTTATGGAAATGGAAGTATAGTAATGATAGCAATGCTAAATCATATCAGAATATGCTTACTGCATCTGGTGTTACTCTTCTAAATAAGTTTGATGATAAACCAATTGAAGAAAGAAAGATTAATTATAGGTATTATATTATGGAAGCCTATAAAATAATCAGAGATTTGAAACCGTTACAATTGAGCCTATGGGATTAACAGAGGCTTATCAGATATATTTCAGATAAACCATAAGCTTATATAATATATAAGACTATGATTTTAGAAATAGACACTTCTATCTTAGATAGAATACCAAAACTATCTATTAATCAATTAGTATTCCTAACACTTGTATTGAATGATATCAAAACAATCAATCAAGACATTCAGAGACTTCTCAGCCTAGTTAATGAAGAAGAAATACAAGAGTTAGAGACTCAAGGTTTAATCTCTATCCAGTATGATAGAGATACTCAAGTCATAAGTAAAACAGAGAAACTAGAAGAACTTCTTAAAGAAGATAAAGCTATGTTTGATATGTTTTATGACCAATTTCCAGTTTATGTTATGAGACCTGATGGAACTAAGGGATTTCTCAGAGCTAACATAAATAAATGTAGAAAAGAATATAATCGCATTATAGGTAAGTCTAAAGCAATGCATGAACACTTACTTAAATGTTTACAGTACGAAATAGAAGATAAAATGCGTACAGGTAAAATAGGTTATATGAAAACTATGTGGAAATGGCTCACTCAACATGAGTGGGAAACTATTGAGGAACAAATGAAAGTAGAAACTCCTAACCAAAATTACTATAATTATGGAGAATATATCTACTAAAACACTAACATTTAGACATATATCTTCTGCTACTAATGAAGCAGTAGAGTATATTCGTAAAAGAAAAAATCATGAGATTGTTTCTTTACGTACTAGATGGAGTAAGTTCAATAAGTCCTGTATGGGTGGTATTGAACCTAATACTATATATACTATTGTAGGTATATCTGGTAGTGGCAAAAGTTCATTTGTAAATACACTTGAAAGTGATTTAATAGACTTAAATTCTAATCAGGATGTAGTAGTACTTAATTTTTCATTTGAAATGTTAAGTTCTAGACAAGTAGGTAGAAAATTGAGCAGTAAGTTAAGGCAAACTACTGCTCAGCTATATAGTTCTAGTAGTGATTTAGACAATACACTATTAGAAGAAGTAGAACAAACCTCTCAACAGATAAAATCATATCCGATATATTATGTAGATACACCGGGTACTGTTGCAGATATAGCATCTACCATTGATTACTTTTATGAGAATAAAGCTAAAGGCAAGAAATTTGTGATTATACTTGATCATACTTTACTTGTTGAAGGGCAAAATCGTGAAAGTGCACTACAAGTGATTTCCGATTTACAGAAACTGTTTATTAGAGTAAAAAAGTTTCCAGATACTACAATAATACAGTTATCACAGATGAATCGTAATATCGAAAATCCTGAAAGAATTAATAATCCATCTATGCATTATCCAATGCGTAGCGATATATCTTCCGCTGATACTATTTTTCATGCATCAGATTACGTTATATGTATTCATAGGCCAGAATAAAAAAGCTGTTCTGGATAAATCCCGTTAAACGGTGAAAACCCGATGGGGCAACGCCGTACCAAGTTTATATAGAAATATATAAATAGTGTCTAACGACTAGTAGTGAAACTACCGCTATTAAAGCTATGTTAATAATTCTACCACGAAAGCGGGAAATATAAACTTATATATTTATTATACGTTCCATATATAGTAATAATTAAATATTCTTATATGGAACTATTAATAGACGGAAAGAAAATAAATATTAGAGATAAAAATAGAATAAAAGAAGAAAATAATACTATTCTATTCAGATGTACTATATGTGGTAAATATCTACCTATTAGTGAGTTTGAACTTCGATGGAATAATAGTAAAACTGAAAAAAATAATGTAAGATCACAATGTAAACATTGTCGTACAGAGGAAAGTAGGCTATACCACTATTATAGAAGAAGGAAATATACTGAACAAGTAGTAAAAGAAAAAATGTTACATTATGATAAACTAAAACATGATTTAGAATATCATAATAAAATAGTATTATATAGATATGCTAAGAACCATTCAAAACGATGTAATATTGAATTTAATATTACTCCTAATGATATAATAATTCCTAAAGAATGTCCAATTCTTAAGCATGAGTTTATTTTAAATGATAAACAATATACTTATTCTATTGATCGAATTGACAATAGTAAAGGATATATACCTGGAAATATTGCTGTTATTTCAAGATTAGCAAATATAATGAAAAATTGTGCTAACTTTGAACAATTAATATTATTTTCTGAAAATATAAAAGATTATATTAAGAAATAGTCTAAACTACACGTATAAGATGAAGGTGTAGAGTGCAAGATAAAGAGCTTGCAGAGAATACAAATTGTGCTCAATATACAGAGTTATGGACCAAATCGTCTACCAGTAAGAGATAAAGTTTATTTGCATATTCTAAAGAATAGAGATGCAGGTGAATGTTCTATACTTGAGTTTGATAATGACCTTAAGTACAATAATTTAATTGAAACTATACGAGAAGATGAACCAGTAAGGAAGATTTCGTTTAGTAATAACAATTAAAAAGGCTGAAAATTATGAAATCATATACATTTACATTACCGAAAAATACTAAGAGTGCAAAAACATATAAGGAGTCTTTAATGGACCGAGTAATTAACGCTTATCCTTGGATGACTGTAGAAAGTAAGAGTGATTATCCTTCTTGCAGTTATGGCATCGAATATGCTGGTGCAGGTGATATCATTACTTTAGGTTTAAGTAAGACTCATAATATTGGATGGTTACCGAAGGAATGTGCTAATTGTCCGTTTAAGTGTTGGGGAGATAATGTAATTAATTTCGATTTAGAAACAGAATTCTTCAAGGCTATTAATGCACTTGATATTTATGCAAAGGAACATTGTCCGTTTGATGTTGACTATGACTTCAAGGATGAGTTTGGTACTCCGGTTAAAATCTTTGATAACTTCGTACAGATTGGTTATGAAGTAATTCCTATTGCATTTGGTTCTTTGAACTATTTAAAACCGAAGACAAAGAAAACTATTATTGATATCACGATTAATATTAAGAAACGTGGTTTGTTTTAATTAAAATATCTTATTCCATATTATCAGAAATTATCAGAACTTTATCAGAGGAATACAAAAAAAAATAAAAGCTTTTATGATTGTATTACCAAAAGAGAAAGTAAAAGCTAAAGTAGAAAATCCTAGATTTTTGATTTTATTTGGTAAACCAAAAGCTGGGAAAACTACTTTAGCTGCAGCACTGGATAACAATCTAATTATTGATTTAGAAGGTGGTTCAGAGTTCTTAGAGGCATTAGCCGTTCAAGCCAGATCTGTAAAAGATTTAGGTGATATAGCTAATGCAATAAGAGAGATTAAAAAGGAAACTGGTAAATATCCTTATAAATATATTACTATAGATAATGCTACACGTCTTGAAGAAATGTGCATGAGTTTCGCAATTCAACTTTACAAAAATACTCAAATGGGAAAGCGTTATGAAGGTACAGACTTAAGAACCTTACCAAATGGGGCAGGTTATTTATACATAAGACAAGCTGTAAGAAAAGTTATTGATATGTTCCGTGGTTTATGCGACAATTTTATCCTTATTGGTCATACTAAGGATAAATTAATTAACAAAAACGGACAAGAATTATCAGAGATGTCTCTTGATTTAGTGGGTGCATTAGCAAATATTATATGTGGCGAAGCAGATGCTGTTGGCTATGTATATAGAAAGAAGAATGAGACACATATCTCATTTGAAGGCGGAGATAATTCTGTTATTGAAGCTAGAGCACCTCATTTAAGAGGAAAGAATATAGTAATAGCAGAGAGTGATGAAAATAATAACATTACTGCTTATTGGAATAAAGTTTATTTACCTGAATAATTAAAAATAAGATATTATGATATTTAGTACAGAATTAGCAAATGAAGTAAAGTTGTCAGATAATAGTAATAATACTAAGTACTTGGAAGCAGGTATTCATGACAATGTTAAGTTTGTATCCGCAAAGTTTGCAGAGTCTCCTACAGGGAAGAAGTTTATTGAATTTACTTTTGAAAAAGATGGTAAGAGTCTTGTTCATACAGAATGGGAACCAGCTGTTCGTGAAGGTGATACTGAAGAACAGAATCAAAGTAAAGCTACTAACCAGGTAACTCGCATTATGCGCATACTTAAGTGTTTCTATCCTAAGAATGTATTAGCATTCAGTGGTAGTTCTTATAAAGAATTTGCCGATTGGGTAGTAACAATGCTTAATAGTGCTAATAAAGATATTTTACTTAAAGTAAAGATAGTTTATAATGATAAAGGTTATACTACACTCCCTAGTTATGTTAAGTTTGCCTCTATTGAACCTATGAATATTCCTATGGGTTTCTATGAAGAGGGTAAGAATGAAAGCATGATTAGAGAAATTACAGGTATTGATCAGTTTACTAAGCCGATTATTGCAGATAAGGAAGTTAAGGAGGATAATCCTCTTACTACTACGGTAAGTGATCAGCCTAGTGATGATTTGCCTTTCTAATTTTGTAGATAATCCTATAAGCAGCCTACGCTAGGCATAATATAGCGATACGTGAAGTGTGTAGAAATACACACTCACGTTTTCATGATAGTAATAGTTAATTAAGGTTCGATTCCTTAGCTATCACTAAAAATATATCATATGATTTACGATACAACAAAAATAAAAGATAATGTGAGTATTACTTTAGATTGGATATTATCTAAAGTAACTGAGTATGATATATATGCAGCGTACATTGGAAATTTTAAAGTAGGAATGATCTATAATAGTCCGTTTAGAAAAGATAAAAATCCATCATTTGGATGTTTCTATAGTAGGACTACTAAACAGTTAATGTTTAAAGATCATGGTACAGGTGAATGCGGTAACGTAATCAAATTTGTATCATTATTAACTGGTATTACTAATTATTCAGACATACTTCGTAATATAGTTGATAAACTTAAAATAACCAATGATACAATTCTCGTTAGCTCTAAGCAATATATACCGTCAACAGAGACAGTAATTGGTATTGTAAGGCAAGACTTTACTCTAACAGATATCAATTACTGGTCTCAGTTTAATATTTCTATTACTACTCTAAAGAAATTTGGAGTAAGTAGTATAAAATATTATCTATGTAACGGTGTTGTAAAGGGTATTTACAAGGATAATAATCCTATGTATGCTTATAAGGTTTATAACAATTTTAAGATATATAGACCTTTAGCAGATAAATATACAAAGTGGCGTAATAACCTGACTGAGAACGACATTCAGGGGTTTAAACAGTTACCTAAAACTGGAGATATACTCATTATTACAAAGAGTATGAAAGACGTCATGTGTTTATATGAGATGGGTATTCCAGCAATAAGCCCATCATCAGAGTCTACATTTATCCCAGATAAGGCTCTAAACCAGCTTAAGAAGCGTTTTAAACGTATAATTATCTTATTTGATAGAGACACAGCTGGAGTTAAATATCTTCGTAAAATGAGCCTTAAAACAGGCTTAGAAGGAATGTTAGTCCATAAAAAGTTTAAAGCAAAAGATATATCTGATGCAGTTAAGCTTAATGGATTTGAAACTATTAAAAATTGGTTATATGAAGAAATTTATTAAAAAAGTTGGTTTTATATTATCTATTCCATTAGTTTGGTTATTAGTAATATATAATATACCTACTTTCTTATTAGACTATATAATAAACTGGTTACGGTCTACTAGTAATATGGCTAATATAATAAGGTGTTGGAAATTACTCAAATTTGGAGTAATTAGTCTATACAATAATAAAGACGTAACATTAGAAAGTACTATAAAAGCATATAATAAGGATGAATGGATTACATTTAATAGTACAAAAAAAATAAAGGTTAATGAGAAGAAAAAAATAGTTAAATAGTAAAGTACGAAATGCAACTCCAAATGAATATGATGGAATTAAATTTCGTAGTAAACTTGAAACTTATACATATAAAAAGCTGAAAGAGGCAAATATCATGGCAGATTACGAGATGCATCGATATGAGCTACTTCCAGCTTTTACTTTTGATAATAAAAAGTATAGAGCAATGACTTATCTACCTGACTTTGTAGGAGATAACTTTATTATTGAATGCAAAGGATATCCTAATGAAGCCTGGCCTTTAAGAGAGAAACTATTTAGATATTACCTATATAGTAATAATATAGGAGTCAATTTCTATATAGTTCATAATCAGAAGGAGGTAGATGAGTTAATAAAAAAACTGAAAAAATGATACTATTTTATAGTATAATTATATATAAACTAACTAAAACTTTATACCATGAAAATCTGCGCAATAAGTGATATACATGGTCATTTAATTAATATACCAGAATGTGATGTGTTATGTATAGCAGGTGATGTAGTGAATTTACTTGCTCAGAGAGATAACGAAGAATCAGATAAATTCTGGTCTATTACTTTTGTCAATTGGGTAGATAAATTACCGTGTAAAAAGGTAATTGTAGTTCCAGGAAATCATGATATTTATATAGAAAATCTTATCAATGACATTGTAAAGAATTTAAGTTGGCAAGATTTTAAGACTAAGATATCGACTTTAACCAATGATAAAGTAGTATTTCTTGTTGATGAACTATATGAGTATGAAGGAGTAACCTTTTATGGAACTCCTTGGATAGCTCCTATACATTGGCAAACGTGGGCATTTGAAGATACTCAGAATGAATACGATGAGTATATATGCCCATATGAAAAGATACAAAACTGTGATATACTTATTACTCATGAAAATCCTAATTATAATGAAAAGCTTGAACATTACTGTTTTGGTAAGTATAAGCATCATTTTTTTGGGCATTGGCATGATGGTATATCATATGGTCATTTAAATCAATATAATTGTAGTATACTAACTGACAGTTATCTTGAAAGAGAAAGACCTAAAATAGTAACTATAGAATTAAGTAAGAATGATAATTGATAAACCGTATTATGAAGACAATACGAGAATATCAAATTCTGCTATTGGTTGGTTCTTGAAGAAAGGACCACGTTTCTATCGAGATATGATAGATGGAAAAGAGGAAGGATTAAAACTTCCTCAGCTCGAAAGGGGTACTATGATTCATGAATATATACTTCAACCAGAGGATTTCTGGAATGATTATATAATTCTTGATTATGAAGTACCTAAAGTAAAACAACAAAAAGATTTCTGTGAGACTTATGCTAATTCATTAGAACTCATAGAAGACGATAAAAAGATTGCTGCATACAAATCTGCATACAGTAATTCAAAAAGCTCTGAAATCGTCTTAAAAGAAGCTACAGAGCTATGTAATCGTTATGCTGATTACATTAAAGCATTACAAAGTAAAAAAGATAATCGTAAAGTAATATCTTTTGCTGATTTAAATATGCTTAAAAATATTAAGAATAATATTGATAATCATAAGAAAGCAAAAGAGTTATTAGAGGATATTCCTGGAGTAGAATCTCATAATGAGTTTCATATTAATTGGGAGTTACCTATTGATGATTGGATTGCACCTTGTAAGTCTCTACTTGACAGATGCATATTTGATCATATAAATAAGAAGATTACTTTAATTGACTTAAAGACAACTAGTGATGTCTATAATTTTAAACATTCTGTAGAAGAATTTGATTATTATAGACAAATAACTTATTACTTGCTTGCAATTAGTTGGTACATGAAAGATCAAGAAATTGATATTTCAGATTATGATTGTGAAGCATATATTATTGCTATTCAAACAAATAGTAATAATGAAATAAGAGTATTTAATATGTTTAACGAATTAGAGTTAGATAGTCGTAAGGACCTTATTGTCAAAGCTTTAACAGAATTATCATATCATTATCAGACAGGTAATTGGGACCATACTCGTAAATATTACGAAAATGATGGAATTGAAGAACTTGGAGCCTAAGACATTAAATGATTTTTTAATTGCAATAGCTATGGACTCATGCGAAGAAGTATTTGAAGTAGATGAAAACATAGTTTGCAATGAAGAAGTTGAACTTTAATAAATATAATAAAGGGTTGCGTTATTATGCAACCCTATTTAAAATAAATCCAATAGTATTTACTTCAGATTTATTTATAGATATTACTATAGATAAAGAGTTTTTAATACTTCAATATAAAACATATCCTAAGTATTATATAGTAAGAAGAATTCAGGAAAATGAATTTTTCTATAATGATATAATAAAAGATGATATAGTTTGCTATAGATTTAGGTTAAAAACTAATGACCAAAAAGCTGATTTCAGTATAATGCAAACTAATGGTACACAATTTTGTACTAAAGAGTTTATATTAAGTATGGCAATACTTTGGAAAGATTATTTAGATAGTTCATTTTATGATACTATATTTTAAGAATTACTCTACACAAAAAAGGCAAGCTTTTCACAAAGCCTGCCTTTAATTTTTTAATCACCAGTAATCTAAGTATCATAATATCTACGCTTACTTGGAATATCATTTAATTCAATTAGATTTTTAAATGGAGTTATTTTCCACACATTTCTTTCTAATTGAGTTTTTCCTCTATAAGCACCTCTAGTTATTATTTTACCCTATTTACTTTTTTCTCCTCTCATATTTGACAATATCAAATCATAAGGATAAGAAATTACAGACCCAACGTTATCCAATAATGAATATAGCGGGGTAGGTGTTTTAATAGTGCTATATATATCTACTAGGTTATACGGAGCAGTAGTTTCAAAAGCAGTTCTAGCCATTACATAAGCAAATAAGTTAAGAAGTATATTCCTCTTATCTTTATCTGCCTCTTCTTTCAGAACATTTCTTATTAAAGGATATAAACACATACACAATGCTGCTTCTATCTTCAACTTCTTAATATTAGTTCTATCTAACTCGCTTGAAAAACCTTTATTAAGAAAAGTCTATTTTAAAATAGTAGTAAGAAGGTCTGCTCCTGATTTGTCTTTCCAAGTTTGAGCAAATACTCTAAGTGGAGTTTTAAGTATAGCTTCCACTTCTCTTTGAGTTTGATAATCCCATTGTCTATCCATAGTAAAACTCTATTGAAGAATAATAGGAATATATTGTCTATGCATCATACACATTGCACCAAATACATTAGCACTCATTTGAGCTTTCTGTAAAGGACTTAATTGACCATCTGCAGAACCAGCTAACTATCTAGCAGCATTACCAATAGTAAACTTAGCCTTATCTACAGCTTGTTGATATTCTGGAGAAATAGCAACTATTTTACCAGCACTAAATTTAGTTAAAGCTTTAAATGATTTAGCTTTATTCCATCTCTACTATGTTTCATCTGTTTTACCATACTTATTATAGAACATTTCATGATGCATGAATTGTCCATCAATGTATTTATAATCGTACATTACACTATTTAGTATTTGACCTTTTATAAAATAATCAGATACTGAGTATAATCCAAAAGCCCACTACTTCTAAATGACATTTATAAATTTAGGTCTATTAGTATTAGTAAACAAACTATCCATAGTAGAACCAACCTCAAAGTAATCCATATAAGCCATCTATTCGCTCTTATATGTTCTGCTACCAACACTTAAACCGTGTCTAAACAAATCGAATACTACATCTTTAAATGCACTTACTGCATTACTAAAAGTATAATATCTACCGGTCAAAGAATTGACAAGATGAGCATGAGCAGCAGTAAAGAAACCAGTAAACGCACAAGCAAAGTTTAAACCAAGATTTCGTAATGTACCATAACCAGTAATAGTTTTTAACAGTTTGGTTATACTTATCTCTCTGTCTTTAATAGATATAGATAAAGCATTAGTCTTAACATCATATAGATTCATGTTAATAAACTTTTCTGCAAACTTATATATATTAGTATCAGTTCCAAGTTTAGGTTCTTGTTTACCAGTAAATATTCTCTTAATAGAACCTATAGTACTAGTACCAGTATACTTTCTCTATGATAAAAATGACTTTATATTTTCTACCTCACCTTTCACTTCATTCTTCTGTTTGAAGTTTTCTGCCATTTTAAAATACTGAATAACAGAACCTACCATATCTGCTGATATAGTAGCTGGATCGTCTAGCTGTTTAGTAAAGTATTGAGGAATAAGAGCTAAAGAAGTACCATCAGGAGACGTTAAAACCTTTTTATTTATACCAACATCATCATTCTTTACAGTAGCAGCATCTAATAAATAGTTACCTATAGCAGCAAATGGATTAAACCCTGATGCTTTGAGATGTTTATACAAACTACCTGATATTTGAGGTAATCTATACTTGTTTAAATACTCTAGATTATTTAATTTACTATTAGATTCATCCATTGTGTCTATTAAAGCTTTTCTAAGTTCAGATAACGCTTTATTAGACATTACTTCATTGTATGCCTTACTGTTATCATATATCTACCTTTTAGGCTGATAATACTCGTCATTATCCTATTTGTAGTTCTTATTAACAAACGGAGACTCTGAAGATAATTCAGATAAATTAGAAGAAGGAATAACCTGTATATACTTACTATCTTTAGGAGCAATCTTTGTATACCAAGATTTAGGAGCAGTTCCAGTAGATGTGTTATAAGTATTCGTTAAATAGAATACCTCTGAACTACCAGGAACTTCTTGGTCTTTTGCCAGTGCTGCTGCTTCATCTCTCTTATAAGCTTCAGTAGCTACTACTCTAGCTATCTTACTAAACTCAGTCTTTGATCTCTTTTTTTTAGATGACTTTCTTATATTATTCATCTTAATCTCTAACTAATCTAGCAATCTCTTAGTAGAATTAGGCATTAGTTTAGGATTTACTTCACCAGTACGGTTATCTCTAAACATATTTAAGATAGCTCTCTTCTATCTATTATATTCAGCATATGCTTCGCCATAATCAGCTCTATCTAAGTTAGCTAATTGTTCGTAAAACTCTTCAGTATATACTACTCTGGTATTACGATCCATCCATTTTTTAAATTCATGCTTACTTAGACTGTTTCTTTTTTCTTCAATCAAATCTTGGAATTTCTATTGATTATAATTCTTGTTAAGATTCTTAGATAGTTTGTTATTTAGTTCAGTAAGCTCATCGGCTATTCTTCTTTCTACAGAACCTTCTGGCTTTTCATTACCGTATATATCGTAAATACTAGCTAATTCCTTTTTATCTAATTCATACTGTTGTAGAGTATTCCATTCCTCATCTGTCATAGATTCATAATGAATTACTCCATTATTATCTCTATACTTATTAGATAAAGTTCTTATCTTAGACATTATCATCTCTCTTGCTGAAGCAGCTTCAGGGCTAAGAGAATTCATTAAATCGTAGAATTCATTAGTATATTTACGTTCACAGTGCTCTGATAACCATTTATTAAGTCTTTTATTATACTCTGTTCTAGTAGCTATATTTTCAGGTAATTGAAGAGTCTGATGGTCTACACCAAATTCTTTCTATAACTATTCTTTAAACTATTTTAAATCTTTATAAAATCTACCATAGTTCAAATCTCTAATTATATAACCGGTAGTATTACCATTCTCATCTACTTCAAATAATAACTTCTAATTTCTATTTCCCGCTACCTTTAATAGTTTGTTTAGTTCATTAGCTTTTTGAAACACTACTTCATTTATACTATTTTCAGTATTCTATAGTATATTAAATAAACTCTTGATAGCTTCATCATTGATTCTATCTCCAGAACCTAATACTCTAGTAATGTAGCTGATATCAAAATCTGTCTTTCTAGTATTTTCAGATATATAGTTATATATAGTAGGACTATTTACCTTTATACCTTCCTTTAACATGATTCTCTAAGCATTAACCACTTGCATACGTTTAACTGCATCATAGCTCTAATCTAAAATACTCTTACATAATTGTAGTTCTGTCATTAATTTATTATAATTTACTTCTCCTACAATTTGTTTATAAGTATTCATGTTTACTAAAGAATTATATATATCTTTAGCCTACTCACAGTAAAAAGCAAAATAGTTCTTATTTAATGCTACGAGTTCTTCGTCTGTTAGAGCATCAGCCTAACCTTTATAAGCTTCTACCACTCTGTTACCTACATCTCTAACATCTAACTTTAAGTCTGTAATAAAAGAAGCTATAACATCAAAATCGCTTATAGCAGCATTCTATAGATTAGCAATTTGATACTTAATGTTCTCTATTACTTCCGTTCTTTTAGATATATCAGTAATATCTATACTACGTAATCTAGATTGTAAACCAGATAGTAAGTTCTATCTTATATCAGATAATCTCTTATCTAACTCTTCTTTAGTATCAAAGTTATACTTCTCTGCTTCATGTATGTTTGTTTCAAGCTGTTTAACTTTATTGTTTAATGACTTTTCAAATCTAACGTTAGCAGATTCATTATTATCTTCTAAATTGAAAGATAATAATTTCATTAATATATCTCTAGTACTTTCTGTATTTTTTACATGCTATTTTCCGGTAAGTAAATCAATGATTGCAGACCATACTTCCCTTATCTTACTTATCACTTCTTCAAATAATCCTTTCTATCTAGCATCATCTATTATATTATTTACAAATTCTTCATTAGTAAGAAATTCGGCTATAAATTCATGTTCATCTTTTAAACCATATAATGCACCAGTCCACTTACCTTTTTCAGCATGTATTTCCTAGTATAGTTTTCTATTGAATTCTAATAAGTCTTTTACTTTATTGTATACTTTAATTTCTAAGTCAGTGCCCTCACCATTTTTAACATTTTCAAAAGATCTTGAAGTAAATGCATGAACCATTTCATGTACAATACTTTTTGCATTGTACTCCATATCTGTTTCTTCAAATATCTCTTTACTAATCCATATAGTGTGAGTATTACTACTATACCACATGTAATCCCCATTAGCTAATTGATCTCCTTCCTCTGTTATACCAATATATACATCAGTATCAGAGAATAAATCAAGTATCTAGTATGCTATAGAATCTTTTGGTATATACTGTTTTAAGCGTTCAACTACTTGTCCTGATGTAGTACTCATATGAGGAGAACCATCTGACCAAGTACCGGTAATATCACCTATATTTGAAAAGAAATAAGAAGGCCACCCCTAAGCCGGTATAAACGTTTTAGCTATCTATCTAATAGCTTGATTACGATCTCCGTCAAAACGTCTTAAAAGGTCTGAAAATAGCTCAGACTAAGACCCATCTGGGCCCTAGTCTATAGCATAACCATTATTTTCAGATATGATATAATAAGCAGCATCTTCACTGCCTAACACTCTAGCAACTTCATCAACAGCTGCTTTTACTTCTTTGTTATTTAAATTTAAACACTGCATAATTATTCACATTCTTTTTTACGTTTCTTACCCATTTCAGCAAGATAAGTCATATCTACTACATCTTCAGTAACATCCATGTTGAAAGCTTCATTTGCAATAGAAGAAGTATCTACGTTAGCAAAGGGATCTTCTGTTTCTTGTGAGAATTGTTCTTGCATATCAGAGAATATATTTAACTATTCATTTATGACATCCATAGCTTCAGATCCATCAAATGGATTATCTAGACTAACATTGACAAAATCTGATACATCTGTTTCATCATATACTACATTATCTTCAGATAACGGATCTATATTAAAGGTAGTATCTACTACTTGCGCATCAGATACATCACCTTCTATTTGCTTCTATGTTCCGTTTATTTTTACCTAAATATTATCTGAACTAAGAGGTATAAACTGTTTAGTAAATCTACTTTCATCCTTTAATTTAGGTAATTTAACTCTAGACATTGCAGTTTCTGCTATAACACTATCATCAGTTAATACATTTTCATCAAACGCATTCTAATCAAAAGCTGATATATCCAAACCACCTTTTGCAAATTCATTAACTCTAAATCCATTTTCTTTAATACCTAATTTAGGTATTCTCTTATAGATTAGTTTAGCTCCTCTTTTACTCTTCTTACCTTCATCATTTACATAAGCTATTTCGCCAATTAATTGATATAATTGAATTGAAGTATTATATCCAGAACCATTATTTACAGTTATGAATTCCGCTCTTCTAGTTCTATAGTGAGGAACAGCAAAACTGTCATACATAGTAATAGCTTTACCTCCAATGTTACTTCTAGATTTAGACAATACAATATCATAATCACTACTCTTAGAACGGTCTTCCTATTGTTGTTGGAAAGGATCGTTGCTATTAGGCTTAAGATTGATATTATATTTAGGAACTATATTAGGATCATCCCACATATTTCTAGCTATTGTTAATCTAATAGAAGGAAAACTCATAGATTGAGGATCATCCCCAGTTTGAGCTATAGAACTATATCCAGATATATCTCCTCCATTTTTAAATTGGTCTAATACTTCTTTAATATTAGATACATAACCATTATCAATCTTATATTGAATAGGAACTAAATGGAAGAACGCATTTACTCCTCTTTCATCATAAGAAGTATAATATGCATATTTAACCAAATCTTCTGCAAATTCTCTAACTATATCATCGGTATCTTCAAGTAATTGAGCGAAAGCAGATATTAACTGATTCTCTCTATCATAGTCATTGTTCATTGATGATTCAGATAGAATAATTCTGTCTACATTCTACCCTTCTAAGCCATCTGCTGGATATTCCTATAAATAATTTAATAATTCATTCTTTATAGTTCCATCTTGATTAATAAGATGTGGAAAAGCCTCTTTATTAAGTAACAGATATCTCTTAAGTTTAGTTAATCTAGAACACATAGTATTCTTACCTATAAACATACCTCTAAATTGATCATCAGTCATTTTAAGGAAATCAATGTTAGAAGTAGCTCTAGCTCTAATTATACTATCGATCATTCTATTTATATTCTGAACAAACTTCTTATCACCCTAGTGTTTATAGGATATTAAATCATTACCATCTGTACCTTTAATGATATCTCCTCCTACAATATTACCCATTACTGAATTAAATATATTCTAGTAAGTCCAAGTTGCAGGGAACGTTTGACTCTTAAGAATCTTTCTGGCTATAGTAGTAGCATTATATAACTTCTTACTTAAGAATGTATTACTAAAGTAGTATTTCAAAGCATCGTCTACTTCCTTACCTTTTATTTCAAATACTCCAGAATTATCATATATGAACGTCTGATATGAATTTACAAAGTTTAACTATAGTGCAAGATTATTACCAAATTTCTTAGTATCAATCTGGGATCTATGTACTAATTCACTAAGTGTTTTAGCATCCATACTTAGTTCTTTATAAGCATGCAATACAATGATCTGTTGATATAAGAATAGTAAATTATCCTGCTTTCTATTCTTTAAAGCATATATAAGACTAGATTCATCAAATGCCTGTGTCTTATCTATTACTTCACTTTTTACTCCAGGATATGCAGAGTAACCAATTTCTTCAGCTAAACCATTATATTTAGCTTTCCAATTTTGTTTACTTTCACCTTCCGGCATAGCGTCTATAGCTTCCTTAAGTAACTTACCATATACATTGTATAATCCAGTGATTATCTAGTTTTCCTACAGATTCTCAGCGCCATATACCCCTTTACTATTAATAACTCTATTGGATAACTCTTTTAATATAGGTTGAGCTAAGAAATAGAAAGTATTCTTACCTTTACCACCTCTAAGTAATAGGTTCGTCATATTATAAGTAACCTGATTAACATTTAAAGCAATAATGTAAGGGTCTTTAGCAACGTCTACATGAGCATTAATCATAGCAGATAACCAGTCAAGAATTCTAAATCCATCTTGACCCTTAATAGCATCTAAATCTCCTAATTGATATACATTACTATGACTGTATATCATATTAATATGCATTAACTGTGTTAATACATGATTAGTAGAGTTAAGAGCAAATGGAGCAATACCAGCTTTACCACTAGTATATTCTTCTTTTCTAGATTCCTAAAATGAAGGTAATAATTCATAGAAAGGATCTGCTTCTTGTTTACTAGAACTTGATATTAACGGTAATACATCATCTTGTAGCATACCAGTAAGAGTATCAATAGACGCTCTAGTCTCAGCCATATTCTTAGTATCTGATACTACTAATTGATAATTCTGTATTATCATGTTCTGCAATGCTTCAGGACTTTGCTCGCTTACTTTATCATTAGTATATTGAACTATATTTCCGTCTGTATCATAATTCAACATAGCAATATACAGTTTATCAACGTCGAAGTCAGAACCTGTCATTGCTGTAAATTCGTCAGGAACTACTATAGTATCACTGAATCTATCAGGAAGTACATCTACTACTTTAAATGAGAAAGTAGAAGACAAACCCTGAGTAGGGATACGATAACCAATGCCTTGTGGAGTGGAATTAGCGCCAATTACATTGTGGTCAGTCAACCATTTCTTCATAGTTCCATAAGAAGTCTAATATTCTTTTGGTACTATATGCCTAAAGAAGTTAGTACTTAGAATAACATCCATACTTCCATCTTTATTCAGGAATCTAAGCTTCTTACCACCATTAAATGCGCCATTTAACTATGATTCTTTCATTCTAGCATCAGTTGCTTTTAAACCAAATGAAGACATCTGAATAGCAGAACCGCCAGGAGTATTAATATCTACTACTTCTTTATTTATAAATGATATAATTCTACTTTCAATCCATTGTCTACTACTCTGGGCTGCTAATGGAACAAGTATATTTCCGTCCTAATCAAGAGTAAGCCCTTTAACAAACTCATCAGACATACCAGAGCTAACAGCCTAACTAACTAAATAGTCTGATAAAGCCTTATTATTCAGTTTGCCTTTATGGAAGAATCTCTTAATTATTCTCTTATAACCTATGTCAGATAACTAATTGATAGCATCCATTGTTTGAGTCTTAATCTATTGACCAGTTTTAGTAGCAGCTTTATTAGTACCATACACTCGATCGTCTATAAGATTACCTAAACATATTTTAACAGCCTAAGTACCAAATGAACGATCAATATGCTCATGTGGATCTGTATTCAACTGTAAACGTAAATTACGAATATCTTGAACAAATACAGGTAAATCTCCTTCTTTCTTAGTAAGATTGAAGGATTTTTTATTCAAACCTTCAACATCAAAGTGTTCATTTTTAGGACCTTCATAAGCTTCAAATTTAGTTCTACCACCAACTTTAACAGCAGATTCAAAAGTAACCATATCAATTACTCCCAATTCTTCATTATTCATACGGTTATATAAAACCTTATTATCAGCCTTAGC
>ENA-ORNO01000117-ORNO01000117.1-human-gut-metagenome-genome-assembly--contig:-NODE-117-length-57910-cov-5.055898_pt1 | contig 57910 bp, 76 predicted proteins | sample MGYA00242117_ERZ509026 | MGnify/ENA primary metagenome ERZ509026 (study PRJEB26280, sample SAMEA2338710) | human gut metagenome | biome: human gut; feature: human-associated habitat; material: faeces... | reverse complement strand
CGCAAAAAACTGTTCTTGAAAGAGAAAAACAGCCGACTTTTGATATTGTAATAGAAATTCTTGATAGAAATACTCTCGCTGTATACAAAAATACATCAGAAGCGGTTGATTATATTTTACGCGGCTGGCCTATCCGCCCTGAAATTAGAAAAGTGGAACAAAAAGAACTTGATAAACCTGTTGTTATAGAAGAGGCTAAACAGGTACTTCAGACTCCGGCGGATAACAAGATGAACTTTTCTTTTTCGCGCCAGAAATATGTTGAACAGGCTAAACCGCTTAAAAAATTATATCTGTATGCAGTTTCACGTACTATTGTGGAGAAACTTATTGAACGCCTGAATTTAAATGTAGAAATTATAAGAAATGTGGAAGATGCCGATATTGTAATAGCTCATAAAAACTTTGCAAAAGGCGGAGCAAAAATTCTAAGTACAGCCAAAGAATACAGGGTTCAGATATTCTATGTGAAAACAAACTCAATGGCACAAATACAAAAAGTTTTGAAAGATGCTCTTGATATACAACCTGGTGATGTAGAATCTTTGACCGGATATAGCGATGAAGCAGAAAAAGCTTTAGATGAGGCTAAATCTGCAATAAAAAAAGTATTGGATGGAGCTTTAATGATTGAGCTGGCACCGCAGCCATCTCATATTAGAAAACTTCAGCACGAACTTGTAGAGCAATATAATCTCCAGAGTACTTCTATAGGGGAAGAGCCGGATAGGCATTTACGTATTGAAAAATAATAAATGTTCCCCATATGGGTTTCTTGATTTGACTTATATTTTTTGTTAGTATTATGTTTAAAATTAGACATAATACTATAATGTGTTTATCGTAAAATATAAATAGTACTTAGGACTTGGAGAGCTAATGAGAAATAAAATTATATTAATTATAGTCGTTGTGCTGGCTTTAATTTTAGGCCGCTGGCTAATCTCAAATTTTGACAAAGCTAAGACTGCTAAGCAGCGTGCGCTTGGCGCAATACCAGCAGTTACAGTTACAGAAGTCGGCAGCCGTTATGTAACACGCCAATTTCAGGCAAATGCAAGAGTTGTTTCAAAATACAGAGTAGATGTTCTTGCGCGTATTAGCGGATATTTAACTAAGAGTTATTTTAAAGAAGGCGATTATGTAAAGGCAGGGCAGGTTTTATTTGAGATAGAGCCTCAACAATATCAGTATGCAGCAAGTCAGGCAAAGGCAAATCTTGATAATGCAAAATCAATGTCTAAATATTACGATAAACAGCTTGCACGGTATAAAGAACTTGTAAAACAGGATTATATTGCGCGATCAGAATATGATAATGTTCTGGCACAGTCAGATGCATACTCCGCGCAGTTAGATAGTGCAGAAAGCGCTTATAGAGATGCGCAGAGGAATCTTGGCTACACACATGTAAAATCTCCTGTAGACGGAAGGGTTGGGATTATTGCAGTTACAGTTGGTAACTTTGTTTCAACTGCAAGCGGAGCTTTGACTACTATTAACAGTTCAAATCCTATGTATATTACATTTCCGTTAAATTCCAAAGACTATGCAGAGCTGGTAAGAATTGACGGTGCAAACGCAAAAAGAGATGTAGAGTTTTATTTCAGCACAGGCCGAAAATATGATATCAAAGGGGTTCAGGATTTTTACGATAATAAGGTCGAAGAAACAACAGGTACAATAACTTTGCGAGCAACTTTTCCTAACCCTAAGGATGAGTTAATTCAAGGTGATTTTGGCAGGGTAATAATATATTCAAAATCTAAGGACGATATGCCGGTGGTTCCTCAAAGCGCTACTATGGAAAATCAAGAAGGACGCTATCTGTTTGTTCTTGATGAAAAAAACTTACCTAAGATGGTTTATATAAAAACTATGGGTGAAACAGAAGATAATATGTGGATTGTTTCAGAAGGGGTAAAAGCCGGCGACAGAATAATTGCAACTGGTCTGCAAAAAGTCATTCAAGGACGTCCGGTGAGAATTGTTCAGGCTGTGCCAAAAGAATCTGAAGGGCAAAATAAGCAAAGTTTGTTTGGAAAAATAAAAAGTAAATTAAGTAAACCAGGGAAAAAATAATGGCAGGCAATTTATTTATAAAGCGACCTAAATTTGCTATAGTAATTTCTATTGCAATTATATTAGCAGGGTTAATATCACTTACAACTCTGCCTTTAGAAGAGTATCCTTCAATAACTCCTCCGCAGGTAATTGTTAGTGCTACATACAGCGGTGCGAGTTCCGATGTAATTACATCTACAATTGCTGCTCCTATTGAGTTGCAGTTGAACGGTATTGAAGATATGCTTTATATGTCTTCTGAATCAAAAAATGGATCTTACAAATTAACATTATATTTTGATGTTGGAGCAGATCCAGATATGGCTCTGGTAAATGTTCAAAACCAGCTGCAATTGGTTCAACCCCGTCTGCCAGAGGAAGTAAAGCGTTACGGTTTGACTGTTAAAAAGACAACAGGCGGTGCAGGCGCACTGTTTATTGCGTTAACTTCACCAAATAAAACTTACAATTCTTTATTTCTTGCAAACTATGCAACGATGTACATAAAAGACGAACTTGCTCGTACAAAAGGCTGCGGTCAAGTGCAAATATTCGGTGCGGGCGATTATTCTATGAGAATCTGGCTAAAACCTGATAAAATGGCAAGTTTAGGTGTTTCGACTTCTGATATAAATGCTGCAATAACTTCTCAGAATACTCAGGCTCCTGCAGGAAATATTGGTGTTGAACCAATGGATAATCCGCAGATGATGAAGTTTACTCTTAGAACCAAGGGGAGATTGAAGACTGTAGAAGAGTTTGAAAATATTATAGTAAAGTCAAATGTTAACGGTTCTAATGTTCGTATAAAGGATGTGGCTCGTGTAGAACTTGGAGCAGAAAACTATTCTTCTGCTGTTAGAATTGGCGAAAGTGATGTTGCAATGATTTCAATATCACAGCTTCCGGAAGCAAATACCATTGATCTGGTAAATCGTATTGAAAAGAAAATGGAAATATTGAGTAAAAAATTTCCAACGGATATTGAATATTTTACTCAATACGATACAACAGAGTTTGTACGAGAATCCATTCATGAAGTTATTAGTGCGATTGTTCTGGCAATTATTCTCGTTAGTGCAGTAACTTATTTATTTTTGGGAACTGCGCGTGCTGCATTTATCCCTTTTTGCGCAATTCCGGTTTCATTAATCGGGGTATTTATTTTTATGGCATTAATGGGTTTTTCAATAAATCTTTTAATCCTCTTTGGCTTAGTTCTTGCAGTAGGGCTTGTTGTTGACGATGCTATTGTAGTATTGGAAAATACACAAAGGCATATCCAAGAAGGTAAGCAGCCTCGGGAGGCTACAGAAATAACTATGCAGGAAGTTTTTGGAGCTGTTGTAGCAACATCTCTAGTTTTGATGGCTGTATTTGTTCCGGTATCATTTATGGGTGGTATATCAGGGCAAATGTATCGTCAATTTGCAGTATGTATTGCGACTTCAATTGGGTTGTCAACTGTTGTAGCGTTGACTCTCTCTCCTGCATTATGTGCGATGATTTTAAAATCAGGAGAAGAAAAAACAGATTTTGAATTTATACAAAAATTTGAAAACTGGTTCAATAGTATAAGAGATAAATACCTTAAAACTGTGGAATATTTTGTTCGTGCTCCTAAAAAGACGATGAATACTTTAATTGGAATAATTATAGGTATTTTAATTATGTTCTGGCTTTGTCCTACAGGCTTCCTGCCGGAAGAGGACAGGGGGGCATTATTTGCAATGATTCAGCTACAGGATGGTGCAACTCTTTCCAGAACCGCAGATGTTGTAAAAACTATTTCAGATGAGCTTGTAAAAATTCCAGGTGTAGTATCTGTTATGCAGATAAATGGTATGAATGGCGAAAATTCAGCGTTCTGTATTTTAAAGCTTGAACCATGGTCAAAAAGAAAAAGTGCAAAACTGTCCTTGAACAGTATTATGAGGCAAGCTAATGTAATTGTATCAAAATATCCGGAAGTAACAGGTTTTGTATCTTCTCCTCCGGCTATTACAGGTATGGGGATGTACGGCGGGTTTGAATACCAACTTCTGGATAAAGGCGATAGGTCATCTGATCAACTGTTTGATGAGGCTCAATCATTACTTAGAACAGCACGTGGTGATGCTGCATTCTCAAGTTTGTATACATCTTTTACGTCTTCTCTGCCACAGGTTGTTGTCAAAATTGAAGAAGATAAAGCTATGGCCCAAGGCGTTTCAATTTCGGAAATATATTCAACGCTTGCAGCTCAGTTCGGCGCTGTTTATGTAAATGACTTTAATAAATATGGAAGAGTTTACCGTGTTTATATGCAGGCAGATGCACCATACAGAGCAACTTTAAGTGATATAAACAAGATTTATGTAAAAAATAATCAGGGAAAAATGGTTCCATTGTCAGCTGTTATATCTACAACTAATATAGTAGGGCCATACTCATTAACTAGATTTAATATGTATCCAGCAATTACTATTAACGGAAACCCTGCTTCAGGTGTAAGTTCCGGTGATGCAATGAAAGCTATGACAAGAATTTCAGATGAAATTCTGCCTAAGGATATGGACTTTGCCTGGTCTGGAACTTCGTTGCAAGAACAGCAATCATCCGGACAAATAGGACCAATTCTTGCGCTAGCCCTTACATTTGTGTATCTCTTTCTGGTTGCGTTATATGAAAGCTGGATGCTTCCGGCTGCGGTATTGATGATTTCTCCAGTGGCATTATTAGGTGCTATTTTCTTCCAATATGTGTCAGGACTTTCGCTTGATATTTATGCTCAGGTCGGTTTGGTTATGTTAATTGGTTTGAGTACAAAGCAAGCTATTCTGATTGTTGAGTTTGCTAAGGATGCAATGGAAGGGGTAAATGGACAGCCCGGTTTAAATTATATAGATGCTGCGATGCAGGCTGCCAAGTTAAGGTTTAGAGCTGTTATGATGACAAATATAGCGTTTATTCTGGGGCTTCTTCCTCTGGTATTTGCTCACGGTGCAGGTGCCGGAAGCAGACATTCTATAGGTGTATCTGTGTTTGGGGGGATGCTCGCTGTTGCATTCCTCGGAAGTATTCTTGTTCCGGCATTTTTCGTAATGACAAATGTTGTTAAAGAAAAAACTGCAGAATTTATCAATAATCGAAGGAAAAATCAATGAAAAAATTAAGATTGTTTATAATATTTATAATATTCTTAATGATGTCACTGATAAGCTCTCAGGCAGCTTTCTGGCATAAGGATAATGATTTGGGAAATGACATACAAAAGGAAGAGTATCCCGACAGCAGAGATGTCGAACCTAAAAAAGAAAGTGATGATTCTATGGTTATTCAGGGTAGTGTCGAGAATACTGTTGATATTAGTCTTGAAGAATGTATGAAGTTTGCATTGGGTAATAATCCGCGCATACAAGCTGCTATGCAGGATGTTTTTGCATCTGATGCTAGAATTAGACAGGTATGGGCATCATATTTCCCGCAATTCGGCTGGCAAACTGGCTATACAAAAATTAAACAGCTGCAGTTATCTGACGCATTAGGACGAAACTTAACTTTCAATTACTGGGTTTTAGGTCAGATAAGTGCTTCTCAGATGCTCTATGATTTTGGGGTTACGCAAAATCAGGTGACAATAAGAAAATTAGATAGTCAGGGCTATAAAATTACTCTGACTGGAACGGTTAATGATGTCCTGTGTGAAGTTAAAAAATCTTATTACTATCTTCAATATGCAATAGAGGCAAAAAAAGTCGCAGAAGATATGGTAGCAAAATATGCAGCTTTTTATGATCAGGCAAAGGCATTTTATAAAGTCGGAACGAAACCGAAAGTTGATGTAACTATTGCAGAAGTTAATCTTAGTAATGCAAAACTGAATTTAATCCAGGCAGAAAATGCTGTTGATATTGCTATGGCAAAGTTAAATAATACCATGGGGCTTCCTTATTCAAATAAATATAAAGTAACTGAAACTTTGAGGTATGAACCATGTGATATTACTTTAGATAGGGCTATAAAAACGGCACAAACTTCCAGACCAGAATTTCAGCTGGCAGAAGTTAAGGTCGAAGAAGCTAAGCAGAATGTAAAACTTGTTAAAAAATCTTACTTTCCGCAATTGACAATAGAAGGACAATATCAAATCGGCGGAAGCCATCCAACATCTAATTACGGTTATAACTACGGTGGCTATTTGAACTTCCCGACAATTAACGGAATGCTTATAAAAAATGAAATTAAAGAAGCACAGGCCTTATATTCTCGAGAACAGTCTAATGCAATAAATACTAAAAATAATATTTATTACGAAATTCAGGAATCATACTACTCTTTAACAGAGAAAAAGAATAAAATTCCAGTGGCATTCTTGGGGCTAAAACAGGCAAAAGAAAACTACGAACTTTCATATGGCAGGTATAAAGTTGGAGTGGGCAATCCTATAGAGCTAAAAGATGCACAAGTTCAATATCAGAATGCTATGCTGACATATTATCAAACAATGTATGATTATAATGCTGCAAAAGCTACTCTTGAAAAATCAATAGGTAAAAATATTGCTAATGGAGAAGTTGAGCTAAAAGAGGGCTGTTCTAAGAAAAAAATAAAAAAGAATTCTTAATATATATAGTGTATTGTATCTTTTTTGAAGATAGTATATAATCTAATAATAAATAGGAGAAGAGAAGTATGTTGCCAATTATAACAGAAGATATATCATCAGAAGTTTTTTCAGAAGCATTTCAGGATGTGCAAAACTGGAGAAAAAATATGGTTCAGTATTTGAAGGAAGAAAATCCTGAAGTTAACAGTGCTATTCTTGAAGTAGCAAAACATGATGAAAGCATTGATTTGAAAGCAGTTGCTCTTGGTGCTTACCTTTCATATCGTCTGTTAGAAATTGCAACAGAAAATGATAATTTGGGTTTAATTGATGAATAACTAAAAAAGAAACACCAACTGGTGTTTCTTTTTTAGTGTTTATGCTTTTTTGTGTTTTTCTTTCATTTCGTCCATTTTTTCAGCGGCTTTTTCTTTTAGTTCGTGAGCTTTTTCTTTAACGTCATGAGCGCCTTTTTTTACGCCTTCTTTCATTTTTTCGGCATCTTCTTTTAAATCTTCCTTAATTTCATGAGCCTTATCTTTTACTTTTTCTCCTAATGTTTCTTTAGGTTCTTTTTCGTCTTTATGCATGAGTTAACTCCTTTCTTATGTGAACATGTGAATTATGAACCAAATACTTTGTAATTAAATGCGACAAAAGTATAACTTTTATTTGTGGTATATTAAGTATATTAAGGAGTATATGTTTATGAAAATTTTACCAATAAACAACAGAGTGAATTTTAATGGGGCGTTAGTTAATAAAAAAGCTGCAAAAGAAATAGAAACTGTGATTAAACCTTTTTTGAAGGAATATAATCCCAATACGGAAGAATTAATGGAAAAAGTTTGCAAAAGACGCAATCTAATACGAACTCCATTTTTTGTGTATCCCGATTTTGATCCTGCTGAGTTTAAAGAAGCAAAGAGGTTAAGACTTGGTGAATGGAGTGCAAATCAATCAGAATTTAACTATTTAGAAGAAAAATCTAAAAAATGGTATGCGGGAGAGGATGCAGCCTTAATGGCTGTTAATATAAGACAGAGCGGAATATTTGAAGTTCCAGATTTTTTAGGTGAAGCACCAGAGGCTTTCAAAAATCTAAAAAGAGATATCAAAAATGGTTTAAAGAATATGACTTTCGCTAAACTTGCACCTTCGATTTATGCAAAAGATAAAAAGCTTGAGAGAGCTGATTTTAATTTAGGATTTCCATATCTCTATTATAGTAATATTTTGCGACAGACAGCCTCTTTAGAAGAAAAAGTAAAGAATGATTCTCTGACTATTGAGGCTTATATGGAGGCAAAAAATAAAATTGAATATTTAATTAATAAGCATAAAAAAATAATGCCGCAAATTAATGAAGCAATAAGCGAAGCAGAGAAAATCTATACAGAAACTCCGGTAACAGACGAAGATATAGCTCTTTTGAGTCAGCTGCATAAACCTGCACAACGAGTTATTAGCCGAAATGTTAGTAAATTTAATAATAAGGTTAAAGATATTAATTTAAATTCTGAGCAGGCACAGGCTTTAAATGAACTTCTTGGTAAGCAGAAGGTGTCAATAGAAGCTCTTTGGAATAAAATTGAGGAAGGTAAGACGAATGCTTTTTCAAGGCAGGAGTATATTAATAATATTACCGAGTTTAATGAAGATTTACCATTCTAGACTAGATACATTTCCTGATGTTTTTCTAAGCAACTAATTTATTATAGATATAAATCACGAGGTTTATAATATGATAAATATTTTAATAAGATGGGTTGTGTATGCAATCTTAATAATTTTTGTGTCTTGGATTGTACCAGGAATTGAAGTTGATAATTTTATAAGCGCAATGTTTGTATGTATTATAATTGCACTTATTAATACTTTTATCAAACCTCTTTTACAACTCATAACTCTTCCGATTAATATCCTGACACTAGGACTATTCAGTCTTGTAATAAATGCATTAATGCTGATGCTTGCAGGTTGGATTGCACCCGGATTTGAAGTTGAAGGCTTCTTAAGCGCCCTGTTCGGTTCACTTTTGCTTTCTTTATTTGCCTTAGGTGTAAGCAGAATATAAATTTATCAGATTTTATATGCTGAAGGTTTCTGGTATAATTTTTATATATGAAGAAACTTCTTTCGGTGCTAATATTTTTAATGCTTATGCAGCCTAAGCTTTTTGCTGTTCAGGATGTAAAGAAAGTTTACCTGAATCAGGCGATTGATGCTGCTTTAGAAAATAATATTGATTTACAGGCCGCAAAACTTGAACGTAATATAGCGAAGAATAACATAAAAACAGCAAACAGACTTCAAAACCCTTCTTTTGATGCTTTTTATTTCTTGGGTGCGGCTGGAAACAGTGAACCAAAGCAGCTTGGCGTAAGTGAAAATATTGAAATAGCGAAAAGAAAAGCTCGTAAGAATCTTGCAGAGTCTAATTTAAAACTTGTTGAAAAAAATATTGATTATACAATATTTGATTTAAAAATGGATGTAAGAGAAGCTTATATTAATCTGGTAGAAGCAAAATCAATTCTTGATACACTTGAGCAGCAGGAGGAACTACAGGAAGAGCTTTTGAAAATAGCAAAGGTCCGTGTTAAAAATCATAATGCTCCTGATATTGATGTTATTCAAGCAGAAATAGCACTAAATCAAATGATTACACAGGTAAATTCAGCAAGAGTAAATGTAAAAAAAGCTCTGTCGGATTTTAATAAAGTTATAAATAATCCGGATAATATTGTATATGACAGTATGGATAATATTTTTTCCGAAGAAAACAATTTTCAGGAAATGATGACCCCGCCTCCGAATTTTGATTTTCCATCGTTTGATGAAATCGTTCAGAACGCTATCCGAAACAGATATGATATTCAAATTGCAAAGCAGGAAATTGATGTTGCAGAGAAAAATTTGACCGTAACCGCACGTCAGCGTATACCGGATATCCAGCTTACAGGAGGCTATGCGTATCAGGTAGGTTCGTATACTGATAGCGGAAATTTTAATAATGGTGCTTATGCAGGTGCCAGTCTGGTTAATATCCCTCTTTTTTACAATTATTCTCCGGAAATTCAAAATGCGGCATTAAAGCTTAAACAGGCTGAATTAAAATATGAATCTTCAAAAAATAGAGCTGTAAAAGATGTTAGTGCCGCCTATGACAGGTTTTTAACTGCTGCTGATAACCTGAATCATTATGAAAAAAAGATTATAACAGGCTCTGAAGAGTTAATAGAAACTTCAAAAAACAGCTATGAGGCTGGTAAATCTGACATAACTTCTTTAATTGTTATGAAGCAATCGTATAAATCGATTATAATAGGATATACACAAGCACTGGCTGAATACTATAACAGCTGGACCAACTTTTTAAGAGAGGTAAATGATGAAAAATTTACATTACCGGAAGATTTGTAGCGGAGAATAAATTATGAGAAAAAGTACGTGCCTTTTGCCTCTGGCATTAGGAACATTTGGACTGGGACTAACAGAATTTGTGATGATGGGAATATTACCTGACACTGCTCTTGCAATGAAGGTTTCCATACCACAAGCAGGCAGTTTTATATCAATGTATGCACTTGGGGTCGTGGCAGGAGCTGTATTTCTTGTAGTTATTGCACGTACTAAACCGCTTAAAACAATTTTATTATGGTTGATGTCTATTTTTACTATTGCAAACTTAGCAACTGCTTTTGTAGGTAATTATCATTTATTTTGTGCAATAAGATTTATTGCAGGGCTTCCTCATGGAGCATTTTTCGGTGTTGGTGCGATATCCGCAGGACGGCTTTGTGAACATGGAAGGGAAAATCAGGCAGTAGCTACAATGGTTGCTGGTATGACAGTTGCAAATCTTCTGGGAATTCCTTTTGGAACATTTATAAGTCATAATTTGTCCTGGAGATTAACTTTTCTTTTAATAGGACTGTTCGGGTTTGTTATAGTATATTCAATAATTAAGCTTATACCATATTTGAAACCTTTGCCGGATAATGGTTTTAGAGGTCAGTTTAATTTTTTAAAAAGTATAGGACCATGGCTTTTAATAATTGCTGTTATAATGGGAAATGGCGGAATTTTTTGCTGGTACAGTTATATAAATCCTCTGCTTGTAAAAGTTTCAGGAATTATGCCCAAATATGTTTCAATAGTTATGGTATTAGCCGGAGCAGGTATGTGTATAGGGAATTTTCTAGGAGGAAAACTCTCTGATAAATTTTCTCCTGCTCTTGTTGCCGGAATGACGCAGCTGACAGCTTGCATTGCTCTGTTATTGATTTTCTTCTTTGCATCAAATCCAATTGCATCCATTATTTTAATGTGTGTATGTACCGGATGTCTGTTTGCAGTTTCTGCTCCTCAGCAGGTGCTTCTTATTGAAAATGCCAGAGGGGGAGAAATGCTGGGAGCATCTTTCTCTCAAATATCTTTTAATCTGGGGAATGCTATAGGGGCTTTTGTCGGAGCTCTTCCGGTTAAGTATGGTTTAGGTTATCAATACACAGCTATACCGGGAGCATTTTTTGCATTTATAGGGTTTGTAATGTTATTCTACTTTTATAGAAAATATCAGTATACTACTATTCATTAGGAGCTTTATTATTCCTGTAAATCCAGTATAAGTACATATCAATAAGCAGAAATAGTGTGTTCAAAATATATAACCAGAATACCCAATCCATATTGTCCAGTACTTTGTGAGTAATACCGCATATATAACCCAATAATATTAACATTGAAAAATGGATACTCTTGCCATGTACACATTTGCATTTATAAGTTTTTAATGCTGCTATCGGCCAGCTTACGCCAAAACATACCATCATTCCTGCTTCAAATATACTCATAATTTTTTCTCCTTAACAATAATTCTATAACTTAATTTGATTAAGTAAAATACAAATCAGCTATGGTTTTTATAGTTAATATTTATAGAATTTTTATTATTTACATCATTTTGTTGGCTCATAAGGGCATAAAAAAAGAGTCTTGCGACTCTTAATTAAATTGCGCTTGGAGGGATTCGAACCCCCGACCTTTTGGTTCGTAGCCAAAAGGAAACGCTCTTATTTCGGTTAGAGGATCAACCTCTTGCCCTTATTTTACTATAATCTTAACTATTTTTGATGTCAAATGATTATTGTTGATTTTATACAATTTTAAAATGGTAAGTCGGGAAAAAGTCGGGAATAATTTTAATGAGCAATTTTTTGATTAAAATTATCCACAAAAAATTTTATTGAGTTATAAAGTAACACAAAGGAGGTAATATGAAAACCGATCAAGAAGTCGAGCAAGAATTAAACCAAGAGATCAAAGACTGGAAAAAATCCAAAAACAAAGAGCCTCTAGTTATCGAGTTCGAGGACGGAGAAAAATTTGTATTCGTCAAAGCTGCATAAAAAAACACCCGCACCAATTAAGGTACGGGTGGTATAGTGTACATACAGCCGAAAGGAGAAAGAAAACTTACACCTTGAAAACTGTTAAAACGTCATTATGTGTTTGAAATGCGTCGCAATGACACCAAGTAGGGGTACTTTTCAGATCCTCTACTCGTCTGATTTTTCGCAATTTTTTTTGTTTAATTAAATTACAAATATGAGCGTGTAGCTCTGCATTTCGTCCTCTCTTATCTTTTAAATCAAAACCACAACCAAGAACGTGGGAAGATAAATAAAGCGTCTTTTTACCCTTTAATATACTGTCAATATTAGATCTTAATCCGCTTTCGTTATATTGTCCGCCCCAATACCAATCGTTTATAGTAATGGACGCTCCCCAAGTTTCTCGAATTATATCGAGATCTGCTAATACATCAGCGTCAAAAAATTGCCAAGACAACTCCCCAAATTTATTATAAACAGCTTTGCTTACGAGTTCGTATGCTTTAAACCATTTGCATTTAAACATCTTTTTTGAGCCTCCTCTAAATCCTCAATCCTATGATTTGCAACTTCTATTTTTTCGTCGTCAATGCCTACTTTTTTCTCGAGATCATAAACACGAGTAATAAAATTGTTGTGTTTTTCGAGCTTTTTGTCTTGCTCTGCAAAACGATAATTAACTAAATCCTTAAATCCCTCTAATTTGCCTATATAAATACCAGCGGTAATAAGATTAACCACCAAACTAACTAACCCTACAATAGTTCCTATGTTGTTTTCCACAATGTTTTTACCCCCACTTTCCTACTATTTTCTGAAAATTATCTACTGAATGTTTCATAGCCCAACGCCTGAAATCTCCAACATCACCAATAAATAACAACCTCTCAAATATGAAAGTAGAGAAATATCTATCATTATCAATATAGCCGTGATTTTCACATAATACGTCGTGGATCAATGCTGCAATTTTAAACTCGATATTTTCTTTTGAACCAATAACTCGCCATAAAAAACGAGAAATCGACGCACCGTCGTAATCGTAACCGGCTTTTATTGTGAATACATAAGTTTTACCCTTTCGCTTATCAATAAGGCATACAGTAACGGTATTTTCCAAAAATAAAGGCTTTTTCTTTGCCTTTTTAATCTCATCTTTTTTCATTACCGTTTTGTTGATATGCTTGTTGCAAATATGCGGAAGTTCAGAAAATCCAACACGACAATTTTTATCGTCGTACCACGTTAAAAACTCTTGACCTCGATAATAAAATTTTGGTAATTTATTGAAACATTCAAAGCACATAACGCCCTCTAATTGTATTTAATAAACCTTTGTATGAGCTCCTCATACTCTTTTTGATCTTTTTCCTTGAAATCATTAAAATATCGATATGTTAATAAAATCAGCTTTTCAGCTGTATTTAGAGCTTTTACATATCTTTTATTGATTTTTATAATTTCTGTTTCTGATTGGTTTTCTTTAGCCTTTTCAGCATAAGAAAAGCCGCCCTCGACGGCTTGACCTATGCTTTCAACGGCTTTTGCAATATCAAAAGCCATAACCCCCTACTCCTCGTCAATTTTATCCACTAAATCAGCAACTACCTTTTCAAGCATTGGTTTAGTTGTGTTAATAACACCGATAAATGCGTCGTCGATCACATTATCAGTAGTTTTAATCACAGTATTAGCAAGATCATAAATAAAATCGATTACATCTTGAGATAATACTCCGGCGTGATTTTCGCAACATTCCAAAATAGCTTTTTCCATTTTCTCATTCATTTTAAAACCTCCTTAAATTACTACATTTTGAATTTGCGAGGGACATAAATGTCCCTAGCAAATCTGCCCAGCCCGAAATACCCGACCAACCCCGCCCTAAAATTAACCAAAAAACGCTTTTTGATAAGCGTTTGTAACTTCTAACTCAAATTTTTGATATTCTGCAAGTGTCATAGCTGGACTTAACCCTTGCAAACTTTGTAGATATTCTTCTGTAAAATCTTGTGTATAATCAGGCTCACGATAGAATATAAAAGCTCCAGCGGGTAAACCTGAAACACTTGCAATCGCTTTATATTGTGGTAATAATGAGATAAAATCAATTTGAGAACCATTTTTTAATGTAGGCTTAAATCTGATATATCCCAAAGAAGTAGCGAAAAAGTCTTTTAAAAATGCCTCTTTTCTGATTATTGGCATTTTCTCTCTCGCTACCAATTCCCCAGCCTCAACAAAATAATAATTATTAAAATCGTTTTTTATTTTGTCGTGTTCTGCCTCTGTTATCAATAAATAAGGTTGCGGTACTTCGATATTTTCTGTATATCCATTTCCTACCGCCCCTGTTGTGATGTCATATCTTAATTTAATCATTTCAACAACTCCTCAACTTCTGCAACTGTAAAACCAAGTTGAAAAATCCTAGCGTTAGGATCTTCTTTTTCTTCCTGTAATATCTTTTCGTCCCCATTTTCAATAACCCTTTGATTTACGCCAAGCTCGGTTACTTCGCCCTCAATTACAGCTACATCAAACCAGCTAAAACGATAATCTAAAAGTTTTTTGAGTTCCGCTTTTGTTTCTTCTGCAAATTCCGTTAAACAGTTTAAATAATCCTGTTTTGTGTTAAAAAATTTTGGTAATCCTCTCATTTTTCCTCCTTATGCTAAAACTAACATACCGTCTTTTCGTACTATTGTTGCGTCTAGGGTTTCTCCCTGTTCTACCATTTCAGGCGTTAAATATTTGTCGATTAAATACATTAAATTAGGTGAGCCAGTAAAGAACATATAAGCCTTACCGTCATAATAAAATTCAACCGACATACAGTTTGTGCCTTGTTTTTTGCTCGATTTTGTAATTTTGAAATATGATATTTTAATCGGTTTTCCCAACCAGTCTTTAATATCAACTTTTTCGCCTTTTACTTTGCGGAGGTTTTTATCCCTCTCATCACAAATTTTTGAAAAATCTACCATTGCTAACTCCTTTAATTTGTTTAATCCAGTTTTCTCTTTAAAATTCTTACAATTTGCCCACTTTACCCAGCCGTCCATACTCATAATTTTTGATCTAAATGTTTCATACGACATTTGACCGTTTTCGTATAATTCAGCAATTTTCGGTAAAGCTCTTTTATTTCTTTTTGCTGTGCTTTTCCTTAATAGTTTATAACCCGCAGGAAAATGTCGATAACCCATAAAATCAACACCCCTTGAAGTAGGGAAAACATCAGCTCTTTTTAATGTCAAATCTAACTCACGCTTGCAAAATTCGATTATTTTATATTTTGCCTCGTGTAATAGCTTTTTATCATTGCTAAACAGTAAAAAATCATCACAATAGCGTGCATAATCTTTTATTCTTAATTCCTGTTTTGCAAATCTGTCCGTTTTATCTTTATAAAGATTTCCAAAATGCTGCGATAATAAGCTCCCTATTGGAGAGTTTTTACCTCCCCCAATTGCATAAATAATTTTATGCAGCAACCACAATAAATAAGGATCTCCGATTTTTCTTGAAATAACTTTATTAAATAAAATATCGTGGTCTATCGACGGATAAAACTTTTTAACATCACATTGCAGACAATATTTATTCCTTTTAACATACTCCATAACCCTATCAGAGGCTTTGTGTATGCCACGCTTTTTAATACAAGCGTATGTATCTTTAATGAGCCATTTTATAACATAGGGCTCTAAAACATTCATTACAGCCAGTTGTATAATCTTATCAGGATTATGAGGGAGTTTATATAAAATTCTTTCTTTTGGCTCATAAATTACTTGCGTCGTATATGGGGACACTTCATAAGTCTGATTTACGAGCATTTCTTGTATTTTCTTGAGATTTTCTTCCTTGTTTTTCTCAAATCTCTTTATATGTCTATGTTTAGATTTTTTCTTTTTAGATTTCTCATAAGCCTTTTCTAAATTCTCCATAGAAACAATTTGTTGCCATAGATTTTTAACCCTTTTTACCATTGTTGTACACCATTTTTTGTAAAAAGCCCTAGCGTTCAATTACTTACTAGCGAGGGCTTTTTGGTTTTCTTCGTATTTTGCCTCACTTCTCAAGGAAGATTTCGACAAGGTTACAAATTCAGCCGAAAAGCGATTGTATGATGATGTCTTTCCGTATCACGCCCCGCCCACCGTTGTTCGCATTCGTCGTCGAACGAGAGTTATTCGCATTGCGAGAACGAGAACCGCACGAGGAGGAATTGTCCCAATTCCCGCCCGCTTTGAGGCAGAGCTTACAACTTGCAACCTATATTTTTTTGCGACCGCATTCGGTTTCGGTTTCGACTATGCAGCACGCAATGGGAGGCTCACGCCCCGCCCACCGTAGTACGCAGCCGCCGTCGAACGAGAGTCCTTCGCACTGCGAGCACGAGAACCGCACGGGGAGGAATTGTCCCAAGCCCCGCCCGCCAGGAGGCAGTAAGGTACTCCGTAAGATTGTCCTCGAGCCGCCGAGCCGTCGTAATTACTAAATCCTGATCCACCCGTCGGAGCTATTTCGTCAAGCCATTGCCATAAATAACCGCAACATTCCTCTATAAAATAGCCACTTATCATACGTTTACCAGCAGTATCGGTATGTCCGCCAGCCGTTTTTGGATTAGGAGCAGCTGAACCATAAATCGCAGTTTTTTGATTAGATCCCTCTGCAAAAATCATAAAATCATTATCAGTCGCCAGTTTTTTATCAACTAATTGAAAATCCCATTGGTGATTAGGTTGCTGGCGTGTATCAATAACGGTAGCCCCAAAAACAGATGTAGGATTGCCGTCTTTTCCGCCTTGTAAATAAATATCAACCCATTTGTCGATTTTATCTACATAAACCATACCGTTAGGCTCTGACATTGGTCTATGAGTTAAACACCATACTGAATTAGGAATAATATCCCCCGCATTATAGCCAATAGCTGGGTGTTTGCTCCAAATTTTTGTATCAACTAAAGCCGGAGCGTTAGCCTCTGTAACAGCTATACAAAGAGTGTGAAAACCGCCAATTTTACGAGAGTTAATTGAATTATAACCCTCTGGGAATGTTGAATTTAATGACACTTTAAGCTCAACAGTCTTAATAATTTCTTTGGTTTCTTCGTCCTCCTCGTCTTTCTGAACAAGATAAATATAATAATCTTTTCCAGCAGTTAAGGAGCTAATCCCTGTGTCTAAAAGTTCATAAATGTTGTACTCTGTATCTTCATCAACTTGCAAATATCTAATATCATCTTCCATAAGCTCAAGTCTAATAATAGTCCCAGCTTTAACCGTAATACTGTTTTTTGCAGTTGAAACAATAAACGCTTTTTCTTTAAGCGTATTGTTGTAATCGGGCATTACTTGAGGCTCAATTGTGGTTTTAAATTCCTCAAGGTTTGTTTCAACACCTTTTAGATCTGTCCCGCACGTTTCGATTGCCTCTTTACAGGCTTGAAAATTCTCATTAACTTCCGTTGCTTTGGCTTTTGTGCCCGCAATAAATTGATGTGGTAAATCCATTTTTTACTCTCCTATATATTTGTCATAGTTATCTAATATTTGTTGGGTATAAGGTTTTAATCGTCTTGTAGGCTCGTGCCCAAATTGAACCATTTTTACAGCCTCCTCAACGGATTGCCTTAATTCCATTAAATATTCTGTCTTTTCTTCGCTGCTTAAATTTGCAAATTCAGGATTATTTAATGCTTGTTCCCTCAATACATAATTTAAGCGTCCGTATTCGTGTTGATATTGGCTAAATTGCTCATTATCGAGTTTGATATTTTCACCATTTACCCTAATTGTTCGTTTCGATTTCTTTAATGCTATTTGTGTTTTACCCTTAACGTCGGTTTCTTCCATTTCCTTGCTCAAATCGTTAAGAGCTTTATTTGTAGGGTTGTTGTTATAATTTCTAATACCTAAATCAATTCCTTGACCGATAGCCCTAGCAACTGGATTTTGGATATTGTCGATCATAACAGGCTCACCCATAGCATTATATTTAATCGGCAGAGTTTTACTTGCGAACGGAATACCATTTATAACTCTATTTGCGACATATTCCGGTGTGTTTTCGGTGTAAATTTCTCTACCATAAGGATCGACTACGTTTCTGATATTTCGTTGCATACCACTTAAAGGCAATAATTGAGTTAAATAATTTATGCCTTGATTTCTGACAGTATTATCAACGATTTCAGACGGTGTAAGTTGTTGTCCGTAACCGCTACTAGCAATGCTTGTAAGATCTCCAACAGCTTTTACAGCCGGCATATCCGATACAGCCATTCCCGCATTGAGTAATGCTTGCATACCGCCCTCTCTCGTAAATCCTTTTTCGCCAAGAGCTCGTCCAACAGCCATAGGAATAGCCAAGTTAGGAGCGTTAGCAAGTGAGAAAGATTTATCGCCAATCGCAATTGATTGAGGTTGCATACCGGTAACTTCATTATTGTAATTCGTCTTTTCGCCGATATTGCTATCAATATAACCTTTGCCAATTCCCCAACCAACGCCAAGCGGTATTGTACCCTTTATACCTTTTGCAAGTAATATTTCAGCGTCCCTCAATGCCTCCGGAGTATCAGCCTTTAAGAGTTTATATGCTCCGACAGGAACTCCGCCTACATTTTTCAAGCCCTCCTCTGAAATATTCGCAACAGTTTGAACAAACGGCATAGTCCAGTCCCCAACCTTAAAAGCTCCCATAGGGATTTTATTTAAAGTATCTCTAATGCCTAAACTTGCCTTGCTTGCCCAAGTATCACCCTGATAAACAGCGTCCCTAGCCTCTTTTACAGCTTGTTCCACCATTTCATCAGTAATATTTTTTGTGTTATTTGCAGCTAATTGATCCGCAATTGAACTAGCGTAACGTCCCTCATAAAACATACGGTCAGGAACTCTGATAGAGTAATTAAGCCCTTTCTCAAGAGCACTCATTACGTTTTCAAACGCTTGCGGAACTTTTCCCCAGCCCTCAACCTCATTTAATGGTTTATGTCTGAATTGAGCCGCTTTTGGTAAGTCAAAACGTGAACCCTCTCCAGCTCTACCAGTTGTAATGCCGAGTTTTACATCTTCCGCACCCTCTTTAAGTCCCTTTTTAAGACCTTGCACCCATTCGTTGAAGTGTAATCCGTTACGGGTTTTAATGCCTTTTAGAGGTTGTGTAATACCTTTGGAAATTCCATTAGCGATAATCTCATCAAGAGCTTGATCTCCTTGAAATAATGCGGTAAACAAAAAGTCTTTAACCCTTGATTTAGGAGATAAAAGCATATTTGTATAACGATAGGTATTAACTTTATCCATAAATTTACGAGGGATTTTGTCCCCAATATATTTACGGACTAACGCTTTCGCTACTTCTCTTTGTCTTTCGTCGGTTGCTTTTTCAATATCATCAGTTAATTTCTGAATATTTTTATAATCAACCTCCGTAATTTCAGGAACATTATATTTTTTATTGATAACTTTTACCAAATTATCATTAGTTAATTGTCCTTTTTCTTTTAATTCCATAATTTTATCAATTAGGAATTTACGCTCACGCTTATTAACTCTTTTGAGAGTTTTGTTTAATGCAGCCTCACCGCCTCCGCTTGCCTCAACAAGATTAGGCACGCTGTCAATGATGTCATTAACTTTTTTAGGTGTAGCTTTTCTGATAGTACCGGCAAGCACTTGTATTGCACCCTCCGGAGTATCCATTTTTAATAAACTACGGGCTTGCATTGCTTGACCGATCGGTGTACCGTCGGCAGCCCATTTGTTCAATTTCCATAATGGAATACTACCGCTTTCAAGATCGTTTTTAATATCCATAGCCCTAGCGGTTACACTCAAATCGCTTATATCGTCGCTCTCAATAAGTCTTTGCACTTCATCAGGCGTCATTCTATCCAATTGAGCTTTATTTACATCATAGCCTCTTGTTAGATATGTCCTATCAGTAATCGAACCGGCAACATCTGAACTTATATTTTTTTCAACAGTTTTTACCGCTCCTCTTACTTTAGTTTCTCTACCGCTCAAAGCGTCAAAATTTCCTTTTGTTGTATTAAAATCGTCAGCTTTTGTAAAAGCCTCCCAATATTTATTCCAATACTCGCTTGCGTGTTCGTCCTCAAGAGCACTTGTTTTAGCCTCTAGTCTAGCCTCAAGCTCCATAGATTTAGCCTGATCTCTTAAAATTTCAGGATTTTTCTTAATTTCGCTTAAAATTTTATTAAATTCTTCATCAGCCTCTTGAGTTGCCCTTGTGTAAGGATCATCAATATTTTTGCTCCAATATCTATTTTTATAACGCATTCTAACAACATTTTTTGCAGTTTTAGGAGCTTTTAAACCCTCAATACTTTGCTTAAATTCTCTTTTGTTAGTTGCCATATCTTTTTTGGAGATATTTTTAATATCCTCACTTTTTACAATATTTTGAGTAGGGTTTTCGACAATTTCAGCTTTAACAACTTTTTCAAATTTTGGCGTCGCAGCACTTCTGCCCTTGTTTAAACCGGCAATAACCGGATCTAATTTGCTAATAACAGGGTTTAAAACAGCCCCGCCAGCACTACCAAGAACAAGACCACTACCACCATAAGCCAAAGGACGAGTTAAAACATCTTTTGAAATACCATTATCAGCTAAACTACTTGTAACTCCTTGAGTAACTCCACCAATAACGCCAGTTTTAGCCCCTTGCTTTGCCCCTTGTTTTATAAGCTCTTTTACACCAACTTTAGCTCCAGCTTTAGCAACTGTACCACCGCCACCGGTAGCAACATCAACCCCTATATTTACAGGAGCAACAAGATTTAAGCCGAACGATTTAGCGTCCGTCTTTAGTTTTTCCTTTAATGGAGCATTTAAACCATATTTAGCCTCTAATTCCCATTGAGGTACTTGTCCTCGATAACTTTGAAAATTAGTAAATACAGTTGCTGGCTGGTAATCTTTTTGTATGCCTGCAATAATTGGGTGTTTTTTCTCCCACTCCGCACGTTTTCTCAAGTTTTCACGAGCTCGAGCTTTTACTTCCTCATTCATTTGTTGATTTTGCATTTCTAATTTTTGGTTAAATTCTGCAAATTTTTCTTTAAATGTTTTAGGAGGTTGTTTTTGCTCTTGCTTTTGCTCTTGTTTTTGAGTTTGTGCGATTACTTCTGATTTCTTTTGAGGTTTATTGACCGTTTGAACAGATTTTTTCGCACTCAAAGATTTATATTTATTATTCAAATTTTTAAAAATTTCATCATCACTTTGCCCCTGACCTCTATAATGTTTTACGGTATTGGCTATATCCTCCTCCGTAAAACCGTTTTTTATAAAGGTGCTGTGCATTTCTTCAGTAATTTTAACAGCCATAATTTACTCCATTTAATATAAAAGTTTAGGTTTAGAACTTCCGCCACTTCCTCCAGTGTGCTTATGTTCAACGGTTGATTTTGTGCCACCTTTACGAACATTAACCGTAACTTTTGGTTTGCCGACGTATTCAGTTTCTTTTTTGATTTTTTCAACTTGTGCGTCGGTCTTTTTAGTTTGGTTACTATCTCCAAGATTGCTAACATCAATTCCATAGATTTTAAGCAATTTTTCAGCCTCATCTGATGAAATTGTGCCGTTTTTATGACCGTCCATAATCAACTTCAAGCGTGTTGTATTATCTTTTGCACTCGCTATATCTCTTGCGGTTTGTTGCTTACGTTGTTGAATACCCAAATTTATAAACTTATCAGCCGTTAAATTTGAATAATCAGCCAATGGATTAAGCATTGAGCTATCGAGCCCCATTTGATCGTACATATTTTTAGCTTGTTGATAATTGCTATAATTTTGTATTTGTTTATAAGCCTCATTTGAACCAGCAGACACGCCACGAGCAATATTGCCCATTAAATTTTGGTTAGGATCGTATTGAGTTCCACCAAAACCACTCAAAAATTTACTTGCCATTAAAACCCTTTGCCTTGTAGTATCGTCCCAATTAGACGGCGACATTTTACCAAGAGCATTTAAAATCGCATTATTTTTTGCTTGCTCCGCTTGTGGATCTCCGACAGGAGAGATAAATTTTTCGCCTTGCCAGCTACCGGCATAAGGACTATTAGCAGTATTGTAATACATACTTTCATTGCTAAAGGTAGCGTGGTTAGGCATTTTGTATTTATCCGTGAAATGAGCTTGTGCGTTACCTCCAGCAAGATTAGTATTGTTTAAAACTTCATTTTTCCAATATCCTTGCATATCATAATCTTGAAAATTATCGTTAGGGTGTATTGCACCTTTTGATCTCATATCAGCCACCCAAGAATTAAAAGCCGTTTGCTCGTCGGGATTTAATTGTGTTGTATAATCTGCTGGTTTAATTGCAGATCTAAAAGCGTCTAATTGAGCTTGAGTTACAGGCTGTGCATTTGTAACGGCTGTCGCAACTTGAGGAGTTTGAGCTTGTTTTTGCCCGCCCTTTAAGCCGTTGATTAAATTGTCTATAAAACCCATTTTAACCTCCTTAAATATCGTCCAAGAATGAAGAACCAAGCCCTAATACGCCACCAATTAAAGCACCCCAAGGACCTCCGACACTAGCACCCATTTGAGCACCGCTAACAGTTCCCGAAAGAGCTTGAGAAACGTCGCTTTGATTTTCACTATCAACACTAAAGAACCCTTGCAAACCGTCTTTATAATCGCCGTCTTTAGCAAAAGCCCCTAATCCATTTACGCCACCGCTAATTAGACCACCGTAACTACCCATAGCACTACCAGCTCCAGTAGCTCCAGCACTAGCAGTAGAATTACCAGCGGAATTACCAAAAGTTTTAAATAAATTCCAAAAACTATTACCAGTAGAAACAAGATCCCCAGCACTTGTCCCGCTTTTTTCAGGGATAATACTTTCGTCGTAATCGTCGCCAGTTTCAGCAGTTGTAGTAGTCTTTTCGTCGCCTAAAACATTGCCTAAACCATTAAATAAACTTACTCCACCCTCTAATAAAGTAGATAACCCGTCATTAGATGAGCTCTCTTTATTTTGTGTAGTAGGTTGTGTTGTTTGAGGTCGGCTACTTAAAGCAACTGAATTTATACGAGGCATTGTTTGAGCAATACCTTGATTAACACCAACTACAACAGGATTAAGAGGATTATTATTTCTACTACGCTGTAAAGCGTTTTTATTTTGTTGTGTTAAAGTTTGATACATTATGTTTTACCCCCAGTATTTTTCGCAAAACTACCCCAGCCACCGGCAAGAGTCCCAATACCACCAGCAAGGCTACCAATACCCGATAGAGTATTAAATAAGCTATTGCCACTAGATTGATTGTTATAATTTGCATATTGTAGATTTTGGTTAGCCGCACTTTGTTGATTATTAGTATTTAATTGAGAAACAGAACCGCTCAAATCATAATAACCATTCATAGCATTTTGTAGGTTTGTAGCATAAGCCAATAAATTATTTCTATAATTCAAGGCGTTATTTTCCTTGTTTGCTGCTAAATCTGCCACAGTATCGCTGTAACTATCGCTTAAAGTTTTTATTTTATTCCAGCCGGTAGAACTTCCAACCTGACCGCCTGTAATTAAATTGTCTTTTAGGGCAGTCATTTGAGGTTGCATTGCTGCATTAACTTCTTCTAACTGGTTATCATAATATCTTTGAGCGTATTCGTCCGCACTTTCCGTACTCGTTGCGTCTTTAAATGCAACGGGGATTGCAGCTTGCAAATAATCCATAGATTGTTGCTCACCGCTTGTCGGATTATATTTAGTTACATAATCATTACCGTTCCAGTAAGTTTGAGCGACCGTTCTATCACCAATTTTGTATGATGATGTAGGTTTGCTCTCTTTTTTCTTCTTTTTACTCATAAATATATTCTCCGTTTTTATTTATAAATCCCGCTCTTGATAAGCTGATTTTGGCGGTTTTTTGGCTCGTTATAGCCTTTACCTTATAATCAGGATAATAATGCCTCAAATAAGCCATAAGTTCCTTGATAGATTGTCTTGTATTGACGTGTCTAAAAGAAAAACCCCCAAACTCAATAATTTTATTTTCGTGGTCTATATCATCAACAAATAAGCACCCAATAAAGACGTATTCATCATAAACCTTGTAAAAATGCTCTGATGTTTTAATAATTCGCCCCAATTGTTTTATTGCTGTTTTTGAAGAATAGACAAACAATTTACGATAAGGTAAAAAGCATTTAAGCGTTTCCTTATCGGGCTTTGTAATACGTTGAAAAATCATTATTTATTTTTCACCTTTACTCTCGTAGTCGATAACTTGTTAATCGTGAAGTCTTGCGAGCTGTCCTCTGCTACAAAACGCAACCTCAAGCGGTTATGTTTTCGAGGTTTATCGAGCATACACTCCATTAAAACCTCCCAAGCCCAAAGGCTCTCGTCGCTGTCCCAATCGTCCTCGTCCCATACAAACATTGTAGGATCGTCCCCGCTGATAACTTCCTGTCTATCGGGGTTTATATCACCGTCGAAATAATAATCGAGATAAAAATTATTGTTTTCTTGAGCCTCAACATAAGCAAATAGCTTAAATTTTTGCTTATTGTGTGTGCCGTTAAAATCGAGTTCGGGAAATTCCGCAACTGCTGAAATATCCAAGCCGTTAAAAGTTTTTCCTTTTAATTCTTGCAAAATCTCCCCGTTATCCGTACCGCTCAAAATCATACCGTTAAACTCTAACAAACAATTGATTTTTTGCTGTATTCTAGGAGGCAACCAATAATAATGCGACTGCCTACCCGTTTTAAAGCGATATATAAAAATGTGTGATTTATCACTACCCGAAATAGGAATGTTAAACCAAACTTCGTTACGTCCCTGACAAGTTACAGATAATGCGAAAACATTATCATTTTTTGTTAAATCACGCTTACTAAACCAATTTTGAATAATCCAAGCGATATTCTCATCAACCTTTTTTGTGTCCTCTTGCGTAACATTTACCGGATAAATACCGTCCTCCGCAAGATATAACGCATAATTACCGTGTTTTAAAAGTCCCTTTGAACTTACTGAATGATTAGGAGAAAGAGTTGTAAATGAAAAACCGGTTGTATCTTTGGAGCAATAATAAGTCGATTTTTTTGTCGCAATTAACAAACCGCCAGCATAGGTGGTAATCGAAACAATATCACTATCCAATTGAGCCCAGCCGGCGTCGTCGTCGTCCGTTGCCCATACAAAAGGATCAAGGGATTTACTCCAATGAACCCTATCGGCAACCCCGCACCATACACGACCATAAAACACTTCTAAAATAGAACTTCTTACTTGTCTGTCGTAACTATCGAGCTCGTCGATTAGTTCAATTTCCGGATCTGCTCCCAATTCGATTTTTATAAACGGATCTGAACCATTACCAAAAATACCCAAATATCTTTTATCGGGCAATGTCTGACTAAAATTAACAAAAGAGCTATAAACAGCGTTTTTGTCTAACCCTCTTTTTAATAAAATCAGGTTGAAATTTGCGTCAATGTAATAGAGTTTTCCCTCAATATCATTAACGGTATGGATTAGTAAATAGTCCTTATCTTTTTTATAAGTGTATTTATAAAGAGCTTTAATTTTTTCGTTAGGAATTGCCTTATAAAGAACATTTCCCAGCATTTTTTTAAAACCATAGCCGTTATTGTTATTTGTTGAATAAATATCAATATTATTACTATCGCCAATAAAAGACACTAAATCCTCTGTTATATATGCCTGTTCGCAAGCATATCCACCCGAAAAATTACTATAAGTCTTTTGTTCTAATCTTATTGTTGCCACGGCATTAAAAATCCTTTACTTTCGTCATTGTCATAAGTTCCTAAATCTACCTTTTCAAGAAGTTTATATACTTCTGAATATCTCAACGTATGCTCCTGATATTCTTCATCAGTAGGATCGCCGTTTAAAATCTCATTGCAGAAGTATGTAAGACAGTCAATAAACAAATCCTCCAATCTTTCAGAAATGTTTAAAACGTCGCTTGAGGCTGTAAATGTAGCCTTTGATTTTCCGTCCTCATCAACTACCGGCATTGTGTCGTATAGCTCGAATTTAATTTGATAATCTTTATCAGGTTGAGGATAAAATCTTATGCGGTCGTTTCTGTCAATATAATATTTTTGAGGCGTTCCCTTTGCCTCTGTATAAAAAGGTATGTTTTTATCGTATTCAAGCGGTTTATTATCAATTGTCAAACCGTCTTGAGCGATTAAACCTTTTGGCATACTTAAATAAGGCGTTAGCTGTGTAAGGGTTTCCTCAACAACATCACGTCTAAAATTCCACTCTTTTGAGTTCCATAAAACCCTTATAGCACGGTTAAGCCCGTTGAGTGCCTCTTTTTTTACAGCACCCCACGAGCTTACCTTACTAACTTCGGTATTACTGGAATAGGATATAAAAGAGATTATATCTAATGCAGTTTTCACCGATTTACCCCCTATTTATTAGCTTTTTTCTCTGGTACATAAACTTCGATTTTGTACGGGTGTTTTTCAATTTTCTTTTCACCTTTTGCTAATTTTTCTTTAAGATGTTTTTGAATTGAACCTACAATGCCCTGTACTTCGTCGCCAGTCATAATAGTAGTAATGCCGGCTACTTCGTTATAAACCTTGTACATAATATCTCTTGCAAAAGGATTATAAGTCGGTACAACTTCTTGTCCTGTTACTTGTGCAATTTTTTCGCCCAATAAAGCGTTTTCTTCTGCTGTATTAGTCTTTAAATTTGCTAATTCTGTTGCAAGTTCATTATTTCGAGTAGCCAAAGCGTCTAATTGAGCCTTGTTTTCTTCTGCTTGAGCTTTTAATTGTGCTTTAAATTCTTCCGCTTGAGCTTTCAATAATGCTTGTACATCTACTTGAGGCTCTGTTGCTTTTGAACCGGTTTTATTTTCTTCTGCCATTTGTTTTACTCCTTATTTTGTGTAACTCGACCATATCGTCCAACTGCTCGATATGGTATAAAATCAATATAATAGGGGCATTAAGCCCCTATTATTATGCTGCGACAGTACATTCGCATTTTGATAAGCCTTTGTTTAACAATGTTTTACCACCGTAAACATAAAGACCTCTAACAAGATCGTTAAATCCGTCTTTATCTCTCAAGTGTTCAACTTTTGAAACTTGACCAGCGAATGTAATAGCGTCCTCGATACCAGCTAAAACTTCAACTTTGTTTTCAACTGTTTTCATATTAGTAGCAACCATAACGTCAAAACCGCAGAAGTCGTAAACTGTACCCTCTCTAATAGTTTTATCCGCTAGAGCCGATCCTCTATCTTTCATTTCAGGAGAAAGCAAGATTAAAGTCTCAATATCAGGATTTACTACAGCCCACGGACGGCGTCCTGCTGCGTCTTTACCTTTTTGAGAAATAGCGTTAGCTTTTCTTAATCTCTTTTTCAACTCAACAAACAATTTATAAACATTGTCTTTTGTTAGTTCCATTGCTGGCACTACGTTATCAGAGTGAACGTCTGCTCTTTTTGATAAAAGGAAAGTGTCCTTAATCATTTCAATAGCAAACGCTGCTCTAGCGACATATTTGTCGGTTAGTTTTTGGCTTGCTTGAGCTTTTGTAACGTCATTTAGCTTAAACGCAAAATATTTTTCTTGGTCGATTTCTAAAGCTAAATCGGTTGCGGTTAAGTCTTGATATGTCAATGGTGTATCACCGTCGTGATCCAAAATTTGAATATCGCCAACCTCTTGGATATTAACTTTATCGCCACATTTTTTGATTTCGCCCTCGTATTCCTTGTTTACACAATCTTTCATTACGCCGACATCATCAAGTTTTTTGTTTAATTTTTTACTCCAAAACTCTGGAATAAATACACCTAATTTTTTTGTTGATTTTGTTGCTACTGACATAATTTTTTACTCCTTATAATTTTAAATGTGTTACTCAACTAAGCCCGCAGCCACCTGTTCGCTAATTTTAGCCTCATATTTTGCAAACTCACGATCGCTCATTTTCGCAATTTCCGCACGAGTGAAAATATGATCGTCTTTAAATTTAGCTTTGGAGTTCGCATTTGTTACAAGTTTTTTCTTGTGTGCGTCGTCCTCTTGTTTAGCTGCTTGCTCTCTTATATAGTCCTCAATGGCTTGTTTACGCACATTTGCGACTAATTCAGCAACGCCCTCAATTGTTTCCGGCGGATCATACCACGCATTAAAGACAGTCGGATCGTCTTTGTAGCGTTCTTTGTCTTTTGCCTTTAACTCCTCAAATTTTGCGGTTGCATTGTTTTTAACATTGTTAATCTCGGCTTGTAGTCGAGCGTTACAAGTGTTTTGAATATTTAACAATTCAGCCGTAAATTGAGAGGCTTGCTGTGGTGGAAGATTTGCCACAATATCATCAACAGAGTTAATCACGGCGTCGCTAGGAATAAAAGAGCTATATTTATAGCCCAAACCCTGTAAGCGGTGTGCATAATCTTGATTTACTTTGCTTTGAACTGCTTGGATCTCCCTGTCAACATCAGGTAAAGAGTTCGTATCTTGCATATTAAGTTGCTTTTTAAGCTCTTTAATCTCATTTGCTTGAGTAGTAATTTTAGCTTGAGCGTCCTTAAATCCCTTGTCTGCGTCCTCTTTAGTCTTAAATGTTCCTAGAAAGTTCTCATCTTCCTCATCATCTGATGAAGTCGGATCAATAGTGTCGTCGTCCTCTGATTTGTCCTCCTCGTCGTCAATTTCTTCGTCAAGATCGGGATCGTCGGTCGTTTCGTCCACTTCCTCGATAGTTTCATCATCTAATTGGTTTTCGATTACTTCGTTTTCGTCCATTGTTTACTCCTTATATTTTTTCTATATCGTCCATAGCCCTTTTATATCCTTGAATATAAGCTATGTTTTCCGCTTTATTGATTAAATCCAGTAGCTGCCTCCTCTGGTATTCCTTGAGGCAACCCCATTTGTCCGCTATTAGCGTCAAATCCTTGAGCTCCTGTAAGAGCTCCTCCGTTGAAAGTTGCTTGTGCATAATCTTGTATTACCTTTTCTTTCTGCATATCGTTTACGTTTTTCTCGATTTGCTCTCTGTCGTCCAAAAGTACACGCCCTGTATTGTCAAAATCGAATTGCTCCATAGTCATTTTGAACAGCTCGACAATATCAGTTTTCTTACGCAATTCAGGATCTTGCATAAATTCTCTGATAGCTGTTAAAATTTCCTTATATCTTACTAGGCGTTCAGCTTTTGACTTGCTGTCGGTGTAAATATAGCGATAGTTTCCGTTTCTGCTCTCGTCAGTAACTTGGATTTTCTCGCCTTTATTATTACCCTTATCAAATTGATAAATATTTTCAGTTCCAAATTTTTCATTTGCGATTGTGTCCGCTGTTTTTTCAATAATTGGAATGATAATATTTGAATAAATTTTGTCTGTAACTCTGTTTTGCCTTGTAGATTGTCCAGCGACGACCGCTTTTGTTTCGGTTGCTGTTCGATCTCTGCTTTCTTCTGCTCCGACCATATTTTTAAATATGCCGGTTGCCCTCTCGATTAGAGATTTAAAGTAAGAAATAAAGTCAAAACCAGTTAAAGCCCCAGTAAAATCAAGCCTTTCAGGTTTTAAACCCGTTTTACTTAATTCGTCCGCCTCATACTCGATAACCTTACCCGATCTAATTTTGACGTCCTTATCAAGCATTTTTTTAGGCGATAACCAAACAGGGTTTATAATTAAATCCAAACAAAATACTTGCTTTGATAAAATTTCGCTTGAAATATCATTTAAAGATTTTGCAACTCTTAACGGGCTTATACCTCTGCGAGTGTCGGGATCTTCGAGAATATTTCCATATACAAAAGGCTTATGTAAATATGGGTTAGGCTCAAATCTTATAATATGCGTTTGATTAGCAACCACTATTAAATAGTTTCTAATCATTTTATTATCGATCTTGATGTCGCCCCAGTATTCAATAATCTCGATTAAACCGTCTTTGCCCTTGTCTTTGTCCCCGTCTTTTTTGATCTGATATTCTTCACGGTTGAAATCGTCCTCAACCTTTTTCAATTCTTCTTTAGCCTTTGAGGTTAAAGTGTAGTTTTTATTATTGATAATATCGTCATAAGTCTTGTGAGTTCGATACATCATATCAGAATTTTCAAAATCATCAGACTTGAACGGATCAAACACAAACTCTAAATTATCAAGAGTTTTAACGGTTGCACCCTCATAAATTAACTTTTCATACTCTATATAATTACGTTTGCTCTCTTGTAAGCGTTGATAATGCACATTTGCACTCTCTACACCGCCAAAAAGCCCCGTAAAGTTAGTTATAATGTTATCTTTTAACTTTTCAATAACATTCTTTTTACGTCTTACCTTTTTAACTCGTCTTTCCCAGCCAACAAATAAAACAGCCTCGCCACTATCGACGATACACTCTGTCATTTTTTCCATTTCTTGAGGGAATTTCATTTTAGAAAACGCATTAACAAGCATTGCCTTTTGGGTTGAGGCGTGAGATTGGCTTGTTTCGTCCTCTCCTTGACAATCAAACATACTTTCAGGAGTTTTATACACATTTTCGTATAAATGAGCCTTAAAACTTTCTGCAAGTTCTGCCAATTCAGGAAGTTTAAACTTTTTATAGCCTGTTTCTGCGTCCTCAACATAAGATTTACGCTGATAAATTTCGTCCCTTAAAGCGTTTGTTTCGTCTATTTGCGTTTTTCTTGCCTCGTGTAATGCTGAATAACGCTCTACAATTTCGCTTGCCACCTTTTTGGCTTTATCTTCGCTTAAATTGTAGGTCTGATCTTCAAACTCGTAAATAAAATCCATTGTTACCTCTTTGCTTTTGTATCAATGACAGCCCAGTAATACTCAACGAGATAGCTCGCAGCGTCGTAAGGGTGTCCTAAAAATTTCTTGTCCTTATCTCTCTCAATTTCTTTTTGTGTCGGCAAATCAATTTTGCTTGTACCGGCTTTAAATTTGAGATTGTCAATGTTATAAATGAGCCATTTACACTTTGGATCAATGTAAATGTTTAATATGCCCTTATTTGTCTTAACTCTCTGATTAAATGCGTTAATTCTGTTAATAATCGGAGGGTTAAAATCTCTTATATGGAGCTCTACTCGGTCATTGCCAAAATGTTCACGCAATCGCTTTAAAATTATTGCGTAGTTTGTAAATTCACTTGTAGAACTTCGATAATTTCCGCTTGCGTCCCCGTTTATAATGATTTTGCCTCTATGCTCTCCGTAACGTCTTATAAACTCCTCGACGCATTCTCCCGTGTGCGTGTTCTCCATTACAAGCTCATCAAAATAGAACACTTTTTCCTCTGTTTTATGAGCCATAATCCAGCACATTGGATCGACGTTAAAGTCGCAAGTTAAATGTAAAGGTCTATCAGGATCATAAATAATAGGTTTAATTTGCAACTTTTTATCAAAATTTTTGACAATATTTAATGTAGTTTTGCTTGTAAGTCCTAAATACTCATTGTTGTAATCGTCGGGCTTATGTTCTTTTAAGTCCTCCGCCTCTTGTAGAAAATCAGCTCCCAACCATTCAGGCGGTACGTCTAAATAAGTTGAGTGGCTAACATATCTATTTTTTTTAGGCTTTTCGACTTCTTTATTTACCCAGTTTTTCCCGTCCTCTGGAGGGTTGAACGAATAAAAACATAAAATATTGCTTATGCCTCTAACGATTGATTGCGTAACTGTTCGGATCTCTTTCATTCCTGAAAATTCCGCCAGCTCCTCGAACCAAACAGCTTTTAAATATCCGACCTTACATTTTATTGATTTTATTTTCTCCGCTCTGTCGCACCCTCTAAAATAAAACCTTTGCCCAGTCGGTTTATAAATTATCTGTAAAGGACTTGTTTTAAATCTAAAATATTGAGTTAATCCCAATTGCTCAATAGCCCAAATAACTTGGTTATAAACGCTGTCTTGGAGCGTGTCCGCTACCTTACGAATGCAAACCGCATTAAATGTTTTATCCTGAACCATTAAAACAACTAGGATCAACGCAATAAAACTTGATTTTGTTGAGCCTCTGCCACCTTTAAAGAAAAAGTGTAAATAAGCGTAAGTAAAGATTAAATAAGCGACCGCACGGAATTTTTTAATAATTAACTCCGTAAACTCGATCATTTTGTTAGCTCCTTAATTGTTTCCCAAATTCCTCTTATATAGCGATCCCCGTCAAAATCTTTGAACTTGAGCCCCTGAAAATAGCTTAAATATCGTTTGACATTCTGCATATCTAAAAACTCTCTTATGTCTTTGTCGGCTCTTAACTGGTTGTTTTCTTTTGTAGCCAGCACCAAATTTTTTAAATTTGTTCTCCCGCCTTGTGAGTGCGGTTTTAAATGCTCCAGCGTTACATTTTTATTTGTTAATTTACTGCCGTAAAAGTCATATTTGACAGGTAATTTGCCCTTTTTATAAAGTGTTTTCAATGGTGATGAATAACCAAAAGAAACATTGTTATAAATCGGGCTCACTTTCATTTTTTAAATCTCCCAAATTGATGTTAATTGTCGGCGGTGTCATATCTTCCGCCTCGTCTTTGTTATCCATATCCAACGCCAAACGCTGTATTTTTTGAGCGTCCGCAAGAGCTTTTACAATCTCTCTTAATGCTCTAGTGTTTGTCGTTTCTGATGTTTCACAGAAAAAACCCTTTTTTGTAAAGCCCGCAAAATCTTTATACTCCTCATTTTCAAGGTATTGAGCGACCACAGAAACAATCTTTTTACTAATCTTTATTAGCTCTCTGTTTGCTTGCTCCTGTTCTTGCTGGATCTCACTTAATAGCTTTTGCTCGACTTTATCCTTTATTTTGTCCCGCTTTGCGGTTGTTTTATTAGCTGAAAACTTTGTACTTATTCCTTTTGCTGTAATATCAAGCTCGGGGAATTTTTCCACGATAAAACGGGGCTTTTCCCCTTTAAGGTATAAAGTCCTGATTTTGTCCCATTCTTTCGCTGTCGGTTTTCGCTTTGTCATTCACTTAATTTGATCCTTTTTGTTTATAACAATCTTTTAAAAAGCTATTTATAGCCTCCCGCCTCAAATCTTTTTTGCTTTTCTTTTTGGGTTGCGGTTTAGTTTCATAAGCGTATAAATAAATCTCTCTTTTGTGTAAAAACACCAGCTCCAGCCCGCCCAAAATAAAAAACGGAACTATAACAAATAAGAATTTTAACAACGCTTTGAACATTAAAAACCCTTAAACAAAAGGGGAGTGAACAGCTCCCCGCCAATAATCCTAATGTCTAATTATGAAAAAGATTTGATTTAATTTGATCTAATTTGAAAACTTTTTTATTGTTGAAATCCCGCACCCATTCATCTTTTGAGCCGTCCCACCAGTACCAGCCCATATTATTTTTAGTACCGTTTTCAACCTTATGCAAGCCCGCATTTTGTACATTGTAGCGGTCTAAAAGCTCTAAAGCCTTTGCCCCTGAACGATTTACAACTGTTGAAATATTGCCGTTAAAATCCACATTTTTAATTAAAGCACGAGAGCGACCACAGATCGGGCACTCATCAAGAAAAATTAAAACTCTCCTCATAAAATTAGCGGGCGGAATTATAAAAACTCGTCCTTTACTCTCGATATTACAGCAGTAAACGGAATTTAAAGACAATAAAACCCCCTCCGCTTTTTTGATTTAATACACTTAAACTTATGCGGGCTTTTTAAGCTCCACCGCTTTACAGCATTTAAGCGTCTTGGATCAACGGCTATTTTTATTTTTTATTATTATTTTTAAAAAATCTACAACGAACGAAAAAACAGCCCCCGAAAATTTCCCGAATTTTTCCCGAAAAAATTAAATTTTCTGTTATTTTTCTTCAATTTTCTTTTTTATTCCACGCACACCCGCCCAAACCAAACCCAAACCACAAGAGAAAAACAACCCTTTTTTATTTTTCCATTTTTCCACACAGAAAAAACAGGAAAAAATTAAGCGGGTTTATCCTCCGTTTGAATGATTTGTAACGAATTGTAAACTTGAATTTTTTTCATGCTGGGCATGGTTTTGAGCCTAATTTGACAATCTTTTTTGAATTTTCCACACTTGACAAAAAATCAAGATGATCCATAATGAAAGTATCAGGAACGCAAACAGCAAAAAAGGAGATAAAAAAATGACAAACTATTTTACAAACTGCAAAAGCGAAACAGAATTAAAAGCAACTTACAAAGAATTAGTTAAAACTTATCACCCTGACATTTACGGAGAAAAAGGAAACGACATTTTAAAAGAGATCCACAACCAATTAGAAAAAGCACTAAAAAACATTGATAAAAAAGCATACAACGATCTTTATAACGGAAATGGCAAAGAAGAAAGCGACGAAATCAGAGCAAAAAAAGAACAAATCGCAAGAGAATTAAACGAAAAATACAAAGGTTTTGCATATCAGCATTTATTTGTAGCTTACTGGCAAAACGGATTAAGACCAGCTAACCACAGAAACCCATTAACAAAACATAATTTTTCAGGCTGGAACGTATGGCAATTAGAGTTAAAAATGCTTTTGACAGGTTATAAATCAACAGAATGGAGCACATTTGCACAATACAAAAACAATAAAAACTCAATCAGAAAAGGAGAACACGGAACTTATATCACATTAGCAATAGTAAACACAAAAGAGGACGAGGACGGCGAAGAACAAACAAAAGTATTTTATAAAGGTTACAGCGTTTTCAATTCAGAACAAACACAAAACGGAGCAACAGAACAACAACCAGCACAGATCGCAGAAGTTAAACAAATCACAACAGCAAAAACAGAAGAAAGCGAACAAAAAACACTTAATCTATGGGACACATTCCAAACAGTAGCATAAACGGGGCAACCGCCCCGCACGGGGCAGAAAGGATAAAATAAAATGAAAAAATTAGAAGTAAGACTTTTTATAGACATCAACGAAGAACAAACAACCGCAGAAGATGTAATTTTCCACCTAGAAACAGCGATCGACGAAACAATAAACGGAGTAGTCAAAAGAGTAGATTTAATAGACATTATGGAGGCTTAAAAAATGAAAAAATACGACATTACAATTACTTTTACGCTTAATGAAAAAGATTACAACAGATACAACAAAAACATTGATCACGCAATAGATTTAATCTTGCCTTATGGAGCAGATTACAACATACAAGAAACAGACTATATCGAGGAGGACTAAAAATGAATAAAGCAGAATTAAAACAACAAGTAATAGAATTAGCAGACAATTTAGACATTGGCGACGGCAATTTTTTAGATCTTATTTTAGATAACGCCAGCGAGGGAACATTAAAAGATACTTTAGACAAGCTCAAACAATGGGAACGAATAGAAAAATTAAAAAATCATTTTAAAACAAACAATGTAGAAAACACGCCCGACGGATACCCTGACGAATTTACAATAAATGACGAGTTAAATATCGAAGTAGTAACAAAAGCGGACGCAATAGAGAACGAATTAGACTTTATAAACACAGAAGAAGAAAAAAACGAGTTTTTATTAGAGATAGCAAAAGAAATAAGCCCCGAAGAAATCGGAGCATATAAGCAAATAGAAACAAATCTTTATTATAGAGAACTTTAAAAGGAGCAATAAAAAATGTCAATAAATCAGTTAATAAACGAATTAAAAGAAAACGAGCAAGATTTTGAATTTTATCCAACAACCAAAGAAATGATTAAAACTATTTACGAGGCTGCTCCAAGCTGGGGCGAGTGGCTCGACATAGGGGCGGGGACTTGCAATTTTAGAAAATACTTTTTAGAGTTCGCAAAAGAACAACAAGACCGCTACAACGCAAAAGAAACAGCTTTTAGAAACTCATACAAAAGCGGACAAGGTTATAATTACGACTTACAACCAAACGAAAGCGACAAGGCAAAAGGCATAAGCAATTATTATGTTATCGAAAAATCAAAAATCTTGCTTGAAAAAATGGAAAAAGATGTAATTTGTTTAGGGACTGACTTCAACGCTACAATGCTACTAGATAAGCCAGTAGATAACATTTTTTGCAATCCTCCTTACAGCGAGTTTGAACAATGGACGGAGCGACTAATTTATGAGGCAAACACAAAAAGGATCTTTTTAGTTATTCCGGAACGCTGGAAAAATAGCGAGGCAATACAAAACGCACTTAAAAAAACTGGCTCAATTGCTTTAACTTTGGGATCTGCTGATTTTCTACACGCAGAACGCCAAGCAAGAGCAAAAGTCGAAATTATCAGAATAACAAGAAAAGACATTGACAGATACAGAGATTTAGACGAATACAACAAAACAGCTTTTGATCAATGGTTTGATGATACTTTCAAAATGAGAGATAAAAAAGACGTAAACGAATGGGAACAAGCAAGAGAACAAGAGCAAATTATAAAAAATAAACTTGTAAACGCAGAGCAAAGCAAAGCAAAAACACTTGTAGATCTTTATAATGACGAGATCGCAACACTTTTTAATCACTTTAAAGCTATTGCGGGGCTTGATGTTGATATTTTAGAAACAATCGGAATAAGCAAAAAAGCAGTAAAAGAGGCATTAAAAAAGAAAGCAAGCGGAGCAAAAGCGAAATACTGGAAACTTGCACTTGATGAGCTGGAAGAAATCACCGACCGCCTAACATCAAAAACCCGTCAAAATTTATTTAACAAGTTTACAACAATGCACACAATCGATTTTACGCTTGAAAATCTTTATCCCGTTATTTTATGGGTATTGAAGAACGCAAACGAATATTATAACGACCAGCTAATCGACTTTTACAAAGAGCTTTCAAGCCCTGATAATGTTAGACCATACAAAAGCAATCAAAAAGTTTTTGAGCGTTGCGAATGGAGGCACAACAAATTTAAAAATCCTGAACAAGTGAGCCACTACACACTTGATTATAGGATCATAATGTCAAGCCCTTTCCGTGCTCATTGGTTTAGCGGAAAACTTGACGACAGTTACAACAACGGAGCAAAACAAACTTTACAAGACATTTTTACAATAGCAAATAATTTAGGCTTTAAAATTGGCTTGTGTGATATTCCTAAAAATTTCGGGGAAAAATGCACCGTATTATATGACAAAAGTGACAAAGTTTTTATGGAATATAGAGCCTATAAAAACGGCAATATGCACGTTAAATTTGACATTGAATTTATGAAAGCTCTAAATGTTGAAGTATCAAGACTTTTAGGCTGGATTAAATCGGCGGAAGATATTAAAAAAGAATTTCCAGCAGAAATGGCAAAAGGAGCGGAGAAATATTTTAAAAGCAATTACACTTGCTTAAATGTAAACTCAATGGCATTATTAACAACAGCTAAAAAGCCAGCAATAGATCATATTAGCAACGAGGCAGAGCAAGTAATTTTAATCAATGATAATTATTTGAATTGTTTAGACATCATTATAAATCACATTGCAAAATTTAATGATATAATTGAAAGCACAGAAACGATCGAAAAATGTAAAAACATTTTGACAACTGAAAAAGGTTTTATTTATCGTAATTGCTTAATTACAAAACACGACAACAAAACAAAAATTGAATTTAGAGAAAGCAAAGATTTTACAGCTTTTGAAAACCTATTAAAGGAGGTTGCATAAATGGAGAATAAAAACACACACGGCGGGAAAAGAGAGGGAGCGGGACGCCCTAAAGATATTCACACAAAATCGAAAGAAGAAAAAAACTTATCTAAAAGCCATACTATATCAATGACAGATCGAGAATGGGAAATATTCCAAAAGAACGGCGGGACAAAAAATTTAAGACGCCTCATAAATCTAGGCAAATTTAGGAGAATTATTTAACAGGCTTGAGGCTTGCCCAGTCAATTTTACCCGCTTTACCCTTTCCAATAGGCAAAACGGGTTCAGGATTATCGGGATCAATAATAATTCGCATTTCTTCCCAATAATTCAAAATTTTATCATCATCAATATAGCAATTACGCCAAGTAAGACCAGTTTTTTTATCAAGCAAAACAAGATCGCTAAAACCTTTTACTATTTGATAGCGATCATTTTTATTATTCAAATTAAAGCCAATTAAAAGCCCAACAATAACACATAATAAAGCAATTAAAAAATCAATTTTTCTCATTAGTAAAGCCTCTTTGTTTCGGTACTATCCTTATATTTTTCATCTACATAATTTTCTTCTAACTCATCTATTGACATTTCAAGAGCTTGAGAACTTGTTATAGTTGGCTTTTTTGCACTATCAGAGAACCACAAAAAACAACTAAAAACCAGAATAAAACCACATATAAATAAAAAAACTTCCCTCATCTAGCAACACGCCCCCACCAGCGGATCTCTCCGATTACCTCGAAATCATAATCTATATTTTTGGAAAAATCAACATAAAAAGGATCGTATTTTTCTTTATTGTCGGAAATAACCTTAATTTGATGAGGCGGGATCTTTTGTAATCTTTTTGCGTATAATTGCCCCTCTATCCTAACGCAATAAATACGCCCGTCGTAAACTTCTTTTTTGCTCAAATCTATCAAAAGACTGTCCCCGCCCTCAATTGTCGGCGTCATACTGTCCCCGCTGGCAAAAATCATTTGAGTATTATTCAAGCTAACGCCAATATCACGAGCAAGCTCACGACTGATTTTATAAACTCCTGTTTGATCTTCATTATAGACCGTTATCCCTGAACCCATAGAGGCGTAAACTTCACCACGCACGGGAATATCTATAAAATCCTCGTCATTATTGTTTTTAAATGTCAAACTTTTGCCAATCTTCTTTTCTACTGCCTCAATTTCTTTTGTAGTTAATTGAGTTTTTAATCTTTTTTTACGACTTACGCTAGTTTCATCAATTCCCCATATACCAGCTAACTCACGATTTGTGAGTTTTCCATATTTTAAGTTTTGTAAAGTTTCTTGTAATTCAGTAGTATCCATAACTTTAGCCACCCTTTGACATTACTTTGACACAATTTATAAAAAATGCTTGACATTTGTTTGACACTATGCTACGATACAATCAACGAACGAACAAAGCGAAAAGGTGAAACAATGGAGAAGATTTGGAAACCTAATACTACAATGAACATTCCTATTGATTTACTCGATAGATGTGCCGAGTTCATTAAGGCTACTCCGGAAATTAAAAGCCGTAATATCCTTATTGAAAAAGCATTAACCTATTTTATGGATCATTGGGAAGATATTAAAAAAGAAAATGTTAGCCAAAAAGCTGCATAACCTTTTTTGATATTACTTCATCATAATTTTTAACACACAAAAAAATTAAACGCAAGGGGCCACCCTTAAAAGCGTTATTTTGAAGTGCGAAATTTTGCACCTTGACAACTGAATAAAGCAGAAATCGACTGACACGGAGTAGGACGCCGAAAAGGTTAAACGAAGTAAAGCGGGCCGAAAGTTATACGCAGCGTAGCAGACAGATAGCAAAGAGAATACTTTTTATATATTGCCCCGTTTCTTTATGGGGCGGGGCTTTATACCAACAAAGGAAAGGCGGTAAATTATGTTTAAAAAAATATTGCAAAAAATAAAAGAAAGACGACAACAGATAAAAACAATAAAAAACGCTGAAAACAAGCGTAAATATTATGAAATCAGAGGGGCGGTAATTAAATTTTATGAAGATAAACAAAAAGCGGACGGCAATGTCGAACTACCCGCATTTATGAGAGCTGATGAAACTTTAAAAGAAGTCATAAGAACCCCCGCCGATATTGATTTTTATTATAAAAAACTTTTGAAATACAGGGCGGTGGCATAATGTCAACATACGATCAATGGCTTTTAAATCAAGCGGAACAAGCTACCGCACCTTGCGAGCCTAAAGTTGTTGCCGTTCATTTAGAACCCGCCGACGGGGAGATCCAAAAAGAGCCCGTTTATAACTGCGAAAATTGCCAAGAGTGCGATTGTGAATATTGGGAAGATTTTAACGATTATCCCGATCCGGAGCAGCAGGCAGAAATGGACGAGGCTATATTATGGGGCATATAGTAATTAATATAAACGAGCCTAATATATGGCTCAAAGAACGTGTAAAGGGCATAGGCGGATCGGACGCCGCAAGCGTTTTAGGCTTGAACCCTTATAAATCAAATATTGATTTATGGAAAGAAAAAACAGGGCGTAAAATTCCGACAGACATTTCAAATAAGCCGTATGTTTTATACGGAAAGCAGGCAGAGGCTTATTTAAGAGAGCTTTTTATTTTAGATTACCCGCATTACGAGGTAACACACAGCCCTTATAACATCCACGTAAATAAAGATTACGATTACATAAGAGCAAGCCTCGACGGCGAACTTTTTGACAAAATTTTAAAAATTTTAGGCATTTTAGAAATCAAAACCACAGAAATAAAACACCGTGAAGATTGGGCGAAATGGGATAAAAAAATCCCTATGAATTATTTTTGCCAAGTTTTACACTACTTCATAATAGATCCGGAGTTTAAATTTGCAAAATTAAAAGCACAAATAAAATCAAAAGACGCAACGAATGAAACAATTTTAACAACAAAACATTATCACATCTTACGGGAAAAGCACACAAGCGATATAAACTATTTGCTCGAAAAAGAGTGCGAATTTTGGCATTATGTCGAAAAAGACAAAGAGCCCCCGTTAATATTACCAAATATATAAGCCAGTAATAGCTCAACGGAAAGAGCGTTTTAGCGTACGCACTAAACGAAGATTTTAAGATGTGAGTTCAAATCTCACTTACTGGCTTTTTAAAAAGGAGGAACAATGAAAAAATTTTTTAAATGGTTATTTATTGCACCAATTATATTTTTTGGTGTATGGCTAATTGCTTTATTTTGGACGGAATTTAGAACCGTTCTTATAAACGCTATCAAATCAGAATTACAAGAAATCGAAAGGAGATATAAATAATGGAATTTAAACTAATAAATCCCGCCAGCGAAAACGGATTTATACAGGCGATCGAGTTTAATTTTGATGAACTCAAAACAGAATTAAGCACAAGACTTGAAAAATACAACAACCTCACATACACAGAGGAAACAATTAAGCAAGCTAAAGATGATAGAGCGGGCTTAAATAAATTTAAAGAGGCTATCGAAACACGCAGAAAAGAGATCAAAAACTTATGCCTAAAACCTTATAACGATTTTGAGGCAAAAGTTAAAGAGCTTACAGGCTTAATCGATCAGCCTATTTTAGCAATAGACAGCCAAATAAAAAACTTTGACAACCAAAGAATTGAGGCAAAAAGAGTAGATATTACAGACTTTTTTAATTCAGCTATTGGCGACCTTAAAGAAATATTACCACTTGAAAAAATCTTTAATCCGAAATGGTTAAATGCAACTTACAAAATGACTAATATTCAAAAAGAAATTGTCGAAACTATCGGAAAAGTAAACGGAAATTTGAGCGTAATTGGAGATCTTAAACTTAATCCTAACTTAGCCTTGCAAGTAAAAGACAAATATCTACAAACTTTAGATTTTGGTTTAGCTATGGCGGAAAAAACACGACTTGAAAACCTCCAAAATGCGATTAACAAGCGTGAGGAAGTTCAAGACGAACAAATACACCAAGAAGAAGTTAAACCCGTCTTAATCGACGAGCAACCGCCGGAAATTGAGCAAAATGTTACACCATTACAAACAGAAAAAATCTATTATAAAGAATTTTTTGTAAGAGGCACAAAAGCTCAATTGATCGCTTTAGGCGAATACTTAAAAGCAAATAATATCGAATACGGAGGAATTGCACAATGTCAATCTCAAATAGCTTAACGCACGCTCCAGCAAAGAAATCAACTTTTTCAACTTTTATGACTTCTGACGCTGTTAAAAACAAAATAAATCAAATGATAGCAGGAAAAGACGGGGCAAAGTTTATAACTTCTATTGTGTCGCTTGTTTCTAATAATCCCGCTATTGCTGAATGTGAACACAGCACAATTTTAGCAAGTGCACTATTAGGAGAAAGTTTAAAACTATCTCCAAGCCCTCAATTAGGACATTATTATATTGTACCTTTTAAAGATAATGACAAGAGCGGGAACTTAAAAAGAATTGTTGCAACTTTTCAACTAGGTTACAAAGGTTACATACAATTAGCAATGAGATCAGGAAATTATAAGGATCTTGATGTTATTGAAATCAGGGACGGCGAATATTTAGGCAAAGACAAATTTACAGGAAAACCAAAAATAGAATTTATTGAGGACGACGACGAAAGAGAAAATTTACCAGTAGTCGGATATTATGCTTATTTTGAACTCTTAAACGGCTTTAAAAAGTCAATGTACTGGAGTAAAGCAAAAATGGAGGCACACGCCGAGAAATACTCACAGGCTTATAGATACGACCTTAAAAAAGGTTATTCATATAGTTATTGGTCTAAAGATTTTGACGGTATGGCATTTAAGACAATGTTACGTCAGTTAATCAGCAAATGGGGTATTATGTCGGTTGAATTTCAAACCGCTATGTCTAACGATATGGCTATGATAGACGAAAACGGACAACCTCAATATGTAGATAACCAAGAGGACGTTATCGAGGCGGAAGTAAGCACGGTAAAAACAGAACCAGCGAGCGATCCATTTAAAGACTTTGACGAATAGGCTACAAAGACGGGGGAGAAAATGGACGAGGAGCAACAAATAGAAGTCCCCGCCGTTGAGGACTTTTCGGAACAGCTTTTGAGTACGGCTAGAGATATGAAAGAGTTAGCTTTTTCATACTATGAGGCAAGAAAAAATTATGCTAAATGTTTCAATAAAATAACGGTAATGATTTACAAGGCGGGTTTACATACAAATAAAGCCGCCTTTGAAAACAAAATCCCTATGCTTTTTGCTGATCCTATCTATTCTGATGAGGCGATAACAACTTTTTCAAATATGAATGAATACGAGCAAGAGTATAAAGGATTAGAGCTCGTTTTAAAGGCTTTTGGTGCTGAAATTTCAGGAATACAAAGTATTATCAAATTTATGCAACAAGGCGAAATAAATGAGGCTATGAAAAACAAATACGAGAATTATTACAATTAAAGGAGATTTTTAAGATGAAAGTAAAAACAAATTCAGTAGTTTTACTGGGGAGAGTAAGCAAGTTTAAAGAAATGAAATATTTTGAAACTGGCGGAGCAGTTTGCACCATAGGATTAGGAGTAAAAAGAGGCGAGGACAAGTGGAACAATTTTTATATTGACTTTTTCAATAGTTCAAACAGAAACCTAGCAGAAGAAGTCGGAGAAAATATAAAAGAGGGCGACTATATCCAAATCAAAGGACGTTTAATCGAAAACCGATATACACCTAAAGAACTTGAGGGAAAATTAGACGAACAAGGCAGACAAATTACAAAATCTCAAATCAAAATTACAGCTTATGATTTTAAAAGAGTTAAATACAATGAGGAGCTTGAGGAGTTCGAGTACATAGAGGAGTAGAGGGACAATGCAAATTGATAATGAGATTATAGAGGGCGGTTGTATTCTGTTATCGAGGCAAATTCTCACATCTGAAATATGGAGAAAACCGCCCGAGTATTTAAAAATCTTTCTCTATATTCTTTTAAAAGTTAATCACAAAGACGGGTTATTTCCTCGAGGAAGTAACTTTTTTAATTTTACAGAAGAAAGACCGCACGGCGTAACACTTACACAGGTTTATGAATTTTTACGCTGGGCAAAAAGCGAAAAAGTCCAATTTTGCACAACAGAAAAAACAACACGGGGCGTAGTTATCAATGTTAATAATTATGGGCATTATCAGAATTTATTAAACTACAAAAACCAAGACGGAAACCAAGACAGCTCCAACACAGCTCCAAGACAGCTCCAAGACAGCTCCAACACTATAAACAATAATGTAATAATGAAAGAATGTAATAATGTAATAAGTATAGATAAAGAAAAACCAAAAAGAACAAAAAAAGATTTTATACCTCCTACATTAGAAGAAGTTAAAAAGTATTGTTTAGAGGAAAGAAAAAACAATGTAGATTATCAAAGATTTTTTGATTACTACAATGTTTCGGGCTGGAAAGATCGGGACGGTAAACCCTTAAAGAATTGGAAACAAAAAATTATCGCAGTATGGGAAAGATCAAGCGGAGGGAATAAACCCGCCCCGCAAAAAAAAACAGAAAATGAGGATTTTTATATGAGCTTATCAAGGAGGTAAAATGAACGATAAATTATTGGCAGAATATGAAAAAGTTATAAAGTCGGAATACGATTTAATCTATATTGAAGAATACAGACAAGCGGACGACGACACGCAAAAACAAGCGTTATTGCTTTATCAAGAAAATAAAGACATTAAAGCGGTTATTGATTTTTGCAAAAAACAAAAAATGTTTAGAGTTGCTGAAAAACTTAAAAAAGAGGCAAATTTAAGCAAAAGATTTACAACAAGAACTTTTGAAAATTTCTTAATCGAAACACCAGCACAAAAAAATGCTTATGAATTAGCTTTAAACTATTCTCAAAATATAGATAAAGAGCTAGAGGACGGCACAGGCATAATTTTTGTAGGTCAAGGGTGCGTCGGAACTGGTAAAACTCATTTAGCTTGTGCGATTGCAAACGATTTACTTAATAGAGGTTATCCCGTTAAGGTTATCAATGTAGCTAAAATGATTTATCAGATCAAGGAAGATTTTAAGGTTGATGAATATATCAATGTCCCGATCCTTTTAATTGATGATTTAGGCAAGGAAACAGGCACTCAATGGGTTTGTGAAATGCTTTATCTTATCTTTAATGAGCGATACGAGGCAATGAAACCGACAATTATTACAACCGAAAACGGACTTGATGAAATCAAGAGAAATTATGTAACAACGGTAAACGGAACAACAATAGATAGGGGAAAATCAATTATAAGCAGACTAACGGAAGATTTTATTTATATTCCCCTTACTGGTGATGATTTTAGACAAAGGAGGGCGGCTTAATGGATATAATATTAGAGCGGAGCTTTATAAAAAACTATGAAGAATTTAAGCAACAATTAAAAGTCTTTTACTCTCAAATACCAAAGTGTTTGAGTTTTTTCTTTTTTAAGGACTTTTGCAAGAAAACTCAAGCCGATAAAGTCTTATGGCATTTAGAGGAGTTCGGAAGTATAACAAACTTACAATGCCACGCCATTTATGGTATAAGACACGCTCCAAGCGTTATAAGAGATTTAAGAACCCGTTTAAGGTTACAAGGTAATAAATACAAAATCGAAAACCGCACAAAAAAGGGCTGTAATCGTTTTGGGCAACCTTGCAACTGGGACGAATATGTACTCGTACCAACGGAGGGCGGAGCTAATGACTTACCATTGTCCGCTTGAGGAAATGCAACATCTTATAATCAGACAAATGATTTTAAAAGAAAAATACAATATAACCAATTCAGATATTTACGATATTGAATATCGAATTAAGGAACGAGAGAGGGAGTTTAAAATGCGTAAGCACGATATGAACAAAGACATACAGGAGTTTGATATTTATGTCTTAACCCGATCCGGAAAACTCAAGCAAATTTTTTGGATAAAATCGACGAATGATTATAACCATTATCTTTTCAATTTGCACCATTTTATTGAAAAACAACATTATAGAGATAATGAGCAATGGTACAAAGAGAGAGGTATAAAACAAAAATTGATTTTGCTACCCGTATTTATTCACGAACAAGTACACGGAATAGCAATAAAAAATTTATCAGATGAAGAATTTAAGTCCCGCTACAAAATAAGTAAGTGGGATTTACTGTTTAATAGGAAGTTTAGCGAATATTAAAGGAGGATTTATGACAGAAACGCTAGAAAAAGAACAGGAACAAACACAGGAAACAGAGCAAGAGCAAGCAGAAGTTAAAAATTTCAATGAGGAAATTTACAAAAAACTTAACAAGGAGCTTTTGACGGAAGAAGTAGCAAAAGTGATTGCCGAAACGGTAACACAAACTTATGACGCAGACGATCCGCTATCAAGATTTTTGAATGATTACATTAACACTAAAGCAGAAACCGAAGAACAAGAAAAGAATTTGCGTTTAGGTATGGCGGTCGGAATTGTAAGTTATATGGTTTACAGAGAAATTATCGACTTTATAGACAAAATGGAATTAGCAAAACATATTGTAGGGCATTTAAAGGTAGAGGGAACAATGATTAAAGCTGTTAGAGGAGAACAAACAGCAATAACAATCATTCCTCCGTCGCTAGTAGTAGATAACAAACTCGATACAGACGAAAAACTTATCGAATTTGCCAAAGGCTTACCGCCTTTTGAAAATTTTAAAACTTTCGACGGTGTAGAGTTCAAAATCTTAACTGATGAAGAAATGCAAAAAGAATTAAACTTTTTAAAAGAAAAAATGTGCGTAGAAAATGAAGAAGTAGAGGAGGCAGAAGAATGTCAGACAGCACAATAGACAATCAAGCGGTAGGGTTTAAAGAGTTATTACTCACTACAAGAACTATCGACAGCAAAAACCGCCAAGTAAAACTAGGCAAATGTATTGATTTTGAATTGCAAGAGCTTATGCAAGCGATAAACGAATACAACAAAGGCGGATCTATCAGTATTGATATTAAAATCGGCGTCGAAGAAAAGAACGAGTTAAGCATACAAGCAACCGTTAAGACAACAAAACCAAAAGGCAAAGTACCGTCAAATCCTTATTTTAGAGATCAAAAAGGTAATTTGTATATGGACGATCCAAACCAGCTAAAAATATTTAGCACAAGAACAGTAGTAGATATAAACGAAACACACCATAAAGGAGCAGTAAATGATTAACGAAATTAAAAGAATTTTGCAAAATATTCAAGTGCAAAGACCTGTAAAAGACGAGGCTATAATTTACGGGAATTATACAACAACTAAAAAAGAGGCTTTTTATAATGACGCCAATCGTTGCTATGTCGTAAGAGATTATCTGAAAAACAGCGAAGAAGTATCAACAGTTCAATCTTTTTCGGATTTTATCAAAGAAGAATTAAAAAGACGCAATAAAGAAACCGGTAAATATGCAACAGCGGTTATCAGCAGTCAGGGCGGACATTTTACGGCTGATGATGATTTTCAAAGAGGTAATTGTACATTTAGAAGAAGTTTATCGGAGCAATGGTTAGCATTTAAAAATTGTATTGGCAGATCTTACAGCCACGAAGAATTTTTATTACTAATGCAAAAATTAAGCCCGTCAATCGTAAATTTTGAGGAGCTATACCCTACATTATTAGACATAAGAGTAATTGGCAGAGCTGAAACTGTTTCAAAACCTTTCTATGTAAATGGTGAAACAGAGGAGGGCGTTAAAATTAAGTTTAAAATGCGAGGCGGAGAAGATGAGGACATTATCTTACCTGATAGTTTTATCGTTAGATTACCTTATGCAAAAGGCAATTACGACAAACTTTATGACGTTGAAGTAAACCTAGTTTATGACAATAGAGGCGGAGTAAGTATTTTGATCCAAGCTCCGAAATTTGAACAAGCAGAAGAACAAGCATTACTAGATGAGGTAAATTTCTTAAAAGAAGAATTAAAACAATATCCCGAATTGCTTGTATTGTTTAACTTCTAAACAGTATTAACAAAATCTTAATAATTGCAAGTTTAGTGTAATTGGTAGCACGACAGCCTCCAAAGCTGTTAGTAAGAGTTCGAGCCTCTTAACTTGTGATTATTTTTTATGGAGAAAAACAATGATAATGAACCAAAAAGGACGGGGAAACGACTTTTTTCAGACACCGCCTTATATTTTTCAACAATTAAATAAAATCTTTAATTTTGAAATAGATATAGCCTGTAATTACGATAATTGCTTATGTATGAAAGGTTTTTATCACGATTTAGACCAAGACGCCTTGACCTCGAATTGGGGGGGGGTATAGAGCATTTTGTAATCCTCCATTTAGTCAAAAAGCTGAATTTATAAAGAAAGCCCACGACGAGGTTATGAGGGGAAATTGTCCTATTTGCGTAATGATCTTACCAATTTTAGCAATGGACACAATAGCGTGGCACGACTATATTGAGGGCAAATTTGAGTATGAAGTATTAAAAGGTCGAATATCTTTTATAGATCCGGAAACAGGAAAGCCAAGAGGCGGAAATAATTGCGGGACTGTAATTGTATATTTCAGGAAAAGAATAGAAATAAGGAGATAGTTAAAATATGGACGAAGAAATAAACGAGAAGTATTTTTTAGCTTGCAAGTTGATTTTCGATCATTACGGAGAAGAAAGCCAAAAACTACAGCTTATTCAAGAACTGGCAGAGCTTGCAGTAGCTCTCACAAAGAATAATCTTGAAAACATTATGGAGGAAATGGCGGACGTTCAAATAATGCTCGATCAATTTTGTTCTCGTGCTGAATATGGCGACAAAGTGATCGAAATCCAGCAACAAAAAATCGACAGGCAATTAAAAAGAATTGCAGAAGAAAAGAAATTAGACACAGTAGCATAGGGGGAGGTTATGAACGATATAACAAGACAAACAATAATATTCTTCACATTCTTACTTACAAGCACAATTGCAAGTTGTTATGTAATAAATATGGCAAAAGCAACACCAAAACAATTATTGCTAATTTGTTTAGGATTTTGCCTCATACAACCGTTATCAACTTTTATTTATTTACTTTTAAAGGAGGTTTTTACAAAATGAAAAGAATTTTAAAAATAATTACAAGATTAAACCAAAATAATTTTGAAAAAGATGTTGATTTAACAGTCGTGGACGAAAACGGCAATGATTTACAAGGTCGTATTCATATAGATAAAATCGACGATATTGAATTGTCAAATTATGCAATACGAGAGCAAGAAAACAAAAAATACTATGTTTATAATCCAGCAGAGAGCAAACCAAAGAAAATTTACAACACTTATGCAGAGGCTCTTGAGGACGCAAAATCAGTAGCGAGCAGATACGATCGCTGTAATATTTATGTCCTAGAAATAGTGTCAGAAATCCAAAAAACCGCAGAAATTAGAGAAATTGTAAACGAGTTCGGACAAGTAACTTCGGACAGATATTTAGACTGAATACCATTTTAAACATTGAGGAGAAAGAAAATGACAAAATCAGAAAATTTTACAAGAGAATTATTTTTTATAAAAGATCAAAAAGTTAGAGAAATTATCAAAAATTTAATCGAAAAATTACCCGATTACTTTTTTAAAGTTGCTGCAAGCTCAACCGGAAAATATCACCCAAATTATGCACTAGGAGAGGGCGGGCTTGTAAGACATACAAAAGCAGCAGTAAGAACAGCGGAGGAACTTTTTAGAATGGAAATGTTCGCTCCTTTATTACCGGATAAAGATTTTATTATCGGAGCATTGATTTTACACGACGGCTTAAAACACGGTGCGGAATATTCAACCTATACAAAGGCGGATCACCCTGTACAAATGGCTAATTTTATAAAAGAACAATGCGAAGATAAAGAAATAGCCGAAAAATTAGCAGATCTTGTCTTAACACATATGGGACAATGGAATACTGAATGGAACAGCACGGTTGAAATAATGCCTAAACCTAGCACAAAAGCTCAAAATTTTGTGCACTTATGCGACTACATAGCAAGCCGTAAGCAATACGAATTTAATTTCTCGGCATAGGAGGTAAAATGCCGAGTAAAAAGAAAGCTATTAAAACACACTTTCAACGCCGATCTTTAGAAAGGATCGGCGTTTTACTTGATGAAAAAGACTTGATAAAGAAAATCCAAAATAATGAGCTGGAGTTTGTAGAAAAACAGAGCAATAGAGTAACGGTGTTTAGATTTTCTTATCAGGATAAAATTTATCGACTTGTTTACGACAAAACAAGAAAACAGATTATAACGGTTTTATTTGAAAAGGAGAAAATATAATGGAAAAATCGGGTTTATGGTCTAAACAAAAGACAGCAGATTTTTTATTTCAAGATGTTATAAACGATCCCCAAAAGAGAAAGGAAAAATTAAACAATTGGATCAACCGTAAAATTATCCCTAAAAATATTACGGGAAAATTCGGAAAAGATGTTTTATTTTTTGAGGATGATCTCAAGAAATGGTTAGAAACGAGAAAAAGGACGGCAGCATAATGACAACTTTTAAAAAAGGCGGTAATAACAAATGGTATTACCGCTTTCAACTTAATGGGAAAGAATATTATCGAGCTTGCAAGGGTGCGACAAACAAAAAAGAGGCTGATATGTACGAGGCTATTGTCAAATCCGAGCTTATGAAAGGTAATTTAGGAATATTGGAAAACAAGAAAAAACCCACCTTTAAAGAGGGTCTAGACATCTACTTGCATTATTCAGAAATCAATAAACGCAGTCATAAAAGCGATTTAAGTATGGCAAAACGCTTAAAATTTTTCTTTGGAAACATTGACTTAACAGAAGTAACTCCGACAATGATCGAGAACTTCAAACAGTATTTAAGATTAGAACTTGAGCTTAAAAACTCTAGTATCAACCGATATTTAGAGGCATTAAGCAAAATGTTCAATCTTTGTATTGCGGACGGGTTATTGAGTAAAAACCCGCTGGAAAATGTTAAAAAAATGCTAGAGGAAAATTATAAAATTAGAGTTTTAGCAAAAGAAGAAGAAACGACACTTTTTATATTTTTAGATGAAAGATTAAAACCGATCGTTACTTTTGCTTTAAAAACTGGTGCAAGAAAAAGCGAGATTTTGACTTTAAAATGGCTCAATATTGATTTTAAAGGTAATTATATCGAGCTATTACATACAAAATCAGGTAAAAAACGAAAAATACCAATGTCAAAAACTTTAAGAAAAATTTTACTTGAGATCAAGAAAACTAGCACGAGCGAGTATGTTTTTGTAAATCCTCAAACAAATCAACCTTATACAGATATTAAAAAGGCTTTCAGAACAGCCCTTAAAAAGGCTGGTATAGAAAACTTTGTTTTCCACGATTTGAGGCATACTTTTGCAACACGCTTAATAGAGAAAGGAGTAGATATTGTTGTGGTTAAAGAACTACTCGGACACGCTGATATATCAACGACTATGATATACACTCACAGCGACGCTATCCGCAAACAAAACGCAATTGATGTAATAGATGATTACTAGGAGGTAAATATGGCGAGATATAATTATTATTCTAATTTTGAGATTGTCAGATCTGAATGTAAAACTATTGTAAGTGGTTGGCTTGCACCTAACGGAAATTTTGAAGAATGTGGCTGGGGCGAGCATACGGATTTAGCTTATGAAATTTTGAAAAAAAATAATTGGTATGAAGAATACAGAAAAAGCCGATACTATTGGCGAGAGTCGGCACAAGATTTTTTAATACGCAGAAAATTTTATATGCTTTTCGATAATCCAAGCAGAAACGAAACAACTCAAAAGATTATATTTAACCCATTTGTTAAACGAACAAAAATACAAATCAATAAAATGTTCGATCTTATTAAAGATAATTATAAATTAACTGAAATAATGACGCAAAAATTATACGAAAGGAGCAAGGTAAATGCTAATTAAAAAAGGACAGAAATTTAAAGTATATGGTGGTAGGGGAAAAGGTAATTATATAGGAGAGGCATACGCAGATTTTGATACAGAAAAAGACGATTGGTATAAAGTTATAACGACGCAACTTGTAATAGGTGTAGCAAATGAATGGGAGGCTGGAGAGCAAATCCCTTGTAGAAATGGAATTGATAAGATTGGAGAGATAATTTTAGAGGAGGAATAATGAAAAGAATAATTGTTTTATTAGTATTTTTAGGAATAATAACACCGGCTCACGCCTATAATTACTATGGCGGTTACAAAAGCACTTATAGTTACGGTTACAACAGTTTATCAAGCCCGTCGAGCGTTATATTTAATCCAGCTCACGCAATAAATCCAATAAATATTTATCACCCTATATTTTATGGCAATAGGAGTAGTGGTCATTATCACAAGAAAGAAAAACAAAAATGTTGTACTGGTAATTGGTTTTTAAGAGTTTGTGGAGAATGTAAGAGGTAAAATATGAACGCAGAAATAAGAGAGTTAATGGAAAAAAATTTTTTAAATAATAAAAATTTTAGTTATGGCAGTTATACCGGTCAAACAAAATGTTTAAGAAAATTAGCAATTGAAAAATTCGGAGCCAACGAAGTTGCTATGATGTCAGACTGGCAGATAGAAAAAGAATTTAAAAAATTGGGATTAGTTCCGGTTTGTGTAAGTTTAGAAAATGGGTGCGATCACGAAATGATCTATTTAATCCCAATAGAAAAATTAGACAAATTGGAAACTTTAAGCAGATAACATAATCAATAATAATCAATTATAATCAATTACTATCGTTCGTTATGGTCGGGAAATAATCGGGAAAAAATAAAAAACACGAGTGGAGGGACTCGAACCCCCGACCTTTTCGTTCGTAGCGAAACGCTCTATCCAACTGGGCTACACTCGCATTTAATATTTTATTTAATTGTCAAATTTTGTTTTGTGCCTTTTGGTTCGTAGCCAAACGCTCTATCCAACTGGGCTACAAGCGCTTACTTTTTCTGCGGTAAAAGTAAGTTAATACTTCCACCTACTTCAATATACCAGCAACAAATTTTTTTTTCAACTCAAAAATTTTAGTAAATTTTCGTTTACAAAACCTTGTTACTAAATATAGTTTTGAATAAAATTATTACAAGGACTATCACAAAGAGGAGAAGGTATGAGCGAACAATTTGGAAGAAATCCGTACATGGATTACAGAAATGCTGTTCCGTTTATGGATTTGTCTGGTTTTATTGTAAAACAGCCGAATGTATTGGATGAAAAACCTGCAATATCTTTGCAGGAACATCTGATGAGAAAAAAGTTTTCAAGAATGATTAACATAAGAAGACTACAGTATTGCAAACTCTGTGAGGATTACAGAAATGGAAGAAGGTAAATTTATAGAACTTGCTAAAAAGGCAAAATATGCATCAAAAAAAATTGCGACACTTCCGGTAGGGCTTAAAAATACAGCTTTATTGAATATTGCAAAAAACTTAAAAGAAAATCAGGAAAAGATTTTTGAAGCTAATAAGAGGGATTTGGAAGAAGCACTGCCGCTTGTTGAGAGCGGCGAACTAAAACAGTCAGTTTTCAATCGTCTAAAGCTTGATGAGAATAAAATGCGTGATATGATTCAAGGGATTATTGATATTTCCAACCTTGAAGATCCGATTGGGAAAACTCTGCTTAAACGTCAACTTGATGACGGTTTGATTTTGACAAAAATTTCTTGCCCGATTGGTGTTTTAGGAATAATTTTTGAAGCTCGTCCGGACGTAATCTCGCAGATTTCTGCCCTGGCAATTAAATCTTCAAATGCAGTAATCCTGAAAGGCGGTAAAGAGTCGATAAATACTAATAAAGAAATAATGAGAGTTATTCAGGAAGCATTAGACTCAATAAGAGATTTTCCAAAAGATGTACTGACGCAGGTTTTCTCAAGAGATGATGTCAAAAACATGCTTTCGTTGGATAAGTACATTGATTTAATCATTCCAAGAGGCGGCAATAATCTTGTTAGATTCATAAAAGAAAATACAAAGATACCGGTATTAGGACATGCAGACGGAATTTGTCATATATTTGTGGATGAGAGTGCTGATTTAGAAAAAGCGAAACGTGTAATTATTGATGCGAAAACTCAATATCCGAGTGCTTGCAATGCTGTTGAAACACTTCTAATCCATAAGGATTTTAAATATACAACAGAGCTTCTGAAAGCTCTTGAGGAAGCGGGTGTAGAATTAATTGCGAAGCCTGAAAGCTGGCATACAGAGTACTCTGACAAAATTCTTTCTTATAAATTAGTTTCAACTCTTGAAGAAGCTATTGAACATATAAATGAATACTCTTCCGGTCATACAGAATCGATTATTACAGAGGATAGCAAGAATGCAAAGATATTTATGAATGCCGTTGATTCAGCAGGAGTTTATCATAATGTTTCGACAAGATTCGCGGACGGGTTCAGATATGGTTTTGGTGCAGAAGTAGGAATTTCTACTAACAAAACACATGCAAGGGGACCTGTTGGGCTTGAGGGGCTTACGATATACAAATACAATATTGAAGGAAACGGAGATATTGTAAAAGATTATGTAGATGGTACTAAAAGTTTTTGTCATAAGGATTTATAAATGAAAGTAGGAGTAGTTGGTTTAGGTTTAATTGGCGGTTCAATTTTTAAAGGAATGGATGGTAAACATGATGTGGTTGGAGTTTCTCGTTCTGTTTCGGAAGCCGGAGTAAGTATAGATTATTCAATACTCAGTGGCTGTAATGTTGTTTTTGTTTGTACTCCTATGAATAAGACTCTGGAAATTCTTGACAAGCTTGAAGAATTCCTTGATGAGAATACTATTGTGACAGATGTTTGCAGCTTAAAAGAGTTTGTTTCTCATAAAAGTTACAGGTATAAATTTATACCTTCTCATCCTATGGCCGGTACTGAGCATAACGGCTGGGAGCATTCTTTTCCGGAATTATTTGAAGGTGCTACATGGGCTGTAACCCCAAAAGACGATACTGATATTAAAGATTTTGAGGTCTTGAAATCTTTAATTGAGGATTTGGGTGCCAAAACTATTATGACGACTCCGCGGGAACATGATAAGGCTGTTGCATTGATTTCACACGCGCCAATGCTTGTAGCTCAGGCTCTATGTAAAAATATTGAAAATAATGAACTTGCACAAAGACTTGCTTCATCAGGTTTTAGGGATACGACAAGACTTGCTTTATCAAATGTAGAGATGGCAAATGATATGATTGTGATGAACAATGAGAACATTAGAGATGTTGTAAGTCTTCTGGATACAAATATTAATAAAATTCTTGAAAATGATTACAAGAAGCAGGCAGAAAAGATAAAAGAGTTTAGGTCAAATCTTTATGCTTCTAAAGTTTTAAAATAATCTTTGTTGTTTTCCAGGGTATCTTTGCTTGCAGCAATTGAATATACAGGCGGATTGCGGAAGATTTTTTCTGCAAAATCTACAATTTCTTGTTTTGTAATAGTGTCAATTTCGTTGTAGAGCTTGTTAGCGTATGTAATACCGTATTTTGAGTTTAAACCAAGATTGATTGTATCAAGCTTTTTACTGCTTCCTTCTGTATTTAAGAGATTGGCTTTCATCGCAAGCTTAGCATTTTCTAAATCTTTGTCTGTGAACTCGCCGGCTTTAAGTTTGGCGATTTGTCTGTTAAACCCGTCAATTGATTTTTTTACATTATCATATGAAATTTCTCCGATATCCTTATTGTCTGTTGTAGTCAGAATATTACAGGAAATTTCTCCGCTGTTTCCTGTTTTTTCAATCGTTGAGTAAACAGAGTATGCAAGGTGGTCTTTTTCTCTAAGGTTGTCAAATAATCCTATACTTGAACTTGTAAGTATTGAGTTTGTAAGCTCGCCCAGTACAGATTCACGCAGTGTGTTATCAGTTTTAAACTTGTAAACCTGCATAATATCAGCCTGTGAGTTATTCTTAACTACCTGTAGAACTTTTGGTCTTGTATTTTCTTTGTATATTTCTAATGGTTTAATTTTATTCGGCAGAACTTTTTTTAGCTTTGCAGAACTGTTTAAAATCTCATTTTTTACTTCCGGATGCTCAGCCGGAATGTTTGCGGTAATAATACCTCTTGAATTGTTAAGTAAATATTTATGGCATTCTTTTACGTCATCAAGAGTAATGTTATCAAGATTTGCGAGAATTTCTTCATCAGAAAAATCATAAGGATTATTCCGTGTGTCATAATTTGTATACAGGCTGTATGCACTGTCCTGATGTCTGGACATATGGTCTTTTATTCTTTCTTTTGCTTTCTTCAGGTTTTCTTCGGTAAACCTTGGTTCATAAAGCAGTTTTTTTGCATTATCAAAAATAAGATTTCTGTTATTAAAACTGCTTTCAGTAGAAATTTTTAACCTTGCCGGTGAAACATAAGAAGCGAGAGTTATATTATTTTTTTCTTGAAAGATATCCATCTCATCTTCTGTAAGAGAGGAATTTCCCATTGTATAGATATAGTCTAATACGTTAATGACACCGGCCTTTTTGTTGTATGGCTTATCAATATACAGCGAGATGTTGTAATTTATATTGCTGCTTTTTGTTTCGTATAATCCTGTATCAAAGCCGTTTGGAAGCTGGTATTCAGAAATTCTGCTTTCGTTAACAGGTTCGCGTTTGCCTTTGAAAGTTATAGCACTGTCTTTTTTAGGATGTACTACTGTAACCGCAGCTTTATTCAGGTCAAAGTATTGTTTTACCCCTCTGTGTACTTCTTCGGGAGTAATAGAATTAAGAATTTGTTCGTAGTCCGTGATATATTCCAGACTGTTGTTAAGCATGGCTTTCCCTATAATATCGTTTACTTCTGACGAATACTCAAAAGTTTCTTCTTTTGCTTTTAGGATTCTCTGTTTAATTTCATCTAAAACTGCTCTATCAGGCGCTTTTACGCTTGAGATAGTATCAAATATAGTTTTTAAGAGCTTTTCACTGTTGTCTTCGGAAACACTTGCTGCCAGATATACCATTCTTGCGGCGTTTGGATTAGTACTTATTTTTTCGCTGTCTATGTACGGGTAAGCATTATATTGTTTTAGATTTTGAGTTAAACCTGAGGAATAAGAGTTCAGATATGTTTGTGCTATGTCATATATGACCTTTTCTCTTATATCATTGTTTTTAGGTCCTGCAAATCCGAGTATAACTTCGGTTGATTTTGCTTTGTCACTTACAAAATCTTTTCTCTCCGTCTTTTGTATCGGGCTAAGTTTTTCTTCAAATTTAGCGCCCTGTGAAATTTTTCTTGAATTAAAGCTTTTGGCAGTAATGTTTATTGCTTCATCAGGATTAACATCACCTGTAATCACAAGATTCATGTTATCAGGGGTATAGTATTTATTATAATAGTCTATAAGGTCTTTTCTTGTTAGATTTTTGATTGTCTTAACACTTCCTCCGACCATTTCATCAGCCGGATTTTTGATTTTGAATAAAGTTCTGACAGTCTGGTCAAGGGCAATTGTTTGCGGATCATCCAGTATCATGTTAATTTCAGATGAAACCGGATGCTTTTCTTTTTCAATCATATCTGTTGATAGTTTCAAATCTTCGCTCATTGCAGCGATTATTTTAATCTGCTGTTCCAAATCTTTTTTATTAAGAAGCGGGGTTGAATTTACGTAGTCAGTGATTGCATAATTGGTGCTGGCATTTGCCCAGCCTCCTAATTCATCAATCTTTTTGAAAGAATCGCCGGCTTCAAGTTTTATATGTCCGTTCTCGCCATTTGTTCCGTTAAAGGCCATATGTTCAAGAAAATGGCTTATACCTTTGATATTAGCGGTTTCATTCATAGAGCCGACATTAACATAGTTTTTTACAACAGCAGGAGAGCCTTCCATCGGAATAATGGAAACTTTATGTCCGTTTGCAAGTTTGTACATATGTACTTCTAATCCGTTATTAAGTTTTTTTACGCCAAGTTTTGTATATTTTTGAGGTACAGTGACGCCAAAATCAGGAGTTACATTTGATAACTCCATTATTTGCGGACGGGTATTATCTGTCTGAGCTGGTTTTACAGAATTTATTCCACCCTTAAATAACACACTATGAATATTGTCGACTTTCATAACCATATTATATATAAAACAATAACCGTCTAAAAATTGCTATATTGTAAAGAAAGCTAAAGATACGGGCATGATGGGTTGAAAAAATGCATAAATAA
>ENA-ORNO01000116-ORNO01000116.1-human-gut-metagenome-genome-assembly--contig:-NODE-116-length-57966-cov-4.243563_pt1 | contig 57966 bp, 45 predicted proteins | sample MGYA00242117_ERZ509026 | MGnify/ENA primary metagenome ERZ509026 (study PRJEB26280, sample SAMEA2338710) | human gut metagenome | biome: human gut; feature: human-associated habitat; material: faeces... | reverse complement strand
GGGGAGCCGGTGACGTTGGCTCCGAACGTGCGCATGAGTATTCCCCGGTAGGGCTTCTGCTGGAGTGTTATCTTCACCTGATAGACGGCAGCCTCGAGTCCGAACACCTTTGCGGCGTAGCTCAGAGCCGCGCCCCACTGTCCGGCGCCCGTCTCGGTGGTGACATTGGTGACGCCCTCCTCACGGCAGTAGTAGCACTGCGGCAGGGCGGAGTTTATCTTGTGTGAGCCGAGAGGGTTCACGCTTTCGTTCTTGAAGTATATGTGTGCCGGAGTGTCGAGTGCCTTCTCCAGCGCATAGGCGCGCACGAGCGGAGTGGAACGGTAGTACTTGTACATGTCGAGCACCTCTTCAGGTATGTCAATCCATGCATGCTCGGTGTCAAGTTCCTGTTTGCTGCACTCCAGACTGAATATATGGGCGAGGTCCTCAGCCGTGAGCGGCTGCTTCGTCGCAGGGTTCAGCGGGCGCATCGGCTTGTTGGGCATGTCTGCCTGAATGTTGTACCACTGTGTCGGAATCTCCGATTCTTGTAATAGAAAACGTTTCTGCTTGTTCATTCTCTTACTTTTTTTGGTGAATGTGATTGCAAATGTAATGATTTTATTCATACTAAACGACAAATTGATAATAAAATAGTTAACTTTGTGAACAGTTATGATAATATTGTATACTTTATTCGCATATTTTCTGGTTCTGCTGCTCATAAGCCATGTTACGGGCGGCAAAGCCGACAACAGGACGTTTTTCAATGGCAACAGACGGTCGCCGTGGTATGTGGTGGCGTTCGGTATGGTGGGCGCGTCGATATCGGGCGTCACGTTTGTGAGCGTTCCCGGCATGGTGCTCACTGCCGACATGACCTATATACAGACGTGTCTGGGTTTCATCCTTGGCTATTTCGCGGTGGCGTTCGTGCTGTTGCCTGTGTATTACAGGCTCAGGCTCACCTCCATATACACCTATCTTGACTACCGGTTGGGACGTTCCGCATACAGGACGGGCGCGTCTTTCTTCATCCTCTCAAAACTTACGGGCTCGGCGGTGCGCTTCTATGTGGTGTGCGCCATACTGCAACGGTTCGTGCTCGACGCTTTCGGCGTGCCGTTCGCCTTTACTGTCGTGGCGATGGTAGGGCTGATATGGCTGTACACGCGGCGCGGAGGCATAAGGACACTGGTGTGGACAGACACGTTCCAGACGCTCTGCATGTTTGCCGCGCTGATACTTATTATATATAATGTGGCACGGCATCTCGGCATGACTATGGGTGAGGCGGCTGACTTGGTGGCGTCTGACAGCCGCAGCCGGGTGTTCGTTTTCGACGACTGGATGACCAGACAGAATTTCTGGAAGCAGTTTCTCAGCGGCATATTCATCGTCATCGTGATGACGGGACTTGACCAGGACATGATGCAGAAGAACCTTACGTGCAAGTCGCTGCGTGAGGCTCAGAAGGACATGTGTACTTACGGGTTCGCCTTCGTGCCTGCCAATCTGCTGTTTCTTTCGCTCGGTGTGCTGCTCGTCGCGCTTGCCTCGAAGGAGGGAGTGGCGTTGCCTGCGGCGGGCGACGAGCTGTTGCCGATGTTCGCGGCTACCGGACGGATGGGCATGACGGTGGTTGTGCTGTTCACGGTGGGCGTGGTGGCGTCGTCGTTCTCGAGTGCCGACTCTGCTCTGACGGCTCTCACCACAAGCTGCTGTGTGGACATATGGTCGCGTCCGGACGACGAACAGTTGCGCCGTAAGGTGCATCTCGGCATGTCGATGGCGTTTGTCGTGTTCATACTTCTGTTCCACTCGCTCAACAGCACAAGTGTCATCGACGCCATATATGTGCTTTGCTCTTACACATACGGTCCGCTGCTGGGGCTTTTCGCCTATGGACTGCTGACGCGGCGCGGTGTCTCCGGACGCATGGTGCCTGTGATAGCGGTCGCGTCGCCGTTGGTTTGCTTCGTGGCGGACAGTCTTTCGAAACAGCTGACTGGTTATGTCTTCGGTTATGAGTTGCTTATGCTCAACGGTCTGCTTACTTTTGCCGGACTGTGGATGACGGGCAAGAGACATGCAGGCAGAGGCAGCCGGAACAGGGCGGAGGGGTGAGGTGAACTTGCGTAGCGGACCGTTGTATGACTGCCGGTGAGGATTTTATTTACGGGAAAAAGTATTTATGGAATATAAAAAAAGCCATGCCCGACGCGCGGACATGGCTTTTTCAGGTTTATGTTTTATTATTATACGAGTCTTGACCGTACGGCTCTGTAGTTCATGAATACTGCCTCGGAGACGTGCGTAAGTGTCTGCGGCTCACTTGCCTTCAGCCGACAGATAGCGTTCAGCCTCGAGTGCAGCCATGCATCCGCTACCTGCGGCAACGATGGCTTGCCGGTACACAGAGTCGGCACAGTCACCTGCGGCGAACACTCCGGGTATTTTTGTGCGCGGAGTGCCGTTGACGGTCTGTATGTATCCGGCTTCATCGAGGTCGAGCCATTCACGGAACACGTCGGTGTTGGGCTTGTGTCCTATGGCGAGGAAGAATCCGTCGATGGGCAGGTCGTACCGCTGCTCGTCGGGTTCGCCTTTGCGTTTCACCACGTGGGCGCCTTCCACACCGCCCTCACCGTAAAGTCCTACGGTGTTGTGCTCATAGAGTATCTCAATCTTGGCGTTGTTCTCCACGCGGCGTTTCATCGCTTCGGAAGCGCGGAGATACGGTTTGCGCACAATCATATACACCTTGTTGCACAAGTGGGAGAGATAGTCTGCCTCCTCGCAGGCAGTGTCGCCGCCTCCCACGACAGCCACTGTCTTCTTGCGATAGAAGAATCCGTCGCATGTGGCACATGCGCTCACGCCCAGTCCGTTGTATTTTTTCTCGTCGTCAAGACCGAGATATTTCGCGCTTGCTCCTGTGGCTATAATCACCGTGTCTGCCTCAATCTCGTCACCGCGGTCGGTTGTAAGCAGGTAAGGAGCTTTGGAGAAGTCAGCCTTGACGATTATTCCGTCGCGCACGTCAGCGTCGAAACGCTCTGCCTGACTGCGCAGATCCTGCATCATCTGGTTGCCGTCGACGCCCTGCGGATAACCGGGAAAGTTGTCGACCATGGTGGTCTGCGTGAGCTGTCCTCCGCTCTGCAGACCGCAGTACACCATCGGGTGCAGGTTGGCACGTCCGGCGTAGATGGCTGCGGTGTATCCTGCCGGACCGCTGCCGATGATGAGGCAGCGTGTGTGTTCTCTGTTTGCCATTATCCTAAAGAAGTTCTTCTATTTGTTTTGATATGTTTTCTATGCTTTCTGTAGGCTCGAAACGTGCCACGACCATGCCTTTCTTGTTGATGAGGAATTTGGTGAAATTCCATTTGATGTCGGCTTTCTGCTTGTAGTCGGGGTCGGCTTCAGACAGCATTTTCTCGAGAACGGGAGTGAGGGGATGGCTCTCGTCCCATCCGGCAAAGCCTTTCTGCTCTTGCAGGAACTTGTAGAGCGGGTCGGCGTCTTCGCCGTTTACCTTCAGCTTCTTGAACCTCGGGAACTCTGTTCCGTATGTGAGCTTGCAGAAGTTGTGTATCGATTCGTCTGTGCCGGGTGCCTGCTGGCCGAACTGGTTGCACGGGAAATCGAGTATCTCGAAACCTTTTGAATGGTATTTCTCATATAGTTTCTCAAGCTCTTCGTATTGTGGTGTGAAGCCGCATTTGGTTGCGGTGTTTACAATGAGCAGCACTTCGTTGGCGTACTCTTTAAGTGACACGTCTTTACCTTTTCTGTCTTTAACTGTGAAATCGTAAACGGTTTTCATCTTTTTTTATTTTTTTAATGTTGTGGAGACAAAGATAAGTAATTTAAATGAGTATGAATGAAGCTTTTGGCATAAATTAATCTAAATGGTAGGAAATTCTATATGAAGCATAGGGAATTTCCTATCTTAAAATATGAAATATACCTTTGCGTAATAATGTTTATTTCGGTAACTTTGCCAATAGAATATAATGAATAAAAAATATACGGATATGAAACACTTGAAATTACTTTGGACAGCTATCGTTTTCGGAGTCCTGCCGTTCTCTTTCACGAGTTGTGATGATCCATGGGACTGGGATTATTACGATTATTACGGTGATTGGTATTATGACTACAACTGGTATGACGACGCGTTCGATTATGGTACGGATGAGCTGAGGCTCGTGGCAAACACTCTGAGAGGCCATTGGGAGGGCACGATGAGGAACGAATATACTGACAATACGGGGCATCGCGTGTATGTGGACATGTATGTTTATTTTGAGTTCGACCAGTATAACAGCCGCTCTCTTAACGGACGGGGACGTGAGATAGACACTGTCGGCGACGAGAGTCAGGAGTTGAGGTTCTCATGGTATATTGATCCGCGTTCCGGGGATATACATATAAGATATGACGACAGCGGATATACGTTCGTGCTTGATTCCCGCGGCAACAGTCAGACGTCCGGATTCAGTCTTACAGACGATTATTTCAACGGTGTCATGGAGGGTGTCAACAACGATGAGCTCATCTTCTTCGACTGCGTGCGCACCACATTGGCAAAGCCGTCACAGCCGTGGACAACGCAGAGGAAAGCCGCTTCCGCCACGGACAGCGCAAAACTCAAATATACCGAAAACCTGAAGTTCAGAAGCAGAAAGTAGGGTTTCGGAAAGTGCGCGAGGCTCGTTTGACGCATTGGAATATTCAGAAATTCATACAGATGAATCTTCCGGATAATACCGGAGTGCATTGAAAAAGCGACAGGCAGGAACTTACATGATTCCTGCCTGTCGCTTTTTATCTTTAAATGCTGGTGTTCCGAAGACTTTGTCATGCCTTTGTCTAAGGCGGCTAAAGCCCCCATACATTCAGCACAATCTTTTTTTCAACCTCGTTTTCGGTCTTATCCGGAAGATTGCAGAAGAAATCTATGCCCGTCTTACGTTCCAGTTCATCTATTGTGATGGCGTAATCGGCAAGGTCGTCATACGTTTTCCATTCATCCTTCTGCTCTGCCCAGAAAGCTATGGCACGGTATCCCATGCTGTTTTTGAGCAGACATGCCATGAAGAAATACCTTGGAACGATGAGCTTTCCCTGTATTCTCTTGATGATGTTGCTTTCCTTGTCTATCGTGCCACCCTTGCAGACGTAGAGCGTGTCGGTCGTTGCGGCGGGCGACCAGCTTCTTACCTTTTCCTCCATTCTCACCCAGAGACCCTCGCCCTTGTCGTTTCCGGACGAGCTGTAGCCGTTGAACCGCCTGTATTGCGGCTGCATGTTGGTAAGATAGAATGTCTGTTCGTTTGCCTTGTATGAGTATTTCCGGTCGGCGTTTGGGCATATGTGACCGTGGTCGAAGCCCGAACCGTAGAAGTAATCTTTGTCGAGATATTGTGAGGTTGTAAGGTTCGGGTCGAACAGGTAACCGTCAACCACGCGGCTGTAACTGCCGGTATATCCCCTGTGCATCTGATAGCACGACCATCGCTGAGCCTTTTTGTCACAGTCCCATTCAACGCAATAGTTCACCTCATCGCGGTCATACTGCCTGTCTCCGGTAGTCCTGTGCACCAGCACAATGCTGTTTCCGCCTTTAAGCTTGGGGAATTCGAGTCTTGCGACAGCGGCGTCTGTCGTGACAACATTCCTGTTGGCGTTTGCCTCTTCGGTTGTCGTGCCGTTGCCGTTGCCGCCATTATTGTCATCGTCGCTGCTGCATGAATACAGCGTGAATGCGATGCCAAGCAGACAAATAAGATATTTCAGATGTTTCATATGTCTGTTTTTATGTAGTAAAATAAATGTTTTCCTGAAATATGGAGAATTAAAAAAGTGCATTCATGCGCATATGCAACTACGCATGAATACACTTCCCGTATATGTTTAAATATAAAATGATATATTTATTTACGTGTCTTACCGTAACGGCTCATGAACTTATCCACACGACCGGCAGTGTCAACGAGCTTGTTCTTGCCTGTGTAGAAGGGATGTGATGAACTGGAAATTTCGACTTTAACTACCGGATAAGTCTCACCTTCAAATTCTACTGTCTCTGTAGTCTTGCATGTAGAACGTGTAAGGAACATATCGCCGTTGGACATATCCTTGAATACGACGGGGCGATAGTTTTCTGGATGAATACCTTTTTTCATTTTATCTTAAATATAATTGTTAATTATGATTCTACGTAACAGGCTGCAAATTTACGAATAATTCTGCAGCCTGCCAAATATTTATGCGATTTTGTTATTTAATGATAGTGGTTTCACCTGTTGTAAGAGTGAAATCATCTATAAGTAAGTCGCCGCCCGGGTTCTTTGAGTTCATTATAAGTACACAGTATGTACCGTCTGCATCAATTGTGAATGTGTGGGTAACTTCAATCCATTCTGTATTTGACAGATTGTTTGAATATTCTCCGTACTTGTAAGAACCTACTTTTCCGTCAGTTACCTGAACATATCCAGGGCAGAGGGATGCGCCGGCAGCGGTAGCAGCCTTAGCATAGAATCTCATAGTGTATTCGCCTGCTTTGAGTTCCATTTCCTTATAAGAAATGCGCTTGTTGGATTTAGAATCACCTTTTACCAGAACTGCATAACTGCCGCTGTGCTTGTCTGTGCTCATGGAAAGAGTTGCATTGCCTGCAGTAGATGTTGTTGACCAGTTGTTTGGAAGTCCTTCAACCCAAGCCTCAAAATCTCCGTTCGGTTTTGTGAGGTCGCCGATGTTGCCGCTAGGAAGGTCTTCAACAGAACCTGCTTTTACGGACAGACTCTTCACTTCCCATGTTGATGATTGTTTATCGCCGCAAGTATGACGGAGAGCTATGACAACTTTGCTGCCCATGAATTCTGCAGGAATGTTTACTTTCTTCTCTTTGAATGTGAAGCTTGAACCCATGCCGTCAGTGTTGTATTCTATTGTCTGCCAAGTTGCGGTTTTTACATCTCCTGTATAGTTCTTGCTGATTACGATAGAGTTGTTAGCATTGATGTCACCTTTTTCGTAGTTGATGGCATGGTTGATTGTGATGTATGCCTCTGTTGCTTTAGTGAAATCAATTTCCGGAGATACGAGGAATGTTACACCTGCCTGGTTCTCTTTGGTCCCGTCACCGTTGAAGTCCTGGAATCCGGTTACCATTGCACTTGAATAGTCATTATACCATTTCAGTGTACCGCTGGCTGATGAAGAAGTGAAATTGCCGAGTGATGAAGAGAAATCCTGGTCGATGAAAGTACCTTCTGGCAGTTCGCCTTCACCGCCACCTTCTTCTTCAACCTTGCCGACCTGTACTTTCAGACTCTTAACCTCCCATGTAGAAGATGATGATTCGTTACATGTGTGACGCAGTGCTATGACAACTTTGCCGCCCATATATTCAGACGGAATGTTCACGCTCTTCTCAGTGAATGTGAAACCTGTGTTGAGGCCTTCCGTATTATAGTTCAGAACCTGCCATGTAGCGGTTGTTACATCGCCTGCGTAGTCCTTGCTTATGACGATGGAGTTGTTTGTGTTGATGTCACCTCTTTCGTAGTTCAACGCGTGGTTGATGGTGATATAAGCTTCTGTTACTTCAGTAAGATCGATTTCCGGACCAACGAGGAATGTCACACCGGCCTGATTCTCCTTTGTGCCGTCGCCGTCGAAGTCCTGGAATCCGGTAACCATTGCGCTCGAGTAGTCGTTATACCAGTTCAGGTTTCCGCTCGCAGCTTTTGATGTGAAGTCACCGAGCGACGAGGTGAAGTTCTGGTCGAGCAGCACGCCTTCGGGCAGTTCCTGGCCTCCGCCGTTGTTGTTCGGGTCGTCATAAGGCGCCGGAACGTCTTCGCAACTTGTGAATGTGAATGCCGCCATTGTGAGAGCAATCACCGAATATAATATCTTTTTCATAATGTTATCTTTTTGTTTATATTATAATACTGTTTTTATTATTTCACTTCCTCAACGTCGTCTATCGAGCGTATTATTATCTCCCATGAGTCGTTGTAGCGTTTGAATATGCCGGTAATGTTGCATTTGCCTTGCGGTACGGTACGTCCGGCGAAGTCGCAGTATGGCGATGTGTATATCATCACGCTGTTCGGCTGCTCGTTGAAGTTGAGGCTTACGGACTGACTTCCGTTCGGGTCGGAGAAGGTTGTGGTCTCCGAAGCACCCTTTATCGTGACGTTCTTTATCACTCCGAGCTTCCCGCTGTCCTTGTCGAAGGTCCATTTGGTCTTCTCGTTTCCGTCGGCGAACACCTCAGGTTCAATCACCTTATATCCTCCGGTTATCATGAAGTGATCCTGCCACAGGAATCTGTTCATCCGGCTCACGTATGTGTTGCCGTTCTTATTGGTGTAGAGAGTGCCTATTTCAGCCTGTTTGCCGTAGTTGCCCACGTAGAGGTCCTTCAGTTCCACGAGTATTTCGGTTCCCACGGGCAGGTATCCGTTTATGCCACCCTGCGCTATCGCGATGATGATGGCTCCCGTCTCGTCCTGCAACGCTATCTCGTTGTAGATGTTGCCCTGCACGTCGTTTCCTGTGACATAGCCTTTTATCTGAATCGGCTCGGTCACTTGCTCGTATGCGTAGGACGTGTTTATCTTGTCCTTGAACATCTCCCTCACTTCGGCGATGGTCTTCAGGTTGGTTTCCTTTATTGAGTTGTTGCCGTAGGGTATGCTTGTCCCGTTGGGGTCATCCCAGTCGTCGTCCATACACGACGTGAGAGTCATGCCGCAAATGAGTGCGAGCATTATGAGTTTAAGATATTTCATATTTTTCATAATTGTCGTGTTTTAGAATTTGTAGGCGATGTTCAGCATTCCGTTTGTTCCGTAGGCATAGAATTTCATCGGGTTTCTTGAGAAGCGGTATGCCCTGATGTTTCCGGAGTTGGTGTAGTCGCTGCGGCTCTGTTCGTATCCTCCGGTGCATATGTTCTGGTTGTTGAGAATGTTTGTCACCATGAGGTTGATGGACAGCGATCCGTGTTTGAGGTATATGCTTCGTCCTATTGAGCCGTCGAGCATGAATCCGCCTTTGCCTTTGGCTTGTGCCACCGCTCCCGGACGGAGGTTGCCGTCGTTGTCGTATACGGTGCCGTATATCTCCTGTCTTCTGTCGAGAGTCTCCTTGTAGCGGTAGCTCGGAGCGTAAGACAGGTATATTCTGTCGTAGTAGTTGCAGTTAAGGTCGATGTACCATCCGCCCTGATGGTAGCTCACTCCGAGGCTTGCCGCGGTGAGCGGGGTGCCGGAGTCTCGCATGTCCTTGTTGTAGACGATGTCGTCCACGTACTGTGCGCTTGTGGAGTTCATGTATCTCACCTTCGAGTTCTCCAGTATCTTAGCCTCGCTTATCGTTCCGATGAGTTTCACGTCGAGTGCGCTTGTCACCTTGAATTTCAGTCCTGCCTCCACTCCGTAGTATTCTTTCTTGATGCCGGTGAGCGACACGTAGGAGAAGGAGTTGATGTCGTCGAAGTAGTAGTTCTGCCAGTCGGTGACGTTGGTAAGGCGGCTGTAGTAAGCGTTTATGTTGGCGTGGAGCCACGAGTTCTGCAACTGGTATCCGAGTTCGGTGCTGAACACGCGCTCATTCTTGAGGTTTACAACGAAGTCGTTGTTTATTTCAGGTGAGGCGAATGCCGTGCGTGCCTGTGGCGCGCGGTGCTCGTAGCCTATTCCGAATGTGAGTGTGTTGCCCCGTCCGAGGTTGAGAGTGGAGCCGAACTTCACGCCTCCGTCGAGAAACTCAGCCGTCTTGCTCTTGCCGTATGAGTTGTTTGCCGCCATACCGTTGCGCATCTTGCCGTCGCGCTGCATTGTGGTGTATCCCATTTTCGCGCCTATCGTGTAGTGCAGCGGTCCGAAGTTCTCGCTGTAGCTTGTCCAAAGCTTGCCGTTGTTCACGAGCAGGTTGTAGTCGTAACCGAACCTGTCGCCGGTCTTCACGAGCGCGTCGCGGTTGTTGAGGTCGTACTGTATCTCGTCAGCGTCGCGTGAGTATGTGCCCAGCGCATAGGTGTTGATGTTGTGGTATGTGGTTGCTCCGAGCATGTCCTCCATTGTCTGGTAGTGCATGCCTTTGTTTGTGGCGGCTATGATGCCTATGTTCCACGACTTGTCCTTGTCTATCTGCTTGTTGAGTGTGGATGCCAGCGACACGGTGAGCGCGTTGTTGTGCTTTGCCTGTATGTAGTACATGGCGTCCTGTCCCAGCTTTGATATCTGTGCGTTGGAGTAGTACAGGCGGTCCCAGTTTATCTGTCTGTTGGCTTTTGATGCTGTCCAGAACTGATAAGCCGTATTCCAGTCGGCAAGGTTCTGTTCCGTGCGGTTGTTGTAGTCGGTCTCGTCCCACACGTCGTAGTAGCTGCTCGGCATGTTCTTCCAGTAGTTGGGGTGGGGGTTGTCAGTGTTGTTGTAGTTGAGCTTTGTGTTCTTGTACATGCTGTATTTCCCCATGATAGACGTCGTGAGCTTCGCGTTGTCGCTGATGTTCCAGTCCCATGTGAGGAGAGCTGTGGGCGCGAAGTCGTTCACTATGCGCGAGTTGCGCTTCTTGCCGTTGTGATATCCCCAGTAAGGGTTGTAGAACTTGTCGTTCGCCAGCCAGTACATCTCGTCCGTACCTGCTCCCTGCGACGCGCGCTCCGTGGGGTTGCCCCATGTCGAGAGAGCCAGAGAGTGGCGTCCGTCTCCGAACACCTTCTGCACTCCGAGGAAGTAAGAGAGCGAGTTGTAGAACGTTCCTTCCACATAACCCTCGTTTGCCCATCGGTAGGTTACGTTTCCGGAGAAAGCCCAACCCTTGTCGCTCAGTCCGGTGTTGAATGTGTACATGCCGCGCAGGGTGTAGCTCCGGTTGGCTCCGCTGAGTGTTATTCTGTGTCCTGTGGGCATGTTTGCCGGTCTGAAGTTGTAGTTGTTGGCTCCTCCCATGCCCGGTACGGAGAATGTGTTGTACTCGAATGGGAGTGACGACTCCATGTTGCGTGTCTGCTGGTTGAGTCCTCCCACGAGCGAGTAGCGGAACTGTCCGCTCTCCATGTCGTTCATCGGTACACCGTTGATATAGACATCATTGAACTTCTGGTCGAACGCGCGGTAGCGGAAGCGTACCGGAGAGAAAAGATATCCCACCTCGCTTGCGAAGATGTTGGAGTTCGAGTTGACGATTGTCACGTTCTGCGACATGTCGTCGTCTTCGCCCAACTGCGCTTCTGTGAATGTGAATGCCGTTTCGCTTAGCGCCGCGGACTTCAGCCCTATGGAGTCTTGCTGCGCGTTCGCAACGGACGAACAGCAAAGGGCTATCACTGCTAATTTGAGCTTCTTTTGCATGTGTATAGAAATTATGTAGTTTGTCTTGCAAAGTAAGAAAATTATTTTTAATGGCGAAAGACTTTTTTGTTAAATTTTTATGATTTGAGGGTTTTAACACAGCAGGTGCCCTATTATTGGTGTATATTGTGATGTTTTTACCCCAAGACATTCATTGCCTCAAGCCCGGAGAGCGGTTGTGGCTTTTATATTGTAAAGTCTCAGGGGCTTATTGCGTTGTTTGCCGCGCCGGTTCCGTATATGCTCCGGGTTACATTCCCGTCTTCTTGTCAAATCCTTAAAAGCCGTCATGCCGCTATACATATATATATTTATGTGTCTGCCATTCTCCTGTCATTCCTTCTCATTGCCGCCGCCACACCGCCACCCGCTTTTTCCCTGTTTAGTACGCCACATCTTCGATTAGGCAGAATATAGTCAGGCAGACAACAGCATGAAATAGGAATGGAAGTCCGACGACCTGTCCGGCTTTAACAATGTTAATCTCCCGTCCTTCATTTTTTAACATTCCGTTCCGCCGCATTCTGTGTGTTCGCGACCTGTTTTCACTGTCCTGTGAGCCTCTTTCTGCCTGTTCTCACCGTCCGGAAACCGTTCTTGCTGTCCGGAAAAGCCTCTTCCGCGTTTCCGTAAAGCCTCTGTCATGCCCTCGGAGAGGCTTTACGGTGTGCCCGAAAAGGCTCTTCCGCAATGCAGGAAAGGCTCTTTGGAGGAGGTGGGAAGGTGAGAGGGTGGGGAGGTGGGGATGTATCTGGTTGTGTGTCAGTGGGTTGTCGTGTTGTGTTGTATTCTGCGTTTTTAAGCGTTTCCGTGCGTCTCTTTATGCGAAAAGCGTTTTTACGTGTGCCTGAATGTTAAAATACGGAGTGCCTGCAATGCCTGTGTGTGATTATAGTCAATCTGTGCCGTGCCGCGTCATCGTGCCTGCCACCAGCTCCACGAGCGTCGTCTGTCTGCGCGCAGATGAAAAAATCGTATGCCATTGCGATTAAAATTTCATGAAAAATACATTTTATTCAAATTTATTACCGATATTTGCAGAAATTCACTGCTGCCGGCGCGGCATGCCGCCAAGCCTGTTCGGGTTTGTGTGAAAATGAAAGATATAATGTAAAAAAGCGAAATATATATTGTATATAAAGATATGAGAAAATTCTGTTATTTGATTTTGGTGTTGCTGCTGCTCTCGGTCAGTACCGGGATAACGGCACAGAAGAAATACTCGGCTTACGCCGTGGGGTTCTACAATCAGGAAAACCTGTTCGACACATGTCATGATGTGGGGAAGAACGACCACGAGTTCCTGCCTACGGGATCGTATCACTGGAACGGTCTGAAATACTCCCACAAGCTGCGCAACATGGCACGTGTGCTTGCCGACATGGGCACCGACGTGCTGCCAGGGGTGGGATGCGCTGCCATCGGAGTGAGCGAGGTGGAGAACGCCAAGGTGCTCACCGACCTCGTGTCGCAGAAACCTCTCGCCGAGAGAGGATTCCGTTTCGCTCATGTCGAGGGTCCCGACAAGCGCGGAATAGACTGTGCGCTGCTCTACAATCCGGCTCTCTTCACTGTGCGCGACGTAAAGCTGGTGCCATATGTTCCTGAAGGCTCTATGCCGGAAGACTACATCACGCGCGGCTTCCTCACCGTCAGCGGCACCCTTGCGGGCGAGCATGTCGCCATCGTCGTGTGCCACTGGCCCAGCCGTTTCGCCGGTTCTTACTACCGCGAGGTGGCAGGACGCCAGGTGAGGGCTCTCAAGGATTCTCTCCTCAGGGACGATCCCGAGTGCAAGGTGATGGTGATGGGCGACATGAACGACGACCCCATGAACAAGAGCATGAGCGAGATGCTCTCGGCAAAGGCTGATCCAGACAAGACAGGAGAGGGCGACATGTACAACCCTTGGTATAACATACTGAAGAAAGAGGGGCGCGGCACGCTCATGTACAGCGGTTCGTGGAATCTGTTCGACCAGATTGTGATGACGCCTAACATGATCAACAAGAAAGGCAGCAAGGACTACTCCACGCTCAAATATTGGAAAAACCAGATTTTCTCGCGCCCGTATCTCTTCCAGACCGAGGGCAAATACAAGGGTCAGCCCAAGCGTACCACGGCGGGAGGAATATGGCTCGACGGATTCTCAGACCATCTTCCGGTGGTCGTATACCTTGTTAAGGAACAGAAATGAGCACCCGCGCGCAGCCGACACACAGCTTGCCGTCTGACGGACAGCCCCCTGTGGAGCGGCATCCGTTCGAGCCGTTTCTGCCGGAAGGGTGCCGCCTGCTCATGCTCGGCAGCTTTCCGCCTGCGGAGAAGCGTTGGGCGATGCGGTTCTATTACCCCAACTTCACCAACGACATGTGGCGCATCTTCGGCTTGTGCTTCCACGACGACAAGATGTTCTTTGTCGATGAGGAGCACAAGACGTTCCGTCTGCAACTCATAGAGCGGCTCCTGCGCGAGCGTCGCATAGGACTTTACGACACCGCATGTGCCGTGCGCCGCCTCAAAAACACTGCCTCCGACAAGGACCTTGAGGTGGTGGAGGCGACAGACCTGAAGTCAATGCTGCGCTCACTGCCCGAATGCCGGGCTGTAGCCGTTACCGGACAGAAGGCGTGCGACGTCCTTTCCGAATGCTTCGGCATAGAGCGTCAGCCTGCCGTAGGCGCATGCACCGACTTCCGTTTCGATGGACGCACGCTGCGGCTCTACCGCATGCCCAGCAGCTCGCGCGCCTATCCGATGAAGGTGGAGCGTAAGGCTGAGTTCTACAGACCCATGTTCAGCCGCGAGACATCACTCTGACCGTCTCCGCATGCCGGCTCTTCCGGCTGGCGTAGGGCATGCCAACGAATGACCACGAAGTATAAAACACATCTTATGGATAAAGTAACGATTATAGGAATAGCCGGAGGAACCGGTTCCGGCAAGACCACAGTAGTGAGGAAGATTGTGGAGTCGCTGCCTCCGCATCATGTCGCCGTCGTGCCGCTAGACTCTTATTACAACGACACGTCTCACATGACCGAGGAGGAGAGACATGCCATCAACTTCGACCATCCCGACGCTTTCGACTGGAAACTCCTTGTAAGGCATGTCAACGAACTGCGCGAGGGACGTGCCGTCGAGCAGCCCACTTACTCCTATCTGAAGTGCAACCGTCTGCCCGAGACGGTGTATGTGGAGCCAAAGCCGGTGATTATAGTCGAGGGCATAATGACTCTTCTGAACAAGAAACTGAGGGATATGATGGATCTGAAGATATTCGTCGACTGCGACAGCGACGAGCGTCTGATACGCAATATACAGCGCGACATAATAGACCGCGGGCGTACCGTGTCGATGGTTGTGGAAAGATATCTGAAGGTTCTTAAGCCTATGCACGAGCAGTTCATAGAACCTACCAAGCGATACGCGGACGTAATAATACCTCAGGGAGGCGACAATCTGAAGGGCATAGGCATCATCTGCAAGTACATTGAGGGCATAGTGCCCCATGAGGACTGACGGCGCGGGACTCAGGTGAGCCGTGCGCGCGGTGTCAGTCGTTTTCTATGGCGGTGGGAAGGCTCTCGTCTTTCTCACCGTTTTTTTCTGCTTCGGCAGCCGCCTTCATGTCGGCTGCCTTCATCTTCTTGCGTATCAGGTATATCTTGATGGAGTTGACGCTCTCCGACACACCGTATAGCAGCATGCACCATCCTATGACAAACAGCGGTGCGGAGGCGATGGCAGACGGCTTTATGAGCGCGATGAGTCCGACAAGAAGTATCACCGACGGCATTATCCAGAAGTAAAAGCCCACGCGGAACGTGCGCGAGATGGCGGCGAGGCTCACAAACTGACCTATGGCTCCGAGAATGAGGATGGCGGCGAGGATGAACATCAGCCACGAGATGAATGCTCCCGGCATGAGCGCGAGTATCAGACCGAGCACTATGCTTCCCAGACCTGTAAGCGGAAACGAGGGCTTGAAGCCGCTCAGTTGCCTGCCGTCTGCGTCGAACAGCTGCACGTCGTTATCGCGGCGGCGTGCCACGAAGTATGCCACGCACGAGATTACTCCCGACAGGAAAAACAGTATGCCGATGACAATGGTAAGCCACGTTACGGTCTCTTCCCTGTATTTTATCAGCAGTACGCCCATTATTATTGCGCTGAGGGCGCGTGCCAGCGAGCTTTGTATTATCTGCATGGATTCAAGTTTTTATAGTTTCTTTGTGTGATGCGGTTTTTATAACGTACGGAAATCCGGTAAGTACGGTTTCCGACAGTGTATCAATAGCCGCTTATATGTTTGCAAAGATAATGCGAGGCGAGTGCAACAGCAAGACGGGGAAACTAAGTTTTACCGGTCTTGATACTGCTGAGCTGACGCTTATCTTATGCAAAGATAATGAAAGTATGGCACATCACAAAGTCAGAAATGTGTTTTTTATTTTGCGGAACAGTGCTCTTTACTTATCTTTGTATAAGATAATCTGCACTCGGGAAATAGAAAGCAAGCTTTATTTCCACTCGTTTGCATTATCTATACAGACAGAACTATTTAAAGAAAAGAACTATGACAAGACTTTATCTGGTGCGCCACGGCGAGACGGTGGACAATGTCAACTGCATATTACAGGGACAGACGCAGGGCTGTCTGACGCCTGAAGGCATAAGACAGGCTGAAAGTGTGAGAGACAGAATGGCTGGTGAGAGGATAGACGCGTTTGTGTCGAGCGACCTGAAACGCTCTTACGACACATGCGCCATCATCGCCGCTCCGCACGGTATGAAGGTTGTGACGACTCCGTTGCTGCGGGAGCGCGACTGGGGAGGGTTCACCGGGATGTACATTCCCGACCTTAAGGGCGTGGCGTTGCCCGATGATGTGGAGACGCTGGAGGCGTTGAGGGAGCGTGCCGCACGCTTTCTCGACTTCATACGTGGGACGTATGCCGGCAAGACAGTGCTTGCCGTGGGTCACGGAATAATAAACAAGGCGGTGCAGAGCGTTTACCGTGACGTGCCGATGAACGAAATAGAAAAGATGACAAACGCAGAGGTGCGCATCCTTGACTTGTAGTGTCGCGCCTCTGCGGTTTGTCATCCTTTAATCATTTAATATGTACCTTTACTTAATGGAAGAGACAGATACCGTTTGGTTTTGATTTTAAATTATGTTGACTTACACTTTTTCATGTTCTCAGAGAGTGCCTCTCTTAGCGGCGTCCGCCGAACTTGCTTCCGCCACGGCTTGATGATGACGAGCTGCGGCTTGCTCCGGAGGAACTCCGGTTTGTCCCGAATGAGCCCCTGTTTCCCGAGAATGAGGAACGGCTGCTGCCTCGCGATATGCTCGGAGTGCTTGTAGAGCGTTTGCTTCCGAACGAGCCTGTGCTGCGGTTCACGCTTCCTGACGACCTGTCTCGCATGTTGTTTATGAGGTCGCGGTTGTTTGTGGCAGAGCCTCCGAAGCGTCCGCTGCCCGAGAACACCGGATTGCTCCTTACTGTTCTGTTGTCTGACGAGCCGCCGTTTTTCGGTGCGAAGGTGTCGCGGGGCTTTTGCGGGGTCTTCGATACGCTTCCTCCGCGCATGCCTCCGAAGCTTGAAGCCTTCACTGTTGTTATACCTTTCTTGTCAGTCACGGTTGCCTGCCGTCTGCCGAAGCTGCCTCCGCCGTTGCCCGGTCTGCTTGTCACGATGGGTGTGCGGCTGCCGTTTCTGTTGCCGAACACGCCTCTGTGTCCCTCGCCGTAGTCTCCGCGCCTGAATCCGTCGCGCATTCCGAAGTGGCGTCTGTCGGGTTCCGGTCTGAAGTTGTTTGCCCTATACCACGACCGTCCGCCGTTGTGTCTCCAGCTGTGACCGCCGCAATAGACGGTGACAAAGTGCGGACAACCGAAGTAGAAGTAGTCTCTGTGGGGGTAGCGGGCGTATATTCTGAACCTCCAGTAGCCTGCGTTCCAATAGAGCGGGCGGTAGAAATAGAGTGCGTCGCAGAACGTGCTGTACTGCCAGTCGAACAGAACATAGCTCAGATCCAGGTTGCGTTGTCTCCAGTATATGCCGAAGAGGTCGTCCTGTGTGCGTATGCTCATCAGGTAGTCGAGGTTTATCTCGTATGCCGCCTCATACTGTGCTTCACTCAGATTAAGTTCATACGCCATCTTATCTGTAAGGAAAAGAGCCTGTTCGCGTGCCTGCTCATAGCTCATGGCATTTGCCGATACTGTCACGGTGAACAGTAATATAAGGGCTGATACAAACTTTTTCATAATCGTATATTTTAATGTTACACATCCGTTGTTCTTATCTCTGATGCAAAGATAGGACTGTTTTGCGTAACGGAAAGAGGGAATTTTCCTATAAAATCGGGGGATTTCCCTAAAATGCGGCTATGGCGCGGCATCGTGGTTAAGGTGTTCATAATGAGAGTTAAAAGCGGGAATAAATATTGATATGGATAAAAATGGCAGTTTATGCGATAAATAATGTAAATTTGCAGGGTAAAAGACAATGACGTGAATAAGAAGACTTTATATGCCGCATGCCTGCTTCTTGCGGTCAGTACGGCTGTCCGTGCTCAGGCGTGGGAGGAAGCCGGTGATGCGGGGAAACTCAGTCCGGCACGAGGGTTGAGATATGGAGTGGAGATGCAGGGCTCGTTCTCGAAGGGCAGGACACCGTTGTGGCTCAACGCCAACAAGTATGGTCTGAGCTCGCTCGATAAGTACAACGGATATGTGAGAGCCATGGTGGCGCGCGACCTTAGCGTCGACTCCACGAGACGGTGGGGAATAGGCTACGGCGCAGACGTGGCGGTGCCGGTGAACTATACGAGCAGCGTGGTGGTGCAGCAGGCATACGGCGAGCTGAGATGGCTCTACGGAGTGCTCACCGTGGGCAGCAAGCAGCAGCCGATGGAGCTGAAGAACAACGCGCTGAGCAGCGGATCGCAGACGCTGGGCATCAATGCGCGCCCCGTGCCGCAGGTGCGTCTGGCTCTGGCAGACTACTGGGTGCTGCCTTTCTCGCACGGATGGCTGAGGCTGAAGGGACACATCGCCTACGGCAAGATGACCGACGACAACTGGCAGCATGAGGTGACGGGACGCAAGTCGAAGTATGCCGATGACGTGCTCTACCACAGTAAGGCAGGCTATATAAAGATAGGCAATGAGGACCGGTTTCTTCCCTGGTCGCTCGAACTGGGTCTGGAGATGGCGGCTATGTTCGGCGGAACAGCCTACCGCCCGCAGTCTGACGGCACGATGCTGGCGTTGAAGGGCGAGGGCGGACTGAAAGGCATGTGGCAGGCTCTTGTCCCCAGCGGCGCGGATGCGGGCGAGACGCTCTACAAGAACATATCCGGCAACCAGGTGGGGTCATGGCTCATGCGCGTGAACTACGACGGTGACCGCTGGCGTCTGGGCATATACGCCGACAAATATTTTGAAGACCACTCCGCCATGTTCCTCATCGACTACGACGGCTACGGCAGCGGCGACGAGTGGAAGAAGAAGAAAAAGAGCAAGTTTCTGCTCTACGACCTCAAGGACATGATGCTCGGCGTGGAGGTGAACCTCAAATATGGCACGTGGATACGCGACATAGTGTTCGAGTATATATACACAAAGTATCAGAGCGGACCGGTGTATCACGACCACACTCCGTCGTTCGCCGACCACATAGGAGGCATAGACAATTATTACAACCATTACATTTATACCGGATGGCAGCACTGGGGGCAGGTGATAGGCAATCCTCTCTACCGCTCACCGATATACAACGATGACGGGACAATATCGGTGAAGAACTCCCGCTTCATGGCTTTCCATATGGGAATAGACGGACGTCCGGCGGAGAACATCACCTACCGGCTGCTCGGCACGTGGCAGGAGGGACTGGGAACATATGCCATGCCTTACACCGGAAAGCGTCACAACGTGAGCTTCATGGCTGAGGCGACATACAGTTTCGCGCACGACTGGAAGGTGAGGGGCGCCTATGCGATGGACTTCGGACGCATTCTGGGCAACAACGCGGGGTTCCAGCTCACGGTGTCGAAGAGCGGATGGTTCTGACATACGGATGATGCGGCAGCGGAAAAAACACGGAATAAAGGAATACATACAACTGATATGAAGAGGAAAGACATATATACAATCATCGCGGCATGGCTTACAGCCGTCCTGTCAGCGTCGTGCGAGATAGAGACATCGGACAATGGCGACCTCGACGGATTCTGGCATCTCGAGCGGGTGGACACCATCCGGACAGGCGGCAGGCTCGACCTGAAGGACGAGTATGTGTTCTGGGCGGTGCAGAAAGACCTGCTCAACGCATGCGACAGGCACGGAGACAGGGGTGACTTCCTGTTCCGCTTCGAGCACAAGGGCAAGACTCTCAGACTGTACGACCCGCACGTGAACGACAGGATGAACGGCGACCCGGCTGTGGACGACGCCGGAATGCTGCGCCCGTTCGGGGTGAACGCGCTCGACGAGACGTTCGGCGTGGAGCGGCTGACAGGCTCGAAGATGGTGCTGTCTACTGAAAAATTGAGACTGAGTTTCACAAAACTGTGACGCGCGGAGGCTGCCTGTGTTGCCGGATGGGGTATGCCGGACACCGGCTGATGCGGACTTATGCGCCTCCGATGGGCGTGTGTGGAGTCATGGCGGACACTTCAGGAAATGAATAATTATGCGTTTCTGAAAGTAAAGAATTTTGACATCAGAAATTGTCAAAACAGAAAACGCGGACCGTCACGGACGTGGCGCGTAATCATGAAAAACCGTTTTTACATACGAAATGGCATCAGATTGATACGTATATTTACCCCTTTACGGCTCAAAAAATCGTTTTTGGAGAGGAAATTTAAGGTATGATGATGCGCAGAAGAGGCTTTTCCATGGCGCGGAAAAGCATGTCTTGCGAGACGGAAGAGCCTCTTCGGCGGTGCGGAAGAGGCTCTTTGGCAGGGCTGGAAAATGTGTCTTGAATCATGTTATAGGCTAATGCGCTGGACTACAGCGGCTTGCGTGAAGTGTGCGAGAGTGGCGTATTTGCGTGCGGATGAGCATTAGCGTCGGAAAACATCGGTATTTTGAGGTTACGGTGTATGGATATGCATATTACAAAGGCGGTTTCCGTATAAATATGCAGGATGCATGGCGGCGTGCCATTGCGCGCAGGGTGCGTGGCGGGGGAAAGTCTGACGTTATGCGGCGGTGGTGCCGTTGTCTGCCGTCAGCCTGCGCTCGTTCTTCCTTATGAATATGTCTGTGACGAGCTGGAAGCCGGTGTAGACGAGTATGTCGGTCAGAACGATGAGGTCGCTCTTCATTACCGGGCGCAGAGCCTTGTTGAGAACGATGAACGTGGCGGCAAGAAGAAGGTGACAAGAGCCTGATGCTGCGACATTCCGGCACGCATCAGCTTGTGGTGTATGTGGTTCTTGTCAGCCTTGAATATCGGGTGGCGGTTCTTCAGCCGCGTTATGATGACCCTCACCACATCGAAACAGGGTACTATGAGCAGTGTGTAGGTTATCAGCAGACTGTTGTTGCGGTAGGGCATGACGTTCGGATTGTGCATGGCGAACTTGATGAGAAGGAACCCGAGAATGAAACCCAGGGTGAGACTTCCCGAGTCGCCCATGAAAATCTTGTGTCCCTTCTCCGGCTTCCCCCATATGTTGAAGAAGAGATATGCCGTGAGCACGCCCATGAGTCCGGCTATGAGGATGGCGTAAGTGTAGATGCCCTCATGCATGAAGCACAGCAGGAAGCCGGAGAGCGAGAGCAGGGCGAGTCCGCCGGAGAGCCCGTCGATGCCGTCGATGAGGTTCATGGCGTTGTCGATGAACACGAGCACGAACACCGTGAGCGGCGCACCCACCCAGAACGGGAGCTCGTGTATGCCGAACATGCCGTACATGTTGTTGATGTAAAGACCGGAGAGAGGCAGCAGCGATGCGGCTATTATCTGCACGGCGAACTTGGTTCTCGGTCTCACTCCCACAATGTCGTCCACTATACCTATGATGTATATGAGCGAAAGGCTTATGAGGAACATCACAGACCATGTGCCTATGGTTATCTGCCGTTGTCCGGTGAGCTGGTTGAGAATGGCTATTCCGAAGATGAAGGCTATGAGCGTGCACGGCAGGAAGCATATTCCTCCAAGGCGGGGAATGGCGTTCTTGTGCACTTTGCGCGCGTTGGGAATGTCGTAAAGGTTCTTTTTAATACAGAAGTTGACAATGTGCGGTATGATGATGAAACCGCACGCGGTGCTTATGACAAAAGCAGACAATATCAGAATGATGCTGTTCTCCATTAATGAATTCAGTTTATATTATAACTCATATATTACGGTATTATTGCATGGAGAGGCATATATTAGCTGTCATGAAGCCTTGACGGCATCTCTGCAAATGGCTATGCGGAGATGCCGCGCGTGTGTGCCTGCATGGCTTTCCTACGGTATCAGCCGCCGGACGTGCCGTTACAGTTTTACCGTTTTTATGGTGCAAGTAACGGAAAAATATCTTACCTTTGCAGAAGATAAGCTGCACTCGGCAATTTGAGAGTAAACTCTCATTGCGCTCGTTTGCATTATCTTTGCAAAAGAAAAGCTGCACTCGGGAAATAGAAAGCAAGCTTTCTTTCCTCTCGTTTGCATTATCTTTGTCACAATTTCAGTAAAAAGCAACATACACTTGATATGAGAATATTGGTCACGGGGGCAGCCGGATTCATCGGCTCTAAGGTATTTAAGGAGCTGGCAAGACGCGGCGATTTCGTAGTCGGGATAGACAACATGAACGATTATTATGATGTGAGACTGAAGTACGGACGTCTCGCCGAATGCGGTTTTTCACAACCGGAAGCCATACAGAGCGGCAGCGTGGTAAGGAATCCTGTGTACGACAACGCGCTTTTCATCCGGATGTCTATTGATGACAAGGAGATGACCGACCGGATATTCGAGGAATACCGATTCGACAAGGTGATGAATCTGGCTGCGCAGGCAGGTGTGCGCTATTCGATAACCAATCCTTACTCCTATCTTCAGAGTAACATGGCTGGCTTTCTCAACATTCTGGAGGCGTGCCGCAACTATGGTGTGAGGCATCTCATATTCGCTTCGTCAAGCTCTATATACGGTCTTAACACGGACGCACCGTATAAGGAGGACGACAAGGTGGACACGCCGGTGAGCCTGTATGCGGCTACAAAGAAAGCCGACGAGCTGATGGCGCACTGCTACAGCAAGCTTTACGGATTCACAACCACGGGTCTGCGCTATTTCACTGTATACGGACCGTGGGGACGCCCGGACATGTCGCCTTCGCTGTTTGCCGGAGCCATATTGAGAGGAGAGCCGATAAAGGTGTTCAACAACGGCGACATGATGCGCGACTTTACATATATAGACGACATCGTGGACGGCACAATATCTGTCATCGACACACCTGAGGACAGTATAAGGCGCGACAACGGTGTGCCTTACCGCATATACAACATAGGCTGCTCGCATCCGGTGAGACTGATGGACTTTATCGGCGAGATAGAGACTGCGCTTGGCAGGGAGGCTGAGAAGATTTATCTGCCTATGCAGCCGGGCGACGTCTACAGCACCAATGCGGACACGTCGAGGCTGGAGAACGAGATAGGCTACAAGCCGCACGTGTCGCTGCATGAGGGAATAAGCCGGTTTGTGGAGTGGTTCGTGTCTGAAAGGAATCCGTTGAGATGAGTGTCCGGACGGATTGAGGGGAGTGTCCGGACGGACAGCCGTGAAGGGACAGGCGTGAGACGGTTATGAAAAACATGTCTGAAAACGGCTGGAGAGCCTGACAGACGGTGCGGACTGCATGCGAAAGGCGCGCAATAGGAATGTCTTATTGCGCGCCTTTTGTGTTCTTGTCCACCACGTAATGCCTTATCCTGCTGCCGTAGATGAATTTCACCACGCGCAGAGGCATGAGCCTGAAAACAAGCCGGCTTATGGGAAACACGTATTTTGGAGTGAGCAGACCGTATACTCTCCTTACGCCGTTCATGTAGATGCGGAACTCGTTCCATGCCTTTGCGCGGCTGCGTCGGCGGAACATCTCGTCGTCACGGCGGAAGTAGAGCGTTATGTCGTCGATGTTGCCTATCTTGTATCCGGCGCATATGGCGTCGAACCACAGGGCTATGTCCTGGCTCGTGCGGTAGCGTTCGTCATACTTCAGTCCGTTTCTGAATATCGCGCTACGCATCATCACCGTGGGGTGGGCGAGCGGACTCGCCTTGTATATGGTGCGCATCACCTCGTCGTTGTTCCTCGGATAATGGCGCACGTTGAGCTTCGGGTTGCTGCTGTTGAACTCCTGCATGGCTCCGCCCACTATCGCCACGTCCGGGTTTGCCTCAAGAAAGGCGGTCTGCCGTTCGAAACGTCTGGGGTCGGACAGGTCGTCGCTGTCCATGCGGGCTATGAGGTCGGAAGACGCCAGACGCAGGGCTATGTTGAGCGACTTTGTCAGTCCGAGGTTTGTCCCGTTACTGTGGGTTATCAGCTTGTCGCCGATGCGCTCTTTCCATGTGCTTATGGTCCGCTCCAGCGCATCCGTCAGCGGACCGTCCTTTATCAGTATTATCTCCGCAGGCTTTACTGTCTGGTCGGTCCATATGCTCCTTATCGACTCGTCCAGATATTCGGGACGCTCGTTTCTGTAAACCGACATTATAACTGAGATGGTCATTGTATGTACCTCTATATAAGAATATTCTTTTTATTATTTGATTAAACCGTCCTTTATTCCTCTGGCAATCTGCCTGGCATATACGGTCCGTGGTTTTACGAATAGAGGGAAGTAAACGGCTTTGACAGCGTATTTGAAGAAATGTCTTAATTTCCACCAGAACGGGACATAGTTTCTCCTGAAAAGCCAGATATAGTTCCTGAACTGGTAGTAAATGCGGAACTCGGATGAGATTGAAATGTCCTTGTTACCTATTTTCCTTGATTCCTTGCCCAACATGTGCCTTATTCTTGCATTCTCCGCTATATAAAAGCGGTAACCTTTTGTGGCGGCTCTCCAGCACCATTCGTTATCCACACCGTCTATGAAAAGTTTCTCGTCGAACATTCCTGCATGTTGGAAGTTCCCGGTCTCAATCAACGATATGGATGACCGTATGTAGCTGCATCTTGTCGCGGTTGTGTACTGGCGTCCGTTCTTTTTTATTGTTACCTTGTCATATTCTTTGGATTTTGAGGGATAAGGCATGCCTGTCTTTATATTGACGGCTCTTGTGCCTACGCCTCCTGTCTTTATGCCTTCAGATTTCAGGAATGTGTATGTGTCAAGAAGTTTGCCTACTGTGTCAGGTTCGGCTATGCTGTCTTGGTCGCTGAACAGTACGAAGTCGCAACGGTCGCCAACAAGACATCGGATGCCGGTGTTTTGCGCTGCGGCAATGCCTGTATTATTATATAATGGTATATATTTTATTTTTGCATTCTGTGGAATCCGGTCTTCATTCGATTTACGGGAATTGTCTATCAGATAAACTTTATCTACCTGAGGTAATAAGACGTTCAAGGAGTGGAGCGTCTGCTCAATGTCCGGATTATATAATATTATGATAGCTCCGATAGTCATTTCATATTCCTTTCATGATGCCTTTAACCATGTTCTTCCAGCATTCGCATCCTCCTTTGACAAATAACGGGAAGTAAATGAGCCTCATGGAAAACTTTATACCTGTTGCTATTTTCCATTGCAAAGGTACATATTTCCTGCGTAAAAGCCAAAGGTAGTTGCGGTATTGGTAAAAATAGCGGAACGGTTTGGATATTATGACAACCTGTCTGCCTATCCTTATTTCCCTTTGACCTACTTTGTGAGCGATGCTTACATTGGGTGTTATTCCGCAGACCATACCCTTTGACGCCGCACGCCAGCACCAGTCGTAGTCCACATAGTCTATAAACAGTCGCTCATCGTTCATGCCTACCGCCCTGATGGCATCCGCTGATATGCAGCATCCGGATGATATGACGTCGCGGCGGATGATGAAATCAGAGTCTGCATATCTGTCCTTATGTATTGCAGACCTGTATTCCTCACCGCTGTCCTTGCGTTTCACTGTGGGGCCGAGCATCGCGAGGTTGGGTATGTCCTTCTTTATTGATTTAAACTCATTGGCAATCAGTGACGGGTAATCATTCCCGAAGCGGCTGTCCTGATCAAAAAATACAAGATGGCTTACATGTTCTCCTAACATCATTCTCATGCCAATGTTCTGCGCTTCAGCTATTCCCTTGTTTGCCTTGTTGCATACGTAATGCATCCTGCCTATTTTTGAATCGTTTGTAAATGGCAGGTCTGAGTTGTCAACAATAACTCCGCGATATGTTTTGGCAACAGATTCTGCATTGCCTATATCTTCTTCTGAAGGATTGTAAAGAATTATTATTACTGCTATCCCGTCATCCATTATTCAAGTTCTTTATTATTCTTGCAGGATTACCTGCCGCTATACAATATGGAGGAATGTCTTTGCTTACAACCGCATTCGCACCTATAATTGCTCCGTCACCTATTGTCACATTAGGTAAAATGGTGGCTTTGTCGCCAATCCATACTTTCTTTCCAATGCAAACACGCCCTTTTGAGAACAGTATTCTTTCTGGAATGTTTTTTTTCATATTCTCAATTGTTGTGTCACCGTGTGAATTATCGGTTATGGTTACCATCCTTCCGGTTGTTGTACCTTCACCTATAATTATTTCATTGATGGCGGTGATAAAGCAATGTTCGCCAAGATCAACATTGTCTTCTATAGTTATGGTTGGGCTGAATTGCTGATTGTGGTATCTGACTTGTGCTGCTATGGTTGTATTTTTTCTTATTATGACGTTCTTTCCTATATTAATATTGTTACCTCCATATATCTTTATTCTTGGCCATACTGTTATGTTTTTGCCGCAGGATTGTATGCTGTAATGTATGAACCATCCGTATATAGAGCGATATATGTAGCATATCGCTCTCAATAGGAATCGAATTGCACTTACAAAGTATTTTGTCATTTGTTCCATAATCCTTTTGCTTTACCTTGAGATATTCTTTTGAATTGGATAATATTGATTGACGCACATATTAATGTAGCCGATATGAGTGTCACAACCAATCCTGTTGTTCCATAATAACGGCATGTAATGAATTCTATCGGAACGAACAATACTGTCTCACATACTGCCATTATGGTCATGATGCGTATCTTCCCGATTCCGAAAAGCAAGTAAGAGTAACAATTACTTACTACCATTACATAGCTGTAAACAGCCATCAAAGCAGACAGTTGCGTGCTTATACTTATCTTGTCACCAATCCATATCTTATAGAATATCGGTGAGACGAAATACATAATAACTGTGAGCAGAATACATGCGAGCAGCAGTCTGTTTATGTTTTTTACAATTTTGTTTATCCATGTCCAGTCTCCTTTTGTATATGCGTCCGTTGTTGCAGACCATAATGGAGACACTATGATGGTGAAAAACAGGTAAAGGATGTTGAAGTATCTGTAAGAAATCTGGTAGGGAGAAACTTCTGCAGGAGTCAGGACTTTTGATATGATGAAGTTGGATGACATGAACAGCAGCAGACCGGAGAGTTGTATGATGAAAAAGGACAGCCCCAGCGTCAGCAGGTCTTTGCATGTCGCAGTGTTGAAAAATCTTATTGAGGGTGCAAGAAACGTGTATTTCTTACAGAATGTTATCGGATAGGATATAATATATACTATCAGCGGAGATAATGTAAATGCAATGACGACATTCAGCAAGGTGCTTTTCCCGAACAATGATATTACAAACAACAGAAGTAACGACACTGTCTGTCCGGACACAACAAGCAGGTTGTTTATAGCGGGAAGCTGCATTCCGAGATATATATTGCCAATACACTTGAATATGAATGTGGCACCCATTATTGAGAGTGACGCTATGAGGATTGTATTAAGGTGTGGAACGAGCTGCGGGTCTACGTTCATTACCTTGTAGCAGTCGGTCATTGATATAATGAATGACAGGATTATCACTATTGGTATTATGGTTATGATAAGCATGCCAAATGTACTACTGACAAGCATACGGGCTGTTTGTTTGTCGTTTTTCGCCATAGCTTCTGCCAGTCTGTTTCTTAGTCCGTTGCCCAGACCGACATCTATCGCATCTATTCCTACGAATATGGAGTTTATGGTGAGCCATAGTCCGTACTCATAGCCAGAAAGACATTGAAGTGACAGAGGTACGATGAGGAACTGGATGATGCAGCTCCATCCCTTTATGACCAGCGAACCGGCAATGTTTTTCTTTACCAGTGCGGTGCGTCTGTCGCCTTTGAATATGTTTCTTATGTTCATGTCTGTCTATGGATGTAGGAATTCCGCGTAGAACGCGTTTATGCAGAAGAGCGCGATACCGACTATTGCTACTACCGACTTTGCGAGCCATCCAGGCTTTATGGTGTAATATATATTGGCGAAAATGAATATTTCGGCAATGCCATAAAGTTCACTTATCCTGAACGAAAGCACCGGGAGGAACGACAGTGCGAGGAATGAAAATACAGAGAGTCCGGTAAGTCGGAGCATCAAAGGCAGATATTTGTTGTGCTTTATTACTGTATCATAGAAGTAGAGTATATAAAGATAGGTGAACCATGTCACGACAAACACGGCGTTGAAGATATTTATATCACTGCCTTTTATGCCTCGTTCACTCAGTTCCTGATAGGCTGCGAGCTTGTCGCCTATATATGGTATGGGTATCTCGGTGAGAAGATTGATGTTGGCGAAACACAGAAGATAGCCGAGAGGAACAAGCAATGACCACATGAGCCTTGTTCTCTTGCTCATGTCTTTGTTGCTGAGAAACAGCACAGGAAACAACGCCAGGGTGGAGTAGTGGAACACGCAGCCCAGGAGAAGAAGCAGAGCGGTGAGTCCTTTTCTGTTCTCTGCCAGCGGTATTATAGCCATCATGAATATACCGGAAACCACACATGCCCTTATCTGTGTCATGTCGTGCAGTATGTAGTAGTTGCCCATATATACGAGCAAAGGAAGGAACCACAGTTCGGAAAGCCTCTTCATGGCTGTCATCTTCAGCAAGATTCCAGCTCCTGAATAGAGTATGAACATTATGTGAGCGTCGTCGGTGAAGCTGTTGAACAGCTGTGACAGAAACAGATACGAGTATTCAACAGCCATCTGAACATACGGATCGTCATAGTGGTTGTAGAAAAACTCGTAGTTCTCGGAGTCGTTGTCGAATCCTATCTCCTTGAATCCTGCGCACAGGAACAGTATGACACCTATTGATATATATATGGCTTTATTATACCGTTTCGTCCTTTCCTCAAAAAGAGAAGCGATGAATGTCAGGAAAAAGACCGAAAGCAATATATATATCATGCTCTTTCTTTATATAGAATCTTTATTGATGTGCCTATGAATGTGAGGAATGTTACGACGGCGACAAATATCATCCGTTTTGGTCCGGCGGGACGCAGGGGCACTGATGCAGACTGTAATGTGGTGAATGCCGGGGTGCGTTCCTGCACCTTAGCCCTTGCCGCGTTGAGCTGGTTGGACATCATGCTGTAGGCATTGAAGTTGAGTTGCATCTCGTTTTCAAGGTCCTCCATCTTCGATTTGTAGCTTTCGAGCATGAGCTCGTTGTTTGCATCGGCGAACGATGCGTACTGCTGTCTTGACTGTGTGTATTTTTTCTTTGCCTCGTTATACAGCTTCTCTGTATATTCAAGGTCGTTGCGGGCTTTCCTTGTGCGGTAGTCTGTGATGAACTCTTGCAGCCGGCTTTTCACAGAATCAGCCATTGTGGCACATATAAGAGGGTCCTGGTCGGTGACGGTTATTGATATCACGTAGTTCTTCTTGTCGACACTGCACTCTATTTTCTTTTCCAATGACTTCATGATGCCGTTCTGTTGCTTTGTCAGTCTGAACGGGTTTATCTTCCCGTTTCCGGCAGCGGAGGTCTTTTCCTTGAATATGTCCTTCACCCAGTTCATTGCTACGGTCCACCATGGGGCTGACTGATGTTTCAGCAGATAGTCATAGTAGTCGGTCCGCAGAGTGCCGTCTGCCGTCACGACCTGTATCGGGAACAGGCTTGTTCTGAAATCTACGGAGTTTACAAGGTCGGGATAGAGTTCCGGCAGAATGGCATCGCTGCTTGCGCCTGTGGCTGACGAGAGGTCGAAACCGAAAGATGAGGCTACCTGACTCAGCGAGCTTGAACTAAGATTTGACATCTCCGGTGCAAGAGTTACAGTACAGCGGTAGTAGCGGGGAACGCATATTATCAGCAGGCATGACAGTATGAACGCTACGGGCAGTGATATCGCGTATGCCTTAGGATGCTTGCGTATGGTCTTGACAATCTTGACAAAATCTATTTGTTTAATATCTTCCATCTTGTTGCAATGTCTTTTGAGTGGATGCTTGCTGGTTTTATTTCAACAGATTGACCAATGTGGCAATCATCGTTGCTATAGATGCCGTGGATGTGCCTATGGCGAGCCATTGTGCGAGAGACTTGCCGTCGCTCTTGGGCTTGCTCGGAACCACAATCTCGCAACCGGGGCGCACCTTCGTGCCATGGCCTACCTTTGCCACCGTTCCGTTCATATATATAATGTATGTCTGGCTCTTCTTTGCTCTGTTGCCCCATCCTCCAGCCTGGTCGATGTAGTAGGACACTTTCTTGCCTTTCTCATACGACACGGTGTTGGGGAAGAGCACGTCGCCGCTTATCTTCACCGTTCCGTTGTATTCCGGTATGATGATGCGGTCGCCCTCGCGCAGTACGAGGTCCGCGTCGCCTCCCGGTTCCTTGAGAGCTTTGTCAAGTTCTATTCCCACGGGATATGTTGTGCCGATGTCGAGCTTCTTCACGTCGATGGTGTCACCGCTCTGCGCCTTCGCCAATTTGAGCAGAGTCTCGTCTCTCATCTGCTCCTCCGGTGTGCGTTTGCGCTCTATGCGCGCTCCTTCGGCGTATGCGCGGTCGTTCAGTCCGCCCGCTTTTCTGATGATGTCAGACAGCCGTTCGTTCTTGGATGTGAGCGTATAGGTGCCGGCGAACATCACGTTGCCTTCCACCTCCACGTTCTGCTGTTCGTTATATCCGGGACTCTTGCGGACGTAAACCTCGTCGAACGGCATGAGCGTGAAGCCCGGCTGTCCGTCGATGACGAATCCTTCCTTCAGAGCCAGAGTGAATGTCTGCGATATGACGCTGTCGGGGCGCAGGGCCTTGGGGTTGTTTATGCGGCGCGCCACATCAACCTTCACCGTGGATGCCGCGTCCTTCAGTCCTCCTGCCTGTAGGATGAAGTCCTCTATCGTCTCGTTGTCGGCATACTGGTATATGCCCGGATAGTTCACCTCACCGTGTATGGTGATGGTGCGCTGCATCTGTCTTTCTGATTTCGTGGGTATGAAGAGCACGTCGTTCTCTTTGAGCGGAACGTCCGGCACGGTGCCTTTCATTATGCCGTCCAGGTCGATGCTCAGCACCTCCAGCGTGCGGTCTTCCTTCATGCGGTGCATCACGGCACGGGCAGTGAACGCATCCTCTTTCACTCCTTCGGCGTGTTCGATGAGCGACCTCACGCTTGTTATGTCGCCTCCCACCTGATACATGCCCGGGCGGAACACGGCTCCTTTCACCTCAACCATGTTTGAGAAGCGGTTGAGTATGGAGTCCACGCTCACAGAGTCGCCGTCGGCTACATGGAATGTGTTCATGTCGAATTCGGTGATGTTGTAAACCGAGTAGTCGCGTCCGGTCTTGCGCACCAGCCGCACAGCCTTGCGGTAGGCGTCACCGGCGAATCCTCCTGCATACTTCAGCAGTGTGCCGACGCTCTCGTCCTTCTTCATCTCGTAGTACATCGGGCGTTTCACCTTTCCGGTGATGTTCACAAGACAGTCGTATGGCTCCACCGTTATGACGTCGCCGTCGGCAAGTCTGATGTTGCCGGTGAGTTTGCCGTTGAGTATATAGTCGTATATGTCGACCTTGCTCACGAGCTTGTTGTTGCGGTATACCTTGATGTTGCGGAGCGTACCGATGTCGTTCGTCCCTCCTGCCATGTACAGAGCGTGGAACACTGAGGCGAAAGCCGACAGCGTGTAAGTGCCCGGGAGAGCCACCTCACCCATCACGTTTACTGTTATCGTGCGTGTCTGCCCGAGCGTAAGTCTCACCTTGCTGCTGCTGTAGCGTGCTCCGAGCTGCGATTTTATGCGGGCGTTTGCCTGCTGCACGGTGAGTCCGCTCACCTGTATTGGTCCAAACCCCTCGATGGTAACGTCGCCGTCGGGAGACACTGTTGAGTTTATCACTTTCTGTGATGCCCCGTATATGTCTATGATGACGGCGTCACCCGGTCCGAGAATGTAGTTCTGCGGTGTGGCGATGTTCATGTTCGGCTCGAATGTGAGGTTCTTGTTGTTGAATATGTCGCGTCCGAACACCCTGCGTTTCATCTTCTCGCGTTCGGCGATGAGCTGCTTCAGCATTGTCGCCGTGTCGGTGGGCAGGATGAATCCCAGCTCGTTCTGGAACTGTAGGAACGTAGGGTCGCTCTTGTCATACTGCTGCACGGGCGCCATGTCGTCGTATATCCTGTAGTTGGAGTAGTTGTCGCGGGTGGTGAGTGATGTACGGCTTTCGTCGTCGTCTTTTTTGTTCTTGCCGTTGTTTGTGCGCATTCTGTTTTCCGCGTCGTCCATTGCCTTGTCGGCAACGTAGCCCAGTCCCTGACTGCTTATCTGTTTCTCGTATTTGCTTCTGACGCGCCTTATCTGCTGGATGTTCACGCCTCGCTGTATCAGTTTTGTGACAATCTGCTGTTGGGATGTACCTTTCTCATGTTCCTCAACCACAAACTCGAGCACCTGGTCGTCGGTCATTGACGACTGTGCCGACGCACATACGGGGATGAGCATGATGAGGAATACTAATGCGATAAGTTTCTTCATATGTTTATATCAGAATTTTTTTCCTGTGACGATGCATATCACGGTCTTCGCCGCAATCTTGAAGTCGAGCCATAGGGAGCGGCGCCGGTAGTAGTCTATGTCCATGTGCAGGCGCCGTATCATTTTCTCCATCGTGTCGGTGTAGCCGTTGTACAGGGTGGCTTCCGACGTCAGACCGGGCCGCATGCGGTATATTATGCTGTAGCTGCTGTCTACCGCCATTATCTGGTCGATGAAATACTTGCGCTCGGGGCGCGGACCGACGAGCGACATGTCGCCCCTGAGCACGTTCCACATCTGCGGCAGCTCGTCGAGATGGTGCCCGCGGAGAAACTGCTCGAGGCGTGTGGAGTTGGTGTTGTCGCACCGTGCCACGAGCTGGGGTCCGTTCTCCTCTATCACGCTGCTCATTGTACGGAATTTGAATATCACGAACGGCTTCGCTCCGTATCCTATCCTTATCTGCCGGAAGAACACCGGACCGTTTTTCTGACATTTCATCAGAATCATGATAAGCAGAAATACCGGTGACAGCACCACCAGACCTATGGCAGAGCACACTATGTCGGTCGCTCTCTTTATGGCGCGTTGGGTGCGTCCCATTCCGTCCTGCGGTGTTTCTTCAATCATTGGTTTCCTGTTTTGTTTTCTGTTCTGATAATATAACTCCGTTTGCGCGATTTTGTTGCAAAGGTAAGTAAATTTTATCAAGAAATGTTATCCTGTGTGCCATAATGACGCGAAAAAGACGGAAAATCATTGCCGTGAACAAAATATTTGTTATCTTTGCACACGTCGGACATTGGCTTAAAGCCATTGCCGTGAACGTGCGCGGTCGGCAAGACCGTGCATGGCATGCCGGGGCTGACCGGATTTGACAGCGGGCAGAAATGGTATGTAAGCACGCGAAGCCTCGTCTGCCGGCTCCATAATATCAGCAGTCGAAAATTTATCTGGCGAAAACAATTACGCTCTCGCTGCCTAATCGAAGTACAGTAGGTTACTGGCTTTATCCCGTCACAAGGTGACAGGACGAGACATCGCCCGGAAGCTCTTGTCCCGAAGCGTTCCGAACAGGCGGTGCGGTAAAATCGGGAATAGCCGTGGTGTGCCCCGCCGCTGCGGTGAAATTTAAGGGGATAAGGTTGTGGTTGGTGGTCCGGGTCTTGCCGCAGCACGAAAACCGAAGTCCGGAATAAGCGTGTAGAAAGCGTATGGTTTCCCTGTTTGGACGAGGGTTCAACTCCCTCCAGCTCCACAGTTTCGCAAGAAGAGTCCGCTGACCGTTGAGGTTCGCGGGCTCTTTTTTTATTATATGTGCTTCAGGGGATGCGGAGAGGGGATGGGGTATCGAGTGTTGGAACTTAACACATATATGTCATTAGAACGCCGATAGTGCATTTAACCCCAATCGGTCAACAGTCTCCGGTTTTGATTATGCGTTATTGTCGGGTGCTTTGCTTGCCGTTTCGACGAAGGCATATCGGGCTACGCCGGGACGGAACGGCAAGCAAGACGCCTACGGAAGCGCGTAAGCAGGCTGGAGAATATGAGAAATAAGGATTTGTTCGAATATATGCGTTTTAATGCTATTTGGCTTTAAGGTTTATTGTCAGCTCTTCATCCCTCTTCCGCACTGCTGACGTCATCTTGTGTTCAGCCGTTTCCCGATGTGATTCGCTGCATCTTCGATAAAGCAGAATGCAATCCGGCTGACAGCAGCACGAAACGAGAATGGAAGTATAATGACATATTCGGGCTTAACGTTAAAGGTGTGGCGGATGCCGGGGTGTACTGGTCAGCCGACGCGGTTATGTCGGAATGTGGCGGGGGACCGTTATGCACGGCATAAAGGATGGTGATAAGAGCGCAATATGAGAATATGATCAGGTTTAACATTAGTTTACGTTTGATGACTCGGATTTAACATTCCATTTTCCCGCTTTCAGGCTTCCGTCTCCTTGTTTTTGGCGGTTTAGAGAGCGTGTTCCGCTCCGTGAGATTGTGTTCTGCATGCCTTGTTCCGGTCAAACGGGCTTTTTGGGGCGGCAGGAAAGTGCGTTTGGGGGTGTCGGAGAGTCTTTCCTGCATGACGGAAGAGCCTCTTTGGCTTTGCAGAAAAGCCTTTGTCGTGAACAGGAAAAAGCGTTGTTGGCAGATTGTTTTGTATAATCCGTTGTGTGACAGGATGTTGCGCGATGTGCCTGATACTGCCGTTTTTCGACTCGCTTTCCGTCTTTCTTATTTCTACAGCGTAATTTTCGGTTTGTAACAGTGATAATTTAACATTTAGGACTGTGATTTTATGCTTTTTTATATATTCTCGATTGCTAAAGAATAATGTGATTGTATTGACGTTGCAATCCATTTTTCTTATCTTTGCATAAGGCAAGCTGCACTCGGGAAATAAAGAGCAAGCTCTCTTTCCTCTCGTTTGCATTGTCTTTGCATAAGGCAAGCTGCGGTTCGGCAGTATCAAGTCCGGTAAAACAAAGTTTTCCCGTCTTGCTGTTGCACTCACCTTGCATTGCCTTTGCATAAAGCAAGCTGCGGTTCGGCAATGCTTTTGGGATATTGTCTTTCACAACGGGACACAGAAATGGATTGCTTTGCCGCTGTGCCGTGTAGGCGTTAAAAAAATTGAGGAACCGTTGTCGCTACCGCCGGACATACGGGATGCCCTTTGGTGGGACTACGGCGGATGTGATGTGTTTTCATTATGATTATTGTATGGATGAGGATTTTTCTTTTTTGAGCATCAGGCAGGCAGTGGCTGCCGATGTGCCCAAGCTGATTGACATCTTCGCCTGTGCCAGACGTTTCATGGCGGCGAACGGCAACCCTACACAGTGGGGTGGAGGCTATCCTGATGCCGCGCAGGTGAACGCCGACGTGGCAGCCCGCCACTGCTACGTGGTGGAGCACGGTGTCATGGGCATAGTGGGCACGTTCTGCCTTGTTGAGGGCGACGACCCCACATATGCCGTTATAGAGGACGGCAGATGGCTCGACGATGATGCCTATGCCACAATCCACCGTCTTGCCTCAAACGGAGTCTGCCGCGGTGTGGCTCGTGCGGCGGTGGAGTGGAGTGTGCGGCGTTGCCCCAACCTGCGCACAGACACCCATGCCGACAATGCTCCCATGCTCGCTTTTCTGCATAAGGCGGGATTCGTCAGGTGTGGCACAATATACTGTCGCGACGGTACGCCGCGCATAGCGTTCCAGCGTCACGACCGTGGATGAGTGCTGTGGTGTGGCGGATCTGCCTGCACTGAATCTGCTGTCGGGCATACTGAAGTAGTTGCATGCAGCATAAGGAATGATAAATGAATAATGGAAGGGACAAATGAGGATGTGTTATATAGTACGGATGAAATGGAGTAAACGGCTTGTTTATGTGTGTTTACTGTATCCAATCCCTTAATTTATTATGTATCAGGCATAAAACACATTCTTTTTATTTATCTTTGCAAGTATGACAACAATCTATATGAAATGGGAAATAGGGTCTTATTGTTTTTATTATCACTTCTCTATATACCTGCATGTGCGTATGAATATGACATCCGGTCGGCATTGCTTGAATTGGACAATGCCGTAGAGAGTCATCAGTATTATGTGGAACAGCATCTGGCTAAGATTCACAGGGTGAAAAGAGAACTTCAGTATGCGGAGTTTGATAATGATAAATATCTGATAAACAAAAAACTTTTCAGACTATACAAGAAATTCGACGGTGACTCGGCAATCGCTTATGCGCAGCGAAATTATGAGTTGGGCGTGAAAAACAACCGTAAAGACTGGAGAAGCGAAGCCGAGCTGTTCGTGGCTCAGGTGCATGTGACACGAGGTGTACTGTTTGTTGCCCGCGAGGAATTGGACAAGATAGGACCGATTAAAGACTTCCCGAATGAGTTGCAGGAGAAACTGGCTATAGTAATGCTAAACTACGGCAGTAAGATGAGGTCGCGTCAAAGTGGGGCAGTACCTGTTGGCACACTCGCAGAGAATGAGCAGGAACTGATGTCCTATCTGCGTAAAGGCACATTGCGTTATTACATAGGGCAGGGTATGCTGAAAAACTTTTCCGTTGAAACGAAACTTGCCGTTGAGAACATCATCCGTAAGTTGAATAAGGATGATTATATTAGCCTGTCCAAGGCATATTTCACTGTTGCGCGCTGCTGCAAGAACATTAAAGACGAAGACGGGTATATATATTATCTTGCCAAAGCTTCTGTTTGCGACATGAAGAGTGTGAACCGTGGCAGTCAGGCTTTATTGATGCTAATACAGGAATCACGGATACAGAACAACGTGGAAAGGGCTTACAGATATGCCATGCAGTGTGAGGAAGACGTGAAGGCATATAAGGACTATAACCGCAGCGTAGACCTTCTGTCTGCTCAGGATGACATAATAAGGTCGTATCAGAAGGCTCAGGACAGGCAGCAACGGCTGATTGTCGTCGGTCTTGTGTTTTTGTTATTGTTGTCAGGCGTTGTCCTGCTGATGTTTTTCCAGTTGCGTAAAAAGGCTCATCGTCTGCGTTCTCTTAACCGTCAGATGGACAGTCTCAATCAGGAACAGAAAAAACACCTCGACGAGATAAGCCGTATGAAACAGCAACTGGAGGTGTCGTATGCCCGGCTGTTGGATGAGATAAAGTTGCGAGACAACAATTTCATCGCTACTTACTACCTGTGTTCCGATTATGTGAAATCCTTGCAGAATTTCAAGAAGTCGATGGTGAATCTTCTGAAAACCAATTCTATCAAGGAAGCTATGCGCAAAGCATCCTCAAACGAAATAAACGATCAGGAGCTGAAAGAATTCTACAGGCGTTTTGACGAGGCGTTCCTATCGACTCATGTTGACTTTGTGGAACGCTTCAACAGACTGCTGAAACCTGAGGGGCAGTTCCATTTGGATAATCAGAATGTGCTTACACCGGAACTGCGCATATATGCTTTGATAAGTCTGGGTATAAACAACAGTGTCAATATAGCCGACTTCCTGCATTATTCACCTCAGACTATATATAACTATAGGTTAAGGGTGCGTCATCAGTCATGCATCGACGAAAAGCTGTTCGCCGAAGCAGTGACTAACATATATGATGACGCAAAGCTGAGGACTTACTTTGAGTAATGTGAGTCAGAGAAGATGTGATTCATCACATTGGCAGGAGCGCGATGGTTCTCGAGCTCATTCTTCATGAAGTCCATGTAGGGAGCCACGTGCTTGAAGAACCTGTAATAGCCCTGACACAAGTAGTTGAGTCCGGGATTACCGTATTTGTCCCTGACAAACCTGTTCTTGGGACATTCTCCATGACAGGCAAACAGGAATCTGCATTCCCTGCACTGCTGAGGAAGCATCTGTTTTTTCATTCTGGAGAACTTTCTCTGTCTCTGCCCGTTCATCATCTCGAAGATGGTCTGGTCATGCAGATTGCCAAGTTTGTACTCCGGAAAAACAAAGTGGTCACAGGAATATACATCGCCATTGAATTCCATTACTCCAGCATGACCGCATTCCTCTGCCATAGTGCATATGCCTGGAGCTTGCCCCACCCAGTTGGCAAGTGTCGCGTCAAAAAGCTGTATATAGTATTCTCCAACATCATGATGTACCCACTCGTCGAATATGGTGCAAAGGAAGTTTCCCCACTGTCCGGCGGTAATGGAGAAGTCTGCCAGCATGCCTTCTTCCTGCATACCCGGTGCAAGTCTGAGATTGTCGGGACGTGTGGTAATTCTCTCCACAATTGGGGTGAACTGTATATACCGGCATCCTATTTCCTTGAAGAAATGATAGAAATCAAGAGGATAGTCTGCATTGAAATCATTGACTACGGCAAGCGCGTTCCATTCCACACCATGCTTGTTGAGAAGATTTATGCCTTTCATCACATCGCGGAAAGTAGGACGGCCCGTTCCTGTCTTGCGGTATTCATCGTGGAACTCCTGCGGACCGTCGATTGACACACCGACCAGAAAATTGTTCTGTTTGAAGAATTCGCACCATTCGTCATTGAGGAGGGTGCCGTTTGTCTGTATGCAGTTGTCAATCTGACGTCCGTGAGAGTATATGCGCTGCAGTTCAAGCGCACGTCTGTAGAACGATATGGGACGCATGAGAGTCTCACCGCCATGCCATGTGAAAAGGATGTTGGGAGTGGTCTGCGCCTCAATATATTCTTTGACGAACTTTTCAAGAAGCTCGTCAGTGATGACATGATTACCCTGTCTTTTATAGAGTTCGTTTTTTTCCAGATAATAGCAATACTTGCACCGCAGGTTGCAAAGTGCCCCCGCAGGTTTAAGCATGATATACATCGGACGCGCAAAAGGATTTATTGTTGCCATGTTATATTTGTTATAGTTATTGTTGACTGTAGTTGAAAAAAGAATAGGGCGCTGTATGGAACGTCCTATTCATGTGATTATAATTCAAAAATGCTCACAGCCGGCGTATAGCCTATGCGTGTGGCGTTGACAAGCAGATGGCAGCCATGTTTCAGAGGTATCACCTGACCTTGCTGATAGACGGTCCATGGAGAGGACACTTCCACCTCTTTCCCGTTGGCTTTATGTCTGGTAACCTGAAACATGTCGTGGTCACAGCTCTTACGGACTATTGGCTTGTCGTCTTGCCCGTCTTTCAGAATCTTGTATCCAATGGACGCGCCTTTTGTGGCACACGACAGTTTTACGCCACCTTTCACTTTTACAATAACGGGTTCTGCTGTAAGCGGCTCATGATTTTCCCCCATCCACCAGTTTGCCACCATGTCTTTTTCCGGCATATATGACATGTCGCCCACCTGATTCAGCCAAGTACGGAATGCCTTCCGAAGTTCCACCAGCTTATCCTTATATGCAGGATTATCCGCAAGATTATGAATCTCGTCAGGATCATTCACAACATCGTACAGTTCCTCCTGTGGCTTTGTCGGAGCAAACCAGTTGTCCTGAATCTCATTGAGCAAGCCTTCCTTATGGAGTTGCAGCATTTCCCGCATCATAGGCAATGTCTCGCGATAGGAAATGGGCTGGTATTTTGGCAGGTCTGGCATGAAATTATAAATATAACGGTAACGCTTGTCACGCACACTACGCACACGGTCTGTACATTCGTCCATGCGGTCGCGGGCGGCAAAGACATATCTGCGTTTGACTTCCGACGCCTGAGAACCGAGGAACGCCTGTCCCTGCATGTATGCAGGAATCTTTACGCCAGCCAGTGAGAGCATGGTCGGTGCAAAATCAACGGCACTTATCAGGTCTTCGTTCTTTTCACCGGCATGGGCACCCTTCGGAAATTTTACAATGAACGGGATGTGTGTTCCGCGTTCAAGGACCTCACGCTTCATCCATGGCATGGTGCCTCCGTGGTCGCTGAAGAAAAAGATGTAGCTGCTGTCATATACACCGTCTGCTTTTAGCTGTCGGATAAGCTCGCCTATCTGATGGTCGAGCAACTGCACATTACTCAGCATTCTTGCCATGCACTCGCGTGCCGTCCTGGTGTTCTTGTAATATGGCGGAAGTGTCTTAATCTGGTTTTCATGAACCAACAGTTCCGGATGCTCCTTGAAAAGGTATGACTCTTCAAACAGCTGTGACTCATGCGTAATGAAGTGATTGAAGACAGCAAAGAAAGGCATTCCGGCAGGTCGGTTATGGTAGGACGCCGCAGCGCTGCTCTCATCCCAGGCTGTTACAGGCCCGTCAAACTGATAGTCCTCTTTCATGCAGTTGGTGGCATAATATCCAGCCATTCTGAGGTACTCGCTGAAGCATTTCACATATTCCGGTATGACGGCAGAATATGAAGGATGGTCCAGCTTTGCCGCTGTGGTTCTGTTGAGAACCTTGGTACGCATATGCTGAGTGCCGATGGACGTCGGATACATACCTGTGATAATGCATGAACGTGAGGGAGCGCTCACTCCTGCTGTGGTATATACATTTTGAAATTGTATCCCTTCCCGTGCCAATTGGTCAATGTTCGGGGTACGTACTACATCCGCTCCATACGTACTCATGTAAGGAGAGATGTCCTCGCATGTAATCCATATGATATTAGGCTTATTTATTCTCTTCTGAGATTTTTGAGCCAAGACACCGCCCGGCAAGCAAAGAGCGGAGACAGCCATATAAATCAGCTTTTGCATAGAGGTTGAATAAAATGAATTATTTTTTATCTTTCGCAATAATATCTGCAAAATGCCTGTGAAGATCATCTGCGAGCTGAGCCTGGAGTTTTTTATATTTCTTGTTGTTGTACAGGTTGTAGTGTTCGGTAGGATCATTCCGGTAATCATACAGTTCGCCACCGGCACGTCCGTCGTTCCATTCGGTATAGCGATAGCGTTCCGTACGTACGCTCCGACCGATGGTGAACTCCTTCACAGTGCTTTTGAATGCACCTGGCTTGCGCGTCTGAATGGAGTATGCATTCTCATTCCAAGGAGTGTTGACATCTTTAAGAAGTGGAGATATGTCTCTGCCGTCAAGGTCGTCGGGTGCTTTCAGTCCGCATACTGCAGCGAGGGTGGGATAGATGTCGAGCAACTCGACAGGCTTGTCGTAGCTGTCCTTGCCGTTGGTCAATCCAGGAACAGAAATCATCAGAGGAACTCTTGTGGCATGTTCGAAAAGCATCTGTTTCTGCCACTGACCATGTTGGCCGAGATTATATCCGTTGTCACCGACAAAGACTATGGCTGTGTTTCCTGCCAGTCCTTCCTTATCAAGTTTGTCGAGAATCTTGCCTATCTGGGCATCCATGAATGTGAGAGTGGCATAATAAGCCGCTTTGGCTTTCTTCAGTTCTTCGTCCGGCAGACCAAAGTTGATGCCTGGTGATGTACGCGCGCATGAAGGTTTGTTGTCCCAATCGTCGGCAGGTACATCAGGAAGAGGCATGTCCTGCCAAGGATACATTTTGAAATACTTGGATGGAGCAATGTAGGGAGTGTGAGGACGATAGAACCCCATAGCCAGAAAGAATGGTTTTGACTTGTTGTTGTGAATCTCCATACATGCTATGTTTGCACCTATGGCATCCGTATGCTCGTCGTCACTGCCTGGAATCTCAAGATATGCCAGAGATCCACCGATGCGATTTCCTCTAACCAATTGAGGAGTTACTATGTGGACATGTTCCTCCATGGTCTTATCTATACCGACAGGATTCCATTTCTTCGTCCAGGACTCCTTGTCATCCATCACTCCGTCATGTCCGATGTCAGCCGGTACATTGGCATGATAAACCTTCCCTACACGTATTGTCTGATAACCGTTGTTTTTGAAAAGTTGCGGAAGGGTCACTGCATCCGGCATTACTGTGCGGAAATTTGTGGTAAGATCAGTGACCTTAGTACGGTCTGGACTGTAACCTGTAAGGAATGATGCACGGGTGGGACCGGATAGCGGATACTGGCAGTATGCATTATTGAAGCGGACGGCGTGTTTGCGGATACGGTCGAGATTTGGAGTCTTGACAATGGAGTCGTCGAAACTGCCAAGGTCTGCATTCAGATCATCGCATACGATAAAGATGACATTCATTATGTCAGTCTGCGGCTTGCTTTCATCCATCTTTGGACTCTGCGTCTGGGCAATTCCTGTCTGACCTCCAACGAGGGCAGACAGGAAAATTGCAGAATTTCTTAATTTATTCATAATAATGGTAAATCGATTGTTTTTAATGATTAATTGTTTGCTTCTTCATTTCATTCGGCGGTTACAGCCTTCGGACCTTTCTTCGGCTGTTCAACAGGTTCAAATCCGGGAAGGATGACCTGCTTTACACACTTGTCGCCCATCTTCCATTTGCCCTTGCTCTCAAGAATTGCCTTGAATTTGTCTCGGATGGCGTTCTCCTCAGCTGTGGCTTTTGCACGTGTGATGCTACGACGCTCTTCCGGATCTTTCTTATAATTGAAGAACGAACCGTCTGAATACAGCTTATAGTTGCGGTCCTTAACATAACGGCAAGCCCATTTCTCAAGACCAGCCTGCGGGACATGGTTGGGCTGATAGTGCACGAACACATAGTCGCGTGCGTCTGGATTCTCCTTACCCTCAAGAACGGGCAGGAATGAATGTCCCTCACACTGCCATTCTTCAGGAATCTTTATTTCCATTGCTGCTGCAAATGTCGGCATGAAGTCAGTAAAGTCAACGAGTGCGTCTGTCTGATGGGAAACAAACTTATGATTGCCCCAGCGTGCCACCATAGGTACAGCCACGGACGCATCGATATTCATACCTTTGCCTCCCTTGACAACGCTGCCATCCTTCATTGGAGTAGAAATATAGCGTGCGGTACCGTTGTCGCCTACGAAAATTATGATAGTATTATCATATATGCCGAGGTCTTTAAGCTTCTTGACCAGCTTGCCGAAGAGCTTGTCTGTATAGCTTACCATGTCAGGGAAGTACTTGTTGTCCTCAGCATGTCGAAGCTTGTCGCTGACATCCCAATCGTCGCTCTCCGGAGTGGCATTGAAAGGGTCGTGAACAAGAGTCATGGCGTAATATGCAAGGAAAGGTCTGTTCTTGTTCTTGTCCATGAAGTCGCATATATAGTCTGAGAAGAAATCAGGACCGTAGTCGTCTTCTGTACAATCACTCTTTACCACGCCGTCGATTTCGAACTTAGGTTTTGCGTATTTATTTCCCTTGAAGGTAAGGTGATACAGGCAGTAGTTGTCAAAACCGAAGTGTTTGGGCAGTCCTTTATTTTCACCCAGCTGCCACTTTCCTGCGATACATGTCTTGTATCCTGCTTCCTGAGCAAGATTGGCGAATGTCTTCTGGTCCTGATTAAGAAACCCGAACTTGGAGTAGTTGCGGTTGTTATATTTGCCTGTGAGCAACTCCACACGTGACGGTGTACTAAGAGGTTGTGAACTGCAATAATTGAACTGCAGACCGTCCTCGGCAAATGCATCGAGGTTTGGTGTTTTATAAGTAGAGCCGTATGCCCCGAGGCATTCCTTGCCCATATCATCAGCAAGGATGAGAAGAATGTTGGGACGCTGGTCTTTCTTCTGCTTTTGTTTCGCGAATCCGAATGATGGAACGAGTGCCATGGCACTTGCCATTCCGGTTAAAAGATTTAATTTCATAATCATGAGATTTTAATGTTTTTAGAATGTGATTTTGGTTTTCAGGTCAATAGTGAAAGGACGGATGAAGGTACCGGCAACAGGCCGGTCATAATAAGGCTCCGGATCAGTCGCTGTGTTGGTACCGACGATACGCCCTTGGGCACCTGTCTGGTTGAGCAGGTTGACAACACTGAGATTGAACGCTATTTTCTTCGTTGCCTGATAGTCAACACCTGCAAACGTCTCCCAGCGTGAAGGGAAGAACAGTGTTCCAGGATAGGCGCATGAAGCCTTGCTGAAGTAGCGGGCACTTGCCCATACGCGGAACGCACCGAACTTATAGCTTGGGTCAATCTCAATAAGTGTCTTGGAACAGGTACGGGCAGGAACACCATCATAGTTGAAGTGCTCACCGAATACATCGAAAGAGAAATTCTTGTATACAGGGTTCTGTAGAGTAAGCATCAGATGGAGAGAGAATCCCTTGAATGGAGTCAATACCGCATCTGTAGTCCAGCCTACAGTCTGAATATCATAGAGGAATGACAGCTTAGTCGATTCTCCTTCCTTATTTGCAAAACCACCGGAAGCGTATAGATTGGAGCGGCCGATACGGCTCAATCTGGATATTACGCTGATGATTTTCGAATTATAGAATATACCTGCCGCAACATATGGAATGACATTTGTCTTTGACATAGGGTCATTACTTCCTTTATACACATTCAAACCATCTGATGTCTCGATATAGTATGCGTCACCGACGATTCCGAAATTAGGAAGAATGTTATAAGTGAGAGTGGCAGTGAAGCTCTTGTTCCAGAAATCTCGGTTAATTTCAGATGTGGCACCTGATACCCATGTGGGGTCAGAAGCAGCTGCGCGCGCGTCCTTATCCATCCAATGTCCGGCAAGATGATGCCATTCCAAACGAGCACCGAAATCAATCTTCAGATTCTTTACAGGTTTCCAATTGCCTAAAGCATAGATCGCATTCTTATACTCATTACCGTCATAGTAGAAGTATGCGCCGTTATAATTCCATTGTCCGTATTGGTCTGCCTGCTTGTTTGTCCACTCACCATTTTTATCAAGTACCTGAAGAGTAATCTGACGAGGGTTTGGAGCTACCTCAGAAAGGTAAGAATATGTGCCTTGTATCGCCTTGTCAACATGCCACATATAACCGTTGTATCCAACGCTGTAGTTGTAATTGCTTCCTTTCTTGCCAAGTTCTATACGACCATTCAAATAGTCAGAGGGACGCTTTGGTGCAATGCCCATCTGAACATTTTGCACGTAACCGGTATAGACCTGTTCATTGTTGTTGTCGGCATAAACATAACGCTGATTAGCTTTTAAGTCATCAGAACTCTTTATAGCATTGAATGCGAAGTTTGTCTTACCGCTTTCAGCGTGTTGATATCGCAAGGCATAATCTAATGTTAAAGCGTTGCCAAGTTTGTTGTTACCAACTATATCAAACGCGTGTACGGTAGAACCTGTATTTCTCATGAAATCTACACGTTCCATTTTTCCTGTAAGTGGGTTCTTATATATGTGAGATGAGCTACTTGTGGCATAGCTGTTCAAACCAATCTCAAAGTTGTCGAGTTCTGTGACCTGCTTGTCCTTATGGAAAATATATGGAGCGACGTTGTCGTTCACCTTCTGAGAATTCATGTACTTATATTGGAAACTTAGCTCTCCTTTTTTATAACGTTTAGTAATGATACCTTTCAAGAGTATGGTCTTATCAAGATAGTGAGTCCATGAAGGATTGGTTGACCCAGGATCCGCGTTCACGAAAGCATTTAAATGATAGAACCAGTTTTTTTTCATTGGACCTGCTAAAGAAATATTTCCACCCATCAATCCGTGCGAGTTGTTGTGGATATTGAGGTGTCCAATAAACTTGTTACTGCCTTTGCGGGTATTGGTTGCCATCGAAACACCAACCTCACCCATCTTGATGGCTGTTTGAGAAAGGCTCCAGGACGTAGGCTTCTGGAAGCTACCGTCTTGACGCCAAGCCAGATTAGGCATCATCAAATAAGTATCAGGAGTAATAAGCAGACCGTTTTCTGATACTACTGTACCACCTGTACCCTCAGGAAGACCTACATTGATAAAACGAGGAGAAGTCTCGTCAGCAGCATTCAACATCATATTGTTGTCTTTGCTGTTCTGACCTTTTATTTCGGTCTCGTTTGATTTGTCTGCCTTCTGGACTCTGTTCTCTTGAGCGACTGATTGTAATGATATTGTCGCTGCTAATGATAAGATAAAGAAGCTTTTAGTTTTCATTATTTTAATAGGTTATGAATAAAATGTTGTTATTCGGTTTGTAAATGATTACTGAAGCAAAGTTAGAGATGGCTTTTTACACTCACAATACATAGTAAAGGAATAAAGTAAATGTGTCAAAAATTTAAACTACAGATAACCAATATGTTATAAAGATTATGATTAAACAAATAGTAAGTTTTCCAACACACAATATTAATGTCTTTTCAACTTCTTTATTGCAGATTCTGATACCAGAATGTTAGAACATTTAATAAATGAGGAGTGCAACTCAACATATGTATGCGCTTTAATGTCTCTACTTGAGCTTCCCAATTTAATAATGTATTTGCCGGCGTCAACTTTCCAGCCTTGTGCAATCTCGTCATATGATGCCATGTCAGCTTGTTTCATTTTAAGAATTACATGACATGATTCGCCTGGTTGCAACTCATGTGTTTTGGCGAATGCCTTAAGTTCGTGCTCTGGCTTATTATATATCATATTATTTGGTGCAGAAACATATAGTTCAACAACATCCTTACCTGAAACTTTTCCGACATTTTTCACTTCAAGTGTTACATTGATAGAATCTCCATCAATAACTGCTTTAGCATTACTGTAATCAAACTGAGTATAGCTTAACCCGAATCCAAAAGGATAACTTACAGGTTTATTGAAACTTTCAAAATAACGATATCCCACGTAGATGTCTTCTTCGTAAATTGTATAGTCTATATTCTTACGAATATGTTTGGTCTCTTCAGCCCCATTTAGGTTGAACTCCACCTGCGGAGAATCATTAGGAAAATTAGCCGCTGATGCGACATCCTCATAATTAACAGGAAAAGTCATGGGAAGTTTTCCTGAAGGACAGGTTTTGCCGGTCAAGATGTCAGCTACGCTATTTCCTCCTTCCTGTCCGCCTTGCCAAGCGCAAAGAATTGCATCTGGCATATTTTTCCAGGAAGAAGTTTCTATTACACCACCGATGTTCAACAACACAATGACTTTTTTATCTTCTTTATGAAAAGCTTTGCAGACATCGTAGATGAGAGTGTGTTCTTCTTTGCTAAGAAAAAAATCAGAAAGCGGACGGTCTGCAAATTCTCCAGAAAGTCTGCCCAATGTAATAATAGCAGCATCCTGTTCCTTAGCCAAACGTCCCAGCTCTTCTTCACTAAAGTTTATTTCCGCAGGAAGTGGAGTTGGTAAAAAATGAGCATATTGACTTGTAGGTTTCTTTGCATGAGAATTGGCATATATCCAATAATCTTCATATTGTCGTTGCAATTTTGTATCTGTTGCGATACCGTGATTACGTAGTCCGTCTAACAGTGATACCGTATAAGCACTGTTCACGTTTCCGGAACCTGTTCCTCCGGGGATAAATTTATAGCTGGTACAACCGAATAAAGCAACTTTTTTTACTGATTTACGCAACGGTAGTACTCGCTCATTCTTCAGCAACACCATTCCTTCAGTTGCACTTTGTCTACTTATCGCAGCATGAGTTTTCAAATCAGGATTGTTAGAATATTTAAATCCTTTGAAACGCTGTGTACGCTCAATGATTTGTAATATTCTTTTCACATTCAAATCAATATTTCCCTTATTCAGACTGCCAGTCTTTAAACCAGCTTTTAGCTGGTCATACTGTGCCGTCCTTCCGGGCATTAATAAATCGTTACCGGCTTTTAGCTGTTTCACTGCATCTTTACCACCATACCAATCTGTCATTACAATACCATTAAAGCCCCACTCATCTCGCAACAATGTAGTCAGTAGATTATGACTTTGTGAGGTGTATACACCATTAATAAGATTATAGGATGACATGATTGTCCATGGCTTTGCCTCTTTAACAGCAATCTCAAAACCTTTCAGATAAATCTCACGAAGAGCTCGCTGTGATACGCATGCATTCACTCCTTGACGATTTGTTTCCTGATTGTTTACGGCAAAATGTTTTAAAGACGTACCTATTCCGTTGGATTGAACACCTTTTATAAAAGCAGCACCAATTTTGCCGGCGAGCAATGGATCCTCACTGTAATATTCGAAGTTTCTTCCACAAAGAGGATTGCGATGAATGTTGATAGCAGGAGCTAAAAGTATGTCCACACCGTATTCCTTTGCTTCGTTTCCAATGCAGTATCCTACTTGCTTTACTAATTCCGTGTTCCATGTTGATGCCAGCAATGTTCCTATAGGAAAATGAGTGGCGTAGTAAGTCTTGTTGTCATTTTTGCGCGTGGAATCTATGCGAAGACCTGCAGGTCCGTCTGCCAATACGATAGGGGTTATTCCAAGACGTTTTACCTCAAATGTGTTACCGGCAGCTCCAGAGACATATTTTTCAGTAGCACCTATAACCGCAGATCCACCGGAATTCTCATTAATCTTGCCACCTATCACAATATGCAGTTTTTCTTCAGTCGTCATGGCATTCACCACTTCTTCTATGTTTGATTTCCCCAAAAACGTAGTAATGTTGTTACATGACATAAGAGTAAAGTATACACTAAATATACATAAATCTTTTAATTTCATATTGAATGGAGATTAGTATTCGTCTATATTAAAATTCTTTCTATAATTATCCAATGTTTTTTTCAATCTCTTGAAGATTTTCTCAGTGCCTTTCTTCCCATAAATATTGTCCAACTCATTAGGGTCATTCTGCAAATCATACATTTCATAGTAGTTCACATCAGAATCATTCTGAAAATATTCAGCATTCTTCAATGCGTTGTATAAACGATTCTCATGTGTTCCGGGAATTAACTGATACTTGTTCTCTTGTGCGCCACGTTCTCCGCCTTTTCCGTAGAAATGTATCAATTTATAACGTTCTGTCCGCACTCCGTCGTGCTTGCGAACAAGATGGAATGTTGGATAATCATAATAGTGATAATATATATCCTTGCGCCAGTTCTTCGGAGTATATCCGTTAAAGAGAGGTACAAGAGAACGTCCCGACATTTCCTTTGGCTGCTTGATACCAGCCAACGATAGAAAAGTAGGAGCAAAATCAATATTCTGAACCAGTGCTTCACTAACACTTCCTTCTTTTATATGACCAGGATAGCTAATGATGAGTGGAGTATGCATAGATTCTTCATACATGAAACGTTTGTCAAACCATCCATGTTCGCCCATATAGAATCCTTGATCAGATGTATATACAATTATTGTATTCTTTTCGAGTTGTTTTTTTTCAAGATAGTCGAGCAGCAGTCCTACGCTTTCATCTACAGATGCTATTACTGCCATATAGTCGCGTATATAATTATTGTATTTCCATTTTATGAGTTCTTTGCCCTCAAGCTTGGCATTCAGGAATTTCCTGTTTCGTGGCATATAATATCTATCATAAATGGTACGCTGTTCTTTATTCAAACGTCCAAGTTCACCCATTAAAGCGTTATAAGATGCTACACTCTTGACATCTGTTGTATCAAGAAGTTCTGGGACCTTTAAGTCCTGTATAAGCTCCATTGCGTATGCAATATTCATCTTCTGAGTATGGGCTGCTGACCCACGGGTGGCATAATCATCCCAAAAGGTTTCAGGCATGGGGAATTCTACATCTGCATACTTGTTCATGTATTTAGGAGCTGGCATCCAGTTGCGATGCGGAGCCTTATGATGTACCATCAGGAAAAATGGCTTGTTCTTATTACGGTTGTCCAGAAACTCAATCGCATGCTTGGTGATGAGTTCTGTTGCGTAACCTGTTTCTTGCTTGTAGTCGCCAAAATGGCCTGTTGAACAGAATGTCGGGTTATAATATTTACCCTGATTATCAAGAATATGATACCAGTTGAATCCTTTAGGCTCACACAACAGATGCCATTTTCCCACAAGTCCAGTCTCATAACCGTTTCTCTGCAATAGTTCAGAAACGAATGTCTTGCTTGAATCTATTCCTTCAAAAAGCTGGCGTTGCCCATTCTGATGGCTATACTGACCGGTAATCAAGCATGCACGGCTTGGTGCGGATAGCGAATTCTCTACAAAAGCAGATTTAAACAACATTCCTCGTCGTGCAAGCCGGTCAATATTCGGTGTCGGTGCTAACTTTGAAATAGGGCTGCCGTATGCACTTATTGCTTGCATCGCATGGTCGTCACACATAATATAAAGGATGTTAGGACGATCTGTGGCTTGTTGATTTTGAGCGATGGTCTTGACTGGCACGCAGCTAAGTGCGATTGCCGGTAATAAAGCTAAATTATTCTTTGCCATTTTTTATTATTTTAATAATTGTTGTTATTGTTTGGGCTTATTATGTGTTTCAATTGTAAAGTTAATGAGATTATAATTGAAACGGAAGGTGTGGTAAAACTGCAAAGTAATGTATTTAAAAATACAAGATTCTGATTTGCAATTAGTTGAATCTTTCGTGACAACACTCCAAAGTAAACTTTTGATAGTATATTATTAGTCCTGTATAATGGGATTTCTTGTTACATTAATGTCTCATACCATACATATTGTATGATCTGTCCGTAACTTGCAGAAGTTATGATATTAGATTATTGTGTTATAGGGTCACATTGCTCCCACAACACCTAAGATTGTGGATTATGACAACGAGTCTTCAGTTGCGTTGGCAATCATTGTCCGGAGTGTGCGCTCCGTAAAAATGCAGAAGTCCCCGGAACCATCTGGTGCGGTTCCGGGGACTTTTTCAGGATGTCCGGCATGAGCTGTGCCGGCGTTTCGGTTTTATTCAGACTATGTATTGGCATCATGCGGGCGAACCCGCATGATGTTTTACGTGTAGTGCGGAGCTTATCTCCAGCCAGGATTCTGATGGCCGTTCAGTGCCGGGTTTCTCTGCATCTCGTCCAGCGGGATGGGGAAGAGCAGTGCGAATTCAGGTATTGCACCCTCGCGTATCTGTCCGTCCGGCTTGTTCTGGATGTCTGCTGAGGCAAGGGCTACCCATTTCAGAGTGCCTGACTGTGTGCCGTCTGCCTCAGGATAGAGGCGTGTGCGGCGTATGTCGTCCCATACACGGAACTCGAGCGGAAGCTCGTGCAGACGTTCTGTGAGTATTGCCTGTATGAGTGCGTCGCCTGTGGCTGTCTCGTCGGCAAGACCCGCACGTTTGCGCACTTGGTTGAGATAGTAGTGTGCCTGTCCCTCTGCGTTGCCTTCATGTCCGGTGCGTGCCAGACCCTCTGCTGCTATGAGCAGCACTTCCGAATAGCGCATCATCGGCACGTTGTAGTCGCCGTCGTGTCCGGACATGAGCGCGTTCTCGTCAAACCACATCCAGTTGCCTGCTTCGTTCAGGTCGTGTGTCACTCCTGTGGCGTCTGTGTAGTGCCAGAAGAAGAACTGCTTCTCGTGTCCGCGGATGTCGTCAGGAGCGTAGCTGTCGAGTATCATCTTGCAGGGGAGGTATGCGTTGTACATCACGTCTCCGCCCGGATGGAATATCTGGTCACCGTTGGCGTCAGCCCACTGGAATGCGTCAGTACCGATGGAGCGGCAGGCGTATGAGTTGCCCACGTTGAAGTTGGTGTAGTCATATTCCTTTGCCATGAGTATCTCACCGGATGTCTTTGATGTCTTTATCACGTTGTATGCCGAGTTGAGGTCGTCGCTGCTGCCCTGAGCCTGCTCGAGCGAGTATACGCCGGAGTTGATTACCTGAAGTGCCGTCTTGGCTGCCTTGTCGTAATACTCGGCTCCACCGTTCACCGGAGCGCCTGCCCACTGCAGGTAAACCTGCGCGAGGAGCATCTGTGCGGTGCCTTTTGTTATGTGTCCTCCGTTGTTGTAGAATGTCTTTTCAGGCAGTGAGTTGCTGTTGATAGCCTCAAGGAGGTCGGTCTCGATGTGTCCGTATACATCCGCTGCCGGTGAAGGTTCTACGTACATTCCTTCAGTTGAGGTGTACGGTTTGTCGATGTAAGGCACGTTGTTGAATTCCTTCACCAGATAGAAATATCCCAGTGCGCGGAAGAATTTTGCCTCAGCCAGATAGTTGTCTATTGTAGCCTGGTCGAGCACATCGGTCATCTTTGTCACGTTGGCTATGACGAAGTTGGCGCGTGATATGCCTTTGTAGAACTCGTGCCACATGGAGAAGGCTGCATCGTCGAATGCCTCGCATGTGAACGTACATCCTTCAGAGGCGGTTGTGAACTGACGGTCTTTGCGCTTGTCTACGTAAAGTCCTGACATTATACCGGGCCACATCGTGGCTTTCGGTGTCCATCCGCCGCCGAGGTCGGTGTTGTTTAGATAGGGCACTCCGCCGAAGTAAAGGGCGTCGACAGCTGATTCCGCATCCTCAGCAGTTTTCCAGAACTGACCGGAGCCTTTCATGTCTTTCGGGTCCTCCTCAAGAAAATCGTCGCATGATGTCAGAGACATCGCTCCCAAAAGTACTCCGATAATGCATAAATATTTATGAGTTTTCATATCTTTTGTTTTCGTTTATTGTTTCACTTTTTATTTTTGTTTATCAGAACGTAAGGTTCACACCGAGAGTGAATGTACGTGGACGCGGATATGAGAAGAACTGACGGTTTGCTCCCCAGTTGTTGTCGCCGAGGCGTGTGGAGTTGTCAGGATCGTAGCCCAGATAGTCGCTTGCGGTGATGATGAACAGGTTGCTGAGGTTTGCGTATACGCGCAGGGCGGAAAGACCGGCTTTCTTTATGAGCTTCTTGTCGAATGTGTAGCCCAGCTGTATAAGGTTGCAGCGGAGATATGAACCGTCGCATACCCAGTCGTCGTCAGCATTGTTGTTCGCTCCCTGTCCGAAGTTGTTCAGACGGATAGCCTGCTCCACACCGTTGGGGTTGAGATCCGGATGCCAAGCCTCCTGATAGAGACGGTCGAGACCGTTTGTAAGGAAACGTGCCACTGTAGAGTGGTAGTATTCCTGCATGATGTCAGCTCCCCAAGAGAACTGGAAGTCGAGTGTAAGGTCGAAGCCTTTGTAGTTGAATGTGTTGATGAACGATCCGGTCCAGTCAGGCAGACCGTTACCGATAATCTGACGGTCTTTGTACGTAACTTTCTCTCCGATTACCGAAGGAATGTTCATTGTGTTCGCATCCCAGTTCTCCGGGTGACCGTCGTATATGCCTGCGCGCTTGTATCCGTAGAACGATGAAAGCGGCTCTCCCTCACGTATCACCATGTCGTAGCCTACGAATCCGTCTACAAGAATCTGGCGTTTGCCGGATATCGGGTCTACTGACGCAGCCTCGTCAAGTTTCTCCACTTTGTTCTTGTTGAACGACATGTTGAGTGTTGATGTCCACTGGAAGTCGTTTGTCTGTATCGGATAGGCTGTTATAAGGAAGTCGAGACCCTGGTTTGACACTGCACCGATGTTGTCCATAATTGATGAGTAACCTGTAGACTCGGGCACCGGACGGTCCAGAAGAAGGTCTGATGTATACTTATAATAGTACGAGATGTCGAAGTTGAGGCGGTTGTTGAACAGTCCGAGTTCGAAACCGAAGTCCCACTGAGCCGTCTTCTCCCATTTAAGGTCTGGGTTCGGCATGTTGTCGAGGTAAGACACGGTGTGCAGTCCGTTGCCGAGTATTATCGTGCTCTGGCTTACTGTGGCAAGCGAACGGTATGTACCGATTTCTGAGTTACCTGTCATACCGAACGACGTGTGCAGTTTCAGTTTGCTTATCGTCTTGTTGTCTCTGAGGAACGGTTCGTTTGAGGCGAGCCATCCGAGACCCACTGACGGGAAGAAGGCGTACTTGTTGTTCTCTCCGAACTTGGAAGAACCGTCGTAACGTGCCGTTACTGTGGCGAGATATGTGTCGTCGTAGTTGTATGCCACGCGCAGGAAGTATGAGTTCATCGCCCATTTGTCGTAGTCGTTGCCTACAGACGGACGGTTTGTTCCGGAACCGAGGTTGTAGTATCCGAAGAAGTCGTCGATGTAATGGCTGTCTGATGCGCTGAAGTAAGTGTACTCGCGTGCCTGCCATGACATACCTGCCATTGCGTTCAGATGATGTTTGTTGAAGTTCTTGATGTAGGTGAGGTAAGTCTCTTCCTGCCAATACAGTGTGTTGGAGTTGCTTGCGTTAGCCGTTCCCTCGCTGTTCTGGTTGATCATTGGACGCGGTTTGAACGGAGTGTATCCTGCAACGCGGTTGTTGTGGTAGTCTACACCGAACTGTGTCTTCAGGTCAAGTCCGTCAATGATGTGGAATGTCAGAGCCGCATTTCCGAATATCTGCGTGTTGTATGACATGTTCTGTATTCTCTCGAGAAGCTCCACCGGGTTGCCCACGCCCTCGGGTGAGAAGCTCTGGTAACCGCTGTAGGGGTTGTTCTTGTCGTTGAGTATGGCAGTGGTGTTCACCATGTTGTTCTGTGTGTATACACCGTCCATCTTGACAGGAAGCCATGGCAGCTGCTCAATCATGGTACGCAGCGCACCTTGTCCGTACGGGTTGTCTGAAGTTCTGTTACCCCATGTGTGGTTCACGAGGAGGTTAACAGCTGTAGACAGCCATTTTGTAGGTTTGTCATCATATGACAGCTTTGCGTTCACACGTTTGTAGTAGGAGTTCTTCATTATACCCTGCTGGTCGGTGTAGTTGAGGAATGCGCCTACAGAATAGTCTTTGCCGCCGCGCTGTATACTGATCTGGTGGTTGTGGGAGATGGCTGTGCGTGAAGCCTCGTCCTGCCAGTCGGTATTGTAGATAGGCGTACCGTCAGAATTGAAGAAACGCGGGTCGGTGAAGATGTGCGACAGGTCGGTGTCGAAGTTCTTACCCTGCCATGCGTTGGCGTTCTCGAGTCCCTGCTTGAATGCTGCCATCCATTCGTATGAGTCCATTACGTCCATCTTTCTTGCCATCGTACTTATTGACAGCGAACCGTCATAAGAGACGTGCACTCCCTCGCCTGCATTACCGCGTTTTGTCGTTACCATGACAACGCCGTTGGCACCGCGCGCTCCGTAAATGGCTGCTGCTGAAGCGTCTTTCAGCACTTCTATCGACTCGATGTCGTTCGGGTTGAGAAGGTTGAAGTCAGACATAGCCACACCGTCGACGATGTATAGCGGGCTTGCTGATGCGTTGATGGTGGATATACCACGGATGATTACTCTCACCTCACCTCCGGGCTGTCCGGTGTTGGTGAAGATGTTCACACCTGCCGCCTTACCTTTCAGACCTTCAAGAGCGTTGAACGACTGCTGCTTGATGATGTCCTTACCTTTCGTGGTGGACACCGAGCCTGTCAGGTCTGACTTGCGCATGGTTCCGTAACCTACCACCACGAGCTCGTCAAGGACATTGCTCTCTTCTTGCAGCACAACGTCAAGTGTGTTGCCTGAAATGGATGATACCGGTATTTCCTGTGTCGTGTATCCAAGATAGGAGAATACCAATACGCCGTTTGCAGGTGCCGATATCTTGTATTTACCGTTGATATCGGTCATTGTCGCTGTCATTGAGTCTTTCACCTTTACGGTTCCGCTAATGACAACCTCTCCTCTGGAATCAGTAACCGTTCCGGAGATTTCCTTTGCATTTTGGGCTTTGACTTGCCCCCCCCCCCCTATAAGAAGGCATAGTATTAAGCCAATGAGGGTAACAATGCTTACTCTACCAGATTTCTGCATAGTCTTAGAAAGTTAGTTAGTAATTGAGTTTTAATTAAAATATTGTTTGTTTGTTTGTTGTTTTGGTCTGTTATAAGTCTTGATTTACGTTTTTGCGTATGAAACAGGCTGTGCTCGGCAATTTGAAAACAAGGTTTCATTGCGCTCGCTGGCACTGTTTTTAAATAAAACAGGCTGCGCTCGGCAATTTGAAAGCAGGCTTTCATTGCGCTCGCTGGCACTGTTTTTTAAACGAAAATTGTCTTTTCATATATTTAAATAGGTGATGGTTATGTTATTGTAGTAGCGTTTAAGTTTTTTGAAAAACTTCGTTTTAAAGAGTACATGGCGTGCCCGTGCTGTCGTCTTTCAGGACGGCAGCATCACTTAGCTGCCGTGTGTGTTAAATTTAAACAGTTTTTTCATTGTCTGAGATTGTTTATTTATCTATTCGCAAATTTAGTCAAAAGGATGTATATAAGTGTAATCTTTTTAGATAAAAAACGTTAACGTGACTAAAAGTCGGGTATGATTTGTGTAAATAAATACGTATTTTATTACAATCATTCGGCTTGCCAGCTTTCTCTCACCGTGTGGATTGATTGAATAAAAAATGGAGATTTTGTCTAAAACAAAATCTCCTTGTTGGGTGGCCGGTGGGATTCGAACCCACGACATTCAGAACCACAATCTGACGCTCTAACCAACTGAACTACGGCCACCATTTTTATCATTTGACCTTTTGCTCTTAAAAGCGAGTGCAAAGATACAGCATTTATTTTATATGAACAAATAAATGCTGTATTTTTTTATCTCTTAATGTTATTTTGCAGGTGTTGCCGGTGCTTTGGGAGCTTCTTTCTGTGCACCGTTAGCGGCTGGAGTCTGCTGCTGGCTTGCTCCGAATCCCTGGGTGTTTGTCGGGTTTGTTGTCTGTGTCTCGGTAGCGGTCCGCTCAAGAACGCTCTGTTCGCTCTTTGAAACAGGAGCTGTGTGAGAGCATACAACACTGAATACTACCATTGCTGCGGCAAGAGTCCATGTAGCCTTTTCTACTACATCGGTTGTCTTGCGTACACCCATTATTGCGTTTGACGATGAAAAATTGGATGCCAGACCGCCGCCTTTGGATTCCTGAATAAGCACGATGCCGATCATCAGCAGCGATGCTATGACGATTAAGATTACGAATAATGTGTAAACCATTTTATTTATTATTGTTTTTGTTATTTATTATCAGTTTCTTCAAAAATCGTATTTGGTCTGCAAAGTAAGCATTTTTTTTTGGATAATTCAAATTTAATCGTTGAATTATTTCAAGAGCCTTGGAATATCGTCCCTGTTTGATGTATATTTTAGCCAGTGTCTCCGTGAAGTAGCCCTCGTCCATTTCTTTTTTGTCATCGTCCAGACTGTCGAGGTGGGGGAGATATTCCGGTTCGTCCTTGAGCTGTATTTTGCCGCCTTCGTTGTTTATGAAGTCGTCGATAAGATTTTTGCCCAGGCACCGGAAAATCTGACAACCGGCGTCAGCTGGCTGGGGGCGGTGGCCTACTGTCTGCAGCTTTATTATGATTTCTCCGGCTATTCCGATATGGCAATCGGTTTGGGGCTGATGTTCGGCTTCAGATTTTTGGAAAACTTTAATTATCCTTACATTTCCAAGTCAATTACCGAATTTTGGCGGCGGTGGCATATTTCGCTGGCAACATGGTTTAAGCTCTATTTGTATATCCCGCTGGGCGGCAACCGCAAAGGGGCGGTTCGCACTTACTGGAACCTGTTTGCGGTGTTTCTGGTGACCGGTATTTGGCACGGGGCTGCCTGGAGCTATGTTGCCTGGGGTATATGGAACGGGATTTTTATCGTTATTGAGCGTTTTTTCGGTTTGGACAAGGATAAAAATGACCGCTGGTATGTCAGTGCGGCGAAGCATGTCTATGCCTTTTTTGCCATTGTCTGGGGGATGATTATCTTTCGTGCCGAAAGCTTGTCTTATGCTTATGAATACATCTGCCGGATGCTGCATATTGACGTAACCAAACATTTGCCCGACTATGATTACGGCGTGAACAATAAATTTGCCATTATGCTGATTGTGGGGTTGATTTGTGCCATGCCGGTCTGCCGGAATTTGATTTATATCCAATATGAGCATAAGGTACAGCGTACACTGGTTAACATTTGGCTGTTCCTGCTCTTTTTCTGGTCAACGATTTCGCTGGCGGCTTCGACGTATAATCCGTTTATTTACTTTCGCTTCTAAGCCTTGCTCGCCGCATATATCGGAGCTTGGGGAAATTAAAGCTCATTATCCGGATTGTTTTTGTTTTCGAAATCCAAAGCGAGGGAGTTAATGCAGTAGCGCTTGCCGCTGTCGGTCGGTCCGTCGGGAAAAACATGCCCGAGGTGAGAGCCGCATTTGGCGCAGACAACTTCGGTTCTTTCCATACCGTGGCT
>ENA-ORNO01000105-ORNO01000105.1-human-gut-metagenome-genome-assembly--contig:-NODE-105-length-60203-cov-5.057874_pt1 | contig 60203 bp, 57 predicted proteins | sample MGYA00242117_ERZ509026 | MGnify/ENA primary metagenome ERZ509026 (study PRJEB26280, sample SAMEA2338710) | human gut metagenome | biome: human gut; feature: human-associated habitat; material: faeces... | reverse complement strand
TTGATAGATACAGGGCGCAGCTTGAAGCTAAATTCGCTTCCATGGATATTCTGATCGCTAACATGCAGCAGCAATATTCGTCATTCCTTACGACGTAAAAAACTTTTGTGCAATGGCTAACTTCATGTTATTCTTTATTTTGGCTGCTGTAAAATGAAGAACAGGATTTTATGATGACAGAGAATTTATATACACTATCGGAAATAGTTGATAAAAGGTTTTCACATGGTGAGGATATCCCACAAAGTATAATTGATAGCATTAAAAATATCGTGTCAGATGAGGGATATATAGGGATGGCACAGATTAATCCTATTGCAGGAAATATAGAATATAATGCAAAAAAAATTGCGAAATATATAAAATACGCATCAAAAATTAATCTGGATTTAGTTGTATTTCCTGAACTCGCGCTTATGGGGTATCCAATAGAAGATACGATAGATAGGCATCCTGTGATTGTTGAAGAGAATATTAAGTGGCTAAAAGGGCTTGCAAAGATTACAACTTCAACCACTGCAATTGTCGGTTTTGTAGAACCGCGTAAAAAAGATGCAGAAGGCAAGAAATATTTTAATTCAGCTGCAATTCTTAAAAATGGGAAAATAGAAGGTATTGTAAGAAAATCTCTTCTTCCTAATTATTCTGAATTTAATGATTACCGATATATAGAACCATCTCCGATTGTAGGCGTCCAGCCTGCTGAAACACTTGGAATTTTTGATAAGGACGATATAAAACCTTCATCTAAATTATATGATAAATTTGGAATTTCTATATGCGAGGATTGCTGGAATAACAAAGAATTTTTTGAAAAAAATTTATATGAAAAGGATCCTATTGAGGAGCTTGCAGAAGAAAATCCGAAAATTTTTATTAATTGTTCCGCTTCTCCGACAAGGGCTAAAAAAGAGCAGTTAAAACATAATATGCTTTCGTTTATTGCTAAAAAATATAAAACACCAATTGTTTATGTCAATCAGGTCGGTGCGATAGACAATAGCTCTTTTGATGGTTCAAGCCGTGTTTTTGGTGTTAACGGTGAATTAATTGCACGTGCAAAATCTTTTGAAGAACAGTTCCTTATAGTAAACCCTGAAAAAAATATCGGAAAGATTTATCCACTTACTAAAGGACTTGATAAATCTTTGACCGAGCAAAAAGTTTTTACGCTGGAATATGAATCTGATTTGGAAAGAACGTATAAAACGCTTATTCAGGGAATTAGAGATTACTTTAAGAAATGCGGATTTAAACGTGCTGTTTTAGGTCTATCAGGCGGTTTGGATTCAACTGTTTGTGCAGTGTTGATGGCTGATGCTATCGGCAGAGAAAATGTATTCGGTGTTTCAATGCCTTCGCATATTACAAGTCAGGAGAGCAAATCTGATGCTGAAAAATTAGCTCATAATCTGGGGATTAATTTTACAGAAGCTACAATCAGACTTATGATTGATACAACAACGGAATGTCTTAATGATTTGTTTAAAACAGTTGAAACAAAATGGGATGGACGATATAAAATATCTTTCACACCCGATAATATTCAGGCTCGCTCAAGAGCAATGTTCTTGTGGGGAATAAGCAACGAGTTTGCATCCTGTATTCCGATTGCAACATCTGACAAATCGGAATTGTATATGGGCTATGCTACGATTAACGGCGATATGTCCGGAGGGTTTGCACCTATTGCAGATGTTCCGAAGACTAAATTATTCGCATTTGCAAGATGGATGAATGCGAACAGAGAACAAAAAAATGCTATTCCGGAAGCAATTATACTTAAAAAACCGGGGGCAGAACTTGCGATTGACCCTAAAACAGGAAAACCTTTGATAGCAGAAGATGCGCTTATGCCTTATGAATTTCTTGACGAAATTATTTGGCGAATAGAGAATAAAAATGAGGGTTATCACAACTTGTTAGAAACAGAATTTGTGTATGAAAAGCATAATCCAATTACGAAAGAGCAAAAAATAGAATGGCTTGATAAATTCTTCAGAAGAATGTCAACAGCTTTATATAAATGGTCTATTCTCCCGCCTTCTGTAATAGTGGAAGCACGTTCAATAAATAAATATGACTACAGACAGCCGATTACATCTTCAAGAATAAATTATAAAGGGGTTGATGAAGCTCATATCCATGATGTTCTGGAAGAGTAGTTATCTCAAAAGTAGATTTGAATTTAAGTGCTTTAACTGACGCTTCATCTCTTCAGCTTTATCTCCGAGGCTTTCTTTCTGATAAATTTCCATAGCGATTTTGTAATTTTCTTCTGCGTCAGTCCTGTATTCAGGGTTATCATATCCAGACATTAACTGTAAGGTTTGAGCAAGAAGAACATAACCTTCCGGTTTTCTAGGATTTATGTCTATGGCTTTTTCAAAGCACTCTTTTGAATCAATAATATGACCTTCAATATGATTTTTATAGCCTTCAAGAATTTTCATCGGGTAAGCAAACAGATTTTGTTTGTCGAAAATTCTTAGCTCCAATAAGAAGCATATTTCCATCAAATCTTTATCCTGATACATATCAGTAAATCTGAAATGAGAAATAAAATATTTTGGAAAAACAGAATCTATTCGTTTAAGAATCTCATTCTTCTTGTCAACTTGTCCTGCAAGTTCGTAAATACTAGCTTCTTTCAATAACTTTATAGGGTTATCCTTGTCTATCATATCAATTATGTATAATAGTTTCAGCCCCTTGGCTAATTCATCTTTTGCAAGAACAATTGCAACTTCTTGAAATAAAAATTGTATTGTTCTGTACTTATTGTATTCAAATAAACTCAAAATGTAGTTTTTTGCAATATCTTCCTGCGAGGAGAAAACAAAAGATAAAAATTTGATTCTTTTTATATTGAAGTTATCTTCATCCCATCCTAGAATTTTGTTTGCATCCATAATTGCTTCATAGTAATTAGACATTTCGTAATTAAGTGCAACCCTCTCATAGTAGGCTTCTTCTTTTTTTACGCAGTGAGTAATAATGTATGTAAAATCAGAATACGCATCATCAAGCATTAAGAGTTTGTGACATAACCTGCCGCGTTTTAAAAAAGTTTCTGACGGCTTGTACTCTTCTTTAATCAAACTGTTTAATTTTTCTAGTGCTAAATCGTAATTTTTTTCAGAAATATCCTTATCAACAGACTTTAGCGATAGTAAATATTTTATGTTGTCTAACATTTTTGAATCCCTTACTATTACTTTTTATCATAAAGTTCTGAAAAAAACGAGTTACCGAATTGACTACAAAACTTTCAACGCCTGTCTAATCTCTCTTAGAGCAGTTGAAATTTCTCTATTAGTGTCTTTTTCTTTTTTTATTTTTTCATAAGCAAACATAATTGTTGTATGCTTTTTATTATAATATTTAGCAATATTCACGAAGCTCTGATTGGTGATTTCTCTGCATAAATATATTGATAAGTGTCTTGCCATAGAAACTTTTTGACCTCTGGCAGTCCCCTTAATATCTTTTATATCTGTTTCAAAGTAACTTGAAGTAACCCTTGCAATTTGGTCGAAACTTATCCCCTCGTCGCTTTCTTCACATTTAAGTACTTCTTTAGCTAGTTTGAGAGTTAATTCTTGTTCTGTAATTTCTGCATAAGCACAAACTTTAGTAAATGCTCCTTCAAGTTCGCGAACATTGTTGCTGAAGTTTCTTGCTATATACCTGAGAGCTTCATCTTCATGTATCAAATCATTATCTGTTGCCAGTTTTTTTATAATTTCAAATCTTGTTTCCAAATCAGGAGGAGTAAGCTCTATCATTAATCCCATTTCAAACCTTGAACAAAGTGCAGCTGTAAGTGTCGGAATTTCTTTAGGCAGTCTGTCAGAGGTGATAACAATTTGTTTGCCTTTATTGTACAAACTGTCAAAAGTGTACTGCAAATTTTCCATAGTTTTAATCTTTGATTCAATAAACTGAATATCATCAATAAGAATTATGTCTATATTGGTATATTTACGGTTAAACTTTGACATATTCTCAATAGTGTTGTTAGTTTTTCTGCTGTTTGAAATATAGTCATTTATATAATCTTCGGTTTTTGTATATTTAACTTTTAATTTTGGATTATTAAATATTATATAATGTCCTATTGCCTGCATAAGATGTGTTTTTCCGAGTCCGGAATTACCGTATATAAATAACGGATTATATTTGCCAGCAGGATTCTGTGCCACCGCCATAGCTGCTTTATATGCAAATTTACTGTTTTCACCCTGTACAAAGTTTTCAAATTTATATTTAAGGTTCAAATTTGCAGCAGACTGCATATTGGCAAGATTTTCCATTGCCTGTTCTTTAATACTTACTTCACTTGCTTTTTTTTGCAGTTTTTCAGTTTCTCTTTTTAGTGTTTTGGCTGCAGTTTCATCATAGATAATAACAAGTCTGGAATTCTCATCACCCGAAACCCTTTTAAGAGCTTCTACCATCTGATTATAATGATTCTTCCTGAGCAAATCTCTTCCCATCATCTGGCCGGTTACAACAGTTAAAACCCCCTTGTCGTACCCGGATACTTCAAGCGGATAAAGCCAGGGATGAGCATTCTCAGGTAAGACACCCAGCAATTCTTCCTTAACTTGCTCCCAAAAACGTTTTAGTTCAATATTTTCCATACAACTCTAGATTTGTGATTACTTAAGTTAAATAAAAAAGGCGACACCCAGATTCGAACTGGGGATAAAAGCTTTGCAGGCTTCTGCCTTACCACTTGGCCATGTCGCCGTAAAAAAATAATATAATAAACAAGACTTTTTTGCAAGTCTTCAGGTTGATATTTACGGCTAACTAAAAAAGACGGTCAGTCTTTCGACAAACCGTCTTTAAATTATTATACTTTGCGTTTACGAGCTGCTTCTGATTTGCGTTTTCTCTTAACGCTTGGCTTTTCATATCTTTCACGTTTTTTTACTTCTGATAAGATTCCAGCTTTTTGAATTTTTTTCTTAAATCTTCTCAAAGCGCTTTCGATACTTTCGTTTTCGCCAACTTTAACTTCTGCCATTTATATTTTCACCACCTTTATAGCACTATGTGTAACACATTTATAATAAAACAAGCTGTTTTAGATTTCAAGGGGTGGAGATAAAATACAATGTGCTAAATATTGACAGCTATAAATATGAGTGTTAAACTTCCGTATATGGAATTAACTGCAGAAGAAGCTGTAACAAAATTATTGTCAGATAACGAGATTTTACGGGGAAGTAATACAGAATTTTATTCTAATCCTATGTATAACCTCGGTGAGTTTTTAAAAAACTTTAAACCAGAGCCTTCGCCATATGAAGGTAAGTATGTTTTTATAAGATAAAAACTCCCTTTATAGGGAGTTTTTTTTTAAGATTTAACGTCTGCAGTTCCATATCCTTCGTGGTATTTGTATTGCATAAGATGGAGTTTACCATTTTCGTCTTGTTGTAATACATAGTGTTGATTTGCTTGTCTGCCGTGGAAGATTAATTCACCGTCTACCGGATCTACTGATACTTGAATGTAATCAACTTTTGTTGAGCCGCTCTGGTTTGTCATTGGTATTGTCCAGAGATTTTCACCGGATTTTGTTGGTTCGCCTACTGTAATATTTTTGAAGTCAGCGATAGGTGAATCATCTATTACTTCTATCAAGTTTTTAAGTGACTCTGCAGTAATGTCTTTTGCTTCAACATTTTTGTAACCAGGTTTATAGAATGACGCTTTAACTTTTGCTCTGACTTCTGCTGGTAATTTTGCTAATGCTTCTCTCAAATCTTCCGGCGTTGCATCTTTTGCAAGATTTATGCATTTGTCCAAATATTTCTTTTTGTCATCGTCAGATAGCTTGTTGTAATCAGGCAAGTCATCAAAATTACCTGCTGCAGCTATTTCTTCGGCCTTACTTTCTGTTGTCGGAGTTGTTACCGGTGTGGTGGTAACTTCTGTCGGCTGAGGAGCAGGTGTTACTGTCGTTGGGGTTGTACTTGTTGGTGTACTAGTTGGTGTGCTTGTTGAACCTGCTTCAAATTCAGTGTTAGGATATTTGGCTTTCAGTTTATTTAATAAGTCATGATATGCTCCTTTATTCATCCTGCTGTAAACAGGATCTTCTGGATTTTCATATTTTGCTTTTATTTTATTATAAAGGTCTTTTGCTCCGGCTTCGTCATCAGCTTTCAATTTTGCAATTGAATCTTCAAAGCCTTCATAAATAGCATTATCTTTGTCATTTACGCCGTCTTTTGTTTTAGTTGTGCTGGTTGAATCTTTGCATCCGCAAGTGCATTCTCCGGTTCTGGTGCTTCCGCCTGCATTGCCGCCACCCCAGAAATTACCCCAGCCTCCGCCGAAGGATGGGAAGCCGAAACCTCCCAGACCAAAACCGCCGAAGTTGCCGAAGCCGCCAAAGCCCATGTTCATGCCGCCGCCAAACCAGCCGCCGAATAAATTGCCAAAGGCATTACCTAAGCCGGCTCCAAAGCCGCCCCAAAAACCGCCATGACCGCCGCAGTCTATATTATAGGTAGTATTAAATATACTGCCGTAATTCCCGCCGCCGTGACAACCGGAGTGGAACATCTCATAGTGTTTAAATGCGCTGTGACAATTAATTCTGGTCATAATTGTTACCTCAATTTTTCTTACATCTGTTATATATATAAAGTATGTAAAACTTATTCAATTTCAACATTGCTTTATTTTGTTACAAATGTTTACATTGTAAATTTTTGTAAATCTTTATTTAAAAAGTCTAAAGTTTTTGAAAAATATGCCGATATATATATTACCAAGGGAAATGAAAAGCTCAGGTAAAAGGAGCAGGGATTATGGGATTTAATGTATCAGCATCAATGGGATATCAATTGGAAAATAGTGAATTCTTGAGAAGTGCTGCAAAAAATATTTTAAATAGAAGCGCTTCTCCTGAAGCTACACAGAGAATTATTGAAAAAACTTTGTTCAATTCGGATGTTCAATTAAGAGAATTGTATACAAATCCGCAATTGTCAGTAATAAAAGCTTCAACACAAATAAGTATTAATAATTCTTTAAAAGAAACTTTAAAATATTTGAAAAATCATGCAAATAAAAAATCTGTAAAAGCGCCTGTTCTAGGTGAATTATGGAATATTTTCTCTTCAAATAATGAGGCCTCTGAAAAAAATCCATATAAAGGTGAATTGTATGATTTTGAAATAGATAAGAATGCAAAAAACATTTTTGCAGCGTAAAAAGACTTCTCCTCAAAAGGCGCAGCTGGTATACCAGCTGCGCCGCCTCGTTATATTTCAACTTTTACTATTACTTTTTTAACGCTCAATTTGTTGTCTGGAGTTAAAGACGGCTGGTGTGCATCCTGTGGATAAAATACGAGGAATTCACCTTCTTCCAGTGTCTGGTATGAACTGCATATATTGCAATGAAGAAACTCAATATCTTTTTCTTTATCGTATTCTTTATCCGTTGTACAGTTTAAATAATCTGTAACTCCGACTTTTTCAAGTCCTTTTATCATATATTGAATATCTGCATATCTTCTATGCGCTTCATATGGTGCGTCATCTTTTGTAATGTAGCTTTGAACATTTGCAAAGATTTTTTCGCCGTCAATTAAATATCTGCCATCAGGGATATTTAGTAAATCATTATTTTTAAGCCATTCAAATCCCTGTTTTAGTCTTTCTGAAATTCCGTAGTAAGTATCTGCATTTGTTAGTTTATCTTTTATCATCGTATTACCTTTCTAATATTAACTTAATAAATCTTAACAAATTAATACAAAAAAGGCAATTTATATTTAATAAATTACTTTATATTAATGTAAGGTTAAAAGGTTATTTTAAAATTACACAGGTTAGTAAAAGTTAGGTAGGTTCACTATGTTAATGGCATTCTGGGAAGTCCAGAGATTAACACGCGAAATAAATTACTTGGAACGGCAGGCAATGGAAACCCGCAACCGACTTTCGAATTATCAAAAGTATGCGAGTGTTCTGGGCGGTTCAAGTGTTATGACAATGAACAACATTGCCGGAATTTCTGCCGAACTTTTACCGAGAGCGTCAATGTTTGCACAATTCTCTAATCAAGCAAGTTCAATGAGTGCAATGCAAAATCTTCAAACAATGAAGATGATGGGACAGGTGCCTTGGACTGGTAATGCTTTAGCTCAGTATCAAATAGAGATGAGTGCATTTGCTAAGTTTAAAGAAGAGTCTATGAAGGCTCTTAAACAGCAGGAAGTTCAAATTCTTAATGAAAAGGAAAAAGAAATCCAGCTGGAAATGAATGAAATTGAGCAGCGACTTAAGATGAAGCGTGCGTACCTTGAGTCTGTAAAACAACAGGCTGCTGAGGATGCAAGAAACAGCGCTCCTAAGTTCGGGCTCGGATAACAAGACTATTTAACTCTAAAAACTTATAGTGTGTAGAAAAATAGTGAAGTGTATACCTATTAACTTAATAATTCCCCTCGCCTCTCATCCAAGAGGCTTTTTTTTTTTGCAATGTTTCGCTTGACAACTATACTAAGCTAGTATATAATAATTATATAAGGATATGTTGTACAATATGCAAAGTTTTGTTGAATCAATATTTGTAAAGGTGTTAACCCTTTGCCCTGAAACCCTTGCAGCTGTAGGGGGGGGGGCGAAACATCCTATAAATACTAGCTTTGAGCTGGTAGGTTCGACTATCAAATTTACCACCGGAGGTGATTTATGATAACCTTCGGAAGTGATGTTGCTGATTTAATTTTACAGCGGACTTTAGGTGAAAATACACTAGGATTGAATAACACAATCAACCGGATGACAACGGGTTATAAAGTTAACCATGCGAAAGATAATGCAGCAGGTTATTCAATTATCACCGATTTATCGAAGAAAATAAGCTCAATGCTTCAGGTTCAGCAGAATACAGAGGATGGTATTGCATTGCTTCAGACCGCTGAGGGCGGTTTGGAAGAGATACAAAAGCTTCTTGAGCGTTTACGTGATTTGGCAACACAGGCGTCAAATGAAACTTATGATGCAGATGCACGGGAAGCAATGCAGGCAGAGGCTGATGAGATACTTGAGCAAATAGAGCAGATAAGAAATGTTACATCCTATAACGGGAAAAACCTGTTTGAAATAGAGCAGAATAGTAATACACCTGTATCACGTCTTTCAAGCTCAGTTCGGAGTTCTTATCCATTGGCTCTTATGTCTTCCCGTGTAATGTCCATATCTGACGAAGATACTGTATCGGGAGCATTTGATTTCTCTTCCGGTGAAACAAAAACCGTAACAATTGATGGGGTAAGTTATACCGTAACTAATAACGCTTCCGTGTCAGCTTCTTTATCTTATACAAAAGATAAGAGTACCGGTGTGTTGACGATATCAGCTAATAAAATGACTATTAAAGGGCAGGCTGATGTAGCTCATAATCTTGTAATAAATGGCAGCTCAAATACTGTTTATGGTGGTGATAAAAATGACTCACTGGCACTTGCTAATGCTAATAATGTGAATAATAAGTTATATGGTGGAGCAGGGGATGATACTTTCACAAGTGTAGTTTCAGATTCATATAATTCTTTTTATGGAGGTGACGGAGATGATACTTTCAACGTATATGGAAATACAGGCGTGTTTGCTGAGGCAGGAAATGATGTTATAAATCTTAATTATAATATTTCTTCCAGCTCGAATGTATCTTCATATGGAGGTGATGGAGATGACACTTTTAATATAAATGGTAATAATTGGTATTGTTATGGTAATTCAGGAGAAGATACTTTTAATATTAAATCCGGCGTGCAAAATACTTTTGTAGATGGTGGGGGTGGCACAAATGCAATTAATGATCATGGAACAAATACAATAAAAATAAATGTTCCAAATGCAAATGCGTACTCGGAATTTTTTGTCGCGGGTGAAACAAAAATAATAACGGTTAACGGCAAAGAATATACAATTACTAATACTGCATCTAACGATAATAAGAATCTGGTTTATTCTATAAAAGGTGATACGATTGAATTTCAAGGGACATATTTTAAAATAACAGGCAATTCCGAGCAAAGTCACAATGTAAAGTTACTATCACAGAGGATGACTTTTACCGGCGGAAATTTGAATGATACTATTATAGTCGCAAATACTGCCAGATATGCAGCAGTATATGGCGGTTCTGGCGACGATTATATTGAGAATAATGCTGCAGATGTGTATATGTGGGGGCAGGATGGCAATGATAAAATTATTAATAATGGCGCTAACAGTTGTCTGATTTTTGGAGGAAATGGTGATGATACTGTAGAGATTACAAAAGGAACAGGGCATTATCTTGATGCAGGTGACGGAAATGATAATGTGACAGTGTTAGGTAGTGCAAGTAATGCAACAATATATGGCGGAGCCGGTAAAAATACAATTACGAATAAATCAGGTAATAATATTGGTATCAGTGGTTTTGGAGATGCTGATAATTGTTCTGCAATAGTAATAAATCCTTCTGCATCCAAAACGGTTACAATCAACGGGGTTTCTTACTCGCTGGTTAATCAATCAAGCGACAGAACCTCTGTTGTTTTATACAATTATAATTCTGTGTCAGGTGAAACTTCTTTTTGGGGTTCTTACGTAGATGTACACGGTAAAACTGATAATATTGCATACAATGTAGTAGTAAGTGGTGCATATAATAATTGTTATGGCGGAGAATTGGATGACAAATTGACTGCTAAAGGCTGGGTTGTTTCCCTTCATGGAAAATCCGGCAATGATACTTTAATCCAAAATTCATACTGGGCGAAAACATATGGAGGCAAGGGAGATGATACAATTATCGCTAATAAAAACGGCAGCTATATTTATGGAGAAGCAGGAAATGACACAATAACAATCAATGTTGAAACAAGCAATGAGATTGATGGCGGTACAGGTGATGATACTTACAATATCAATGCTTCTTGTGCACCGAAAGATACAGACGGTAATAATGTGTATAATATAGATGCAGACAATTGTAACATTACCGGCGGGATGGGCAATGATACATTCTATGTAAATGGAAATAATAATACTGTTAATGGAGCAGGCGGTGATGATTATTTTGTTATAAATAGCAAGGGCTCAAATACAATTGATGGTGCGACGGGTGATAATTATTATGTCGATAATTCGGATGGAAATGCTACGCTCGTTAATGTAGTTAGTGATCCAAACAGCGGAATGCTGCAGTTTTCTTCAATCGGTGAAGAAAAGTCTTTTATCATTGATGGCAAGAAATACACTGTAAAAAATTCGACGACTCTTGGAACATCTCAAGCTGCTAACAGTTTGAAATATTCATATAATGCAACAACCGGCAAAATAACTGTTGATGGTTCAAACTTTACAATAACTTCTGATGACAGTGCATGTAATTTAGCCGTTAAAGGTGACAACAATCTTGTATATGGAAGTAAATATGCAGACACAATAATTGTCGAATCCGGTTCAAATAATAAAATTTATGGTTTGAATGGTGATGATAATCTAATTTTAAATTCTGCGGATAATTCAGTTCTTGGAGGTGATGGTAATGATACAATTACTGTTAATGCGGCCTCTGGTAAAGAAATTAACGGTGAAGATGGAAATGATATTATTAATATAAATTGTAATAATAATTCAAATATCATAGCTGGAGATGGTAATGATAGGTTAAATATTAATGGTTCAAATAATGTTGTAGATGCAGGTAACGGAAATAATAATATTACAATTTCAGAATCTAATAATACTGTAACAGCAGCAGATGGAAGTAATGATATTCGTGTAACGGGTTCATCAAATAATATTACAGCCGGTAGTGGAAATAATAAAATAGGTATTTCCGGTGATGATAATACCTTAAATGTTGATAAAGCAGTTGGCGAAATCAATATTCTCGGGAGTAGCAATGAGGTGACAGTAAATAATGGTGCAAATAAAACGATAATTCAGGGTAATAACAATACATATATTAGTTTGAATGGCGAGAAAAATGTTTCTGTTAAAGGCAGTAATAACGAGATAAATACTGGCAGCTCAAGTGATGCTTTCAATATATCAGGTGATAATAACCACATAACCAGCACAGGCGGCGACAACAATGTAACAATTTCAGGCAATGCAAATATTTATGAAGGCGGGTCCGCCAAAGATACTATACGCGTAAATTCGGGCAATAGCAACAATATTGATGGCGGAGCCGGAAACAATACTTTGTACGACAAAGGAATTAATACTATTTATACAAATGTCCGCCGTATAATAACCTCTCCGTTTGAAATGGATTTAAAAATTGATATTGGCAGTGGTGATGATAAATTTATACACATAACAATAGATTTTAGTACTATTGGCTTTACAGTCGATTTATCAACTGCTAAATCTGCTTTAGAAAGTTTAGAAGCCATAGATGATATGTTAAAGACTGTATCCGAACAGCTTTTAAATATAGGCAGCACCATAAACCGTTTAGAGAGCGTTGCAGAAGCACAGGTACTAAAACTTAATAACTTGATATCTTTCCGTTCAACTATGCAGGATGCAGATATAGCGGAAGAATCATCAAATTACATCCGCTACCAAATCTTACAGCAAGCCTCCTCGACTTTATTAGCTTCAACTAGAAATCTTAAAGCACAAAATGTTTTAGGACTGCTTTCAAATATTTCTTAATAAACTGGTATATCAATAGGGTTAAGCAGCTTTACGCTTAGCACATCACCTTTATTAATGTATACGTCCTGACCTTTTCTAAACATATCAGCAACACTGTCGCCAACCCAGTATCCAACTCCGCCGATAAATCCGCCTACAGCGCAGATAGGTGCTGTTAAATATTGAATACCCGGAGCAGATTCTCCTGCACTCATACCATAATTGGTTGCATTTTTAGTTATTTCTACTCCTCGTTCATAGTTTTTCTTGACAGCTTCACCGTATCCAAGGTTTTTATACAAAGACCCGTCAAAATATATATTATCAAATTGACATACGGCCATATCCAAAGGAATTTGTCTGCCGTTAGGGGTAACTACGTGGTCAAAATCAAGATAAAGTTTAGCACCTCTTGAAAATCTTTTTGCTGTATTAACCTTAGAAACACTTCCTCTTACAACAGAGCCTGCCGGTAATATTATGTTTGTATCAGATGAGAGTTCATTTTTTAAAGTTGCAACAAAAGAATCTCCTTCACATCCTGAAAAAGTGCTTACAGGCTGTAAAAATTCCAGTTCAAAAACAGTTCCTGCCGGTATTCTTTTTGTTCTTGCATCAGCTTTAAAAGCACCTGCAAAAGCAGCAGTTGATGCTATGCACAATGTCAGCATTAGTATTATAAAATTTTTCATAATTCTCTCCTCCAATACACGACGATTGTAGCATATTGTAATACTAATTGCAATCAAGATTAATATCTTCATTTTTAGCAGAAAAATGCTTTATCATCTGCGAGGCAGCTACTGCTGTAAATGGTACGCAGATAACAATTGCAATGCTTCCTATCAGCGCAGAAGCTGTTTCTGTGACTACTTGGTTAAGGTTTATAAATTTTTGCAAATCAATATTTCCTGCGAGAAGCAAAAGCGGAAGCGAACCGCCGAGATATACCAGTATTAAAGTATTTGCCATTGTTCCGATAATATCACGTCCAACATTCATGCCGGAAATAAAAAGATCTTTTACTGTTTTTGTATTATCTGTGATATAAATTTCATTAATTGTGCTGGCAATTGACATTGCAACATCCATTACAGCCCCGAGTGTCGCAAGTATCATTGTCGAAATTGTTATGCCGATAAAATCAAGTTCAGGGTGAGCTGTATACAAAAACATTGAGTTTTCTTCTGTGAAACCGGTAAGATGCGCAGTAAACATGGTTATGTATGACAGCAGGCCTGCGAACAAAAGACTTAACATAGCTCCGATAACAGCAGATGTGCTCTTTGCGTTAAAACCGCCTACCAGATACATTGTTGCTGCAGTTGAAGCAACACAAATTAAAATAGTTGCAAGAACCGGATTTATTCCAATTAATATTAAAGGAGAGAGTGCATGTGTTATAAGAAGCACTGTCAGCCCGATAGAAATAAGGCTGTAAAATCCTTTTTTTCTTCCTACATATATTAGAAGCCCGCAAAATAACAGCGACAACCAGCCAAGGTTACCGGAACGCTTGATATCTTCGATAGAAAATTCTACCCCTTCTCCGTTATCCTCTGCGTGGAGTATAACTTTTGTATTTTTTTTCAATTTAATATCATAATAAGGGTTTCCGGTAAGCATATTATCAAGCTCTACAGTTTCGCCTTTAAATTCTCCGGTAAGAAGCCTAACCTGTATAGTTTGTTTGGTCTGTGATACAGTATCGTCGTTTAAATCAACATACTGAACGTTTTCGACTATTCCAGTTTGGGAAGGCAGTATCTTTGCTTCATCTGCCATAACCGGTAAAAACAACATTGATAATATTAATAAAAGATATTTCATAATATGTGCCTTGCTTAATCAAACAGATTAGTCTGCATTGATTGTATTTTAATTCCTAAATGTCTATATCCTTCCGGCGAAACTTTTCTGCCTCTCGGAGTTCTCTGCAAAAGACCAGCCTGAAGGAGATATGGTTCACAAACATCTTCAATCGTTCTTACATCTTCGCTCAGTGCAGCAGCTATTGTTTCTATTCCGACCGGCCCGCCGTCATACTTATCAATAATTAAATTTAAAAGAGCTCTGTCTGTGTTATCAAGTCCAAATTCATCTATTTTTAACAAATCCAGTGACTCATTGGCAACATTTTCGTTAATTTTACCGTCGTGTTTAACTATTGCAAAATCTGCAACTCTTTTAATAAGTCTGTTTGCAATTCTTGGCGTTCCTCTTGAACGCATTGCAATAGCTTTTGCACCATCAGTAGAAATTTCAATATCAAGAATTTTAGCAGTTCTTTTTACAACGCTGGTTAATTCTTCTATTGTATAAAATTCAAGCCTGTGGATAATCCCAAACCTGTCACGAAGCGGACTGGAAAGTTCTCCTGCTTTTGTTGTTGCGCCGATTAAGGTGAACTTAGGCAGAGGTATTCTTAGAGTTTTTGCGGTTTGGCTCTTGCCTGTTGTCATATCAAGCGTAAAATCTTCCATTGCCGGATACAAAATTTCTTCTGCAACTTTATTTAATCTGTGTATTTCGTCAATAAACAGGATTTCTCCGCCTTTTAATGACATTAATATACCTATGATATCACGCGGTCTTTCCAGAGCCGGTGCTGAAGTAATTCTTATGTCAACTCCCATCTGAGAGGCAATGACTCCGGCAATTGTTGTTTTTCCCAAGCCCGGAGGTCCGTAAAATAACATATGATCCAGAGGCTTGCAGCGTTTTTTTGCCGCTTCCAGTGTTATTTTTAGTGTCTCTTTGAGCGCTCCCTGTCCTATATAGCTGTCAAAGTCTTTAGGACGTATAGAGCTCTCAAAGGTATTGTCATATTCAATGGTTTCAGGCTTAACTATAGGGTTTTTCTTATTCCCCCCGTATTTACCCCTTTTCTCCAAATCGTCATCATCTGATATAATTGCCATAAATTAATCATAGCATAAATTTTTAACAAACTCTATTTGTTTTTAGACCTTTTAGATAATCTCTAATGTTATTGAATGTTTTTTCTAAAAGATAATTTACAGAGTCATTTGTATTATAAGCAATATGAGGGGTAATAATTACATTATCCATCTTGAATAACTTTTGGGTTATTAAAGCTGTTTCTACGCAATTAGAGTTAGAATTTTCAATAACATTTGTTAACTCGCCAGGGTGAGTGCTAAGAAATTCACACTCTAGTACATCGAGAGCAGCAGCTTTTACCTTACCTTTAATAAGATTGTCGTACAAAGCTTTAATATCTAAGAGTTCACCGCGTGCTGTATTTACTATATAAACTCCGTCTTTCATCTTATCAAATTCATTTGGTCCGAGCATGTGATAATTATCTCCTGAGTACGGGAGATGCAGGGATATAATATCAGATTCTTTTAAAAGTTCATCAAAACTTACGAAGTCACAAAATTCTTCCAGCTCAGGATTTTGCATATAAGAATAAATCATTACTTTCATGCCAAAGAAATGCGCAATTTTTGAAACTAAAGCGCCTACCTCACCGCAGCCTATAATACCCAGCTTTAAGTTAGAAAGAGTACGCCCTTCGTAATGCTCATAATTAATGTTATGGCTTTTCATTTCAATGATAGCAGGAAGCATGTTTCTTATAAGAACAATTATCAATGCAATTGCATACTGGGCAACTGCTTCTTCGCCATATTGTTCAATATTTAATACTGCTATGTTATGTTCAATGCAATAGTCCAAGTCTATATGTCCGTAGCCGTATGAACGGGTAGCAATCATTCTTAGGTTATGGAATTTATCAAGAACGTTTCTTGTAAGGTTAGAGCTCCTGAATACACTAATTATAGATGTTTCTTTAAGCTCCTCTTCGTTGAGTTCTGTTGTTTCATTAAGAGGTTCATTAATAAAGGTTATATCAAAATCCACTAACTCGTTATTTTCAAAAAATTCTTTTTCAGACTCTCTAAAGTCGAACATCATCATCTTTATCACTGGCAATCTCCTTTTTTAATTAAGTATGAGGGTAAAATAAATATATGCTATTCTACAGACAGGCAATTTATGGTAGCATTAGTGATAAAGAGGTGATTATATGAAAAAAATCAGTATTGTTTCATCTTGCTTTAATGAGGAAGATAATATTCCTGTACTATATAGAGGAATAAATGAAGTGATAGAAAAGTATATAGAAAGGTATGAATTTGAGTTCATATTTATCGATAATGACTCGACTGATTTTTCTCAGGATGAGCTTAGAAAACTAGCAATGGACGACAAGCGGGTTAAACTTATTTTTAATTCAAGAAATTTTGGATACATAAAATCCGCTTACTATGCAATTATGCAAGCTTCTGGCGATGCTGTAATATATCTTGCCTCAGATTTACAAGATCCTCCTGAATTGATTGCTGATTTTATTGACAACTGGGAAAAAGGTTGTGATGTCGTAATTGCAAGAAAATATGACCAGAAAAGCTTTTCTTTCTTAAATATTCTAAGGAAGTTTTATTATTTTGCCCTTGACTTAATGAAGGATGAAGGAGGAAATCTTATCCGTAATTACAAAGGTTTCGGGCTCTATGACAAAAAAGTGATTGATAAACTCAGGGAAGTAGAAGATCCTTATCCGTATTTCAGAGGGGCTGTTCTGGATATGGGATTCTCAATGAAAATTATAGATTTTGATGAACCTGAAAGAAAAAGCGGGCTTGATAAGAATAATTTAGTAACTCTCTGGGATAATGGTATGCTGGGGCTTACGAGAACAACAAAAGTTCCGATTCATATTATTACAATGATAGGGTTCTTTGGTACAGTTATAACGTTTGCATTAATTATGCTGAGCCTTATTTGCTATGTCGGATATTTAAACTTTATTATCCCTAAAAAAATGCTCTCGCTGTATTTCTTAATGTTTATACAAATTTTAAGCGTCGGCATGATTGGAGAATACTTGATAATGCTTTGCAGATTTGCAGAGAAAAAGCCTCTTGTTATTGAAAAAGAGAGAATAAATTGGGAAGTATAAGTTTATCCCTGCATATGTGATGCTAAGCTCTGCAAATTGGTATAATCCTGCATACAAAATGTTTCATCAACGGCTAGTCTGCCATAGAATATGCTGTCAGAAACAGCTCTTCTTTTTTGCGTTCCAGCAGTAGACATATCTGCTCTGTATTGTTTTGCTTCTTCTCTTTGAGAACCTTCAAGTTCAGAGAAATTTAAGCCCTGTGTAACTTCATTATATTTTTTTGAAGCTTGTTTATAGGCTGAAACTGCTGCATCATATGCTGAACTTGCTTTACCTTGCAAATCAAGCCAGTGCTGCCTCCAGCCGGCATGTTTTACCTTCTGTTCTTCAAAACTTTGATTAAGTTCTTCCCATTTACTGTTTATGCCGAATAAATCGTTCGGATCTACTTCAACATGTTTCCCGTCGATTTCAACATACCATTTGCCGTCAATACCTTTGTTTGCCGGCATGTATTGTCCGTTTATCCAGACTTTTGGTTGTGAATTTCCAGATACTTGTACCACGTGTTTATACTCCTTAAATATATAAAGTATGCATAGCTGGAAAAATTGCCTTTTTTGTAAACAAATTTTAACTTAATTTAAGATTTGTAAAAAAATCGCAAGAAACAGTTTACTTTTTTTATATATTGAAACAATAATGTTATTGTAAGAAGTATATATCACAAATACATGGAATGTATGTTTTGAATAAGCATTAATGCCGACAATGGAAGTCAGCGAGCTTATGAAAAATGTGTAGAAAATCGTTTTTAAATAATCAGGGTAAAACAGTGGTGTATACGGACAGGGTACATATCCAAAAATAAGGAGAGAATACTATCACAAAAGCCGTGATATAATCACAGGCTTCTCAGGGCTGTTTTTAGTCTTATTAGAAACAGTCATGGGGAAAACTACGCAAAAAATGCCTAATAAGGGCAAAGAGTAACATAGAGTGCTGCACATGGACTGTGCAGTTATAGACGGGCGAAAAGTAAATTATTTTGCCGCGTCAGATTAGAGTACGTATCGAAAGAGAGAAAGGAGATCCCAACTATGGCACTCACAATCAACACAAACATTTCATCAATTATCGCACAAAGAAGTTTGAACAGTGCGACAACAAATTTGAACACATCTTTAGAAAGGATGTCCACAGGTTACAAAATTAACCACGCAAAAGACAATGCAGCCGGTTATTCAATTGCAAACATGTGGGAAACTCAACTAGGTTCTCTGGATGTAGCTGCTGATAACGCGGCAACAGGTTCAGACATGTTGACATCAGCAGAACAAAGTTACAGCCTTTTGTCAGATCACTTGCAGCGTATCAGAGATTTGACCGAACAGGCTGCAAACGGCACTTATGCTTCTGCTTCACTTAAAGCAATCCAGTCTGAAATTTCAGCAAGATTAGATGAAATTACACGTGTGGCATCAAATGCTGAATTTAACGGAATTAAGCTTATGTCATTTGATGGTACTAATGGTAATATTACCGGTATGAACGAAAAGGGTATTGACTTGCAGGTTGGTCTTTATGGCGATGGCGACAGTATTATAAATTTAGATATTGATCTGTTTAAAAGTGCAACAATCAGCGGACTTTTCACAAATATGACAAAGGATAATGGTAATGGTGTAACATTACAACAGATGCTTGAGCAAGCTAATAATAAACATGCTGTGGATTTGAAAACAACAGATGAAGAACAAAAAATAGTTAATAATAAAATATTTGCAGCAGCTTGCAGCGGTCTGATTTATGACAGTGCTACTGATTCTTATACTTTAGCATCTGGTGTAGAAGATTCTTATGGAGCAAAAGAAATGTTGAGCTTCCTTGATTCTGCAATTGATGATATTTCTTCAAGAGTAACAAGAATTGGTGCTGCTCAGAACAGAGTAGAATCTGCTATTACTGCAATAGATGTTCAATCTCAAAACTTGACATCATCATTGTCTACGCTGAGAGATACAGATGTAGCAGAAGAATCTTCAAACTATATTCAGTCACAAATTCTGCAGCAAGCATCTGCAACCCTGTTAGCAACAGCAAACCAGACACCAAGTATTGCATTAAACTTAGTTTAAGAAAGGTTAAGGTATGGGTAGAACTATTTATTTTTGCTAGTTCGTTGATTAGGGTTATGGTTGTTGAAGGGAAACGAGTTAACTCGTTTCCCTTTTTCTATATTATTATACCGGACAAACTAATTTACCCTGCGCAGACTTTATGATATTATTCAAACCATGCAAAATATAAAATCTATTATCTCAGAAGAGCTTAATTTTGTTGATAATGAAATTAAAAATGTTTCGCTAGAACAAGATGATATAAAACAAGCTTTAGAAAAATTTTTATCAGGCTCATCAAAACGAATTCGCTCAACGATTACTTCTTTATATATTAAAGCCTTGGACAAAAAAGTTTTACCGCAATGTATAAAAATAATGGCTGCTGGTGAAATAATACATAATGCGTCACTGCTGCACGATGATGTAATTGATAATGCCAAAACCCGTAGAGGTGAAACTACAATAGGAGAAGTATTTTCACCATATGTATCAATACTTTCCGGAGATTATTTACTTTCTATTGCAACAGAAAAATTGATGGAGGTTAACGATAATAATATATTGAAAATTTTTTTAAACTGCACAAAACAAATGTGTAATGCAGAGTTAACCCAATTTTTTCTTCGAGGAAAGAAACCTGATATTGACCAATATATAAGAATTTGTGAGGGAAAAACTGCATTCCTTTTTGAGGCAATTATGGAAAGCTGTGCAATTATTGAAAATTTACCGGTTGCTGATGCCGTTAGTTTTGCAAGAAATTTTGGTATATTTTTTCAGCTAAAAAATGATTTAGAGAAGTTGTCGGCCGAGTGTGATGCTGCTAATGAAATCTTTACTCCTAAAGATATTTTGGGTATTGAAAAAACATCTGCTTTAATAGATAATTATTTAAAGAGGCTAAGAGGAGATATCGGACAGCTGCCTGATAATATTTATAAGAAGGGACTAGAGGGTTTACTTATAGAACTATGATTGATAAAGAGAAGTTTAAGGCAAATCTTAAAGAAACAATAGATACTATAGTTTTTGTTGTAGTTGCAGTTATTTTAATAAGATTTTTTATTGCAGAATTAAGATGGATACCATCCGGTTCTATGAAACCTACACTTGTCGAAGGTGATAGAATTGTTGTTGAAAAACTGACTAAATTTCCCAATCTTCTAAAAAATCATAGTTTTGAAAATACTCCGCAAAGAGGCGATGTAATGATATTTTATCCGCCTTTTGTAAAATTGAAAACAACTCCTTGGGCTGTTTTTAGCAGACTAACAGGTTTTTTCTGTAAAGACATTGCTTATATAAAACGTGTTGTAGGGCTTCCAGGGGAAAAATTGGAAATAAAACAAAGTGATAACGGGGCTTATAAAGTCTATATAAATGATAAACCTTTAAAAGAAGATTATATAATGAGCGAGTATGATTTCCACAAGTGCAAATCAGATATGTATTGCGGTCCTCTTGTAATTCCTCAGGGACATTATTTCATGATGGGGGACAACCGTGGCAATTCTATGGACAGCCGTTTCTGGGGAACATTGCCAAAGGAAAGGTTCATAGGCCGCGCTGTATTTCTTTTCTGGCCGTTTACGCATATGAGAAGTCTGTAATTTATCCCTACTAAAGTTGTAGAAATTTCTAACTAATTGGGAATTTTAATTTTTGGCTACAGCATTTAATATGATAGTGTGAAGGAATAAAAAGCCGGAACAATTATCACAAAAGTCTTTTGCCACATTATGGCATTACTTTTGTTGTGTTCATGGAAGAAAAAAGAAAGAAAAGGAGATCAAATTATGGCTTCAATCACTATTAACACAAACCTTGCCTCCTTGACGGCACAAAGGAACTTAGCATCAGCGACCACCGGAATGAACACCGCGATGGAAAGATTATCAACAGGGTATCGTATTAACTCAGGTAAAGATGATGCTGCAGGTTCAGCTGTATCAACTTTAATGGAAGCTCAGATTTCAGGTTATGATGTTGCTGAATCAAATGCAACAATGGGACTATCGCTTCTTGATACTGCTGAAGGTGTATTGGATATTGTTTCTGATTATCTACAGCGTATAAGAGATTTGACCGAACAAGCTGCCAACGGTACTTATGGTACATCTTCAATGCAGGCAATCAGAACAGAAGTTCAACAGAGAATGGAAGAAATAAATCGTTTATGTGACGTTATTGATTTTAACGGAATCAAACTATTAGATGGTACGAGTAATGCTTACCAGAGCGGTTCCGGTGTTAACTTGCAGGTAAGTAACAATTCCGGTAAACCAAATATTATTAATCTTGAAAAATCATTGTTTGCATCTGCAAAATGTAGTGCATTATTTAATACTACAAATGGCAATGAATGGTTCATACGTCAAGGTGAAAATTTTGATGCAGCTAAAGATGCTCATGGTTATATAGATTCAGAAAAATTCTCTACACCTGCATTATATGCAAGAATTAATGGTACAAGAGTAGAGTTAGATGATGGTACTGTTTACGACTTTACTGGTCAAGGTATTAAAGATAATAACTATGATGAGTTCGGAACAAGAAATGGTAAAACTGGTGTATTCAACTGTATAACTGCAATCTGTGATGCAGTTTATACAAATGATTCAACAGCACGTGAATTTTTACAATTCATTGATGATGCAATTGAAAACATTTCAGACAGAACTGCTCTTATCGGTGCGTACATGAACCGTGTAGAATCAGCTGTTGATGCAATCGGAGTTCAAAAGGAAAACATTGTGGCAGCAAATTCTTCTATCAAGGATGCTGATGTTGCTACAGAATCTTCTAACTATATTAAGTATCAAATATTGCAGCAATCTACTGCAACATTGCTTTCAACTGCAAATCAGACTCCAAGTATTGCATTGAATTTAATCTAATAAGTTTTTCTTAAATAGTGATGAAGCCCCCGCGTAGCGGGGGCTTCATTTTTATACATAATAAAAAGCTTGAGAGACTCTCAAGCGGAAAAAGGGAAAAGGGATTAGTGTTAAATGTATTATAGAGTTCAGAAACGCATTTCTTCAGCAAGAACTCAAGTTTAGCTGAAAATACCGAAAGTTCTTTCAATGTTATCAGAAATTACTTTTTTAACGGATTCGTATTCTGTAGTAAGAGCGGTTCTTTCAGTTTCGAGCTTAGATAAATCCATATCGAATTTTTTATCTTTCTGGTCAATTTGTTTAGTTTTGTGTTCGTATTCTGCCTCGGCTTTAGCGAGTGCAGACTTATCAATGGTTGTAGTAGTCGTGTAGCTTACGTAAGTATCGGAGTCTGGTGATGTAGTGTTAAAAGACACTTGTCCGGTCTTTTTGTCCTGATTAACAATTTCAATAGAAATCTTTCCACACTGAATCATGTTTTTCAGCCACTCAGAGTTGTTAGCAGCATCTCCGTCAGTACCATTGTAATCAGCAATGCTAACACATCCTCCAGCTAAAACAATTTGTTTGTATAGATTAGCGTAGAAATTAAATTCTTCCTGGTTAAAGTCATCTTCTTCGACACCTTCATCAGCATAAGCAAGAGCAAAAATTTCGCTTCCGAAATTTTTATATAGTTTATATTTGTAAGCTTGTTCTAATTCGTCATATTCATCCTTAGCTTCATCGGTTAAATCATTATAGTCTTCAACCCCGTTGTCCGTCAGTATTTTTTCCATTTTTTCTTTCACAGCAATCATTGAGTTCATATCATCGGACCCGATATTACTGTTATTTTCAAAGACTTGATTTTCGCAATCTTCGAGATTATCTCTATCAAGAGCGTTTCCAGCATCTCCGTAAATCATCATCATTGCGAATTCATAAGGGTCGTTACCATCATACTCATCGTAAGCATCTTTGACATCATCTTCTACAATAAGTTGTCCGTTAGAAGTTCTGAGAGCATAGTTATTTCCCGTTTCGACTCCATTTTTCCCGACTAAATTATTAAAGTTTGCTGTAATCGTATTACCATTAATATCATCAACAGTAAGTGTAGTAGCATCAAGAGCTTCAAGGTATTCCTGATAAACTTGATCAGATTGAGTAGATAATTGAATTTTCGCATTCTGAATAGACTGCGCCTTGTATTCCACATCGTGCATTCTCGCAGTAATGGTAAGTAATCTAGCTTGTGATGCTGCCATTCCCATAATTCAGAAGTCCTTAAATTAGTCCCTTTCCATGGTTTACGGCACAAAAGTGTAAAAACTTTAATAATTCTTTAAAATTGTTACATTTCGTAATATAAAAAACGTCCTTAACATATAAGGACGTTTTTTTTATTACTATTAAAGTTTAAACTAATTCAACTGTATATTGAGCATTTCTTTCAGCTATTTCAACAAGACTTCTAGAAACAGCAAGCATAGAAATTTCAGAATCAAGTTTATTTACGCAAGAGCCGCATCCAATTGCAGATGCTCCAGCAGCAAATGCAAGCGAAGCTGTTGTAGGGTTGATGCCTGTAGCTGTCATAATAGGAAGTTCAATATTTCTTGAAAGTTCAATTGTATTAGAAATAGTAAGTTCAGCTCTTTCTATTAAACCTCTTACACCATTAGAAGGAGTTTCATTAGAGAAGTGGCCTTCTGTTTGTATAAGATCAATGTTCAGTACTTCAAGTTCTCTTGCTAATTCAATTTGTTCGGCAATTTCAAGTTCACCAGGAATTGTAACGCAGAAGAATACATCATTTCCAATTAATTCTTTAGTTTCTTTTGCTAGTTCAAGAACTTGAGATGCAGTGAATGTTTGTCCTTTTTTATAAAGAGCATCAAAGTTTCCAAGTTCAACTGCATCAGCACCGAGGATAACGGCATGTGCTAATTCTTGCGGCACTATTGATGATACAAACAGCGGTAAATCTGTCATTTGTCTTACCATTGCAATAATATCTGTATCAGCACAAATATCGATTGCACTTGCGCCTGAATTAGATGCTGCCATAACAACTTTTTTTACGTTTTCTACATCAAAATTATCAATACCTGCAATGATTTTTACAGCTCTTTTTTCACTTAAAGCTCTTTTAAAACTTTCAATTCTTGACATAAATATTCTCCTTCTGTGTCGATTGTGATAAACATCTCGTTTATTATACATTAAAATTTGAATACTGGCAATATATAGACATCGGGGTTTTAATCAGACAATTGTATGTAGTTAGATTATTTGTAAATATCTTAAGAGAATCGGGAGATGTGTATGTTATATAAAAAGCTTCTGTTATTATTTATATTTACTCTGGTATCGCTGCCAGTTTTTTCTTTTAGTAAGATAAGCAAAAATCCTGTAGCCATTTATGAAGAAATCAATCCTGCAATAGTTTCAGTAGATTCACAACTATCAGATGGATTGTCATGCGGAACCGGCTGCATTATTGATAAAAGCGGAGTAATATTAACCAGCGCTCATGTTGTTGATGTAGGTAACGCTGTTGTTGTCACAACAAATAATGGGCAAAACTATACAGCAAAAGTTCTTAAACGTCTTGGTGATAATAAGGATATTGCACTTTTAAAAATTGATGCCAAAAGAAATTTTAAAACAGTTAAACTAGGTAATTCAGAGAAGGTCAAAGTCGGAGAAAAAGTGCTTGCTATCGGGAATCCATTCGGCTTCAGCGGTACTCTGACACAGGGAATTGTTTCCAGAATTGATTATGCGAAGAATCGTATACAGACTGATGCTGCCATTAACCCCGGCTCCTCAGGAGGGCCTCTTTTAAATGAAAGAGGTGAAATTATTGGTATAAATCAGGCTATTTATAATCCTGATAACAATATATCTAATATTGGAATCGGGTTTGCAACCCCTATTAATCTTGTAAAAGAGTATTTGAATGCTAAAGATAACGGCTGATTTGTTTACAATTTATCAGAAAGCATTATATAATAATATTGATGAAAAAATTTATTGTCATTTTGTTATTAATGTTATTTAGCTTTTCTTCTGCTGCAGAAGTTGCACTAAGGGATTATGATGAATTTGATATTCCTGCAGGTACTCATTTGCCTGTTATATCCCTGCAGGAGTTCTCTACAGCATATTGTGAAGAAGGTGATAAAGTTTATTTTGAAACAACTCTGGATATTTATTTGTATAACAAAGATGTAATTCCGGCTGGGACAAAACTTGCAGGCTACATTGATAAAAAAAATGAGCCAATAATCGGTACAAATGCTGCAATGCGTGTTTTTATTAATAAAATGTACCTTCCTGACGGATATGAAATTCCAATCAAGGCGTATATATATACTTCTAATAATAATATTATCGGAGGCGGTTTAACTCCTCCCGCAAAATATATAAGAATGCCTCATTATCAACGTTGGGCAATGTTCAGAGCTATGGGAACACTGCAATGCGTTCCAGGGGCTGAGAGGAAAATGGGTGAACATGTAACAATATCATCAGGAGCTGACTTAATAGTTGTTTTGACAGAGCCTATTCACATGACACACACATTAATAAATTGACAAATATCTCATTGATAATAAAATGTAATAAGGGGAGGGTTTTATAATGAATAATAAATTGATTGCAATGCTCATGCTCGCATCTCTGTGTTCATTAAATACAGTTTATGCTGCTTCTAACTATTCTTTTCAGCAAACTCAGACACAGCCTGTTTATAACAGTCAGTATGTACAGCAGCCAATGCAGTACAGTTCAAGTCAGCCTTTGCATGGTAATGTAGTTATGGTTCCGGCAGGAACAGCCCTTCCGGCAATGCTAACAGCGCCTCTGTCATCGGCGAATGCTTCACCGGGGCAAACTGTGACAATGGCGCTAAACTCTGATTTTTATTATAATAACAAGCTTATTGCTCCTGCAGGAAGTACTATCTCCGGTACTGTAATTGAGGCTTCAAAAGCTAAAAGAGGCAGCATGAATGGAAAACTAAGTATAAGATTTACACAGATTTTCACTCCATATGGAACTCAAATTCCTATATCAGCTGTAATAAAGACAGACGATAATACAGGGGTATTGATAGGCGGAACAAAACTTGATGTTACAAAAGAGTATGCAAAAGACGTAGCAGCTGGTTCAGCAGTAGGAGCATTATCTGGATTGGTATTTGGTGCTCTTGCAGGGGGCGATCTTGGCAGAGGTACTGCGCTGGGAACTGCAGTCGGCGCAGGCGGAGGTTTAGTGAAATCAGCATGGGATAAAGGTAATGAGGTCGAAATTCCTGCTAATTCATGCATTGATTTGATGTTAACGCAGCCAATTACAGTTTCAACTTCAAGCTATAGTTATGAAAATTAGTAAGTAGGTTAATTTAATTTATATTAGAACTTATTATTCTAAAAGGGTAATATAAGAGAGAAAAGTAAAGTGTCATTAATTAATAATAAAAGTTTTATACTAGACGATGAAGAGGACAAGGATATTGAAGAGTATGTATTACCTTCAATAGTAACAAGCAAACCAGAAGTAATTCCTATAAAAAAATCACTTGCGATTTCTTCTGCATTGCATCCTGCAGCGGTATTGCTAATATGGCTAATTACTGTGGCGCTGGCATTAATGGGGATAAATTTAAGTCTTTTCAAAAAGCCGCAAGCTCAATTAAAGAAAGATATAGAGTTTGTTCTTGTTGATAAAGAAGCCAAACCCAGAGATCCTAATACCCGAAATCGTGCTGATATGAATTCTCGCAGCGGCGGTATTAATGATCCGAAAAGAAAGGTTTCAATGCCTTCTCCAGCTCCGAGTAAACCTGCAAAACCTTCTGCAGCTGCTAAAAGTGCTAATAAAATAATAAAACAACAGCAAAAGCAAATTGCACAGCAGGCTAAAGCTCCTGCTAAACAGACACCAGCACCAAAGAAATCAACACAGCAGCAAGCAGCTCAAAATAAACCATCTCCAGCGAAACCGGCTCCGCCAACCGCAAGACCGTCATCCAGACCTGTATCTGCTCCGGCACCTTCGCCGAAACCATCATCAAGCTTTACTGTTCCTGCACCTAAAGGTGCACCGGTTGGTAAAACCCTTTCTACTGGTCCTGTAGGTGGAACATCAGCACCTGCTGGTTCAAAATCAGGAGCAGCTTCTTCAGGAGGCGGCTCAAAAGGTAGTTCATATGCGCCAAGACCTTCGCTTTCTCCTTCTGCAAGCGGCGGAAGCGGACAATTGGCAAGAGGTTCTAATGGCTCTGGTAATGTTGGTAACCCTGGTGGAGGCGGAGGAGCTCCTGGTATTGATGCTCTTAGAGAACCTGACTTTGGACCTTATATGAGAGAATTACAGAGAAGAATTAAACTAAATTGGGATCCTCCAAAAGGTAATGAAAGTAAACGTGTTGTTCTATTATTTAAGATTGCACGTGACGGTAGATTGTTGTCTTGTAAAGTTCAAAAATCATCAGGTATGCCGTCTGCCGATCAGGCCGCTTTAAAAGCAGTGGAGCTTACTGCTCCGTTCAGACCGTTGCCAGGTGATTTCAAAGGACAAAGTATTGATATACAATTTACATTTGATTATAACGTATTCAATGCATCAAGATATTAAATAGAGAAAAGAGGATAAAATTATGGAACTATTACTACATTCAATTCAGTTAGATTGGCCGGTATTACTGCCGATACTTGTATGTTCAATCTTAACATTGACAGTCGCAATTGACAGGGCAGCTTTTTACAATGCTAATAAAAGAAATGTAATTGAATTTATTCCAAAGTTACAGAAAGAATTAGCAAAAAACAATCTTATGGGTGCTCAAAATCTTGCGGTACAGTGCGGTGGTATTATTGGGGAAGTTACAGAAGAGGGTGTTAGAATTCTTTCAGAACAGAAAAAAGGTTTTTCTAGATCTTTTGATATTGCATCTGCACTTGCAACAAGAAAATTAGAACATCGATTGACTATTTTAGGTACAATCGGCGGTGTAGCTCCTTTCTTAGGGTTATTCGGTACCGTTGTAAGAATCTTGTATACATTCCAGGATTTGGCATCTCAAGGGAACCAATCTGCAGCTGTTGCAATGGGGATTGGGTCTGCATTGATTGCTACTGCCTTCGGTCTTGGTGTTGCAATTGTTGCTGTTGTTTGTTATAACACTTTCCAATCTACTGTGAGAAGATTTGAGGATGATTTCCAGCTAATTAAGCTGTTGTTCTTAAGCTTTGTTGACTCTGAAGAAGAATCAGGCATCAAATCTCAATCAAGCGTAGCTCTGGGATAATCAAGGGATAAAATAATGGGTATAAAAACTGGTAAAAAAGCCTTATTTACAGAAATAAATATAACACCGCTTACAGATATCTTTCTGGTGCTATTGATTATAATGATGGTTGTTGCACCAACATTTCAATCAGTTGATAACTCGATTTCCGTTCCAGAGGTTAACAGCGGAACTGCAATTGAGCAGGGAAAAGTAACGGTATCTGTAACTAAAGACGGTACGGTTTATGTCGGCGACAAACGTTCATCTATCAGTATGCTTTCAACTGATTTAGAAGCCTTAAAGGGTAATAATGAGAAAGCAGAAGTGGTTGTTAAGGCAGATGAAAAGGTGAAAAGCTCTATTATAATGGATATAATGGATGCTGCTCAGGATGCTCATTATAAAAAACTCATTGTAGCAGGTGAACCTCTTAATAAAAAAGACCAGAAGAAACTTGAGGAAGCGCAAAATATAGATACAACACCTCTGCCTCAAGATAATCAATATGACAATTGGAGTGAATAATGCGTGATAGTTTTAATGAAATAAATATAACACCGTTGACAGATATTTTTCTGGTATTACTGATTATAATGATGGTAATAGCACCTTTGCTTGATCAGCAGGGGCTTAATCTGGCTGTTCCAGAAGTAGTTAATCAGGAACAGATTGCTAAAGATTCCAAAATTATGAATTTTACTGTTACTTCAGACAACAGATATTTATTTAATGATACAGAAATCGCAGCTGCAAGTCTTGAGCAAACTGTGACGCAGCATATTAAAGATTATCCTGATGGTTTGCTAATTCAGGTCGATGATAATGCAGAACACGGGGCTGTTGTAAAGTTGATGGATAGTGCAAGAAATGCAGGGATGACCAGTATATCGCTTTCTCGTTAATACTGGCTTGAGTGTATGGTGAAGATTTATGTTTGAACCTTTTATATGGATGTTTAAGGCTGAAAATTTTAATAAGCGTGTATTACAGCTATTTCTATCAATGCTTTTACTGATTATAATCGCGTTAGTATTATATGCAGTATCAGCTTTTTTGATAAATGATTTTTACATAAAATACACATTGTTAATTTTAGCTGCAATTTTTTACATATCATCTTCGCTGGTTGTTCAAGGTTATTTTTGGGAACTTACATCAAGCATCATTTCACGTGACGTTGATATTATAGCAAACAATATATATTCAGGAAAGATAAAAAGTGTTTTTGTAATTTCATTACCGGAATTTAAGCCTGCTAAATTTATCTGGAGAGGGTTTGCTTCTATTATTGCCTCTATCATGATGGTGCTTCCGTATGCATTGCTTGTATTCAGTACAGCATTCACAGGTGTATTTACATTACCTATGTTGGAAATAGGTAATTTCCATAGTATTTATGCAATATGCTATAATCTGTTGTATGTATTCTTTTTTGCTTTTCTTCCTGCAATGCTGTGGAATTATGCAAAAGAAAATTCTGTATTTGCAGTTTGGAACATTCGTAAAGCTGTTTATTTATTAGGCACTTATCCGGGTAAATATATATTAAATACATTTGTTTTTGTAATTTTTTATCTTCTTAACTGGCTGTTTGTGTATGGTCTGATACTATTGACCATTCCAATACAGATACAATATCTGCAGGTTTTAATTTGTAACTTTGCAGCATCAATATTGTACCTCTACAGTTTACATGTATATGCATATCTGCTTGCAACAATTACTCCTCCCGGTGAGGGCTAATTGATAAGCTTCAGGCATAAATCATCAAATATATTAGCAGATTTTATTCCAAGCTTAGCCTGACGTTTTGCATTTTCTACTAGTTCAACATGTTTTATTAATTCTGTTCGATTAGGATTTGTTTTCAAGACGGCAAGAATGTAGTTTTGAATTCCATCAAGAATTTCTTGTATTGAAATTTCTTTTGTTAGGTCATTAAGTTTTTGGGATAGGTCAAAAACATCTTTTCTACTATTGTTGAAATAATCAGTGAAGACATCTGAAATACAATTATAGCTGTAGCTTATCTCCTTAAAAGACGGAACAAAGAAACATTGAGATCTTGAGATTATTGTAGGCAGGACATCTTCAACATAACGTGTTAAAAATATAAATGTTACTCCTGGCTGAGGTTCTTCTATAATTTTTAACAAAGAATTGGCCGTTTCTGCCTGAAAATTAAGCGGATTAAGTCCTGCAATATTTCCATTTTCATCCCTGTCGCAGAATATAAAAACACGATGAAATTCCGATGCAGAAACAAGTGCTTCTTTTATCATCTGTGACTGTTTAATAGAAATAACGGTTTTTGAGTCGTCATCGTCCGGTTTATTATCGATTCTTGATATTGTAAGAACAGCCGGATGTGAATTTTCTCTAATCCACCTGCAATTCAGGCACTCACAATTATCAGACTTGTCCGATGTACAGTTTAGTAATCTTGCTATTTCTGTTGCAAATGTAAATTGTGCATCTGCATCATTACCATAAAACAATATACTCTGAGGCAGGGCACGTACATTGGTGCTTAGCGCCCTTGTAAAATATTCGGTTAGAAAAGGGTATTTATCCGATAATAGCACATTCCACCTCCGATATTATATCAATTGCTTCTGCAGATTTAATTCTAAACTCTGCTTCATAAAGATTTTCTTTAAGTTTTACAAGATCGGCTGTTTTTGTATTTTTAAGTTTTTGCAAAGTTTGCTTCACGACAAACTCATGCTGACCTGTTAATTTTGAAAGTTCACCAGGGGATAAGGAAGACTTCGTCTTCAATATAATCCATTTTCTTAGCATTGTTTGTATTGCTGATAAAATTTCTAGCGGATGCTTTTTATCAAGCAGTTTATTAAATTCTAAAAGAGCTTTATCCCTCTCTCCCTGCATAATTAAATCAGCAAACCCAAATAAATCTTCATTAGAAATACATATTTCTTCGACCATTTTTCTAGTAATTTTTTTCTCCGGATAGGCAATCAATTTTAATTTATCCAGCTCTGTATCAAATTCTCTTAAATTATTTCCAATTTGTTCAATAAGAAGAGATATGGCATCATCATTTAAGCTTATATCTTTGTTTCTGGCCTGTGTTTTTATCCATCCGGCAATTTCAGCTGTTTTGTATGTCTTAAATGTCGGAAATTCTTTGACATTGTATTTTGATAAAATTTTATATAACTTTCGTCTGGAGTCAGGTTTTTTATTCTCATCTCTTGGAAGCTTAAGAACGAATACAATATTTAGTGTTTCAGGATTATTTTTTAGAGCATCTTCTATCTCTGAAAGTTCTACCTCATCAAAAAAGTTTTTATTAGAAGTAAAATACTCTTCTGCGTTAATTACGATAAGCATATCACCGAACATCATAGGTGTTGTTCTAAGAGCAGAAATTAAAGTGCTAAAATCCGGATTATCAAGAGTTTGCAGGCTCATTGATTTAAAGTCCGGATTTAATTTTGAACTCATTTTACTAAGTTCAAGTTCTATATTATAGTCTTCATCCCCATAAAAAAAGTATACAGCCATACTAATATTATATTATAAATATGGGGATTTACACTCTTATGCTGCTTCTTCCGTACAGACATATTTTGCAGACTTAGCCACAACGCCGTAGCATACCATAGTTAAACGGTTATTCAATGCAAGCATTGTTCGGAAATTATTCGCAGAACTATTCATTGCACTCATCATATCATCTGCTGATACTTTTGAAACCAATGAGCCTTCGTCATGATTGTCTACTTTTTCCTGTGCATACTTTTCTACTAATAATTTGTCAATAAAATCTCGTGCGCCAATTGCCATTGTTAAAACTCCTTTTACTCTCTTAAATATCTCTTATGTATATATAAAGTATTTAACTTTTAAAAAATTGACTTTATATTAAGTTTTGTAACATTTTTCTAAATTTATTAAAGTTCAAGAAAAAAATGCCGTTATATTATTTGTATAAACATATTGAAAGGAGATTTTCATGAGTTTAAGTGTCAATCCAGGAGATGCTTTAGAGCAAGCAAAAGCTAGGCAGGAAGCTGCAAAACAGGCTAAAGAAACTGCAGAGAAAGCAAAAGCCGATGCTGCTGCAAAAGAAGCAGAAGCCGCTGCTGCGGCCGAGAAAGAGGCTGCGGAAGCTGATCAAGCAGCTGCTAAATCAGAAAAAGAAGCTGCGGATGTGACAGCTGCTCAGGAAAAAGTTAACGCTGCTAATGTTAGGGTAAATACAGCGCAGCAGGCTTATAGTAATGCTTTAAATCAGTTATCACAGGCTCAGGCTAGTGGTGATGAAAGTGCAATAGCAAGTGCTCAATCAGCTGTAGATAGGGCTTATCAAGAATTACAAAAAGCACAGCAAGAAGCTGATGAAGCGGCAACACAACTTGAAAAAGAAGTAAATGAAGCTGATGAAGCCGCAAAACAGGCTGAAACAGAAAGAGCAGAAGCTGAACAGGCTCAAAAAGAGGCAGAAGCCGCAAAAACTAATTTAGAAAAAGCGGATGCAGAGCTTACAGCAGCTACTCAGGAATTAGAAGCCGCGGAAGCTGCTCTGACGGAAGCAGAGGCTGCGGCACAGGCTGAAGATGTTGAAGGTACGCAGGCAGCTGAGCACTTATCACAGGAAGAAATAGATAAACTTGTTCAAGAAGAAGGTTATACTTATATTACATCTAAAGAACAGTTTTTAGAGATATTCCAAAATGGCGGGATTGATTTAAATGGAAATTATATCCTTGGCTGTGATATGGATTTGAGTGATATAGAAAACTGGCAGTCAGTTGGTGATGCTGATAATCCATTTAAAGGTGTATTTAATGGTAACGGCTATTCCATTGATAATTTAACTATAAATGCCGGTGATAATGCGGAAAATGTCGGGTTCTTCGGTGTAACAGAAAACGCAACAATCACAAATGTAAGTTTCAATAATGCTAATGTAATAACCCCTGATGACTATATTAATGGCTCTTCTGCTGTAGGTATAGTTGCAGGAACTGCTCGCGGAACAACTTTTGATAATATTGATGTTTCAGGAAGCGTTGCCGGATACGAAAGTGTTGGCGGCCTTGTTGGTGTAATAAATGATAATTCTTACTTCTTACCGGATGGAACACCGGTGGATGTTGGAAATTCTTCAATATCAAATGTTAATACTGCTGTGGATGCTAAAGGTAAATACTTTGTAGGCGGTTTAGCAGGTTATGTAAAAGATACATCGACTGGAGAGGGTGTTGCAACAAGAGATTTAATGATTTCCAATTGTAATACCAGCGGAAACATTGTATTTGATGAAGAAGCAGCAGGCGGACTTATTGGTGAGGCAGGAAAAACAATTATTACAATTAATAATTGTGAAAGCTCTGTTGATATTTCATGGAATAACGCAGAAGATGACAGCGATATTTCTTTCTTAATGGAAACTGGTAGAGCCGGCGGATTCATCGGATGTGTTAACGGTTCCTATATTGCAATTTGTAATTCTGAGTACAAAGGTAATCTTGATGTCGATGGTGACTTTAAAGGTGATTGGTACGGCTGGTACATGAATGATGCTCATGTTACAGTTTATGAATTATCTGGCGGATTGCCGGTTGATGATATTTTAAATATTGAAGGTATTGATGCTTTAACTCCGGTTACAGATCCTGCGACAGGTGTTTCTAACTATCAGGTTACAGTAAGTACTCTTACCGGTCTGGACAAAATGGTAACAATGCTTCAGGCTAACCCTGCACTTGCAGATATGATTACTTTTAATGTTAACTTTGATTTTGAAACAATGGACGGCATGTATGATCCTTCTGTATATGAACAGTACGGCGTTGTTCAGCATTTATACGAAGATGAAGATGGTACAGTCCACAATGATGTGTACATTGATAACGAAATTGATTTAGAAACCACATTCCATCAAGGTGAAATGCCGGAATGTTCTGGGACTCCTATTATTGTTGAGTGCGTAGAGCTCAGTCAAACAATGGTTTCAGGATTATATAAAGATGCAGACGGCAACTATGTTGTTAATACTAGTGAAGGTCTGAAAAATGTTAATATGAATTTCAACTACGAAGATCAGGTTACTGATGTAACAAAACGTCTTGAGGCCGATGAGGTAAGATATCGTGAATATATTACACAAATGGTTCAATATTATCAAAATAAAATGTATGAATCTTTGAGGGCAATATATTCTTATGATGAAGATAAGTCATTGCCTGTAATAAATAAAGCTGAATACAAAAAACTGCAAAAAATGCAGGAAGCAGGCATGGAGTTAACAGATGAGCAAAAACTTGCTATGGCTGTATATGAAGTAGATTATAAAGTAATGAACCTCGTTTCCGATACAACTCATAATTATGGCTGTGGTATGGGCGGAAATGCATCATTCCTTGATGAGTCAAAAGCTATTCAAATGCTTGATGAAGCAGGAAGACCATTATTTACGACATTAAACGGTGATCAGCTGCGTCAGAGAATGGATGCAGAAGGAAATCTTTTAACAGATGATGAAGGTAATCCTGTATACGAAAACCTTGATGGCAGTGATTATGAAGGTCTTGCAGAAGTATTTGCTCAAAGAGGATATCCTGTAACTGATGACGATGGCAACTTCTTATACACTGATAAAGAAGGTAATTCAGTAACCAAATTAGTAGACGATGAAGGAAATATTAGCTATAAAAATGCCGACGGTACAGATTATGAAGGTGCTGAAGAAGATTTGAAACAGCAGCTTGAACCTTATGACAATGCAGGCGAATATCAAGATTTGGAAAACGAAATGAAAGATTTACTTGAAGAAGTTGAAAGCGGTGCATACTAAGTTTTAATCCCCTTCTTTAAATAGAAGGGGATTATTTGTAAATAAATATTAAAAATTATACAAAACTCTATACACATGTTATATAATATAGTTATATGTATATCGTCAAAAACTTGAAGGACTATAACTTGTCCCACAAGCAGAGGATTTTTGCCGGCTACTTGAAGGATAATGTGGATTCGTTTGTTTGTTTCGAAAAAGTGACAAACCGTAGTGCTATGCGTAAATACTTTGCTCCGGATAATGATTTTATTATTTACAGTACAGCTGTAGCTGAACCTGTAGAACTGCTTGCACGTGTAAATGCCGGTTGATAAGTAAAAATATTTTGTGTTATTCTCATTTTATGAAAAAACTTATTGCCGTATTATTTATAATATTTACAATGATTAGTACTGCTTATGCTGAAAATAAATTGAATTTTGATGGCAAAGAGTATTACTTGCGTTTTAGTGAAAAAAGTGCCGAGCATAACGGATTTTATAATCAGTATTATAAGGCCGGAGAAGATATGGATAACTGGACTGAGATGGTTGCTGTTCACCATTTCCCTAATGTTTTTTCTCCTATTGAGCAGGCATATAACTTCCGGGAATACCTTGAAAGTTTTCACTGCCCATCTTCTCTTGAAGCTGACGAAGAAAATAATACAGGCATGCTGGATTTTATACTAATCGATGGGCATCAGCTGCCTATAGTTCTAGAATTTAATATTTTAAAATACGAAAAATCTAAAAACTGCGGAACAATAGCATTTCAATATGCAAAGAAATTTCAGGTGTATGATAATCAAGAAGTTGCAGAGGTTAAGAAAAAGTTTTCGAAGTTTAGACCAAGAGCTATGAAAAAGATTAATGATTTTGAGATACCTGATGTTGTTGAAATAAAACTTAATGATTTGCCATGACTTTATAACCTTTGATAGCATATATTAGAGGTATAGTCATTTTTAAGGAAATATAATAAATGAATTGGTTAAATTTTAAACGTTGGGGAGTATGCTTAGGGCTGTTATTGATTTCATTTGTACCGGCAGAGGCTGCAATGTCGTTTCCAAATATTAATATTGGCATGCAGACAGCAAACACTCCGCAGGATTTTACAAACGGCCTGCAGATTTTAATATGGTTAACTATATTAACGTTGGCTCCGAGTATTTTGATAATGACAACATCATTCGTAAGGCTTGTTGTTGTTTTATCACTTACAAGACAGGCTCTTGGTGCAGGTACACTGCCTCCAAATCAGGTAATTACAAGTTTAGCTTTAATCCTTACATTTTTTATAATGGCACCTACGTTTAATGAAATTAATGAAAAAGCTCTGCAGCCATATATGAATAACCAAATAACCCAGCAGGTTGCTCTGGATAGAGGGATTGTGCCTGTAAGAAATTTTATGTTTAAGCAGACACATGAAAAGGAATTAGCGCTCTTTGTACGTATGGCAAAGATTGAAAAACCTAAAAACAAAGACGATGTACCGACTTACGTACTGCTTCCGTCTTTTATTCTAAGTGAATTAAAAACTGCTTTTACTATTGGTTTTGTTGTTTACCTGCCATTCCTTGTAATAGATATTGTTGTATCATCTGTACTGGTATCTATGGGTATGATGTTCTTACCGCCGACTATGATAGCGCTGCCGTTTAAATTAATTATGTTTGTCATGGTAGATGGCTGGTATCTGGTTGTAAAATCTTTAGTAGAAAGCTTTGTAAGGTAGGGAAAATATGAATCAGGATATAGTAATAACTCTTCTTCAAAAAATGTTCATTTTAACACTGGAAATCTCGGTTCCAATACTTCTTGTAGGTGTTGTACTCGGTCTTCTTGTCAGTATTTTTCAAACCGTTACACAAATTCAAGAATCAACATTGACATTTGTGCCTAAAATTGTTGGCTGTGTTCTTTTATTGATTTTCCTTATGCCTTGGATGTTCAGTGTTTTTATAACTACTGTAAATGAATTTATGGATATGATACCTCAGTTAATCGGCGGGGCATAATGTTTAATCTGGATGTATTATTTTCAGCAGCTAATATAATTTTGTTTATGGCAATTTTTACAAGATTGACCGGGCTTTTTATGGCTGCCCCCATGTTTTCAACATATCCTATTCCTATGCAGGTTAAAATTTGGCTTGCCGCTGCGATTGCTTTTATCCTATTTCCAATTGTGCAGTATAACACGCATTTTGTCGTGCCAAATTCAGTTCCGGCACTAACGGTCATATTAATAAAAGAATTTTTTGTAGGTTTTGCAATGGGGTACTGTGCAAATATTTTGTTTGTAGGTGTAGAGCTCGGTGTAAATATGTTTGCAATTCAAATGGGGCTGTCAGCTGACCAGGCTTTAAACCCTTCTTCGGGAGGGCAGTCGCCTGTAATTACGCAAGCATATACATTTTTAGCAACTATGCTTTTTATAGCTCTCGGCGCACATCAATGGCTTTTTTCTGCAATATACAACAGTTTTAAAACAATGCCTGTAGGATATTCATTTGTATTATCTCCGGAACTTGTTGGACATATAATAACTATAACAGGACAGATGTTTAATATAGGCCTGAGTATTGCACTGCCAATCTTTGGAGTTTTATTTATAACGGATGTGTTGCTCGGTTTTACCTCAAAAATGATGCCGCAAATGAATATTTTTATGGTTTCTTTACCGCTAAAAATTTATCTGGGTCTGCTTTTATCTCTGATTTTTATGCGCCCGATGGCAGAATATATAACAGTTTTAATTGAGAGATTTTTAGAACAGATTGCCTTGATATTTTAAATTATGCAGGCAGCATAAATAAGGTTGAATAAAATAATTGCAAGTATGCTTATTTTTAATTTATTTGATTGGATATTTAAAGAATTTTGACACACAACTGCAAAGCTCAAGAATAACGGAATAAAGTATCTTCCCTGTGCACCAATAATAATATTGTTATTAAGGGGTGAAAAAGTAAGATAATAGAGTAAAACAGTAAGAAGGATAAAACCTCCGTTAATAGTTAACACTAATAATTTGTCAGAGTTTTTTACTTTTATTTTATCAAGACTGGAACCGGCAAGATAAGCATAAAATAATAGAACTACAGGAATTGGATTTGGTTCAATATCAAGCCAGCCAAGTCTGAATATACTTGATTGAAGATAAAAAGAAGATTTGTGTAAAAAAGTATTTGCAAAAAGTCTTAAAACATATAGTGGCTGATTTATTATCATAAGTTTACGAGCAGTGATATCTACATCGTTAGCAATAAGAATATATGAATTTGCACTTACAAACACTTGAAGCATTCCTCCCAGCGCAAGAAGAAAGCTGATAATTAAGTACTTGAGTCTAAACTTTTCATTAGGAATAAGGAATAGCAGCAGTGATAAAATGAATAATCCTTTAAAGAAAACGCTTAAAATTGTCATTGCGGCTAATAAAATAATATCTTTAACTGATAAAGAGGCTTTTTTAACATAAGCAAAATGAAAAATAAAAGCTGTATAAAGAAAAGCAAAACCTATATTTATACTATCTGCCGAGATAGACATTCCTTCATAAACAGTCATAGGAAAGAGTGCACAAATCATATATTGCCACTTGAACGGAGTAAGTTTTATTGCAAAGTATATCAGTGCAAGCCAGCTGAATAGGTTAAATAGTCTGGCTGCATAAAAAATTGTATACGGGTTATGCGAAAAAAGAGATGTTATTTTAATTCCTATCGCAGACGGAATATATAATAAAAATGAATAACCACTGTTATTGTGTGTATAATTTAAGTCTTTAAATTCAAATAAATCCGTGTAGTGCTTTTTATTATTGAACTCTTTAAACATAGAGTAATTTTGTTTTAAAGCTATTTTTCTGTTAGGCAGTATATCTTTAGTAATATCACCTTCTTTATTATTGTGAATAACTCCGCTTGCTACCTCGCAGGCTCTAAGAAGGTGCATAGGTTCATCCGGTACCTGAAAGACCGGCGTAATAAATAAAAACAATATACCAAATAACCCTCCTAAAATTAGGAAAAAGTATTCAGCTTTAATTTTATCAATAAATTTCATCCTGTATATTAATTTAATTGTTAAATGGTATAATGTAAAGTATGGGAAATGATGCCGCAGAAAAAACCGAAGAAGCGACCACCCGACGGCGAACCAAGGAGCGTGAACGTGGTAATGTATCTAAGAGCAGAGATATGGATGCTGCTCTTGTTATGGTTGCAAGCATTGCGTTGTTAGGTGTTTTTGCTAAAAGCATGTCATCTAATATACAGAGTATGATGAAAGAAACGTTTTCGCATCTCGATTACTCAATCATTGAAACTAATAATATAATGGGGCTTTTAATGCCTTATTTCAAGTACCTTGCAATTATTGTTTTACCTTTTTTCGTTCTGCTGGTAATAGCATCTATATTTATTATAAGACTTGATGTCGGGCATGTGTTTGCCTTAGAGAAGGCTAAATTCAATCTTGAGAATATATCACCGCAGCGTATGCTTCAAAATGCAAAAAGAATGTTCAATCCTTTTGAACCTCGTTCTATGGTAGAATTTGCAAAATCGATTCTTAAAATCGTTGTAGTAGGGGCATGCGGGTATTCAGCTATTAACAGCAGAAAAGGCGATTTATTAGGGCTTGTCGGGCTGGAAATACCTGTTGCATTAAATATTATATTATCCATATTAATTAATATGATTATTAATATGTGTCTTGCAATGCTTGTACTGGGGTATCTGGATAAGAAATATCAAAATTATGAGTATGAAAAATCAATCAAGATGACAAAACAGGAAGTCAAAGACGAACATAAGGATACAGAAGGGGATCCTAAAATAAAAGCCAAAATAAAATCTATCCAGATGCAGATGGCGCGCCAGAGAATGATGTCTTCTGTGCCGGGGTCGGATGTGGTAGTAACCAACCCTACACACTATGCAGTTGCAATCAAGTATGATAAAACAAAAGCTCCAGCTCCTATTGTTGTTGCAAAAGGTGTTGATTATCTTGCATTTCAGATAAGAGAAATTGCAAAGGAAAATAATGTGCCTATTGTTGAAAACAGACCGGTTGCAAGGGCGTTATATAATACAGTTCCAATAGACGGTATGATCCCTTCTGATTTGTATGTGGCAGTTGCAGAAATTCTTGCTTATGTCTATAGATCTAAGCATGACTCTAATTAATATTAAGAAATATTTACATTGTGCTATTTGTTTTAATAATGATAAAATAGTATTGGTGGAGAGGTATGCCTAAAGTTATACGGGCAAAGGATTAATGGAATTAGGTAAATTATCAAAAATTTTAAGCAATAATGATATCGTCCTTGCTATCGGCCTGGTCGTAATTGTTTGCATGATGGTAATTCCGCTTCCTGCACCATTGCTGGATTTATTGCTTACTATTAATATATCGCTTGCAGTAGTTATTCTTCTTGTATGTTTGTATACTCAAGAACCTCTTGACTATTCATCTTTCCCGACAGTATTGCTTATTGCAACCCTGTTCAGACTCGGTTTAAACGTAAGCTCTACCCGTCTTATTCTTCTTAACGGCGAAGCAGGGAATGTAATTAACTCGTTTGGTGAGTTTGTTGTCGGCGGTAATTATGTGGTCGGTGCCGTAATATTTTGTATACTGGTTCTGATTAACTTTATGGTAATCACAGGCGGTGCAACACGTGTTGCTGAAGTTTCTGCAAGGTTTACATTGGACAAAATGCCTGGTAAGCAATTAAGTATTGACGCGGATTTAAACTCAGGTTTAATTAATGAGGATCAGGCAAAAGAAAGACGCCGCAAATTAGAAAGAGAAACCGATTTCTATGGTACAATGGACGGTGCTTCAAAATTCGTAAAAGGGGATGCAACCGCTGGTATTGTTATCACTGTTATTAATATTGTAGGCGGGTTGATTATTGGTGTTATACAACTCCACATGAACATTCAGCAGGCACTTTCTACATATACAATCTTAACCGTTGGTGATGGTCTTGTATCTCAAATACCGGCTCTTTTGATATCTACAGCTACGGGTTTGATTGTTTCAAGAGCAACCGGTAAAGACGAGTCGCTATCTCAGGATATTAAAAAGGAAATGTTTTCTGATCCGAGAGTGCTTGGTGTTGTTGCCGGACTAATTGGTTTTATGGGGATAGTTCCTGGCATGCCTACTGTGCCGTTCCTTACTATTGCCGCAATTGCCGGTGGTATGGCATATTTTAAATCTAAAACCCAGAAAGAAATTAAACAAACTCAGGAAGCAGAAAAAGTTCAGCAAGAACAGCAGGAAAAGCTCGGCAAAAAAGAAAAAAGAGCAAAAGCGACAAGAGAAAGTGTTATGGAACTTTTGAATGTAGATACAATAGAAATAGAAGTCGGCTACAGGCTAGTACAGCTTTTAAATGTTGAAATGGGCGGAGATTTGCTAGAACGTATTGCACAGATTAGACGCCAAACAGCTCTTGATTTGGGGATTGTACTTCCTTCAATACGTGTAAGGGACAATTTGCAGCTGTCTCCAAATTCATATCAAATTAAGCTTAAAGGTGTTGCTCTGGAAGCCGGTGAAGTCTATCCAGAAAGATTTCTGGCAATGTGTGCGGGGGATCCAGTAGGAAATCTTGCAATTAATGGTATACACGCTATTGAACCAGCCTTCGGACTGCCGGCTTTATGGATTGAAGGCAAAGATAAAGACATGGCAGAAATGTCCGGTTATACGGTTGTTTCTGCATCTGCAGTTATTTCAACACATATTACAGAGGTGATTAAAAAATGTGCTTCTGAAATTCTTTCAAGATATGATGTTCAGCAGCTTATTGATAATCTTAAAAAGGAAGTTTCTGAAGATTATGTTAACGATATGATGAAGGATATCACTGTAGGTGATGTCCAGATTGTGATGCAAAATCTGCTTAAAGAAGGCGTTGCAGTGAGAGACTTGAAAACAATACTTGAAACAATCAGTCTTCAGGCAAAAATTAATAAGAATCCTAATTTCTTAACAGAGCATGTTCGTCAGGCTCTTTCCAGAAATATTTGCAAGCAAAATCTTGCTGATACAGGTGAATTATATGTAATTACGCTTGCTCCTGATGTTGAAAATACAATAGCCAGAGGTGCAAGTCCGGATGGACAAAGCGTAACGCTTGATCCAAGCTTTACAAAGAATATGTTTGATAAGATGAATTTGGAGCTGGAAAAAGCGATTACTGCTACGGGTAATCAGCCGGTAATACTCTGTTCTTCACCTATAAGACTATTATTTAGAAAACTTGTTGAAAGAACATATCCGCAAATTGCAATTATGTCATATAATGAGATAAGTCCAAATGTTAAAGTTAAGTCGGTGGGGATGGTAAAAGCATAGTAATAAAATAGGAAGGTTTAAAATATGAGAGAACTTATAAAAGATAATCAGTTAGTTACAATTGTTCCGCAGGATTTTAAAAAAACTAATAAAGGTCGTGTTCTTGAAGTTTCGCCGGAAGGCTTCCGGATGGAATTAAAATACAAGCCGGATGGACTGATTGTAAACCACATATGTGATTTTTATTCTTTTACTGATAACGGGTATTTATATTTCGAATCTTACATTCAAAATCTTGAAAATAATGTAATAACAATTGCCAATCCTGTAAAACACCGTTTCTTGCAAAGACGTAAATTTACGCGTATCAAATTTATTGAAGACCTTGAATTAACAAATGGGGATGTTGTTCATAAAATTAGAACCCTTGACCTGTCAGCGGGCGGCATGAAGGTTAGAACTACTGAAAATATCGATATTGAAAAAGATTACAATGTTTCTATTAAGTTGAGTGATGAACAGGTTATAAATTGTAAATATCAGTTAATCAGGGTTGAAAAAGGCGATGGCGGATTATATACAATTTCAGGACGCTTCACAAGCTTAAGCAATATTGATAAGATGACTCTGGTGCAATTCTGTATGAAAAAAGATATGGAAAATTTAAATAAATCCGGAAAGGATGAATAATATAAATAATGGGGTATGCAGAGAATATAAGGTTACTTTTTATTGTTATAACAATGATTGTTATTGGTACAGTAAGCATTGTTCGTGTCGGTGCTATTGATTTACATGCAATCCTAACAACGGCTGCTATACTTGTTCCTGCAATTGTGGTTATGGGGTATTTGGGACAAAAAATAGGTGAAATTGTCGATAATCCTAAAAATAGAGCTGATGCAGATTATAAAATTGCAGTTCTTAATGCCCTCAAAAAAATGGATAAATCAATAACGCTTCAAGAATTGAATGAGAAACTTACCAAGCAGGTTGCAGAACCTGATTTGCCGGAACCTCCGGAAGATGATATTGATGTTTAATTCTTTGTTTATGGTAAAATTAATCTGGTATTAGTTGGAGGGGTAAATGAAAGAAGCATATTTTCCACAGGAAATAGAAAAAAGATGGCAGGAAATTTGGGAAAAGGGTAATGTTTTCCATACACCTGATGATAGCGAAAAACCTAAATATTATGCTTTATCAATGTTTCCATATCCGTCAGGCAAACTGCATATGGGACATGTGAGAAATTACACAATTACTGATGTAATTGCTAGATTTAAGAAAATGCAGGGTTATAATGTTCTTCATCCTATGGGATGGGATAGTTTCGGACTCCCAGCAGAGAATGCGGCTATGAAACACGGTGCTGATCCTGCAAAATGGACTGATGAAAATATTGCTTATATGACTAAACAGCTTAAAATGCTTGGTTTATCTTATGATTGGCAGAGAGAAGTTACAACCTGTAAACCTGATTATTACAAATGGACACAATGGCTGTTTATTCAACTATATAAAAAAGGGCTTGCTTATAAAAAAGAAGCTGCGGTTAACTGGTGTGATAATTGCGGTACTGTTCTTGCTAATGAACAGGTTATTGACGGCAAGTGCTGGAGATGCGACAGCGTTGTAGAGAAAAAATATCTTTCTCAATGGTTCTTTAAAATAACTGACTATGCAGAAAGACTTCTTGAAGACTTGGATAAACTTCCGGGTTGGGGCGATAATGTAAAAACGATGCAGGCAAACTGGATTGGAAAATCTCAGGGAGCAATTATTAAGTTTAAAGTGAAAGAAGTTGAAGGGCTTGAAGTTCCTGTATATACAACAAGACCTGACACAGTTTATGGTATTACTTATCTTGTAGTTGCGCCTGAATACAAAGATATTGAAAAGCTGACAACTCCTGAAAATAAACAAGCTGTTGAAGAATACCGTGCAAATGCAAGAAAGATGACTGAGATCGAAAGACTCTCAACAGAAAGAGTTAAGACTGGTGTCCCACTTGGAACTCATTGTATAAATCCGTTTAACGGAGAAGAATTTCCTCTATGGACAGCAGACTATGCTCTCGTTGAATACGGAACCGGTGCTGTAATGGCTGTTCCAACACATGATACAAGGGACTTTGATTTTGCAAAAAAATATAATCTTCCAATGAAAGTTGTTATTCAGAATAAAGAAAATCCATCTGACTGCAAAGAGGCAGCATACACGGAAGAAGGTGTTCTTGTTAATTCCAACGAATTTAACGGTATGAAAAATACAGACGCCAAAAAAGCAATTACACAAAAAGCTGTAGACGAAGGGTTCGGTGAATTTAAAACACAATACAGACTCCGTGACTGGTTAATCTCCCGGCAAAGATACTGGGGAGCGCCAATCCCGATGATTTATTGTGATAAGTGCGGAATTGTGCCGGAAAAAGAAGAAAATCTTCCTGTTATGCTTCCTTCTGATGTTGATTTTTCTGTTGTAGGAAAATCTCCTATAACAACTTCTAAAACATTTGCAGAAACGACCTGTCCAATATGCGGTGGTAAGGCAAGAAGAGAATTGGATACAATGGATACATTTGTATGTTCAAGCTGGTATTATTTAAGATATTCAGATCCAAAGAATACGAATTTACCATTCTCAAAAGAATTGGTTGATAAATGGCTGCCTGTAGATCAGTATGTAGGCGGTATTGAACATGCAATTTTGCACTTGTTATATTCCAGATTTTTTACAAAGGCACTGAAAGACTTAGACTTGCTGAGCTTTGATGAACCGTTTAAAAACTTGTTAACACAGGGAATGGTTCTCAAAGACGGATCAAAAATGTCAAAATCCAAGGGGAATACTGTTGACCCTGACGAAATCTTTGAAAACTTTGGGGCAGATACAGCAAGATTATTTATTCTTTCTGATTCACCTCCGGCAAGAGATTTTGACTGGTCAGATGCAGGCGTTGAAGGATGCTATAAGTTCCTGAACCGTGTATGGAGATTAGTAAGCGAAAATCAGAATTATATTACAAAAGATTATAAGATTGAATTTCCTCTCAAACGTGAAAACGATGATTTAGTAAGAACTGTTCATATGGCAATTAAAGGAATTACTAATGATATTGCTAATGATTTTCAGTTTAATACTGTAATTTCCAAGTACAGAGAACTTACAAATGCAATCTACGACTGGAGAGGTAAAAAATCAGACTTTACTGATGAAGATAAAAATGTCTTTAGTTTTGCCGTATTAACTTTGATTAAGCTAATGGCACCTGTAACAGTTCATATGTCGGAAGAAATTTGGCATGATGTTGGCGGTGCTGGTTCAATCCATGATGAAAAATGGTGCGTATGGGATGAAAATTTAGCAAAAGCAAGCAAGATTACACTTGTAGTTCAAGTAAACGGTAAGGTTAAGGATAAACTTGAAGCGGATGAGGGACTTAGTGACGATGAGTTGAAGAATCTGGCTCTATCTAGTGACAAAGTAAAAGAACTAACAGCCGGAAAAAATATCGTCAAAGTCATTGTTGTTCCTAAAAAACTTGTTAATATAGTTGTTAAATAAAAAAGATAAACCGGAGTGAATTCTCCGGTTTTATTTTATGTACAAATTTCTCTTTATATGGTATGATTAAATCAGTAGTAGTATAAAAATTTTTGAAAATATATGCGATAGAAAAGATTATTGAAAATATTTAATAGTTGCCGGGTAGGTTATATGTACCCGGACGCCTCGCGTATATATAAAAAATAGAAAAGGAATAGGTGCTAGATGGATGCATTATTGACCGTTGCAGTAGTTGTATTGGTTATACTTGCTGCTGTCATTGTTGTACAAAGAGTTAAGTATAAAAATCTTGTATTACAAACAGAACAGTCAAAAAAAGACTTGATGGAAAAAGAAGCTATTTTGCAAAAAGAAGCTATGATAAAGGCAAAAGAAGCTTTGCATATTGAAAGAGAACAATTAAACGAAGACGAAAGAGAACGCAGAAGAGAATTTGCAGCCATAGAAAATAAGCTTTCTAAAAGAGAAGATTTACTTGAAGATAAAATTCAAGAAGTTTCTGATAAAGAATTAGAGCTTGATAAATTAAAAGATCAGTTGATAGAAAAAGAAGATTTCCTTGCAGAAATAGTGCAGAAACAGACCGTAGAACTGGAAAGAATTGCCGGTATGTCTACAGAAGAAGCCAAAAGAATGCTTCTTGAACAATTAAAAAGTGATTTAGCTCAAGAGCAAATGCAATTGATAAGAGAAAATGAAGCTAAAATTCGCGAAGATGCATTAGAAAAATCTAAAGAAATCTTAACTACAACAATGCAGCGCTGCATGATGGAGCAGGTTGTTGAATCAACGGTTTCTGTTGTATCCTTGCCTAACGATGAAATGAAGGGAAGAATAATCGGGCGTGAAGGCCGTAATATAAGAACATTAGAAACGCTTACAGGTGTAGATTTAATCATTGACGATACTCCTGAGGCAGTTGTTCTTTCTGCTTTTGATCCTGTAAGGAGAGAAATTGCAAAGATTGCCCTTGAAAAACTTATTCAAGACGGTCGTATCCACCCTGTAAGAATTGAAGAAACCGTTGAAAAATCCCGCGAAGAAGTCGAAAAGAAGATTATGAAAGAGGGTGAAAATGCTGCTCTTGATATGGGTATAATGGGATTAAATAAAGAATTAATCAAAAATTTAGGACGCCTGTATTATAGAACAAGTTACGGCCAAAATGTTTTGAAACATTCTTTAGAGGTTGGCCACATTGCAGGAATGCTTGCTGCAGAGTTGGGTGCTAATGTTTATGTGGCTAAACGTGCCGGACTTCTTCATGATATTGGTAAAGCTGTTGACCAAACTCAAGAAGGGACGCATATTCAATTAGGTGTTGAGCTTGCTTCTCGCTATGGTGAGAAACCGGAAGTTATACACGCAATTGAAGCACACCATGACGATGTTACCGCAAATACAATTGAAGCTGTTCTGGTAAAATTAGCAGATGCTATTTCTGCAGGTCGTCCTGGAGCTAGACGTGATACTCTTGAAATTTATATAAAAAGACTTCAAAAAATTGAGGAAATTGTTAACGGATATGAAGGTATTAAACAGTCATTTGCTGTACAGGCAGGGCGTGAAGTCCGTGTAATTGTACAGTCAGAAATGTTTGATGATTTAGCCTCTCAAAAGCTTGCAAGGGATATTGCAAAGAAAATAGAGGATGAACTTGATTATCCGGGACAAATTAAAGTTACAGTTGTCAGAGAGTTTCGAACAACTGAAATAGCAAAATAGGAGTAAATAGAGGAGAATTATTTCTCCTCTATGCTTTGGATTTAATAATGAGTGCTAATGCAAAGAATTTAAGAATTTTATTTTTTGGTGATATAACAGGCAGACAGGGAAGAACTGCTGTCAAATCTTTTATTGCTAATCTCAAAGAAAAGCCTGATTTTGTAATTGCCAATATAGAAAACGCTTCTCACGGTTTTGGGCTTACAAAAAAGAATTATGAAGATTTATCAGCTTCAGGAATTGATTGTTTTACTTCAGGTAATCACATCTGGGATAAGAAAGATATTTATGATTACATTGACGACGCTGAGAAACTGGTACGGCCGATTAACTATCCGGATGGTACAAGAGGTGCCGGTGCTAGAATTTTTGATATAAAAGGACATAAGATTGCTGTAATAAATGCTCTGGGCAGAGTATTTATGCCACCGATTGATTCTCCATGGGAAGTTGTTACTAAAGAAATTGACCGTTTAAAACAAAACAATGTTACAAGTGTTATTATAGATTTTCATGCTGAGGCAACAGCTGAAAAAATATGTTTTTCTAAATATCTGGCCAAAAAATATAATAATGCAGAGCAAGCTTTGGTCAAAGGTGTTATTGGAACTCATACTCATGTTCAGACGGCAGATGAAAAAATATACGAAGGAATGGCGTGTATTACTGATGCCGGTTTTTGCGGAGCAGAAGAAAGTGTTATAGGAATGGAGTTCTCAACTTCTTTCAAACGCCTTTCAACAAGTCTTCCAGAGAGATATGAGATTGCTGAAACTCCTGTTGCACAAATAAATGGTGTTGAAATTCTAATTGATGAATTTAAAGCAACACAGATAAAAAGAATTAATTTAATAGTAGATAATAGTAAAAATGAAAGCGAGGCCAGCGTTGAATACGACGGGGGGTAAAGGTGGTGTAAAGGGCGATTTTCACATACACACCTACTATTCTGACGGCGTCTTTTCTCCGGAAAAGATTGTTGACTTATCTCTTGAAGCGGGACTGCAAGTTATTGCCCTGACAGATCATGATAATGTCCTTTCTTATGACGTTGCAACGGAATATTTAAAAACAAAAAATGTTGATTTTACGGTCATCAGAGGAATAGAAGTAAATACACTTTACAAAGATTATGAAGTACATATTCTGGGATATTTCCCTGATGTTACAAAAAGCGATTTTAAAAACTTATTAAAAATCCAGCAGCATGCACGTATAAAACAAACAAAAGAAATATTACATCTTCTTGCTAAAAAAGAAGGTATTAAAATTGCCTTTGATGATGTAAAAAATATGGTTGCAGAAGGCGGCAGTATAGGGCGCCCTCATATAGCAAAGGCAATTACTAATGCAGGTGGAACAAGCAGTGTAATGGAAGCTTATAGTAAATATATTCACAGAGCATCTCCTGTTTATGTTGAAAGGAAAACTGTTACTCCGTTTGATGCTGTAGAAGTTATTTATGATTCAGGCGGTATTCCAGTCATTGCCCATCCTTATGATATTGATATCGCAGAAAAATTGATTAAAGATTTGATGAATTGCGGTCTTAGAGGTATTGAAGCTTACCATAGAAAACATTCACCAGCTATAGTTGAGTATTTTTCTTCAATGGCAGAAAATCTAGGTCTTATTGTAACAGGAGGTTCTGATTTCCATGCGCCTAACATTATGAATGGCCAGATTATACTTGGTAAGAATTTTGTGCCGGAGTGGATTTACGACTCTTTGATAAATGAGAAAAAACATTTAGATATGGCAAGGGGGTAGTTATAAATGCGGATGAAAAAAGGATTTACTCTAGTAGAAGTATCCATATTATTTGTAATATTTTTAATAGTAGCATTCCTTGTAGCTCCGCTATCATTGGATGATACTTTGCAGGCAAAGAATACTTCCCGCTGGAGAAGTGTGCAATCTGATTTTATGAATATTTTTTATTCTATAAATACAGAAGGCGAGCTGAGTAATTCTGATTTTAAATCCTCATTTAACGCTGTACTGGCTAATGAAATTAAAGGTGATGCTGAGCCGTATAAAATTGTTTTTTTAAACGGAACATATCCGAATATAACGTACAGATTCAAGGATTTTAAATTAACCCAGATGAATTCTGTTCTATCTGTAAAGATGTTTGATAAACCGCAAAATGGTATGCAGGGACTCTTAATGTATGATGTTAACGGTTCTGCAGGCCCCAATATATGGGGTAAAGATGTCTTTGGCTTTAATATATATGCTGATCGCTTTGAACCTTTTTGTAAAGAGCAGGCTCTCAGTATTCAGAAACAAGATTGTTCCAAAAATGGCACAGGCCTCTGCTGTTCAAATTATTATCTAATTGGCGGGAGTTTTGACTAATGATAAAAAATGTCTGCGTATTTGCGTCTTCCTCAAATAAACTTGATGAAGAATTTTATTCGGATGCTTCTGAGCTCGGGCAGCTTCTAGGAGCTCACGGGATGAACATTGTATATGGAGGAAGTCGTTTAGGAGCAATGTATGCGTGTGCCTCATCTGTTGGTAATGCAGGTGGAAATATTATTGGAGTGATGCCTCAAAGACTATATGATTTAGGAGTAGGAAATCCTGAGGATTGCAGCGAATTTTATTTAACCGAGGGAATGAGAGAGAGAAAAGCAAAGATGGATGAATTATCTGATGCCGTTATTGCTCTTGCAGGAGGTTTTGGTACTTTAGAAGAAATTTCTGAAATGATTGTGCAGAAGCAGCTGGGGTATAATATTAAACCTATAGTTTTGCTCAATACTAACAATTTTTACGGCAATCTTATTAATTTCTTTCAGGATATTATTGACAATAATTTCGCTAAAAAAGAAACAGAGAACTTGTATTATGTTGCAAATTCTCCTGCTGAAGCCGTAAATTATTTGATGAATTATAAGGCTTCAGAAATCTGTTATTCCGGGAAATTTTAGTGCTCTAAGTATTTATAATTTATTGTTCAAAACGGCGTGCACTGCTGCTTGTACTTTATTATGTACTCCCAATTTTCGATAAATGCTTTCAATATGAGCCTTTACCGTATGAGTTGAGATTATTAAAGCTCTTGCAATTTCCGGATTACTTTTTCCTTCAACTATTAGTGCCAAAATTTCTTTTTCTCTTGTTGTAAGAATATTTATATCTTCCATATAAATATCATAATACTATTTTGAAAAAATGCTTTAATGTATTTTCCAATTTCTAAAATTTAACAAAAATTTACGAAATTTTATGTATTAAAAATTCTATCTCCCGCATCTCCCATACCTGGAACAATGTAACCTCTTTCATTTAGATGCGAGTCAACTGCCGCTACGATAAGGGTTATAGCCGGAAACTGATTAAAAACAGCTTCAATTCCAGCCGGAGCAGAAATCATACAGACACAGCATATATTTGTTTCGGGAATACCTTTATCAACATATAAGCGTATAGCTTCAATTAATGAATTTCCTGTTGCAAGCATTGGGTCTGTTATATATACATAATAGTTTTCAGGATTATCAACAGGCATTGGAACTTTATTGTAATACCATACCGGTTTTAATGTCTTTTCATCCCTGTACATTCCAATGTGTCTAATAGTTGCCTGAGGCAGAATATCAACCGCCTCATCTGTAAAAATAAGCCCTGCTCTTAAAATTGGTGATATGATTATTGTTATATCAGGGTTTATAGTTTTTGTTTTAAACTTTGTAAGAGGAGTTTCTATTTCAATATCTTTTTGAGGAAGATTTTTTGTCGCCTCATATAGTAATATTCTTGTGAGCTTTCTTGCAGCCAGTCGAACTCCTTCTGTATCCGTATTTTTATTTCGCATTGTGCATAAGCTCTGGTTTACTATAGGGTTAGTGATTATTTTTAAATTATTTTGCTCCATCATTACTCTTTCCTCTTTTATACTTTTGCAGCTTTTCATTTAAGTTATTTGCTTTTCTTGTAGAATCTTCTAACATATCATCAGCATATTTCAAAAACTTATTAATATCCTGTTCTCCTTCATATGGTATATCAATATATTTTAGTTTTTTGCTAAATGATGAAGATGTATAAATAATTGACCCTAATTTTTCAAACATATCGTTTAAAAGTCCTGCAGCATCATGCAGACGTTTTGGCGGATTAACTGTAAGTATAGGAATATTTTTATCTATGTAAGTATTTTTATCCGGTAAATAAAGTTCAAGTGATTTGGAACCAGCCATACCGTTAAATTCAACCGTAGCAACTGTACCTTGAGGAATTAGTACTGTTTTATCTGTTATAATAAATTTTACATATATTTCTTCATTTGTTGGCTTTATTTTTGTTATATGTCCGACTTCTATCCCCATCATTCTTACAGGTGAGCCAACAATTAAGCCGTCTACATCGTTCATAAATATAGTATAATCATTGTCAGTCTGTATATTTTTTGAATATATAACTGTTGAAATAGAAACAATGACTAGAATGACTATAAGCCATATTAGAAGTTCGCCGCTGTGTGTTATATAAAATGTGTTACGTTCTTTTTTTATCCCCGTCATATTAGAACTATTATATAAAAATTTGGCAATTAATACAAGGTTAATCTGTTTTAATTTTTATTGCACCCCAGGCTCTTATAAAACCTTTTTCATACATAATTAAGTAGTAGCCGCCGTCTTTTACATATTCAATAGCGGCTTCCATGTGCTCGTATTCTTTTGGGGGTGTTGCACCTGTTTTTGCGTATTTTGCATCTATAATTTTTTGAAACTTTTCTTTTCGTTTTTTCTTGGCAATAATTTTTTTATCTTCTTTATCAAGATTTTTAGTCTTTTCATAATAGCGTCTAAGCTCTTTTTTATTTTCAGCTATTTTAAATACAGGTATAACTGCAATCAAATCCTTTGATTCAATTAAATATAAAAACTCTTTATCACCTGATAATGCCAGCTCATAATGCCCGGGTTTTATAAAATTACCATTATAATCCGGAATATAATTTAAAATTGTTAAAGTTGGCTGCTCATCTGTTGGTACAGAATAACGATATATCGTCTTTTGGTGCACAGTTATTCCAGAAGGCGTAGCCGGATACGGCGCAGAAGGCGCAAGATAATCTATATCACGCAGTGCAGGAGTAATTATACCATCAATCATAACAATTTATCTGCCAGTTTATTTACAGCCGAGTTAACATAGTTGAAATCTTTTTCTAAAAGTTTCGCTGATGCTACAAAAATTATAGACATGTATTTAGTTGAAAGTTCACGCTTTTTAATCGCAAGACGATAACTCTCGCGCATTAAACGTTTAATTCTATTTCTTTTAACAGCACGTTTGTGTATTTTTTTGCTTACTACAAAGCCAACTTTTGTCGGATAGCTGTTCTCTTTTTTCTTGCCGCAAAACAGAGTAATACCATCTATGTGAAAAGATGTTCCTGTCTTATATGTTGCTGTGAATGCGCTTCTTTTTTTTAACCTGTATTCTTTTGGTAGCATAATTAAATAATACCGCTTTTGTAAAGCTTTGTAAAGTTTTGCATGAAATTATTAAAGTTTTTGTCTAAATATGCCGTAAAACATAATATAAGGAGTAATGCAATGTCAGAAGATAATTTTAGAGTTGAGAAGGGTGCTGAAAATCAACCGGTTAATGAGGCACAAAATAATGGCGGTAAGATTATAGATGAAGCTGCTTATAGAATACACGCGCCGCGCGAGAAGGGCCCGACTGCTGTCGGCAGAGGCGGAGATCCTCTTTTTAGGCGTATAAGTGCGACCAAAGAACAGCTTCTAGAATTAATGGAAGAAACTCAAACTGTTCAAGACTGGGTGCAGAGAGAAACTTCTAATAATGTTGCATTGGCTTGTCTTGATAATGAAAACTTAAAAGAAATATATTATGAAATAAAAGATGGCTTTGAAAGCGCAGATAAAAAATATGGCAAAATATCTCTAATGGGCTTTAAAACTCCATCTGGCGTCGAAATTCCTCGATTAAAAATTTATGATACAGAAGGAGAAGTACTAGAAGTTTTGACAGGCCCTATGGCAATGGATGAACTGAACAAAAGAGCTCTTGCTTACAAAGAATCAAGACAAAATTATGAAGTATTGCCTGAAGAAGCCACAGAAGAAGGTGTCATTGCTGATTATTCCGGCAATCCAAATGATTACACTACTTAGCATTTTTCTTTAATATAATTCCATTAAGCTTGCAAAAAGAAGTCAGGATTGATAGTTCATCTTTTATTAATTTTTGAAGATATGCATGGTCATTTACTATGCTGATATTTTTAGCAAGCTGAAACATTTTAAGAGCCTGTTTAATGTAATTAGGCCGTAATGTTGATTTTGGCAATGCGAGTTCTTGAAACAGTTTTGCATATAGAATATAGCATTTTACTAAAGCTGCTTCTAAATTGAATTGTTTTGCTATAAAAATGGATTTTTCTATATAAACTTTAGCAGATTCAAAATCCTGCTTTGCCATATAAATTTCACCAATCAGTTTATTGTAAAGGGCTATAAAATAATAATTATTAATGCTCGGGCCTTGTGCAATATCAAGTGCTTTGGTAGCAATGTCCAGGGCAAACTGAGTACCGTTTGTTATCAGCCTGATTTCAGCTATTAAGTACCAGGAAAGTAATACACCGGTTGCAATTTTTTCCTTTGCAAAATATGCTACCTGTTCTTCTAATATTTCCAGGGCTTTTTTATTTTCATTTTTATCCTTGAACATTTTGGCTAAAAGAGTTTTTAGAATATTTTTTGTAAAATTATCATTAGCATTATTTGCATACGCTACAACATTAAACAATTCTGTATATAAGCTATTGTAATCCTTTGTAATGAATTTATTCAGTATATCAATAAAATTCCATCTGGAAACAATAAATGAATCCATACTGTCAAGTGAGTATTCTTTGAGAATATCATCTAGTATTTTTACAGAAGTTTTAGTATCTCCCTTTATAGTATTTGCTAATGCTAATGCTAGATGGGCACGACAGAGAAGTGCTGGATCAGAGGTTTGATTTTTTTCCAGAATGTCAAAAATTAATTTTATCACATCAAACATTCTGCTATCGCCTTGAAAGCTTAAAGCTTCTGCAAAGTCAAAATATACTTCCAGCCAGGTTTCATACAAATCTGTAATGCTTATGACAGCAGTATTTTTACCTTTAGTTAAGTATTTTTCAATCACAGGCATAATCTCAGTATCAACGAGATTTACTACCTGACCGTAATTCCCTAGTCTTAATAACGGGCGAACCTGTCTTGATTTTATTAATACCTGCTCAAGCTCCATTTCATCTGGAATTTTATTTAAAACGCTGTCAGCACATTCAATTACACCCCAGTAGTTTCCATTCTTCATTGAGGAAGATGCTAAATACCCCAAAAGTTCAATATGCTCATATTCTTCATTGTCATCAAGCATCATTACAGCATTCTGAATATATTCGAATGCTGCTTTGTTATCAATTGGTTCTAATAACTTTCCAACTCGTGTATATATATTCTTCTTTATTTTTAGATAATGCGGACTGTTTTTATTCTCAATCAGCTTTAATGATTGTTTTTGAGCTATTATATATAAACCTATGTCACCAATATAAGCAGCTTGTTTCATTAGCAAAGTCCATATTTCAAAAGCTTCATTTTCATTTTTTAACTTTTGTACAATATAGCCTAACAACGCTATTGATGATTGTTTATATATTCCTAATGTTTCATATAAGATATTTAATACCTCTTCAAAACATTCATCATTTTTCATAATAGTAACAATCGATTTCCATATATTTGAACTCTTAAATTCAAACGATAGGTTATTAATTTGCGTTATAAAACCATGTTGAACCAGCGCTTCAATTATTCTTTCGAATTCCTGAGGCGAATTGTTGTCAAAATGTTCAAGCATTGCAGGATAAAATTTACTTCCTAGAACAGACATTGCTGCAAGCATTCTAAAAGCAACCATATCTTCGCTTTTTAGAATAGTTAATCTTGTATCAATAATATTATCGAGAGAAGTGTATGCAATATGCTTAAACCCATTTCTTGCCACATCTTTATGAAGCATAATCATTTGTTCTACTATAGATGGGTTACCCGCAGAAATTTTATGTGCAAGATTAACAAAATCCTCGCCGACACTAACATCATGATACTGATTTATCAAGACTTCAATTTGATTTTTTGAAAACGGGGCTATAGTTAAGTCAGTATAATTTTCTTCTGCTAACTTTGGTGATGTAATGCAGCCCATACCGGGTCTTTCTATTGAAGAAATCAGTATAAACTTACATCTTTCAAGAATATAATCTTCCTGTAGTAATTCTTTTAGAAAATCAAATGACATACCATCAATATTTTCAAAATTATCAACAATGAAAACAACCTTCATTTTTTCTACGATTGTAAGGATAACCTTTTTCATTATTGTGAACATTTTAGCTTTATTAAAGTAAATGTTTTCATATTTATCAAGATTTTCCGGATATAAGAAATTTAATAAATCTAAAACTTCCGTATTACTCAGGGTAGGAAAATCCTGCTTAAAAAACTTTAGAGAATTTTTTTTAAGCTGTAAGGTATCTGGACAAAAATTATTTACGTTAAAAAAAGTCAGCAGCAAGTCCTGGAAGTATCCGAATGGCGATAATTGTGTAACCTGTGTACAAGTGCCAAGCAGCCAGATGAGCTTAGCATTTTTAAGCTCATTTATTGTATATCTTAAGACTAAATTTTTACCAATCCCGCTTTCGCCGCTGATTGTTATAATTGAAGTTTCTGCATTCTTGATAGCTTCTAATAATTGCGTTTTAACTTTCTGTTGAGAACTTTTATTGGCAGTATATTCGGGTTTTGGCTCAAATTTTGGTTTAACAAATTCAATACCGCACTTTCTGCAAGACTTTGCATCTGGTAAGTTGGCAGCGCCACATTCACTACATATTTTTATTAATACTTTATGGCATCCGGAACATTCTGTGGAAGTTATTAAATTTATAGTCCCGCAGTCTTTACAAACAGATGCAATTTTAGCTCCGCAAAAGTTACATTTTAATGAATTATCTTCAATTTCCTTTTTACATCTGGGACATTGCATTAATATAATCCTTATATGACAGCAATAATTTCATTCAAAGCTTCAATAACTTTATTTTCACTTAAATCAAGTTTTGTTGCAATTTCAGCAATTTGAGCATTCTCTTTGTATTTCATATTATATATTTCTAAAATATTTAAATCAGGATTTTTATTTGCAAGTTCTTGCAAATCTTTTGTTACTAATTCAATATCAATAGTGTTATCCGGGTCGTTATTTTCCGGTGTAAAATCAAACTTTGAATAATCTGTCGTTGCAAATGTTTGTGGTTTATCAGGGCTAACTTCAGTTAGTTCTTCCGGTTCAAAGAGAGGTTCTGGCTCAAATTCCTCAAGACTTGAAATATCACCGTCTTGCAATAGGTCTAATTCTCCTGATGCTTCCGGCATAAATTCTTCAAGCTCATCTTCCACTGGGTTTAGAGCAAAATCTTCATTTAAATTTTCGCTGTCAATTAAATCAGCACTATCAGATATAACCGGATTTAATTCTTCTTCTTCCTGTAAATCTAATTCTTCCTGTGATGTACCGAAAACTTCTAAATCATCAGAGTTTTCATCAGTTGTTAACATTTCTGTTATATCATCTTGAATATCACTGCTTGCCGTTAATTCACTATTCTGATCAAGATTTTCTAATTCTGTGTGATTTTCCTCATCATTAGTTTCTTCTATTTCATTAGAAAAGTCAAAAGATGCTAAATCCTCTTCATTCTCAGTATTTTCTACTAAATCTGTAAAATCAGTGCTGCTTTCTGTTATATCTTCTTCAGGAGCTTCGACTTCAAGTCCTTCGTTAAATTCTTCTATTGAAGCGTCTTCACTTAAATCTAATACTTCGTTTTGCTCTGCTTCTAATGTTTCGGGCAAAATTATTTCAGCAGGCTCAATAACTTCGTCACTCTTAAATGGTTCTGGCTCTTCAATAGCTAATGGTGCTTCGGAAATTTCTTCCGTATCAAGAGATATAGGCTCATCCGCTAGTTCATTAATATCATTATTATCATCAGCAAAATTTATACTTAAATCATCAGGTATTGTTTCAGTAAAATTACCTAAATCTATACTATTATCAATATTTTGGACATCAGAAGACAAATTAGTTGTTACAGTTTCTTCAGCTTCTTCAGTTTCAGCCTGTTCAAAGTCTAATGACGCAACCTCTTGAGTTTTATAAGGCTCTGGCTGCATGTCTAACTCAATTGTATCAATATTAACGCTACCATCAGTTATTGGTTCTTGGATAATTTGCGGATGTTCTTCCTCAACGCTAATTTCTTCTTGTTTTACTTCTTCTGCAACAGGTTCAATGGGTTTAATAATTTCTGGAGCATTAATCATCTTGTCAATTAACTTCTGGTCAACTTTTATAGTATTATGTTCCCTTATAAAACTTTTATGTTTTATCTCAGGATGAAAGTTCATCTTTTTGGGAACTGTTATTATGGAAGTAGATACAACTTTTTCAAGATATGCATTTATAACATCTTCATTAGTAACCGTTTTTATAATCACTTCTGAGTGAGAATAAACATCATCTATAATATCCTCAAGAATTGATTCTAGACCGGGGAACTTTTTGTGTTTTTTTACTAAATTTTCTATTATGCCATAATATTTATTTTCTTTTTCCATAATAAATTCTCATCTTCTAGCTTATAAATGTATAATCAGAACCGGATTTCCCTGTAGTTTTGCAAAGGAATCGGTATTTGTGCTCAAGTTCATAGCAAGAGCTTTATTAACTGTTTGCAGAATTAAAGCATCAACACTATTTTCTCCACTCGAAATTGTAATTCCGACTGCCTCAAACTTTCTGCTGTCACGGTTGTACTTAATTTCAACTCCAATTTTATTTGTTATTGGCGGTTTATTTAAGAGCAATAACTCTGTTTTTAAATTTAATTGTATAATTTTACCTAATTTTGTAAGATATCTTTTTGCAGATGTATTAGATGTATACGCCGCAGGAACTTCCCATTCAACTTTTAAATTTGAAACAAGGATTGAGGCATCAAGATTTTGTTCGATCATAGGAATTGTTTCAGAAGCAGCTTCATTTACCGTATTTTGTGGTGTTGTTGCTTCAACAGACTCAATTGGCATTGCTTCTTCTGTTTTAGGAGTTGCCTGCGATTCTGGATTTGATGTTTCATTATTGATTATATCTTCACTTGGAGGTGGTGATGCAAGAAATTTAGTATATCCAACATAACCAAGGGCACCTGCTGCAATGAGAACAAGCAATATTGAAAGCGGTATTAAAAAGCTTTTTTTCTGCTTTGCTGGATAAACCTTTAGCCCAGGAGTTTCTTCTGTAGTAGCAGCATCTTCATTAACAACATCTTCTGTATCATTATTAAATAATGCTTCAATTTGTTCTCCAGTTCCATTTTCTTCGCTTATCGGAGCTTCAATATTATTATCTTCCGGCTGATTTGTAAGTTCCTCAAGAATATCTTCGGAAGTATCAATACTTGGTGAAGCTACAGTTGTATATTCAAAAGTTGTATTACTACTTACTTCTTCAGTCGCTTCCTCTGAAGGTTCATTATCAAGAGAAGCAAATGGCATATCTTCTTGTATTGTTATATCTTCTATATTTTCTTCATCAGTCAGTGTATTTGGAATTTCTATTTCTTCATTTGAATCGTCCTGTTGTAAATTTATCTCAGAAGAAAAGTCTTCATCTACAGTTTCTAAAACATCGTCTTGTGCAGCCACAGAAAAATCTTCAATA